>Ga0185317_100057_pt1 | contig 46218 bp, 27 predicted proteins | sample DevilsHole_FD_128020 | JGI IMG/M metagenome (GOLD analysis project Ga0185317, IMG submission 128020) | Groundwater microbial communities from Devils Hole, Nevada to study Microbial Dark Matter (Phase II) - Devils Hole (SPADES assembly)... | ecosystem: Environmental > Aquatic > Deep subsurface >...
CACCCGAAAGATTTATTCAGAAACCCGGTTTCTCAGCCCCCCCAGAAACCGGGTTTCTGCGACAAATGTTGCATCTCACCCGAAAGATTTATTCAGAAACCCGGTTTCTCAGCTCCCCCAGAAACCGGGTTTCTGCGACAAATGTTGCATCTCACCCGAAAGATTTATTCAGAAACCCGGTTTCTCAGAACCCCCAGAAACCGGGTTTCTGCGACAAATGTTGCATCTCAGCCGAAAGATTTATTCAGAAACCCGGTTTCTCAGAACCCAGCCGCTGGCGCAAGATAAATTCCGCTATCGCCAAATCCACCGGCGTCGTCACCTTCAAATTCGTCTCCTCCCCCTCCACAATCCGCACCGGCAGCCCGCATCTTTCAAACAGAGCCGCATCATCCGTCACTTCCCAACCCAGAGAGCGCCCAGACTCGTGACACTCCGCTAATAACTTAACCTCAAATCCCTGCGGCGTCTGAGCCGCCCACAGATTCTGGCGGTCTGGCGTGTCCACAATTAGCCGAGTGACCGGTTCGACCACCTTAATCGTGTCCTTCACCGGCACCGCCGCAATCAAACCGGCGCACTCATAGAGCGCCCTGGCACAGCGGTCGAGCAAATCAGGAGTGGCCAGACACCGCGCCCCATCGTGAACCAGCACCCGCTCAGCATCCGGCGGTAGCGCCTGCAAGCCGTTGTACACCGACGACTGGCGCGTCGCGCCCCCCTGAATCAGCCGCACCGGCTTACTCACAGACAGACCTGCCAGAATCGCCTTAAAATCAGGCCAGTCCTCAGGCTGGCCGACAATGCCAATCCAGCTAATTTGCTCAGACGCCTCAGCAGCCAAAAGCGTCCAGGCAATCAAAGGCTTGCCCAGCAAGGTGAGCAGGAGCTTGTTGCGGTCGCTGCCCATGCGGCGTCCCATCCCAGCAGCGGGAATCAGTAATTGCACCTGAGTACCTCATGCAGAATCTTAAATTAACAATTAGCTATCTGCTAACAGCCAACAGCTAACAGGTAGAATAGACGATTGGCAAGCTCAAATAACCAAGATGCGTATACTGGCTCTAGTCCCTGGCGGGATTGGCGACCAAATCCTATTCTTCCCGACGCTGGATGACCTGAAGCGGTCTTACCCCAACGCCGAATTTGGCGTTGTCGTAGAACCTCGCGCCAAAGCGGCGTACCGCGTCTGCAAGTGGTTCCACGACAAATCCCTGGATCTGATTCAATTCGATTTCAAGAACCGCAACGGTTTGGCAGATTGGGCGAACTTGCTGGGTACGGTTCGCGATGGCCAGTACGATGCCGCCCTCTCCCTGGGGCGGCGAGCGGGGGTGGCATTCTTCCTCTGGTTGACCGGCACCCCCATCCGGGTTGGCTACGCCGGCAGCGGCAACACCTTTCTCACCAACCCCGTCCCCCTGAAAACCGAACAGTACGCCGCCTGCATGTACCACGACCTCCTGCAAGGTTTCGGCATTGCCAGCCCCAGTCCGGAGCTGTCCATAACCTTGCTCAAGGAGGACATCAAGTGGGCGGAAGCGGAACAAGAAAAGCTGGGAACCAAAGGCACCGGCTACGTTCTCATCCACGGCGGCTCCAGCCAGATGGCCAAAGAAAAGGGGCTTGACAAAATCTACCCTGTCGAGTATTGGCAGGAAATTATTAAAGACTTCCAGCAGCGCCAGCCCCAACTGCCAGTGGTAGTGGTTAAAGGGCCAGAGGATGAAGAATTCGTTGGCCAGCTGTTGCAGTCGCTCCCCAACCTCAAAGTCACAGCACCAGAAGATATCGGCAAGTTGGCGGCTGCGATTGCCGGTGCCAACCTGATGCTGTGCACCGACAGCGCCCCCATGCACCTGGCGGTAGCCGTGCAAACCTATACGGTCGCCCTGTTTGGCCCAACGGAACCGAAAAAATTGCTGCCGGTTAACGATAAGTTGATCGGGCTCAAATCCCCCAGCGGTAAGATGGCCGATATCTCCCCGCAAACCGTACTGCAGAGGGTTTGGGGTGGCTAGACCAGCTGTATTCCTCGACCGGGATGGCGTGCTCAATGTCGAAGCCGGCTACATCCACCGGCTTGAAGACCTGCACTTAATCCCCGGTTCCGCTGAAGCAGTGCGCCGGTTAAACGACCGGCAAGTATTTTGCTGTCTGGTGACCAACCAGTCGGGACCGGCACGGGGGTACTACCCCGCCTCCCATGTGGACGCCCTGCACCGGCGTCTCTGCCTGCTGCTGGAAGCGGAAGCCGGTGCTCGCTTAGACGCACTGTACTCCTGTCCCTACCTGAGTCCGCCAGAAGGGGGCGTCACCCCAGAATTTAGCCGGTGGACGACTTGGCGCAAACCCAACACCGGTATGCTGGTGGCAGCGGCGTGGGATCACGACTTAGATTTGGGCCAGAGTTTCATGGTGGGTGACAAAGCCACCGATGTGGATATGGCCCACAATGCCGGCTGCCAGGGGATATTGGTGCGCACCGGCTATGGGCAGCTAGTCCTCTCTGGCGACTACCAGCACCACACCAAACCCGACTTCATCGCCCCAAATTTAGCCGCCGCTGTTGATTGGATTTTGCAGCACTAAAAAAGATTGTAGTTGGGCTGCACGCCCTTAACCCCACCGGCACGCCGCGACTGCCTAAAAAAAGTTTGTAGTTGGGCATAAGCCCAAGGCCCAACCGGCTCGTTGCGACTGCCTAAAAAAAGTTTGTAGTTGGGCTGCACGCCCTTAACCCCACCGGCTCGTTGCGACTGCCTAAAAAAAGTTTGTAGTTGGGCTGCACGCCCAAGGCCCAACCGACACGCCGCCACTGCCTAAAAAAAGTTTGTAGTTGGGCTGCACGCCCTTAACCCCACCGGCTTGTTGCGACTAATCTAAAATATCGCAAGCGGCCACAGGCGAGCGCTCACAGCCGGGGGCGCAACCCATAGTGCCGATAGTGCCAGTAATCCCGCAAAATCTGATCGTGGTCAAAGCACAAATTAGCCGGCACCCGCCAAGACTCAAAAATCCCTAGATTCTTAGCGTCATCCGCCGCCTGGGGTTCCCCCGTCGCCGTCGCGATAAACACCACACTCAGCGTGTGCTGGCGCGGGTCGCGATTCGGGTCAGAATAAACGTAAAATTGCTCCACCAGCTCCACCGGCAACCCCGTCTCCTCTTGAGCTTCTCGCCGCGCCGCCGCCTCCACCGGCTCGCCACAGTCCACAAACCCCCCCGGCATCGCCCACCCGTAGGGCGGATTGCGGCGCTCAATTAGCACAATGGGCCGGTGGGGCCGGTCAATCAGCTCGATAATTATATCTACAGTCGGAACCGGATTTCTATAAGCCATATCAATTTTAGAGGCTAGATTTTACAGATTCCTGAATTGGGCAGGGCCAAAGGGCATTGGGTTAATTAAGCTGTTAGGCAACAGCTTATTATAGAGGGTTATCCAAAAAGCCCTTCAGTAAATAGCCACACCAATTAGCCGTCACCGCTCTCAAAAGTAAAAATACAGCTGAGGGCAGAGTGAATGCTTGCCCAATTACAGTATATAGCGGTTTTCAGTTGGATGAAGCACACATAAGAAACCCGGTTTCGCCAAAGTTACCGGGTTTCTCAGTACCTGACTCAGACGAAAAACGCTATAATATCGATCAGGACTTAGGAATCAGCGGTATTTTGCTCCCCCCCACCTCTTTACCCAGTCCCTTTGGGATTGGCGACTTAGGGCCACAAGCCTGTGGCTTTATAGATTTTCTGGCAGAAAGCGGCCCCAAACTGTAGCAAGTCTTGTCCTTAGGGCCAACCGCCTAAATTCCCCCTACATCTGCTATAGCAGTTGGCAGTTAGATTAGGACATGGGCATGCATGGCCAGAACCCATGCATGGCCAGAACCCATGCATGGCCAGAACCCATGCATGGCATTGGGCATCATCGCATTCATCTGTGAGTATTCACCCATGCGCCATGCCCCATACGCGAAGGCAATAGTTATTTTATCGGGCGGCCCATACTGGCGATAAATTGGCGAGGGAGCGGGCAATTTTTCATGGAGTATTTCTATCATAATTTAGTCCCAATAATTTTATGAAAATTTAATCCCGTACCGGCATCCGTTGAGTGAGGGCGTGGTTGTGAATATAGCGGTTTTCTTATGAGTGAGGTACTGAGAAACCCGGTTTCTTAAAGAAACCGGGTTTCTGGTACTTCATCAAACTGAAAACCGCTATAGATTGCGGGGGCCAAGACTTCGGGCGAAACCCTCCCCGACAAAGCATTTCCGAATGTAAATATATTATGATGTTACCTGAAATATAAGTAAGAATTGTTACAATATAGGCGCAATTCGATGTAGCGGCGGGCGTTCCGTGATAGAGTCAGGGCCTACGCGCACCATCTGAGCGGGCGATCGCTGTATGCCAGCGGCTCCCAAGCAGCTGCAACTGCTTAATTATTGTTTCCCATATCGATCATGCCTTTTCCTAGATCCAGCGGTATCTTGCTCCACCCAACATCCTTTCCCAGCCGGTTTGGTATTGGCGACTTAGGAGAGCAAGCCTATCACTTTATTGATTTTTTGGCACAGACGCGCCAGCGGCTGTGGCAGGTTTTGCCCCTCGGGCCGACCGGCTTTGGCAATTCCCCTTACATGTGCTACTCAGCAATGGCGGGCAATCCCCTGCTGCTCAACCTGGAGTGGTTGCGGGAGGAGGGGTTGCTCGATCCCCAGGACTTTGACCGTTTGCCAGAATTTCCCGCCGACAAAGTGGATTTCCAGCTGGCGATCAGCGTGAAAATGCCCTTGCTGGTGAAAGCCTCCCAGAATTTTACAGCCAAGGCATCTCAGGAGCAGCAAGAGGAATTTAAAGAATTCTGTGCGGCGACAGCATACTGGCTGGATGACTACGCCCTGTTCATGGCCATCAAAGAAGCCAAAGAGGGAGCCAGCTGGCACAAGTGGGAGCCAGAACTGGCACAGCGCCAGCCAGCCGCCCTAGCCGAATGCCAGCGGCGGATGCCCGGTGCGATTTTTTTCCATAAATTCGTGCAGTTTCAGTTCTTCCGCCAGTGGTCAGCCCTGAAGCGCTACGCCAACGAGCAGGGCATTGAGATTATCGGCGATATTCCTATATATGTGGCCCACGACAGCGCCGATGTCTGGGCGCATCCAGAAATCTTTTGTCTGGACAAAAAGACAGGCTCGCCTGCGGGGATAGCGGGAGTTCCGCCCGATTACTTCAGCGCCACAGGCCAGCTGTGGGGCAACCCCGTGTATCTGTGGCGGCAGCTGCAAAAGACGGATTTCCACTGGTGGGTGCGGCGCTTCGAGTCCATGCTCAATTATGTCGATATCATTCGTATCGACCACTTCCGGGGGTTCGAGGCGTTCTGGTCTGTCCGTCAGGGCGAAACCACAGCCATTAAGGGCAAGTGGGTGAAGGCACCGGGAGAGGCTTTCTTTGAGACACTCAACAAAAAGCTGGGCAAGCTGCCGGTGCTCGCCGAAGACTTGGGAATCATTACCCCAGAGGTGGAGGCGCTGCGAGATAAATTCGAGTTTCCGGGGATGAAGATTTTGCACTTTGCATTTGGCTCAGGCATGGAGAATCCCTATTTGCCGTTTAATTATTACGATCGCAACTGTCTGGTGTACACCGGCACCCACGACAACGACACCACAGCCGGCTGGTTCGCCAAACTTCCCGAATACGAACGGCAGGCAGTCCTCGCCTATTTGGGACACGTCAGTCCGGATGGCATTCACTGGGATTTAATCCGGCTGGCACTTTCTTCTGTGGCGAATCTGGCGATTATACCGCTGCAGGATATTTTAGGGTTGGGGAGCGAAGCGCGGATGAACACGCCCGGACTTGCGGAGGGAAACTGGGGCTGGCGATACTGGTATGGCGCTCTGACCGACGACGTGCGCCACCGCCTGAAAAGCATGACGGAAACCTTTGGCCGCACCACTTGACAGCTGAAAGTGACGATCTGAAAGTGACGATCTGACACGGCCTTCAAAAGTAGGGGCCGGTTCGCCAGAGATATCTGTGGCCGAGTTTGGTTGCTAGCAGGGGCGGGTTATCCCTCGTTATCCCTCGTTCCCAGGCAGAGCCTGGGAACGCCCCTCTGGAGGCAGAGCCTCCTTTCTACAATGTTTAACTAAGTGATTCCCTTACGGGAACCGCTCGTTTTCAGAACCGGACGTGAGGCTTTCGCCTCATCCGGCTCCTCAGTTGTGGGCCTCTTGCCATGAGTACCAGACCCGTCGGTACGGGTTTTTACATCGTGGCAGTGTTTGTGGAGCAGTTGTAAGTTGTCGTATCTGTCCTCCCCGCCTTTACACTTGGGTTGGATGTGGTCAACTTCCCATACGTCTCCAGGTTTGAAAGTTAATCCGCAGTGGGCGCACTTGCCTTTCTGTCGCTTCAAGAGCTTTGATTCTCGTGTTGGGACTTCAGGGTGCGTGCCCATCCTCGCGCTCCAGTATGCGAGATTGCCGTCATAGGGACTTGCCTCTCCTTTTACCTTAATGTGCCTCACTATCGGGGTATCCGCGTGTGCGCACATGATTATCAGGCTATCATCCTCTTGGGTGGCGAATGTCCATTTATCGTTCCCTATGGTGCGCCAGTATTTTTTGTTCACCCAGTTCACCACTTTGTTGGGGTGTCTACGCCTTGCCCATCTGCGAAGCTTTTGGAATACCTGGTGGTCTAGCTCGGAGTATATCTCCTTGCTACAAACGGCTGCGTAGTAGGTCGCCCATCCCCTAATTACTGGGTTTAGGCGGCTGATTAAGGCCACCTGCGGGGCGGCTTTGTGGGCGTCGATTACCTCGGATATCCTTTGGTAATGTAGGGCTACTTTCTTTTCCGCTGGCTTGATGATGGTTTTGTATCCCAGCTTTTCTCCCTGGGTGTTTTTCCCTGACTGATGTTTGCCAACCGGATATTGGCGGATGTTGAATCCCAGGAAATCGAATCCTGGTTTCTCATTCCCCAGGGGTAGGAGGGTGTGAGCTACGCGGGTCTTACTGGGCTTTAGTTCCAGTCCTATTTCGCTCAGCCAATCCTGGATTATCTGCTGACTCCTTTGGACTACTTCAAGTTTTTCATGGAGGATAACAAAGTCGTCTGCGTATCTGATTAGGGATAGTTTTGAGTTTCTCCATCCCGGTATGGTTCTAGCGAACTGCTCTATTCGACTTTCCATCCCGTGTAGAGCGATCTTGGCCAAAAGAGGCGATATCACTCCCCCCTGAGGCGTCCCTTCGTCGGTTGCCAGCATCTCCTTTCTGTCGATCACTCCCGATTTGAGCCATACCTTGATCTGCCTTCTCAGGGACGGGTAGGTGTTGACTCTTCTCAGCAGTGCTTGGTGGTCGATGCGGTCGAAGCATTTTGAGACATCTGCATCCAATACAAACTTTGGTTTGTATCTTACAGCGTTAAATATTGCTTCTACGGCATCATGGCATGAGCGTCCGGGCCTGAATCCATAGCTGTTGGGCTCAAATTTGGCTTCCCATTCAGGTTCGAGCGCCTGTTTTACCAGGGCTTGCAATGCGCGGTCGTACATTGTGGGTATTCCTAATGGGCGCTTTTCCTCAGTTCCTGGGTTCGGAATCCACACTCTGCGTGTGGGTTTTCCTTTTCCATTTAACTTCAGTTGCCCTACCTGGTCTAGACGTTGCTTTGGGGGAATGCGATTTGACGCCATCCACACCAGCCGTCTTTTTCCCTTGGTTATCTTGCGTTACCCGTCGTACCGCGAGCAATTTTGCGCTCCATGAGTGGAGCAGCGTTTTCTGGAGCCTGCGGACGGCTTTCACATCACCACGCTTGCTGGCTCGGTAAATTCGTGTTTGAAGCTTATAGACGCGACGTTCCAGTTTCTTCGAGTTAACCTGATTCCACTGTGGCGTGTCGTCCATCCCGACCTCAGTTATTTCTAACTCGGTATTAGGCATGTTACTTTGACTCACAACTTTACCTTACCTACAGCCGGATGTCTGTCTGCATATCCCTTGACTTTCTCAAGGGCCTTGGCTTCTGAACATCATCCTTCCCACTTGCACCCTGTCTGTTGACAGATATTGCATCTTGGTTGACTACCTGCTGGGCTCGACCACCCAGAGGAGATACAAGCGGGTTACTTCGTTCCGAACAGTGATTGGTTGAGGTTTTAGGGGGGTACTATCCGCCGGGTTTTGGATGTGTGCCGATGGTCTTAAGCTCAAAAGCCATCTTCCGTTCCCGTTGCCATTTTGGCCCCTGCCTATCAGCCTTATTTGGCTGGTTTCTTATCACGACGGTTCAGGCGTACCTTTCTTTCGTCCCCATGACCCCTTGCTCGACAGATACCGGTTCTAGGCTACCAGCAGGACTGCCTTTTCGGCCCGCTTCACCGATTGATGACCAATCGCTACAGTGGGGCCGATGCTTTCAGGCGGGCACTACGTCGGGTGGGCTGGCCCCTTAAGGGGTTTCACCACCATCACTGTTCAGTTATCATGGTTCGACAGACTCCAACCAGGCTAACCATCCCTGGTCACATTGTGGCCATTTAGGTTAAACGAATCGCACAAGCATATTAAAAGCGTAACAGCTAAGGAGCGTTTTTCGTATCAGTGAGGTACTGAGAAACCCGGTTTCGCCAAAGTTACCGGGTTTCTTTGGGTGTACTTCATCCAACTGAAAACCGCTATATTTCTCACAAGCGCGAAGATTGCTGACTTTCCCCGCCAAGCGCCAGATCCCGCTCTCCAGGCCACTGGGGTGGGACTCTCAAGCCACTGCCCACTGACTCAAGATTCAGGATTGGCTTTAACGGTCACCTCTTCCACCTTCCCTGGCGCTCCCATTTGCTTGGCTTGTCCGTCATTAACAGCCATGAGCACGCCACCGGCATTGCCGGCCTTCACGAACAGTTCCTGCTTGGCCTCCCAGGTTCTCTTGGTTCCCTCTGGCAGAATCCCTTGAAACTGGGTTTGGCCGTCTGCCACAACCTCGATCCAAGACTCTGCCTTTAAAGTTAGGCCAATGCGCACGGCTCCAGCTGCGGGACTCGGAGTCGGAGATTGTTTAGCAGTTAACTTAGCCTGACTGGGAGCCGGTCGTCGCTCCTGTTGCTGAACCGGCTTGGCCGGCGGTGGCGGCTCAATGTCGAGGCGGCTCGCCTGCAGTATGGGACGGTCGAGCATCTGCGACAGACCTTGGACAGAACACATAATTAGCACAATGTACAGGATATAAAGATGAATCGGTCGCCATTGCGCCGATGGCCAATTTATCCAGGAATAGTTGAGCAATCGCTGATTCGATTCCACAGGAAAATCACTTGCCAGCTCCACCCCGTTCAGCCCCAGGGCGTTGGCAAAGCGGCGAATAAAGCCCCGAATGTAGATCGGCTCCGGCAGGTGTTCCAACTGGCCCTCCTCAATCGCCTGCAGGTGCCTCGGCCCGATCATCGTCCTCAAGGAAACTTCTTCGAGGGACAAATTCAACTCCAAGCGCACCCGGCGCAGGCGATCTCCCAGCTCTGACAGCTTTTCTGCGCGTTCTTCCTCAAAATTGCGTATATTTTTTTTCTGACGCCTCTTAACAATATTCATAAAGTGCGATCCTCAATTTCGGCTGGCAGATTTACTGGTGTGATATCGAGTTGAGCTTGTAAGAACCTCAGCTCAAACTCTTTGAGGGGGCGGATTCGACCGCCCGGCAGCAGCGGTTCTCCGGGCGGTTGCAGCAGAATTGGGCCAATAGCAGTGCGGTGCAGATTAACCACTGGATATCCTAACTGCTCTGCGACACGTCGAATCTGTCGATTTCTGCCCTCAACGAGAATTACTTGCAAAAGCGTCTGCGAACCCGGATAGCGCTTGATAGTGCGGACAGAGGCCGGTAGTGTTTTTCTGCCATCGAGCATAACGCCATTGCGCCAAGCTTGCAGAGCCTCAGCAGTCGGGGAGCCCCGCACCAACACTTCATAGGTTTTCTCAATACCGTGACGGGGGTGCGTCAGGCCAAACGTCAGCTTCCCATCATTAGTCAGCAGCAATGCGCCTGTGGATTCCGCATCTAAGCGTCCAATCGGGTGAACGCCCTCACCGCTGCGGAGTGGCCCGGGCAGGAAATCCAGCACAGTCTTGCGCCCTGCGGGATCGCTGCAAGTGGACACCACCCCTGCCGGTTTGTTCAGCAACAGATACACCGGCTGCGGGCGAGCCGCCCTCAGGGGTGCGCCATCGACTTCAATCAGATCCCGGTCTGGATTTGCTTTTTCCCCCAACTGCACCACTCTGCCATTCAGTCGCACCCGTCCGTCAAGGATCATTTCCTCGGCTTGACGGCGCGAGGCAATGCCCCACTGAGAGAGGATTTTTTGCAGTCTTTCCTCCATGCTCGTGTTAGCTTCAACTCCGAATCGATAAGGTAAGGGCTGAATCGGAGCGTCACGGCAGCCCCGATTATGTACAAATCTTACAAGAAGAAGGATAATAGCAAGGATCTCACTGTTTTACACATCTTGCTCCACCGGCTCAATGTCTGACTGTTAGCTGTTGCGTCTGGCCCCCAACCCCCGACTTTACCCCCGATATCTGCAGTCGGGGGCGCAACGGCAGGCTGTCAGTTATTGTTCAACTGACCGCTGACTTTTGACCGCTTCAGGCTCGGCAGCGACGGTTTGAGACTGAATGGTTGCAGTCTATTTACTATTTTGTGACTTAATATTGCCTCCCTCCTGATTTTTTAGCAAAATTGAACAAACTTTTAGAGGGTGATTCCCCCCAGTCCAATCCCGACCGCCAAGAGCCCAAACTCTCTGCCGCCGTTGCTGCCAAAGCAGCCTCACCAGCCGAGCCGGCTCGGCACAGCCGCCTGCTCAGTAAGGTACTCTCACCGGCAGTGCGCCTGTGGCTGCTATCGCAAGTTGAGCGTATCGAAGACTTACAGGTGAAAATTGAGGGCAGAGATCGCCAGCTCCTGCAAGGTGCGATTCCCTCAGTCTCGCTTTCGGCCAAGGGTGCCGTCTATCAAGGACTGCACCTGAGCCAACTCCTACTCACCGCCACCGGCATTGGCATCAATATCGGTCAGGTTCTCAAAGGCAAGCCCCTGGGCCTGCTCTCCCCAATGCCTGTTGCCGGGGAATTGCTGCTGCGAGAAGCCGACCTCAACGCTTCCCTGTCAGCGCCATTACTCTCTATAGCTCTCATCGAATTTTTGTGCCAAAATCTGCCACCCGCATCTGCCTTTGGCAAGATGGCTGCCCTTCCCATTACTTTGCAAAACCCTCAGATTCGCATTGATTCAGGTCAGCTGACTCTCAGCGGCATTTTGGTGTCTGCCACCGGCACTGAGCTGCCTTTTGTCTTCAACACCGGCTTGTCGGGCGCAAACCGCGAGCTGCAGTTTGTTCGCCCCCAGTTCCAGACGCCGCCCGGAGTGCCCGCTCCCCAGCTCGATGACCTCAAACTGGATTTAGGGTCAGAAGTTGATATCCAGGAATTAACCCTCAGCCAAAGCCAGCTGGTTTGTCGGGGCAGCATCACTGTGCTTCCGGGTTAGGGATGAAAAGCGCTTTACAGCCTGGTTTTGGGATGATTAAATAAACTTAATAAACCGGGTTCCTTCTCTATCAGAAACCGGCTTTATTTGCAGGGTAGCCAGTTATAGCACTAGCCACTTAGGTTAAGACATTAGACTTTGAGGCTAAGGCGAAGCCGCACCAACGCCTATAATTCGTAGGAATTGCGTCCCGCCTGTCAAGCGTGTCCTAAACTTACTGTTTATTGCTATAGCAGTAGCCACGCACAGGAACGGACGTAGGAATTGCGTTCCCTCTGAGCGAGCGAGACCTTGAGGGTGCGGAGGGAACGCCTGCCCTACGCCTATACCTCGTAGGAATTGCGTTCCCTCCAAACGAGCGTGTCCATTACTGAGCTGTCTATTGCACCCTACTCCATAAATTATGGAAATTGTAGCTCCATCTCCATTTCCCAATCGAAGCAGAGAGTTTTTTGTGAATGTGGGCTAGCGTGAAATAATTCTTTACACGCCAGCTCCAGGTTTTCCGGGGTGATCATTAGGTCGCCGAAATCGCAGCGGCGGTTGTAAAAGGTGAACCATTCACCTTTGGTGCAAATGGTGCCCAGCTTTTCCGTAGAAATCCACCCCCAACTCTCTACTTGGCAGATGACGTCAAAATTTTCTTCTCCTTTACCTGAAGTTTGGTCCAGCCAGAAGCCAGGAGCCGGTCTGTATCCGTTTTTCAGGTGGAAATTTTTTTGCACCCATGTTTCCTGGCGCTCCAGACTCTCGCGCCGACGCTGTTCTATCTCCTCGTGCTGGCGCTGTAGCTCTTCGAGACGCTCCTGGTGTTCGGCCCGCAGATTATCCAGCCGGGAAGCCAATTTCATTCCCGGTTTTGTGGTCACGACGTGGGCGATGTGCTCGCAGATTGGCTGACCGTCTTTGTGCTTAGAACAGCTGCAGCGGAGGTTTGAGGCTATCGGCTCGTCCCACTGAAGACGGTTTTTGAGGTGAATGTTGAACCTCATGCCTGTGGACAAACTGGTAACCTGGATGCTGTCTTCGGCCTCTTCTGTGTCGAAGCCGCTGAAGCTGGCCCGACTGACGAAAGAGGTGGTTGTCCAGCCATTGGTAAGCCTGTGAGAGACCCAAATTGTGTGGGCCTTCATTTTCCGGGTCAGGCTGACGCCCACTTTCCACACACTGTCGGGGCTGATCTTCAAAATTTTGGACACGGCCCAGTCAAAATTTTCGCGGCTGTGGAAGGTTGTCAGAATCTCTGTAGACATGTTAAATTAGTACTCCTTTTCTTTTACCTCTGGGACAACTTATCCGTTGCACCAGGGGTCTTTTTTTTTGCTGTGATCTAGCTTATGGACAAATATAGCTCCAGGAATAACAGCTAGTCAAGGGGGTTAAGGCAAATTTTTGCAGGCAGACGAGCGCCCAAGGGCCATCTGGGGAACCCCACTGGGGCCAATCAGTGGGTGGCTGGGACAATTGCGGGATGGTACACGCAACGACCGCTCAGTAATGGAGATGATTGTGGGAGGGAACGCAATTCCTAAGAATGGCCCCATTCGCCGGGGGCCATGCGCCGGGGGCCATGTGCCGGTGGCCATGCGCCGGGGGCCATGCGCCGGGGGCCATGCCCCCGAAGCCGTCTGCCCCATGCCCCATGTGCCATTGTCAATCCTAAAAAAACGGATGAGATGTTTTGAACGCCACTCTAACTGGACAGCAAAGGTAACAGGAGAGTCACGAAGTAATAGACTAGGGGAGCGGTAAAAACGTAGCTGTCGGCGCGGTCTAAGATACCTCCGTGGCCAGGAATCAGCTGCCCAGAATCCTTGACACCGGCATCCCGCTTCATCATCGACTCGGTTAAGTCGCCCAGCAGGCTGGCGATGCCGATCAGCAGGCCCAAAGCGATGCCGGTTGCCGGCCAGCTCGGCCAGTCCAGATACCAAGCGCCTGCCGCCGCACACGCCACGCTGCCGGCGACTCCAAACACGGCTCCCTCAACAGTTTTTTTGGGGCTAATATCGGAAAGGCGAGTCCGACCGAAAAACTTGCCGAAAGTGTAGGCTCCAATATCAGCAGCCCAGATGCAGATGAACGCCAGCAATGTCACAGTTAGTCCCTCTGGCAGCGCCTTGATATCGCTCCAGGTTTCTGGCCAGTAACCGCCCATCGGCAGGTTACTGGACACTTCGCTGCCGATAGCTCGCAACCGCACCCAGTAACTGGGCAAATAACCGCCATAAAATAGCCCTAAAATTGACGCTGAAATATCGGCAATCGTGGCTAATTTAGGCCGGAATAGCAGGTAGAAACATATAAATGTTCCGGCCACCGGCAGTACGGCGTCAGCCAGCTCGCTAGACATGGTAGAAATCACCAGTAACGCTTGACTGACGGCCAGGGTAGTTTTAGCAGCCGGCGCAATTCCCTTGGCTCGCACCAGCTCAAAGTATTCCAGCTGGCCGAGATAGACAATAATGCCAAAACAGAGGGTGAAGTACCAACCCCCAAGTAAAGTCATCCCCAGAGCGAGGGCAATCGCGACAATTCCGCTCAGGATTCTAGACCAAGGCATAGGACGATTTTCTCTTTAATAGAAGAACTCATTAATCATTAAGGCTTATTGGGCATCTGCGCATGGGGCATCACGCAAAAGCTAATCCCCCTCGCCCGGTTCTTAATTGCAATTAATCAACCGGAATAGATATGAGAATTATTTTTCTGGCCCGGAGCAACCGATCGGGCGAGGTGGTTAACCTGGGGTTAACCAATCCAATTTGGCATATTTTGGGTAACAGTGGGGCAGTTCGGCTCTGTTTCGATGCTTTAAGAGCGATCGGGCGTGCGAGAGCGCTGCGAGCGGCATTTCTACCCCTGCAAGATCCCGTTTGAGGCTCAATCTAACTTCTCGCCGCTGAGGATAAAAATTGGATTGACTGCGGCAAAAACTTGATGGTTGCCCCGCGTCTCAAGCCGGTTAACAGCGGACTGCACCACCTCAATATTGCGGACTTGCAGTTCGGCAAAGCTTTCTGAAATCGAGTAGAGACTCTCCAGATTGCCCGCTGTGGCCACAATCCGGCCTTTGGGCAGCAGGTACTGCCACACTTCTTTGAGCATAGTTTTGATCGGGCGTCCTCCCTCAATGCAAACCCGCTGCGGTCTTTCCGGCAAGTCTTTGAGACATTCTGGGGCGCTGCCAAAAATCACTTCTACATTGCCGAGCCCAAAAATTTCGCAGTTGCGGCGGATCAGGCTGACCACTTCCTCATCCCGCTCCACCGCCACAATCCGTCCTTGGGGACACAGCAACCCACTCTCCACAGGAATCGTGCCGGTGCCGGCTCCAATGTCCCAGAGCACGGAATCTGGCATTAGCCGCAACTGGGAGACAATCAGCAGCCGCACTTCCCGCTTGCTGAGGGGAATCCCAGGCAGCCGCTCGAACAGCTCATCCGGAATACCAGGGGTAACGTAAGGCCATAGCATAAAAAGTTTTCACCCTGTAAATTCTTAATAATTAATTTTCAATTGTTAGCTCCGCGAGCCATTAGCCTGCTGACAGCTGACCGTTTGTAGTTGGGCTGCACGCCCAATCAGCGGGCTTCGTAGAGGCGCATAACCCTCTTTTGTCACTTTAAGGCAATTTAACGAATTTGCGCCATTTCAGGCAACGACAGATTGGGCTTTCACCCTTGTGTGACAGAAGAGGGATAATTTTCATCGGTGGCGCTCAAGGCGCTGCAGTAGGGGCGGGTTTACCAACATCTGAACTTCGTAGAGATATTTTAAGTGAACCCGCCCCTACACCCCTCACTTTCGCAGAACCTTTAACGTTTGCAAGCTGGGGTCGCCACACCCTGTTATTGTCCCACCTGAGCTTAGCACCCGCTGCAGGTAGTCGAGGGCAGCTTTTGTAATCATTTCACCGGGCACCAGCACCGGCACCCCCGGCGGGTAGGGACAAACTATCTCGGCACTGATCTTATGGCACGCTTGAAAAACCGGCACCGTTTCTGTCTCGGCAAAGAAGGCTTGACGGGGGGTGAGGGCAACTGGCGCGGGGGAACACCGCAGCACCGGCACACCGGCACAGGACAATCCCGCCTTTGGTTTGCTGTGTTTCTCCGCTAGTGTGGTTAAAGCTCCCACCAACTGCTCAATATCTGCCGGCGTGTTGCCCAGACTGAGGATAAATGTCAGCTGCCGCAGGCAAGGCAACTCAGCTGTAACGCCCAGCTGCCGGTGCAGGATCTGATCCGCTTCATACCCGCTCAACCCCAAACCGGCAACGCTCACCGTTAGCCGCGTCCGGTCGAGGGCGACAAATCCGGGCGTCACCGCCTCGGGTGATGGGGGTTCTAACACCGACAGTCCCGGAAGGTGGGCCAACCGGCTTCTGGCTCCCTCAGCCAGACGCAGCGTCTGCGCCAGAAGTTGCTCCCCCTGTGTGGCCATTTGCTGCCGCGTCGCATCCAAAGACGCCAGCAGCAGATAGCTGGGACTGGTGGATTGCACCAGCTGCAAAGCTTGGCTGAGGCGCTGCCGGTCTATCCGGTCGCCCCCGACGTGCAGCATCGATGCCTGGGTGATGGCGGACAGTACCTTGTGGGCCGACTGCACAGTCAAATCCGCACCGGCAGCCAGCGCAGGCGATGGCAAGTCCGGATGAAAGGCAAAATGGGGGCCGTGGGCTTCATCCACCAGCAAAGGGATGCCGTGCCGGTGCGCCAGTTCAGCAATAGCCGCCAGATCCCCGCAAACCCCGTGATAAGTGGGGTAAACCACCATCACCGCCTTAGCGTCCCCATGCCGGTCGAGGGCTGCCGCCACCGCTGCCGGCGTGATGCTGTTGGCCAAATCCCAAGCCGGGTCGTATTCAGGACTGACGAACACCGGCACCGCACCCGAGAGAACCAGACCGGAAATCGCTGACCTGTGAACATTCCGAGGCAGAATGATTTTGTCACCGGCAGCGCAGGTCGCCAAAATTGAAGCAATAATTCCAGCCGTCGAACCATTGACAAGAAACCAAGTTTGTGCTGCGCCAAACGCCTCAGCTGCCAGTTGCTGCGCTTCTCGGATCGCGCCCTCTGGGGCAAACAAATTATCCAGTTCTGGGAGTTCCGGCAAATCCGCTTCAAACACTGTCTTCCCCAGCAAATCAGCAAGCGACTGGGGAATGCCCCGCCCCCGCTTGTGCCCAGGGGCGTAGAAGGGGGCGTGCCTGAGGCGGGCGAGTTCTTGCAGGGCTTCCAGTAAAGGCGCTCTAGTTTGGTCTTGCGGGGGCAATTTATCAGTTTCCAATCGGCGCAGTGGGGGTGGTTGGCGTCCGTAGCTGTCAAGCTCACATTTTACAGCACTTCCAAATAATTTGTCACACCCCTCTCGCTTTTCTTCCCTTGGCGTTCTAAGAAAGCGGGAAGCCCACCGCTCCTTACGGAGCTTGCGTCTATGGCTCAGGAGCGGTTTATTAAATACACTAATTTTCCCCACTCAACAAGACCCCATATATTTGATTGTAACTGGGCGTCAAACCGGCTTTCTGCGGGGCTATTTTAGCTTTATTATTCCAGGGCCGGTATAAAACGGAGCACAGCCTTGACGGCTGTGCTGCGGAGTTTGGAAAAAGCCAGTGAGGATTATTTAAAGTTGAGGGCAGTCTCCTTGCAAACGTCTATCTTGTACAAGTCGGTGGACTTGCCATCTTCATATTCTGCCCGGACATCAAAGACGCAGCCTGCATCAGAACCACCGTAGTCAGCGGGGTTCCACTCGAAGTCCACCTTCTCGCGGTCAGGCACGGGGGCGATGCCGTCGAGTTCGTTCTGGCCCCACGTTTGCTTGTCGGGCGGGGACATATAAAGTGCGGTCATGTTCTTGCCGCTGTTGTTGATCACCGAGATTTTGATGATCTCTTGAGCCAGGGCGCTGCCGGCCAGCGTTACCAGTGGCAGGGCCAAGGTGGCAGCGAGGCTGAGGTTGCGGAACGATTTGTGAGCCATTGGCACAGATTTCCTGAAGTTAATAGATTTTTCAGTCGTGGTCAAAGCACCCTGGAAGGCACCGCTCCCGATATGCCCGTGATAGGTTTTGGTATCCTGACAAAGGTGATACGTTGCTAAACTGCCATGCTGAGAGCCGGGATTGTCGGACTGCCTAATGTTGGTAAATCTACCTTATTTAATGCCTTGGTGGCAAATGCCAAGGCTGCTGCGGCTAATTTTCCTTTTTGCACCATTGAGCCGAATGTCGGCGTGGTTGCCGTGCCAGACGAGCGGTTAAACGTGCTGGCCAAACTTTCGGCGTCGAAGCAAATTGTACCCGCACGCATCGAGTTTGTCGATATTGCCGGTTTGGTCAAGGGTGCCAGCCAGGGAGAAGGGCTGGGCAACCAGTTTCTGTCCCACATCCGGGAAGTGGATGCCATTGTCCATGTGGTGCGCTGTTTCGAGAATGACGACATTATCCACGTTGCCGGCAATGTTGACCCAGAGCGGGATATTGAAATCATTAATTTGGAGCTGGCTTTGGCCGATCTGGCCCAGGTTGAGCGGCGTATCGAGCGCACCCGCAAGCAAGCTCGCACCAGTAAGGAAGCTCAGGTGGAACTGGGAGCGCTGGAAAAACTGGCGGCTGCCTTGAATCAGGGCAAGCAGGCGCGGCAAGTGAGTTTGACGGCTGAGGAGGCGGAATCTGTATTGGCGCTGAATTTGCTCACCGGCAAGCCGATTATCTATGCCGCCAATGTGTCTGAGGATGATTTGGCGGCGGGAAACCAGTGGGTGGAGCGGGTGCGCTCGATAGCGGCGGCACAAAAGGCCCAAGTTGTGGTGGTTTCGGCGCAAGTTGAGTCGGAACTGGTCGATTTGCCCGAAGAGGAGCGGGCTGACTTCCTGGAATCCCTGGGGGTTGAGGAAGGCGGGCTGAAATCCCTGATCCGAGCTACTTATCAACTGTTGGGCTTGCGGACATTTTTGACCACCGGCCCCGAGGAAACCCGCGCTTGGACAATTAAGGCAGGGATGCTAGCGCCGCAGGCTGCCGGTGTGATTCACTCTGACTTTGAGCGGGGCTTCATTCGCGCGGAGACGGTTGCTTACCGGGATCTCGTGGGTGCCGGTTCGATGAGCGCTGCTAGGGAAAAAGGCTTGCTCCGCAGTGAGGGCAAGGATTATCTGGTGCAGGAAGGCGATGTGATGCTGTTCCGGTTTAATGTCTGAGTTGCGCCCTTGCCGATTTCCAAATTGCCTCTGATTCCTCAAAGGCTTCTAGGTGGGGCAGGCGGGCTGACGAGGGCAGGGACATCACCAGACAGATGTCCTACAAGAGGAGAAGGGAGGGCTGTCGGGCGACTTGTTGGGTAGATTTGCCTTCTGGCGATTCCCCTGCTATCATACAGTCGCAAGTGTGAAAATTGTAACAGGGGCAGGTAGCGGATCGTTAGTACAATATATGTAACTGATCGCTGCATCGGGGCAGAAATGGGCAATTTCTCCCGAAAAGGTTTCCGCTGTCGGGTTGCCTTTCCCCCGCTCCCCGCTTCCCCCTGTCCTGCCTGACTGCCCCGCACCCGGAAACGGGTGACAGACTTCAGCTCAGGTTGTACTGCCATTGCAGATCGGATGCAGGATCTCCTTGGAAATTACACTTAAGAGTTTAGAAGATTGCCCCCGATTACGGAGCTTAGGCAAGGGAGCGATATTTAACCCAATTAGAGGTGTACGAATGCCGGAAATTACCAAAGAAGAAATGCGTGAAAGACTGGGCAATATTGACCAGATTCGCGATATTATATTTGGGGCTCAGATTCGCGATTTTAACAATCGCTTCGAGAAGCTGGAGACTGAATTGTCTGTGCTGCAGCAGGAAATGCACGATTACGCGGCACAGGTGAAGAGCATTCTATCAACAGAGCTGCGGTCAGCGATTGAGTCTTTTGAGAAAAAACTCAAGTCTCTGACCATCACCACTCAGGAAGAAGCAACGGATATGCGGCAACAGCTCGACCGCATAAACCGGAAATTTTCAACCAGCCTTGAAGCGCTGGATGAGGCGGTAGACAAACAGAACACCTCGATCCGCGACGAATTCGCGAGTACAAGAGATCGGCTTCAAGATGAAGTTCGGAATCTGAGGAATCAGGTTTTTGATGAGCTGGAGAAACGCCTGACAATGATCAAAGGCGACAAGGTGTCTAAGGATGATATGGCAGAACTCCTGTTTGAACTTGGTATGCGGCTGAAAGGCACTGAGTTTGTTCCCGAGCTCAAAGAAGCAGCCGACACGAATCTGTACACAGATGTGCGGTTAATAGAGCCAACGCCAAACTCAAAGTAGAGACAAGGGTAGGTGGCGTCTCCACACCTCGCGAGTGAGAACGGGGGTAGAGGATCTCAATTTTAGGGATGGCAGAGTATGGCTTTATCAAAAGAAAATCAGGGTGATATGAATCGGGCTGGGGATCAGCTTCCAGACTCTGCTGACTCCCGTGAGGGTTCAGCAGAACAGCTCGAGCAGTTGGTGGAGCTATTGGCTGACTTGCTGGGCGCTGACTCAACTCAGGCATCTCCGTTGACACTCACCTCGCACAGCAATGGTTCAAACGGTAAAGCCGGCGGGCACGCTGCCGGGATTGACGGGCTGAAACTACCGCCGGTGGGAGCAGAACCGGCACAAGAGCACCCGCGCACTGAGCCGGTGGGGCTTCCGCAAGAGGATGCGCCAGTTGCGGGGCACCGGCAGGGGCTATTTCAGCCGCCAAAGCCGGTGGCACCGCCATTTGAGCCGCCATTTGAGCCGCCATTTGAGCCGCCATTTGAGCCGCCATTTGAGCCGCTATTGGAGCCGCCATTTGAGCACCCGCCCACTGAGCCGATGGGGCTTCCGCAAGAGGATGCGGCAGTTGCGGGGCACCGGCAGGGGCTATTTCCGCCGCCAAAGCCGGTGGCACCACCATTTGAGCCGCCATTTGAGCCGCCATTTAAGCCGCCATTTGAGCCGCCATTTGAGCACCCGCCCACTGAGCCGGTGGGGCGTCTCGAAGAACTGACTGCTGCTGAGGGGGATTCTGAGGAGCTATCTCCACCGGCACAGCCGTCTGAGCCAGCTCCAGAAAGCCCGCCCACTGTGCCGGTGGGGCGTCTCGAAGAACTGACTGCTGTTGAGGGGGATTCTGAGGAGCTATCTCCACCGGCACAGCCGTCTGAGCCAGCCCTAGAAAGCCCGCCCACTGAGCCGGTGGGGCTAGAGGTTTTTCACACTGGTGTGGGGGGGACTTCCAGCTCTACAGTTCAGCCGCCGCAGTCAGCGCCGGCAGAAAATACTCTGGCATCTAACGATAATTTAGAGGCTCTAATCGCGGCAATTGAGAAGCTGCCAATTTTGCCCCCTCCCCGCCCGATGCGGCAGGAAAAAGCAGCCGAGTTACCGCTATCTCAGGAGAAGGAAAACGAAAGAATTGCGGCATTTGATAATTTTCCTCCAGCCTTGTTAGAGCTGCCCCAAAGTTTGGGGATGCCGGCGGAAGAGTCCCGGCTTTTGCCGGATAATTTAGGCGTGGCGAACACGGAATTTGAGAGTCTGCCTATTGTGCGAGAGCAGCCCCAGATGCCGGTGAGGCCATCCGAACAATCCCAGGTGCCGGTGGGGAGCGCAGAGGAGGATGGGGGCAATGCGGTTGAGCGCTTGCAGAATCTTATTTTCGGCTCCGTAGTGTCCGACTTCGAGCGCGTGAAAAAGCTGCTGCTGGATTCGGAACTGCCCGGGGTGCGTCACCTGCTGGCAACTATTGAACATAAACTGGGCAATCTGGAGCACCAGATTTACGATCCTAATGAACTGATTAAGCTGCTGCTGCCTTGGATTGCTGACATTTTGAGTCTGAAAGTCGCTGATTCTAAACAAGAAGTTGTCAGGGCGATCGTGCCAATCATCGATGAAGTGATTAAGGGAAGGAGCCTGGAAGACAAGGCGGCAATGAGTGCGGCTATAGCCGACTTGATACCGGCGGCAATTTCCAGACAGATCAGCAACTCCCCAAGAGAAATCGCCAAGGCAATAGGGCCAGAAATTGGCGCAGCCATCAGGGAGCAGATTAGACTGGATCGGGAGGAGATAGTCAGCACCCTGGCACCAGCAATGGGCTCAGCCATCAAGGAACAGATTAACTTGGAGCGGGATGCGATGGTGGACGCCCTGTATCCGGTGATTGGCAGCACAATTTCTAAATACTTGGCGGAAGCGATTCAGTCCATCAATAAAAAGATCGAAACTGCGTTTAGCCCACAGGGAATCTCCCGCAAGATACGCGCCAAAATTATGGGCGTCTCTGAGGGGGAATTAATACTCAGCGAGTCGATGCCCTATCTCGTCCAGGCTGTGTTTTTAATTCACAAAGGATCGGGGCTGGTGATTGCTGAGGCGCAGCGCTCTGACAGCCTGAGACTGGAGTCGGAGATGGTGGCGGGGATGCTGACTGCTATCCGCAGCTTTGTGAATGACTGTATTGTTCAGTCTGGGGAAATCGCGGAACTCGACCAGATAGATTATGGCGGTGCCAAAATCGTCTTGGAGGTGGCGGGATACTGCTATTTAGCGATCGTGATTAAAGGAGATCCGCCCAAGACGCTGATCGGGAAGCTGCGGGACACGCTGGGCACCATTGTCCTCAAGTACGGCAAAGCCATCGAAGCGTTTGATGGCGATCCCGATACTGTCCCACCGGCAGTTCCGAAGCTTTTAGAAGCGTTAATGGAAATCGCCGCAAAGGAAAATAAGGCAAAAGCTCCTACCGCTCTCTTGGGTTTTGGCTTGGGGATACTGGGCTTAATGCTCGTGTGGGGGATTGCTCAATATCGCAGCGGTATTGACCGGCGCATTGCGCAGAGTGCTGCCACAGCCTTAGCCGAAGCGCCGGAGTTGGCGGTTTACCGGCTGACTGTGGACGCCGAGGGAGGAACTTTGAAGCTGGCGGGAAAGTTGCCCAATCAGGAACTGCGCTCTCAAGCTGAAAAAATTGCTAAGATTGCCGCACCTGGCGTGAAGTTGGAGAATAAAATCATAGCTGTCGATGTGCCTCCCGATCCCGTGCTGGTCGCCGGTGAGGTGAAGCGGCTGACAGCAGTTTTGAATAAAATGGAGAGCGTTACGATTTCAACGCAGCTCAATGAACGCACTGTTACCGTGGGCGGAACGGTGAGCGAGCGTTTGGACGCCGAGAAAATCGCCGCTGCGCTCAAGCAAATTCCAGGAGTTCAGTCTGTTGTCAGCGCTGTAGAAATCAATCCGCTGGCGATCTCCAGCCGGATTTACTTCGATCCCGGTTCGGACACCCTGTCCCCAGCATATCAGGAAACAATTGTCAAGATAAAGGAGTTTCTCAATCGATACCCCCAAAAATCTCTTAGGATAGTAGGGCACAGCGATACCACCGGCACCCCTGCCCAAAATCAGGAGCTGGCACTGGCCCGGGCCAGCGAGGTGCGAGACGCCCTCGTCAGGCAAGGGATAGATGCTCGGCGGCTGATTGTCGCGGGGAGCGCCAACCCTCCCGCAGATGTGGAGTCCAGTCAGCCACTACTGTTAAGTAGATGCGTGCGATTTGAAGTGATCGACTAGGGGGCAAAAAGAAAATAATGTCAACTGTATCTAAAAAAATGTGTCTTGTAGGTGACTTTGGGGTGGGTAAAACCAGCCTGATTCGCCGATTTGTGGATCGCCAGTTCAGCGATCAGTATCTGTCAACCGTGGGCGTGAAGATTTCCCGCAAGAACGTTGAGTTGGAACAGGCAGGACAGCCGGCCAAGAAGAATCTACAGTTGTTAATCTGGGATTTAGAAGGCCACACAAAATTTAAGGCGATTGCGCCCTCGTACCTCCAGGGAGCCAGCGGCGCTATCGTGGTGGCCGATATGACGCGCCCAGAAACCGTTGAGAATCTGGCAGAGCGGATACAGCTGGTTTTATCGGTGAATCCCAAAGCGGCAGTGATCGTCGCCTTGAACAAAGCCGACCTGGTGGAGGAGGAAAAACTAGCCAAACTGGCGCAGTCTGTTCAGTTTACAGAGAAACAGCGAGTGATCGCCATTTATACAACTTCGGCCAAGACCGGCAAAGATGTTGACGAAATGTTTCAAAAATTAGCGCAGAAAATGGTGGAAGTGACATAATAGCAGATAATCGCAATTGTGGCCGGTGGCGGTGACGGTGCCGGGACGGTTTAGCCTGGACGGAATCACCGGGATGGCCTGATGGGATTTTCCCACTCACCCGCACTCCCAACAGTGACGGATGACCGGTGAGGCAGTTAGCGAGGGACAGAGGACAAAGGAGACGTTTATGCATCCACTGTTAAAGAAACTCTTAGCGCCAACCCGCAGGTCATACCTGACGGTGAATCAGGACTTGCTCATCCAAGAGACTTCCTTTGGCGTGGGGCGGTTTGCCGACCGGCCTCAGGAGGTGAGGGCCGGCTTTGATGTGCGTGACAGCTTTCCTGAACTGATAGGGGTTGAAAATATATTAAAAGAAATTATTCGGGGGGAGCGGGACAGTTTTGAGTTGAAAGGGATTGACCGTTCTGCGGAAAATAGGGAGCCTTTCTATGTGGATTTATTGGTGACAGACTGCCAAGATGAAGAGACGGGGGAACCCGAGTTGGTTGTCTGGTTGGAAGATGTAACTGAAAAGATGGTTTTGAAGCAAAGCTTGGTGCAGAGAGCCAATGAAGCCAATCTTTTACTGAGCGCCTTAGCGACTTCAAATAATTATATAGGGCGGATTATTGCCTCAATAGCTGAGGCTTTGATAGTCACGAACAATTCAGGAAAAATCAAAACCGTAAATCGAGCGGCACTGGATTTATTTGGGTACAGCGAAGCGGAATTAATTGGCCATCACATTTCCGTGATTATTACTGGGGAGCGACGCTTTTACACTCAGGCATCAGGAGCGAACGCGCCGCAGTCGCTGGAAGTTGTCTGTCTGACGAAAACAGGAGAAGAGATTCCCGTAGCCTTTTCCCGCTCCGCGATTGACAGTGAGGCGGAGGGGGTAGAAGATTTTGTGTATATCGGTCGGGACATTACCGAGCGCAAGCGGACAGAGGCAGCAGTGGCCAAGATGAATGCGGCGCTAGTGCAAAGAGTTGGGGAGCGAACCGCCGAATTAAAGCAGACAATCCAGCGGTTAGAGAGTGAAATTGCCGAGCGCTGGCAAACCGAAGCTGCCTTGCGGGAGAGCGAAGCGCGACTGAGCAGCTTGATAGACTCGCTGCAAGACGTAGTGTGGTCAATTTCAGCCACGACTTTTGAGGTATTTTACCTAAACCCAGCCACAGAAACACTTTACGGTCGTTCAGTGGTGGAATTTCACGACAACCGGCACCTGTGGCAAGAAGTGATTTATCCCTCCGACAGAGCTATCATTGCCCACTTTATCGAAATAATTCTAGAAACCGGCAGCGCCGAAATAGAGTACCGGATTGTCCGCCCCGACGGTGAGGTGCGGTGGGTGAATCACCGGGGCTGGCTGATGGGGGACAACACGGGGATTGAGACTCGCATCGACGGCTTAATCACCGACATATCCTTGCGCAAGCAAGCCGAAGTCTTGCTGCACCAGTACCAGACCCAGCTAGAAAACCTAGTGAGCGAGCAGACTGCCTCTCTGATAGAGACGAACAAACAGCTGCAGCAAGAAATCAGGGTGCGGCAGCAAACAGAAGAGGAACTGCGCTTTGCCCGCGACAACTTGGAAGTCCTGGTGCGCTCCCGCACTGCAGAACTGGCAAAAGCCAACGCAGCGCTGCAGGCGGAAATTACCGAACGTCGGCGTGCCGAAAAGGCCCTGCAAAATATTGTGGCGGGGACAGCCTCCGTCACGGGAGAAGAATTCTTCGCGGCGCTTGTCCGCCATCTGGCAACAGCACTGGGCGTCCGCTACGTCATAGTGTCCTTTTTAGCTGCCGACAACCCGCCGGAAAAAATGCAAACTCTGGCCATGTGGGTGGGTGACAGTCTGGGGGAAAACTTATCATACAGCCTAGCAGGGACTCCCTGTGAGGTGGCCATCAAACAGGCAAAGATGTGTTTTTACCCAGATAAATTGCAGGAACTCTTCCCGGAAGATCATATACTATCGGATATGGGTGCGGTGAGTTACCTGGGATATCCGCTATTTGACTCATCAAAAAAGATAATTGGCCTGCTGTGCGTGCTGGATGACAAACCGCTCTTAAAAGACCGGCGAACCGAATCGCTGGTAACAGTCTTTGCGGCGCGGGCTGCAGCGGAACTGGAACGCAAATGGGCGCAAGAGTCCCTACAGTCCTCTCGCGACGAGTTAGAAATCCGAGTTGAGGAGCGCACCGCCGAGTTAGTAGAAATTAACCAATTACTGCAGGAGGAAATTGCCGAGGGCTTGCGGGCGGATTTAGAGCTGCAAAGCTACGCTTCGGAACTGCAAGACCTGTACAACAACGCCCCCTGCGGGTATCACTCCCTAGACGAAAGCGGCACATACATCCGCATCAACGATACCGAACTCAATTGGTTGGGATATACCAGAGATGAAGTGATTGGGAAGATAAAGTTTTCCGATCTCCTGAGTGCAGAGAGTTGGCCAACCTTTGAGGAAAGCTTTCTCAGCTTGAAGGAGCGAGGCTGGGTGAGCGATGTGGAGTTGCATCTGGTGCGCAAGGATGGCACGATTCTGCCGGCACTGCTGAGCTCAACAGCGGTCAAAGAGGGGGATGGGAATTACCCGATCAGCCGTTCCACCCTTTTTGACATTACCGAACGGGTGCGGGCTGAGTCGGCGCTGCGGGAGAGCCAGGAAAGGTTCAGGAGCGCCTTTGAATCTTCAGCCATTGGCATGGCCCTAGTGGGAACTGACGGTCGCTGGTTGCAGGTGAATCGCTCCTTGTGCCTGATCCTGGGCTATTCAGAGCCAGAATTGCAGGCAATGACCTTCCAGGAGATCACCCATCCAGAAGACGCAGATGTGGATCTTCACTATCTGCGCCAAGCGCTAGCCGGTGAAATTAGCACCTACCAAGTAGAAAAGCGGTACACCCACAAGCAGGGGCGCGTTGTCTGGGTGCTGGTGAATGTCTCGCGAGTGCAGGACTCTGACGGCAGACTGCTTTACTTTGTCTCGCAGTTCCAAGAGATCACAGAGCGCAAACGCACAGAAGAGGCGCTGCAGCAAAGCGAAAGGAGGCTGAGAAGACAGCAAGCGGGGCTGATGGCGCTGGCCAAGAGCAAACCACTGTACACCGGCGATTTCAGCGCCGCCTTGCGGGACATTACCCAGATCGCAGTCAACACCCTGGGCGTAGAGCGAGTCAGCGTCTGGTTCTACAGCGATGACGGCTCATCGCTGCGCTGCGCTGACTTGTACGATCAGAGGACGCGCCAGCATTTGCAAGGCTCTGAGCTGACGGTTGCTGAATTTCCCGCCTATTTTCAAGCGCTGGTTTATGGCAGCATTATCGCCGCTGATCACGCCCATACCGATCCCCGGACTCGGGAGTTTTCAGCCAGCTATCTCACACCCCTGGGAATTACATCCATGCTGGACGTGCCGGTGCGTTTCGGCGGGCGGACTGTGGGAGTCATCTGTCACGAGCATGTGGGCCCTTCCCGGCGCTGGGGGCTAGAGGAGGAGAACTTTGCCAGCTATTTGGCCTACATGACTTCTCTGGCAATGGAGGCGCGGGATCGCAAGCAAGCTGAGTCAGAACTGCAAAAATCGCTGGCGCTGCTGCAGGCAACCTTTGACTCCACTGCAGACGGGATTCTGGCAGTGGACAGCCGGGGAAAACTTAACACCTTCAATCGCAAGTTTGCGCAAATGTGGCGGCTTCCTGAGGAGATTGTAGCCTCACGGGATGAGTCCAGAGCGCTGGCGTTTGCTGTCAAGCAACTGAAAGACCCGCAAGCGTTTCTAAAAAAGGTAAAAGAACTGTATAACCGGCTTGATGCCGAGAGTTACGACCTGTTAGAATTTAAAGACGGTCGGGTTTTTGAGTGCTACTCCCAGCCGCAGCGCCAGGGAGAAAACATTTTCGGCAGGGTGTGGAATTTTCGCGAGATTACGGATCGCAAGCGGGCGGAGGAGGAGCAGCAAAAATTTGTTTCCCTGGTCGAGAACAGCAGCGACTTCATTGGGATGACAACGCTTTCAGGAAAAACTCTGTATCTCAATGAAGCTGGGCGGAAACTGGTGGGGCTTTTGGGTCTGGAAGAAACTCTGTCCAAGAACCTTTCGGACTACTACTCTTCAGACGCTTGGGAGCAATTTTTGAATGTTATAATCCCGACAGTGGTGCAAAGCGGTCACTGGGAGGGAGAGGTTCCCCTGCGCCACTTTCAAACCGGCAGCCCGATCGACATGCAAATGAGCATGTTTGTGGTCAGGCACCCGCAAACCGGGGAGCCGATGTGCTACGCTACCGTTCAGCGCGACATCACGGATCGCAAGCAAGCCGAAGCGGTAGAGATGCGATTAATCGCCTCTCTACAAGAGAGCGAGAACAAGTATCGCTATCTTGTAGACAGCTTAAAAGAAGTAATTTTCCAAAGGGACGAAGGCGGCTGCTGGACATTTCTCAACCCCGCCTGGACAGAAATTACCGGCTTCACGATTGAAGAGAGTCTGGGTCAGAACTTTTTAGACTTCGTTCACCCCGATGACCGTGCGGCGTGTCTGGAGAATTTGCAAATTCTGCTTTCAGGGGAAAAAGATTACGCCCGCCACGAGGTTCGCTACCGGACTAAAGACGGCGGCTACCGCTGGATGGAGGCTCAGAAGCGATTAATTTTAGCTGCGGACGGGACGCTGCTGGGCACTTCTGGCACTCTCAACGACATTACTGACCGCAAGCGGATAGAAGTTGCGCTGGAGCAAGAGCGGCGGCAATTGCGGCAAATTATTGCCAATGCGCCGGTGGCGATGGCGATGTTTGATACGGAGATGCGCTATGTGGCTCACAGCAATCAGTGGCTGACAGATTACGGTTTGGAGGGGCAATCGCTGATCGGTAGCTACCACTATGAAGTTTTCCCAGACATTCCCGCGCAGTGGCGAGGGATTTACAAACGCGCTCTGAAAGGGGAAGTCCTCTCTAAATCGGAAGACCTGTTTCAGCGCGGGGATGGCTCTAAACTCTATCTCCGTTGGGCTGTGCAACCCTGGCACACCTCAGAGAGCCTCCTCGGCGGCATCGTGATGGTGACTCAGGTGATTAACGAATTGGTGGAAGCGCGGGAAGCCGCTTTGGACGCTTCGCGGATGAAATCCCAATTCTTGGCAAACATGAGTCACGAAATCCGCACTCCTATGAATGGGGTGTTGGGAATGGCGGAATTGCTGCAGAAAACGCCTCTCAATCCAGAACAGCAAGATTTTCTCCAGACGATCAAGGTCAGCGGGCAGAACTTGCTGACTCTGATTAATGATATTCTCGACTTTTCCAAACTGGAAGCCGGCGAAATGCGGCTAGAGAGGCTGGACTTTGACTTGAATGCCTGTCTGGAAGAAGTGAGTGATTTGCTGGCCACACAAGCCTACGGCAAAGGGCTGGAACTGTTTACTGCAGTTGACAGCAATGTTCCTTTGGCCTTAAGGGGAGATGCCGGTCGCCTGCGCCAGGTGCTGGTGAATCTGGTGGGCAATGCTATTAAATTTACGGATTCTGGGGAGGTGACTGTCAAGGTGTCTCTGGCCGGTGGGACTGCCGGTGGGACTGCCGGGACATCTGGGACAGATGTCCTACGGGGGGACTTAAGGCAGCGGACAGCGATTCGCGTCTCGGTGAGGGATACCGGCATTGGCATCGCACCGGCAAACCTTGAGAAGCTGTTCCAATCGTTTTCGCAGGTGGACACCTCCACCACTCGCAAGTATGGCGGCACCGGCTTGGGGCTGGCCATCTGCAAGCAGCTGGTGGAGCTGATGGGGGGTGAAATTGGCGTCGAGAGTGTGGTGGGTGAGGGGTCAACTTTCTGGTTCACTGTCACGCTTGAAGTCCAGGAAACGCCGGCTCGCCCGCCGATAGTGCCGGTCAGTTGGGCCGGCATCCGGGTGCTGGTGGCGGACGGGAGCGCTAGCAATCGCCTGGTTGTGCGCGGTTATTGCGACTCGTGGGGGGTGCGTGCCGATGAAGCGGAAAATGGCGAGCTGGCCTTGGCCACTGTGCGGCGAGCTGCCGCAGAGGGCCAGCCCTATGATGTGGCCTTTGTCAGCGCCGACATCCCGGGGGTGAACGCGCCATTGCTGGGTCAACTGATCCAGTACGAGCCGGTGCTGGCTCAGACCAAGTGGATTCTGATGACCTCTATCCAGGGGCGCGACCGGACTGTACAGCCAGAGGATCTGGGGTTTGCCGGCTATTTGAGCAAGCCGGTGAAACCGTCCAAGTTGCTGGACTGCCTGATGCGCGTGTTCGGTCAGTCGTCCGCTGTTTGCGAACAGCCGGTTGCGGTCAACCCCTCCCTGTTGCCCTTTCTGCAAGGGACAGGCGTCCCGCCTGTCCTAAGGGGGGGCGAAACAGAGGGTTTTGAGAGTCAACAGCGGACAAACCTGAAAACAAACCTGAAAACAAACCTGAAAATTCTGCTGGTGGAAGATACTCCAACCAATCAAAAAGTTGCGCTCAATCAGCTGAAGGTGATCGGCTATCAAGCGGATTGTGTTAGCAACGGTCAGGAAGCTCTCGACCGGATGGCAGAAACTAACTACGACATCGTGCTGATGGACTGTCTGATGCCGGTTCTCGACGGCTACAAAACCACGCAGGCGATTCGCTTCTATGAAGGTGAATCCCGGCATACTGTGGTGATTGCCATGACTGCCAACGCCATGAAAGGTGAGCGAGAAAAGTGTTTGGAAGCCGGCATGGATGACTATATCAGCAAACCGATTGAGCTGGACAAGTTGGCGGCTGTTATAAATCGCTGGGCGTCAGCAATCGGGGAGAGGGCGTCTGTGGAAAAGCCCTCGGTTTCGCCTGAGATAGCACCGGCGTCGTCAGAAAAGGCTGCCGTTTCTGTTGCGGATATAAATCGTAAAAATAGCGTGGATTTGGCTGAGCAGGTGGCGGCGGAGGAATGTCCTGTGGATTTGCAGCGATTGGGGGAACTCACCAGAGGTGATACGGAGTTTCAGCTGGAACTGCTGCAAACTTTTATGGAAGACGCTCCTATATATTTGGAGGAAATTGAGAGGGCGCTGGAAGCTTGTGATTTTGTCGCGCTCAGCCGTCGCGCTCACCAACTCAAAGGTGCTTCTGCTATGGTGGCTGTCCGCACTATGCCAGAGCTAGCCGCTCAATTGGAGAGTCTGGCGAATGAGAGCCGGTTAGAGGGGGCGGCGGAGTTGGTAGCGCGGTTGGGGATGATTCTGCAGGAGGTTAAAGTGTTCATTGATAATTTTAACTGATATCTTGCGCCCAGAATAAGTAGGGTGCGTTCCCACCCTGGCGGGGAACGCTACAATACGGTTGGGCTTTCCTTGACGGTTATAGCGGTTTTCAGTTGGATGAAGTACATGCCAGAAACCCGGTTTCTTTAAGAAACCGGGTTTCTAAGACGTACTTCACAGAATTGAGAACCGCTATTGCCCGCAGCTGCTGGCGTTGAAAGCCACGCCATCCATCGCCCCCGCCCCTATTGCAGTTTAACACTCACCTGTTTGCAAGGCTGGTGCGTCCGGATTTAATAGGAGTCCTGACTTCTGACTTCTAAGTTGCTCTTTTAGCATCTTGTCCAAGGCGGCTGCTGTCAGGGGAGGGCTGAACCAATAGCCCTGGATGACATCGCACTGATACTGGCGCAGGAACTCCTGTTGCTCTGCTGTTTCGACCCCTTCAGCAATGACTTTCAAATTTAGGCTGTGCGCCAGTTGAATGATGGCGATGACAATGGCGGCATTTTTGGAGTTTTGGGTGAGGTCACTGACAAAGGAACGGTCAATTTTTAAGGTGTCGAATGGGAATTGTTGCAGGTAGCTTAAGGAAGAGTAGCCGGTGCCGAAGTCATCCAGGGATAGCTGAATGCCGATCGCTTTCAGTTCTTTGAGGGTAGCAATCGCCGCCTGCGGGTTCTGCACTAGGGCACTTTCAGTCAGTTCTAACTCCAGGCTGCTGGGGTTAAACCCTGTGGTTTCTAAAATTGTTAAAACCCGGCTAGCCAGACTGGATTCGTTGAATTGAATTCCTGACATATTCACTGCAACTGATAAGGATACCCCGGCTGCATGCCAGTCTTTGGCTTGCTGGCAAGCGGTTTGCAGCACCCAGTCATCGATAGAGACAATTAAGCCAGTTTCTTCAGCGATCGGAATAAATTCTGCAGGCGAAACTAGCCCGCGCTCTGGATGTTGCCAGCGCACTAAAGCTTCGGCTCCGACAATTTTGCCGGTGCGCAAGTCAACCTGGGGCTGGTAGTAAAGTTGGAATTCCCCTCGCTCTACAGCCTGGTGCAGGCTGATTTCTAGCATGAGGCGCTCGTAGGATTTCTGCTGGATGGCTGCTGTGTAAAGCTGATAGCGATTGCCTCCCTGTTGCTGCGCCCCCTGAATAGCGGCTTTGGCTTTTTTGAGCAGCGCCTCGAGGTCACTGCCATCTTCAGGATATAGGGCAATTCCAATACTGCCGGTGAGAAGGACTTGATATTCTTCTAGGGTAAAGGGTCGAGATAAAGTGTCCAGGAGAGTTTGAGCGGTTGTTTCCGCCACCTGGGAGGAAGGCACTGGCGGTAAGAGGAGAGCGAATTGCTCGTGGCTCAATCGCGCGACTGTACCCCGCTCGCCCGCACAGGGGAGGAGGCGCTCTGTTACCTGTTTGAGCAGCAAGGTAGTGTGGGATTCCCCCAGACTGAAGTGGAAGCGGTCGAACTGGTCTAAGCTAAGAACTAGGATGGGAATTAATTGCCTGGGGTGCTCGCCGGTGGCGATAATTTGGTGAAATCGCTCACGCAGTAGCAGCCGGTTAGGCAGATTGGTCAAGCTGTCGTAATGAGCCTGCAATTCCAGTTTGGCGATCGCCTCCTGGAGGGCTGTGGTTTGCTGCTGCCTGACTCTTTCCTGTTTGGCCAGCTGCGCGGCGATCGCACCCAACAGCTCCTCTTTGGTAAAGGGCTTGGTGAGATAATCGCTGGCTCCGAGTTCCATCCCCCGGCGCAGATCGGCTCGGTCGTCTCTAGCCGTCAGGCAGATGAAGGGTATGGTGGCTGTGGCTGGATCTTGTTGCAATAGGGCCAGCACTTCGTACCCGTCGAGTTCGGGCATCATAATGTCGCAAAAAATTAAATCGGGACATTGCTGTTGAGCCAACTGCACCCCCATGCTGCCGTTTTCTGCCTCAATGGCCTGAAATCCTTCAGCTGTGAGCAGTTTCACCAGCAGCCTGCGAATGGATCGCTCGTCTTCTATGACCAGAATTTTTTTCATCGCTATTATTCCCAGACTTGACCGTGAACTGACCTGATGGTATAATCCCCTATGAGGGGGGAAGGCGCTGGCAACACTGTATGGCACCCGATTTCTTGTCTGGAAGCCCCAGATCGCTAAGAGGATGGGCAGTCTCCTCTGGTACTCTATTGTCCCAAGTTTCGCGTGCCCCGCACGCCGGTTTCCCCCCCAGCTTCTGCTGGGTCGCCCACTCTATGGCCCCACCCGGGGCAGTCTCCAGATTTTGGCGTTCGCGGGCGATAGCACGGGCCTTTGGGCCTGCGCCAGGGCTTGAATTTGTCTCCCTTGGTTGGCAGAATAGAAATAAAGCAGAGGCAGATCACACCATTCGGTGACTTAAATCAACCTCCTGCGAGTCGGTGTGCGGGTAGAATTGGATAAGATTATATCCAGTGTCCGCAACGACCATATGTCTGCGCTCTCTAAAAAAATCTGCATTCTTGGCGATGGACTGGTGGGGGACGATAGCCACAGAAGCAGGTTTGTTAAGCGCCAGCTTAGCGATACTTATCTTTCTAACGTGGGGGTGACAATTTCATGCAAGAGTCTAGAATTATTCGCTGGGGAGCCGCACCAAAAGCTAAAATTACAGCTTATAATATGGGATTTACAGTGCGGGAACAAATTTAAGTCCGTCGTCCGGAGGTACTTGCAAGGGGCAAGCGCGGCAGTGATTGTTGCCGATGTCAGCCGAGAGGAAACTCTGGCTCGGTTGAGCGAGCGCATTCAGCTGTTTTTGTCCGTAAATCCGAAAGGGTTTATCGTCATTGCCTGGAATCAATCAGACGTCGTTGATGAGAAAGAACTAGAAGAACTGGCTTCCCAAGCTCCCAAACTGGCACCGGATCGAGTTTTGGACACATACAAAACTTCGTCCAAGACAGGCGCATACGCTGACGAAATTTTTCAGAAGTTAGCTTACAGAATAATAGCAACGGCATGAAACCTCTGTTACAGAAACTCTTAGCTCCCCCCCGCATCGAGTACCTGACATTGAATCAGGACTTAATCATTCTCGATACATCGTTTGGCGTGTGGCGGTTTGCGGACGTTCCCTCTGAGGTGAGGGCCGGCCTCGATGTGCGTGCCGGCTTTCCCGAACTGACAGGCGTTGAAGATATTCTCAGGGCAGTTTTGCAGGGCCGGCGGGCGAATTTCGAGTTAAAAGGTATTGCCCGGTTTTCCGAGCCAAGCTCTCCGCTCTATATTGATTTATATGTCACCGGCCACCTAGAGGAAGAAACTCTTGAACCTCAGATGATTATCTTCTTTGAAGATGTCACAGAAATGATGGTCTTGAAGCAAAGCTTGGTGCAGAGGGCCAATGAAGCGAGCCTGCTGCTGAGCGCTTTAGCGAGTTCAAAAGATTATATTGATAAAATTATTCACTCAATGGCAGATGCCTTGATTGTTACCGCGCTCTCAGGACATATAAAAACCGTCAATCGGGCCACTCAAGAGTTATTTGGGTACAGGGAAGAGGAATTAATTGGCCAGCCTGTTTCCCGGCTAGTAGCCGATCGAACATTCCTGCGCCGGTTGAGCCAGCGTCGGGGCTTTTTATCGGAAGGGGAATTGTTGAAAGATGTGGAAGTAGTTTGTCACAGAAAAACTGGAGAAAAGATAACCGTCGCCTTTTCCTGCGCAGCCATTCAGACAGAGATAAAGGGATTGCAGGATTTGGTCTATATCGGGCGGGATATCAGCGCTCGCAAGCATGCTGAATCTGAAATTCGCAAAGCTCTGGAAAAAGAAAAAGAACTCAACGAGCTTAAATCCCGCTTTATTTCGATGACTTCCCACGAATTCCGCAACCCGCTGACCAGTATTTTAACTGCAGCAGCTTTACTGAAAGAGCAATATGCCAGCCATCAAACGCTTGATGACGACACCCGGATGTATTTCCAGATGATTCAAACATCGGTCAAACAAATGACCGATCTCTTAGAGGACGTGCTAGTCATCGGTAAAGCCGAAGCGGGAAAACTGGAGTTTCACCCAGAACCCCTTGACTTAGCAGAGTTCTGCCGCCATCTCGTGCTAGAAATGGAGATGGGAAAGAAGCTCATCCCTTACGGTACTGCTTGTGCGCCGGCAATTACCTTTGTCTGCCAAGAAGAATCCTTACATGCGAACATGGATGAAAAATTGCTGCGGCAAATACTCACGAATTTGCTCTCCAATGCTGTCAAGTATTCACCCCAAGGCAATCCTGTCCGTTTTGAAATCAGATGTGAAAATGGAGAGGCAAACTTTGAGATAGAAGATCGAGGGATTGGCATTCCTCCCGATGACCAAAAACGACTGTTTGAAACATTCTATCGCGCCAAAAATGCACGCAAGCTTCCCGGCACTGGATTGGGGCTGGCCATTGTCAAAAAAGCGGTAGAATTGCACGGTGGCCGAATTGCGGTATCCAGTGAAGCGGGGGTAGGCACAACGGTTATAGTCACGATTCCATTAGATCGCGGTCGCCAAACCAAGTCAGAAGATGTTATAAGTTAAGGGTAGGGTGTTGTCGAACATTAGAGAGAGCCGGCATGAAGAAACTTTTTAAGAAACTCTTAGTCCCACTTCACCTGGAGTACCTGATAGTGGGGCCGGATTTGCTTATCCTAGAAACCTCCTCGGATGTCCAGAAGTTTGCCGACTGTCCCGATCGGGTGTTTCCCGGGCAGGATGTCCGGTCGGGCTTTCCTGAACTGATCGGAACTGAAGATATCCTCATGGCTGTCTTGCAAGGAGAGCAAGAGAGTTTTGAGTTTAAAGGGATTGGGCGGTTTCCCGAACAGGGGCATCCTCTCTATATGGACTTTTATGTCAACCTGTATCGAGATCAAGAAACTTTTGAAAACTGGCTGATTATTCTTTTTCAAGATGTCAGCGATCGCATGAATTTGGAGCAGAGATTGGTGCAGACTACCAACGAAACGAGTCTGCTGTTGAGTGCCTTATCTGTTTCCCAGAATTCCCTTCACAAAATCATTACGTCAATGGCAGATGCCTTGATAGTAACGACGAGAAAAGGACGTATCAAGGCAGTCAATCAAGCGGCTCAAAAGTTGTTTGGCTATAGCGAGGAGGAACTAAAGGGCCGGCCCATCTCACAGATTGTTGCTGACCGAAACTTTTTCAACTTGGTCACTGAGGAGGATATATTATCCGGGGGGGATTTGACGGATATAGAAGTGGTTTGCCAGACCCAAACTGGAAAAAAGCTTTCCGTTGAATTTTCCTGCTCAGCCATTGAGACAGACCTGGAGGAGTTACAAGATTTTATCTATATCGGTCGGGATATTACCCACCGCGTCCGCGCCCAACAGCGCATGGTGGCCCAGTCTGCCACGGTTCAAATCTTGTCAGAGTCCGCGACCCTAAAAGAAGCAACCCCGAAAATCTTGCTAGCACTCTGTGAAAGCCTGGGATTGGCTCTAGGTGAGCTGTGGATGGTAGAAGAAAGTGAGAGGCAAAAAGGAATCCAAAATACAAAATTGCTGCGGTGTGTGGAAATTTGGTCTAGACCGGCAGTTGGCATTGCCGAATATACATCCTCCGTCAAGCAGATCGCCTTCGCTCGCGGAGAGGGGTTGCCTGGATTGGTTTGGGCGACAAATTCCCCGCAGTGGATTGCCGATATCGCCAGTGACGCTAACTTCCAGCGTCGGGAAGTCGCAGCCAAACTGGGACTGCACGCCGCTTTCGGGTTTCCCATCATCAGCGACAGCGAAGTTCTGGGGGTGATGAATTTCTTTAGCAGCCAGGTACAAAGTCCCGATGAAGACTTAATCGAGATGATGGCTTATCTTGGCAGCCAGCTGGGTCAGTTTATCAAGCGCAAACAAGCGGAAGCAGCCCTCGCTGAGAGTGAAGAGCGATATCGAGACTTGTTTGAAAATGCCAGCGACTTGATTCAGTCCGTCGCTGCCGACGGTCGATTTTTGTATGTGAATCGCGCTTGGCGAGAAACCCTGGGATATAGCGAAGCTGAAGTGCCTGAACTGACGGTGTTCGACATAATTCATCCCGACAGTAAAGCGCACTGTTTGCAAATATTCGGTCGGGTGATGTCGGGAGAAAAGCTGGATGCGGTTAAAGTTGAATTAATTACCAAAGCCGGCCAGACAATTTCGGTGGAAGGGAGCATCAACTGCAAATTCGTAGAGGGCAAACATGTTGCCATTCGCTCCATGTTCCGAGACATAACCCAGCGCCTGCGGGTGGAAGAAGCCCTGCGCCACCAGCAGGAACAAACCGAACGCCTGCTGCTGAATATCTTGCCAGAGCCGATTGCCGCTCGCCTGAAGCAAGATCCCAGCACTATTGCAGAAGACTTTGCTGAGGTGACGGTTCTCTTTGCTGATATCGTTGGCTTCACGCAGCTCGCTTCCTATCTCTCTCCCATTGAACTTGTCTGCTTACTCAACCAAATTTTCTCCGCCTTCGACCGGCTGACAGAAAAGTATGGCTTGGAGAAAATTAAGACAATTGGCGACGCCTATATGGTTGTCGGGGGGATGCCGGTGCGACGGGCGGATCACGCGCATGCCATCGCAGAAATGGCCCTGGACATGCAAGCAGAAATCGCTCAATTCAACGCCAATAACAACTTAGCATTCAGCATTCGCACCGGCATCCACAGCGGGCCGGTAGTCGCAGGAGTCATTGGCATCAAAAAATTCATTTACGACTTGTGGGGTGACACAGTAAACACAGCAAGCCGTATGGAATCACACGGTTTAGCGGGGCGAATTCAAGTCTCCGACGCTACCTACAAACTATTGCGCGAGCAATACTTGCTGGAAAAGCGGGGTGCGATCCAAGTCAAAGGCAAAGGCGAAATGACCACTTATTTCCTCCTCGGCAGAAAAAATTGTGGCAAAGCCGAAAGTCTGGACACCCAAAACCAAAACTTCTGCCCTAGCGCACGCCAAGCTACCCAGCGCTTGATAGAACTGATTGACGATAAGCTGAAAGACATTTAGGATGTGTTCTCCTATCCGCGTCCATCCGCGTCCATCTGCGGTTTGAAATATTGAACCGCAGATGTAGCCCGAAGGGCTTCCCGCAGGGCACACAGATTAACGCAGATAGCCCTAAAACCGGATTTCGTACTCAACAGTCGCCCGACTGTCACCAGAAAAATCGGTTGTGCCGCGCAGCAGAGTATCATCATTGAGCCGGTAGCGCAGACCGAATTGAGACGGCTGACTGTCAGTCAGAACCCGCAACACAGAGAAAGAAAACTTGCCCGTCAAATCCAAGCCCGCCTCAGCAGCCAAACCCAGAGTCGAACTGCGCGTCCCATCCCTAGTAATCGGAGTCGGGAACAAGCGAAACTCGCTCAGTCCCAAAGATTGAGACAAAAACGACTCAACCGGCGACAGAAGAGCCGAACCCGCCAAATTAGCGATAGCCAGAGTCGTATCCCTCTGCCCCAAAGTATTCAAAAACCCCCCACCCAACAAAGCCACAATTTCCGATTCAGTGCGAGAGGGCTCACTCGTTAGCTGCAGACTCTCCGAGAGCCGGCTCACCGGCCCATCCACCTTAGCTTCAACCCGCACAGTTTGCGTCTGTCCGAGGCTAGTAACAGGAACATCAGCAATCTCAGAAGGAGTCGCCGCAGAAGGCAAACGAGCTTGCGTAACTTCCGAAACATTTGCCCGCAACCGAACATTCAAATAAGGGTCCAAACCCCTTTCAGGAGAAAAAATAGCCGCATGTTCGTAACCGCCGGCCAAACGGAACTGCGCCGCAAACAAATTCACCTCACCCCGCTTCAGCCGAATCCTCCCAGAAGGGCGCAAATCATACAGCGGACCATTGAGATTCAAATCCCCCGCCGCCACCATATTAAGCACCGGCTCGCGAACCAACAGCAGATTTTCCCCCAAAATCAGCCGCAGATTCTGGAAACTCACCTCCGGTCCCCCACCCGCAGCAACCACTGACTGCGGGTCAGCCAGCAAAACCCGACCATTGCTCAGCGTCACCACGCCGCCAATTTCCGGTTCCAGCGCCGTACCGCCGATGCCAACCGAACCGGCAACACCGCCCCGGTACAGCCCCTTGAGATTCACCGCCAATTCCTCCAGACCGACCTTCAAAAGATTCTGCAAGTCCGGATCGCCCGCTAGCAAGGGCCTAGCAATCGGCAGCACCCCCTGAGCCACAATTCGGCCATTGCTGAACCGGCCCTCAATCCCCGCCACTGCGATGCGGTCGCGTTTAAACTGGATTCTGCCGGTGAGACCAGTCACAGGTTCCGGCAGCAACTTCGCCTCCAGCGCCGCATTTTCCACCACAGCCACACCATTAACAGTTGGTTGCTGCAAAGTTCCCCCCACACCCACCTGAACCTGCCCCTTACCGCTCACCCACTTAATTTCCTGGCGCGTCAGCAAATTTAACAGCGCCAAACCCTCATCCTTCAAATTCACCGTCAGCTTAATCTGGTCATTATCCGTAAAAGCCGGATAGGGAACACTGCCAGAAATTTGAATTGGCTGCGGAGGAGTTACCACAATCGTAGAAGCAAAATTCAAGCGAGAGTCGCCATACAAAAAACTCGCCACCGCACTGCGCACCGGCGTCCGGTTCAAAGTTCCTTCCGCCAGCGCCAATTCTCCCCTCACCTGCGGCTGCAACAAATTGCCTGCCAAATTCGCCTTCAAATTCAACTTGCCCGTAACATCCACCGGCGGCAATTCAGTAAACTTTCCCGCCAGCGCCAGCAACTCCTCAACCGGCAAATTTTCCACCACCAACTGCCCCGACTGATCGAGTGCGCCAACCTTCCCAGAAAAAGCCACCACAGTCTCCCCCGCCTGCAAACGCAGCGGCGCTACAGACAGAATTCCATCCGCAAAACCGCCACTCAAAGCGATTTTATCCACCTCAAATTTGCGCAGATGCCATTTTTCCGCATCCAGCTGAAAATTCGCCCTCACTCCCCCCTTCAAAGACCCCGCCACAGAAATTTCCCCACCAAAAATCCCCCGCAACTCCGCAATATCCGGCAGAGGATCAGCCTCCCGCCGTTTGTCCGCCGCTTGCGCCAGAGCGTCGATTTCCGAAAACCGGCGCAGCTGCGCCAGCAAATCCGCCCCGGGCAACCCCACCGCTATCCCTTGCACATCAGCCGCCGTGCCATAATCAGCACGCCCCAACCCGCCGATCAAGTCCTGCAACCTCAACCGCTGCGCCGCCGCCACCACATCGTGCACCTCACCGGCAGCAATTTTCACATTTGCCAAGAACTGCGGGTCTTCCCCCAGAGTCACCCGACCGCTGGCCATATAGACGCTTTTCCCCACCTGCAACTCCCCAGAAGTCAGCGTTGCGGCACCCCGCGACAGCTCGAACTGGCCTCCCAGCCGGTCAGCTGCTAAATAACCCATTTTGGGGTTGACAATTGAAACATTACCTGCTATAATAGCGCGTTCGAGCATCTCCCAGGTGGGTTCCCCCGACGGCAAACTCACGTCAAAACTTCCCGACGCCTGCCCAGAGAGAGTCCCGGCAGCCAGCAGGGGCGAAAGGGGCCCAGGCACAGCAGGGGGCGTCAGTTTGACAATTCCGATCGGAAACTGTTCAATTTCCAGGCGCAGGCGATTGCCGCCCAGTGTCTGCGGCGTGTTCGTGCCTCTGGCCACCGCCTCACCCCGGCGCACCAAAAAGGCCACCGGCAGGCTGTTGGCGTCCAGGCTCAATTCGATTTTGTCTGCAGTCCCACTCAACTGCAAAGAGCCACCCCGGCCCAAAGCAAAATCCACACTGCCGGCGAGGACGGTATCGAAAGCCACTTGATTGATAGCAAAATCATACAGCCGGATATTACCCGTCAAACTCGGTTCTGCAAGCGTTCCGAATATCCGCCCCGTGAAATCTGTGCTGCCTTTGACTTGCAGTGCCGGCGGCAGGTCTACCGGCACAGCGGCAAGATTGAACTTTTCAGCAGCCACATTGAAATCGAAGCCAGCTACCTCAACAGAGGCGAAAGAAGGTGCTCGCACGCTCACCGTGCCGCTGGCGGTCAGTCCCGTAGCGGTTGCCCGCTCTACCCGCAGCTGCTGGCCATCCCACTGCAGTGAAGCCGTCAGGGGCAAGAATTGGGCCGCAGTTCGGGCCACCGGCAGCTCCGGAGGGCTAGAAGCGCCGAGCGCGACTTTAACAGTGCCTGCGGCTTTAATGCCTGCCGGGGAAAGCTGGCTGAGACTGCCCGACAGGTTGAACTCGCCCGCTGCCACTGCCGGCAATTCCGGCAAAAAGGGACTCAGCCCTATACCCGCACCCCCCACAGAAGCCTGCCAGCGGCCATTTTGCACTGCCACTTCCTCCACCGTGACTGTGCCACCGGCCACTCCCAGCCTTCCCTTGCCCTTACCACTAATTGCGTCTAATGTCAAGTTATTTGTGCTGCCTGAGAGGGCGAAACTGCCGGTGAAGCCTGACAGAGCACCGGCACCCTTAAATTCCGGCAAAAAGGGGCTGACCGGCACATCCTCAGCAGCCAGAGAGGCTTCCCACCTGCCGCCACTGGTAGAAGCCGTGACGGTGGCGGTGCCGCCCGCGAGCGCCAATTGGCCAGAACCGTTAATTTGAATGCTGTCTGCGGTAAAGGCACTGGCACTGCCCGAGAGGGCGAACTTGCCGGTAAACCGGCCCAGTTGGGAGTCAAACTGGGCGACCGATTTAGGCAAGAAAGGCATGACCGGCACATCTTCCGCGCCCAAAGTCGCTGACCACTGTCCCCCGCTCAGTTTGGCGCTCAGGTTGGCTGCCCCACCGGCAACGTTCAGACTTCCCGAACCCTGGACGCTGACAGTGTTCAGCGCCAGGGACTCCAGACTGCCTGACGCCAGGAAATTGCCGGAGAAACCTCCGAGTTCGCCAGCGGGAAGTCCCAGAGATGCCGGCAAGAAAGGAGCCACCGGCACAGAGTTGGCCCGCACAGCAGCTTGCCACCGGCCTCCTGCAACTGCGATATCCCCGACGCTGACGCTACCGCTGCCCACACTCAGCAGCAAATTCCCTTTAGCATTAATTGCCGTTTCTGTCAAGTTTTTTGTGTTGCCCGCTAGGGTGAGTTGCCCGAAAAGCCTGGGCTTTTCACCGGCAGTCCCCACACCGAGGACTGGGGCGAGAGCTCGCAGCTGTGAAGGGTTGAGGAACTTCAAGTCAGCAGCGATCGCCGCCAGCCGGTCGAGCTGAAGGCCCTCAGGGGAGACAGTAGCGCTGAATCCGCCGTCATTGAGGGTGCCGGCGATCCGGGCTGTGCCGCCGGCAAAGCTTACTCCCAGATCGGCGCTGGCATTAATCGACTCTAGGGTAATAGCCTCTGCCGTACCTTCCAGGCGAATAGTGCCGCCCTTCAGGCTGCCGGTGAGGCTAGCTGCTGGAAGTTTGAAGTCCGAAGTTTGGAATAATTCCGTGTTCGCGATTTGTGCCAGCTGGGTCAGCTGCATGGCAGAGGGAGTGACAGTCGCCTGCCACCGGCCCTCTCGAAGCGCCCCTCCGACATTGGCGGTGCCGCCGGCAACAGCCACCGCCACCCCACCATCCGCTTGAATAGTTTTTAAGCTTATTTCTTTATTAGTGCCTGAAACGCGGATATTTCCTGCGATTACGGCAGGCTTTTGGCGGTAGACAGCAGGCGGAAGAGAGATAGCCTGCCGGCTGGGGTCTGGCTGCGAGCCAAAAGTGGGAATTGAGGGGATTTTAGCCAGTTCTATGCCGGTGGGAACAGCTTCCAGCTGCCACTGCTTGTCGGTGATTTGCCCGGAAACCGCGATTTGGCCGCCGCCAACTTGGGCCACAGTGTTGCGCAGGAAGGCCGTTTCCCTGGCTCCGATGATAGTGATTTCGCCGGCTGCGGGATAGGTAGCTTTGGGTGCCTGCCACTGGACTGCCGTTTCCAGGCTGTCGCCCGGGCCGGCAATATTGGCCTGTGCGTCAATCGTTCCGGTGCTCATGCCGGTGAAGTAGACGCCGTAAAGAGCGGCGAGGGCGTCTCCGGGGACATTGCTAGCTTTGACTTGCAGGTTGAGTTGGGGGGGACGATTGAGTCCGCCCATTTGGATTGCGCCCGAGCCGGTGACAGAACCACCGACAGCCGGTGTGGCCTTAATGTCGCGCAGTTGCAGGGTTCCTTGAGAGAGGGTGAAGCCAAAGCCAAAGCTGCTGACGCCGATGCGGTCAACCTGCAAAGGCGGTTTGGCAGGGGAGTTTCCCCCGGAGGTTCCGGGGAGATTAAAAGGGAGAGAGGGTGCCGGGAGGGTGCTGACGGTTCCGGAGATTGCCGGTGCGGTGATCAGCCCTGTAAGGTTTAGGTTGGCTTGAACCTCTCCGGCGACAGGTATTGGCACTTGAACTTGCAGGGTTTCGAGGGCGTCTTTAACGCTGACTTGGGGGACTTGAATAGCTAGGTTGGAGTTTTCCTTGAGGGCGATTAATCCGCTGGCTCGCACGGGGATTTGGCCGTAGGTGGTAGTGACGTTTTCGACGGAGACTTTCAGCGGGCTGTTGAATCGCAACTGGCCATTGGTTTGCGTGAGGGGTTTGGGTAAGGGATCGATTTTAGCTGTAACAGCATGAAGTCTGGCGACTCCTTGGAGGTCGAGGAGTTCGTTTTGTCGCAGCTGGAGTTGCAGGTTGCCATCTAGCTTGCCGGCGCTCAAGTCAATTGGGAGTTTGATGGAATTTTTGGTCAGCCGGTCGAGTTCTGTGGCGGAAAAATTCTGTGCTTGGACGGTTAGGTTGGTTTTTATCTCTGGAAGTGCTGTCTCGCCGGTGATTTGGAAGTTGCCGCCGGCGGTTGCTGTGCCTTGCAGTTCGTAGTTGAGTTTCTCAGGTATTCTTGGCTCGCCGAAGGCGAGACGGTCGCTCAGTTTGAGGGTGCCGCTGACGGGTTGCAATTCGATCAGCACTGGTGCCACGGGGGGGCGGCCACGCTTTGCCGCCCCTACAGGGGCGGCCACGGGGGGCTGCTGTTCTCTAGGAGTTGCTGCCGGTGGTGCCGGGGCAGCCGGCTGGCCGGCGGGGGGGAGGCCACTGGGGGCGGCCCCTGCGGCTGGGCGCAAGACGACTCTGGCATTTTCCAGCCGCACGGTGTCGAGGTCGATTTTTACCGGCCCTGTAATTTCTGGTGCCGCGATTTCGGGAATGATTACCCACTGGCCGTTTTGGTCTTGCTCAATGTAGACGTCTGGCTTGACGAGGGTGATGTCTAGGTTGAGGGTGCGAGTTGCCAGCAGCTGAGGGATATTGAAGCCAACTTGTACTGCAGAGACTGAGGCTCGGTCTGGATCTGTGTTGGTGGGGGGGAGTTCCGAGGGGCCAAAGCGCAGGCCGGTGAGCCACAAGCTTTCCAATCCCCCGAGTTTGACGGGGCGTTTGAGTGTTTTGGTGAGTTCGGCGGTGGCGAGGGGTGCCAGGTCGGTATTGACAAAATGCCACAGGTATGCTGCGCCGGCAGCACCGCCAGCAACTGCGGCGAGGCTGAGGGCGATGCCGGTGCGGGTTAGCAAAACCAGCCACATCTTTTGCGTTTTTTGGTGCCGGTTAGATTGAGCTTGGAGTTGGTTGCCCGAAATTTGGGAGTTCGTCATCTCACCCTCATGCTGTAACAAAGTTTTGCGGGGAAAGCGCTTTCGGCGGGCGAATGCGGTTAAGAGTGCCGGGAAGCCGCGTAGAGTTAGGTCAACCGTGCGAAAGATGCTGTACTTAGACTTTATCTCAGGATAATTAGTTCAACTTGGATCGCCGTCTCCTTGATAGATTGCCAACTCGGCAGCAGGTAGTGGGGAGTAGCCCCAGACTCAACAGAGAAAAGTCAAGGGGGAGAGGTTTCAGGTTTCAGGCTTGTGATTTGAGAGTTGAGGTTATGATAGCGCCCCCTGACAGGACTGGATTGCTAGCCTTTTTTTCATGCTGCACCGGCAGCCCGAAAGGCGGTCATCCAGTCAAGAGTCAAGGGGGAAGAGTGAAGGGGAAGAAATTTTAGCTTTCAGGTTTCAGGTTTCTGGTTTCTGGTTATAATTTTCTTGCGGACATAACTCTACTGTGAACCTTGTTTCATCTCCCAGCGGTCTGGCCCAATCGGCCACGAACGGCACTTTCAACCACAGCTGCGGGCTGGGTGCGGAAAATTTAAGGCGCTCGGAAACTTCGGCAAAAAATAAAATAAAAATAAAAATGAAAGCGTTTCTAGAACGGAGTTTTAGCTGGGGCAGTTAGAAGTCCAGGAGGGAGGGGAGAAGGAGATCGCGAGATAGCTCCTGTGCAGATTGAGGTCTGCAGTGTGCTAGATTTAGAGGTGAGGCTTGCTGGCTGAAGGTAAAGGTGGGGCAGAAAAGTTTACCCCCTGAGGAATCACAGGCACCTGCAGCCGAACAGAAGCGGTGAGAGTGAAGGCCGCAAACGGGATTGAAACTGCTGTAGTTAGAGGGAGGCTTGAGCATGCCAAGTATAACGCTGCCGCCGAGTGAAATTGCAATTGGAGGTGGAGGCGAGCCGGTAAATCTAGGTACTGGGGGTCTAAATTTGGGCACGCCTGGGGATGATAGTCTGACCGGGAACAATAGTGATAACACTATCCAAGGTGCGCAAGGCAACGACACAATCCTAGGGCAGAACGGTAACGACCTAATTTTCGGCAACGAAGACATTGACTCGCTACTGGGCGGGTTGGGCAACGACACGATTCTGGGGGGGCAGGATGGGGACAGCCTGTTTGGCGATGCCGATAATGACTATCTCAATGGCAACCGGGGGAACGACACGCTGCTGGGGGGTGCCGGCAATGATACCGTGCAGGGGGGCAGGGATGATGACTCTCTTTTGGGGGAAGCCGGGGATGACACCCTGTCGGGCGACCGGGGTGCGGACACGCTAACCGGCGGCGATGGCCAAGATGTATTCGTCCTCAGTGACGGAACCGGTGGGGACACCCTGTCCGCCGCCGACGTGATTACCGACTTTAATAGGGGCCAGGATTTGATTGGGCTGACCGGTGGCCTGACGTTTCAAGACTTGAAGATTTCTGACGGCACCGGCGACCGGGCAAAAGACCTGATTATTCAGTTTCAAGACAGCAATAGCACCACTCAGTTTCTGGCTATCTTGCAGGGGGGTGCCAATCTGACACTGGACGCGGGGGATTTTATCACTTTGCCGGTGCAGGGA
>Ga0185317_100058_pt1 | contig 46021 bp, 31 predicted proteins | sample DevilsHole_FD_128020 | JGI IMG/M metagenome (GOLD analysis project Ga0185317, IMG submission 128020) | Groundwater microbial communities from Devils Hole, Nevada to study Microbial Dark Matter (Phase II) - Devils Hole (SPADES assembly)... | ecosystem: Environmental > Aquatic > Deep subsurface >...
GCCCCTTATCCCCAGAGGGGGCCCCACCTTCCCCGCGTGCGGGGAGGGGGAGTAAGAGTGGGAGGATCTTCCTCCCTTTCGGCCAGATGCAGATTAAAAGCGTAACAGCTTAATATTTGCTACCGGCAGATATTTCGGACAAACCAGCCCCGACTTTTCACCGGCATCAATTTCACTTTTACCTGGCAGCCGCTAGCGCAACAGCTTTGAACTTATATCATGTCTGGTCAAGTGCCTGGAATAAATTTTTCTATCCCTCTGACTCTTTCTTTTTCCTTCTTGGCGTACTTGGCATCTTGGCGGTTTATTATTAAAATGCACTCTCGTCTTAAGTCACTCAGCCCAATCGGCACAACATTGCTCCTCTGCCTGGTTGGTTTCCTGCAATTTCCAGGAACTCCTCTCGGAATTGACAGCGCCCCGGCACAAACCCCTCAAGAACAAAAAACTGAGGCGGATAAACTGTTCCAGAAAGGCGCACAGCAATTTCGCCGGGGGCAGTTTCGAGAAGCGTTGCAAACCTACCAGGAAGTTCTGGAAATCCGTCGAGCCACCGGCGATAAAGCAGCCATTGGCAAAACACTCGACAGCATCGGAGAAGTTTACATCAGTCTCAGTCAGTATTCCTCGGCGCTGGATGTTTTGCAGCAAGCTCTGGAAATGCGAAAATCCGCCGGCGACAGGGCGGGTGAGGGGGAAACGCTTCACAACACCGGCGTGGTATATTTGAATCTGGGGCAATATAACCGGGCGCTGGAACTTTTAAACCGCGCTTTGGCGATTCACCGAGAAGTGAAGAATCGTGGCGGCGAAGGCACTGCTTTGGGGAGTATTGGGGCGGTTTACCACCGGCGGGGCGAGTTTTCTCGCTCGCTGGAATTCTACCGGCAAGCTTTAGCAATTCACAAAGAAGTGGGCGATTTTGCGGGCACCGGTGCCGATTTAGCCGGCATGGGGGCGGTTTACCAGCAGCAGGGTGAGTTGGCGAGGGCGCTGGATTTATACCAGCAAGCTTTAGCAACTCACAGAGAGATTGGCGACAGAGCAGGTGTTGGCGTGGCTCTCGCTAATCTGGGTGCGGTTTACCAGCAGCTGGGCGAGTCTGCGCAGGCGCTGGAATCCTACCAGGAAGCTCTCGCAATTATTACGGAAACTGGAGACAGGGTGGGGGAGGCAATAACGCTGGGAAATATCGGTTCGCTGCTCAAGAAACAGAACCAGCCGGTGCTGGCAATTGCTTTCTACAAGCGAGCTGTTAAAGCGATCGAGGCGGTGCGGCTGGAGTTGCGGGCGCAGCCAAAAGAGCAGCAGCAGTCATTTGCAGAAACCTTTGCCAGCATTTATCGAGCCTTGGCTGATTTATTGCTGCAGGAGCAGCGGGTGAGTGAGGCGCAGCAAGTCCTGGATTTGCTGAAAGTTGAAGAAATCGGCGCTTACTTGCAAACTGTGGGTGGGTTGCAGAAACAGGCTCAGGAAATTGAGAAGCTGCCTGAAGAGGAAAGAATTCTAGAAAGCTACGCGGGGCTTGAAAACCGGGCGATTCAGCTGGGAAAGGAACTGGCGCGACTGCGAGAAATTCCACCCCGGGAGCGCACACCCGCCCAGCTGCAGCGCATCGAGCAACTAGAGAGGGATTCGCAGCTAAGCCGGCAGCAGTTTAATGAATTCATTCGCTCTGCCGATGTGGTGGCGCAGGTGCAGCAGCTACAGTCAAAATCTGGGGGGGAAAATCTCAGTTTGCGACACCTAAACAGCTTGCGGGACAATCTGCGGCGCTTGCAGCAAGCTCAGACAGTAGGGACTGCTGTGCTGCTGTATCCTTTGATTTTGGAAGACCGGCTGGAATTGGTGCTGGTTTCTGCGGAGGCTCCCCCCATTCACCGAACGGTGCCGGTGAACCGCAAGCAGCTGCGGCAGGTGATTGTGGAATTCCGCGCTGCCTTGACAAATCCCGGAACAAATGCTAAAATTTCAGCTCTACAACTCTATGATTTGCTGATTAAACCGATAGAAAATGACCTGGCGCAAGCGGATGCACAAACGATAATTTACGCTCCTGACGCTCAGCTGCGTTACATTCCGCTATCGGCGCTGTATGATGGCAGCCAGTGGCTGGCGCAGCGGTTTCGCATCAATAATATCACATCTGCCAGCCTCACCGATTTGAACACCCAACCTCTAACTCAGCTGCGAATATTAGCGGCAGCTTGGACTACCGGCACCTATCGCTTTGCGGTGGGGAAGCGCGAGTTTGAGTTCTCAGGGCTGCCCAGTGCCGGTCGGGAAGTGGAAAATCTGGCGGCGGCGATTCCAGGGACGAAGAAACTGCTAGATCGGGCTTTCAATCGCAAAGCGCTGGTTGCCGGTTTTAACGACTACAATATCGTGCATCTTGCCACCCATGCTGCTTTTTTGCAAGGGAGTCCTGAGGATTCGTTTATTCTGCTGGGGGATGGAGATCGCGTCACGCTCAGAGATATCGCCAGTTGGTCGCTACCGGCAGTGGATCTGGTGGTGCTCAGCGCCTGCCAAACCGGTCTGGGAGGAAGGTTGGGAAATGGGGAGGAAATTCTCGGTTTTGGCTACCAGATGCAAGAAACCGGCGCTAGGGCGGCAATTGCTTCTTTGTGGTCGGTGGACGACGGCGGCACTCAAGTGCTTATCAATGGGTTCTATGCGGCGCTGCAAAATGGGAATATCGCAAAAGCGGAAGCCCTCCGCACTGCTCAAATAGCTCTGATTACCGGCGACTACACGGGGCTGCACCCAGGAGTAGCTGCAGTGGATCGCACTGGCAGCAGTCTGCCGCCCTCGGTCAAGCGCAATCTCAGTCACCCTTACTACTGGGCACCGTTTGTTCTGATTGGCAATGGACTGTAAAATAAAGTGGGGTCAGCAAAAAGAAACGCCATGAAATCCGATTGTTAAGTTTTTCATAATTTTCTGAATAAATGCGATCGATCAATCCTGGCCCCTGGTGCCGGCAGTCCCGCTTGCCTGCTGGCGATTGGCAACCAAATGCAATTTTAAGGAGTCTAGATATGGAAATTGGGTACACTAAGATTATCAACCTTTACAAAGCTGGCAGTCAGCGATGAAAGTCCGCCCACTCCCACAAATTCTGACAGCGGCGTCAATCGCTCTAGGCGCTGTTTCTATTAGCCCGCCCACCTATGGAGAGAACACCACCTTCTTCTGTGGGGTTTGCGACGGTGTGCCAATCACCTTTGCTCGCACCGCCAAAGGATACATTCCGGTCATCCGCTGGGTTTCTGAGCATTTTAGCAGTTCGGGCTACACCCCGCAGAGGCGCTGTCAGGAAGTCTCGGCACGATTCCAGACTTACTACAACTCGGGCACTCTCAACTACATCACAGCCGGCAAGATGAACGGTCAGCCGGTTGTCTGCATTGCCGATACAGCCGGCGGGCGCTGCACCGGCTTGCTATTCACTCTCAAACCGGGGAGTGATGCCAACAGCACGGTGCGGCAGTTATTTGACATCCGCACTCGCGGAGCCGGCCCCCTTGAGGAAGTCTACGCCCGGATTTATATTAACATGAATGACTACTTGAATACGCAGCCTGCTGTTAAAGCAGAGAGAAGCCGGCAGGAAAATGCCTTACCTTATTGCTCGCATTCAGGGACATTTACTAATATAAACCAGCAGGGGGTGCCATATATGGACGGGGCTTGGTAAGAGGTGCTGATCGCCAGCTAATGCTGGGAAGTTTTTCAGGAGGATCGATGAATTTCTCTTCTGGACTTTATGCTGCAATTATCGGGGTGGCTATTGTGGTAGTGCAACCCCAATTAGCAGTTGCGCTCACCGCCCAGGAAGTCAACGCTATTGCCCGCGACATTACGGTATTAATCGATGGGCTTTATCCCGGTTCTGGGGTGATTGTCGCCAGAGAAGGCAACACATACTACGTCCTTACTGCCGAGCATGTGGTAGAGGTTGAGGATGAATATGAGGCTGTCACTCCTGACGGACAGCGATATCCGATAGATTACAGTAAAATCCAAAAATTGCCGGAAGTTGACCTAGCAGTTGTGCGGTTCACTAGCCCCCTAAATTACAGAGTTGCGGTACTGGCGGATTATGACTTGCGAACGAGAGGCAGGGCCAACCAGCAGGGCCTAGTTTTCGTTTCTGGGTGGCCTTTGCCCGGGCAAGTCATCCCAGAACAGATTCGTCTTTTTACCCCCGGATTGCGAGTGGGAGAGGATATCGCACCGGCTTTAGCAAAAGAATCTGTCTCTGAAGGGTATGAGCTTTTTTATACCAGTATAACTTATCCGGGGATGAGTGGGGGGCCGGTGCTGGATTCCAGCGGGCGAGTGATTGGGATTCACGGCAGGGCGGAAGGAGAAGAAATCTCGGAAGCTGAATCGGGTACAGATGAGTACCGCGTCAAGTTCGGGTACAGTATTGGCGTTCCCATAAAAACTTTTTTAAGGCTATTGCGTCAGGCAGATATTCTAGATAAACTAACCGTAGAAAGATTTGCGCCGGCGAGGCTAACGCTGCAAGAAGTCGGAGCTATTGAATCGTTTTTTACAGCGGTGCCGGAAAGCGAAGATCCCAGGGAATGGGTGAATCGCGGCAATCAGTTGTGGCGGCTGGCTAGCGTTTATGATTATCACGGGAATCCGAAAGCATTAGAACTCCGCCAAGAAGCGCTCGCGGCTTACGAACAGGCTGTGCGAAAAGCGCCCAACTTCTATCAAGCCTGGTACGCACGCGGCAACGTGCTGTCTGAATTGGGACGCTATGAAGACGCGATTCGCTCCTATGACAAAGCGATTCAACTGTTTCCTTACGAAAAAGTCAGTCAAAATTACAGTGAGGCGAGCCAGCGCAAGGATAGGGGAACGCAGCGCCGGCTGCAAAGCCATTTGGAATTTTACGCAACCTTTTGGCGCTACCGGGGCTTGATGCTAGCCAACTTGAAACGATATTCAGAAGCTCTGGAGTCTTTCGACAGAGCGATGCAACTCCATCTCGATGACTCTGTGAATTGGGATTTGCGAGGTGTGGCGCTCCAGGGGTTGAACCGGCACGCAGAGGCGCTGGCTTCTTTTGAAAAAGCGATTGAGTTCAAACCTGACAACCAATATGCTTGGATGCACCGAGGCAACACCCTCACCGCACTGGGGAAGTATGAAGACGCGGTAGCATCCTACGACAGGGCGATTCAAATTCAGCCAAATTTCTATCAAGCTTGGGTGAAACGAGGCGCGGTGCTGAGTGATTTCTTGAAACAGCATGCTGAAGGAATCGCCTCCCTCGACAGAGCGATTCAAATCAAGCCGGACGATCCTTATGCTTGGCACCGGCGCGGTTTTGCCCTCTTTGGCTTGGAGCGGCATTCTGAAGCCCTCGCCTGCTTCGACAAAGCGATTGAAATCAATCCTAACGACGCCGCTGCGTGGAGTGCGCGAGGTTTGGCGCTGATTGTTTTAGACAGGTACAGAGAAGCTCTTGAGGCGTTTGAAAAGGCGCAGGCTATCGCTCCCAACAGCCCTGAAGCCCTGGAAGTTCGCACCCTGTTGCAGCAGTTAGGCCGGTGATGCGAATTTTGGATTTTGGATGCCCGGATTTTGGATTTTAAAAAACGGCACAGGAAAGAAAGTAGGGTGCGTTCCGCTCTGCGGAACGCTACTGTAAAGTGAATTGCTTATCCCTCGTTCCGGGGCAGAGCCCCGGAACGAGGTCCTGGAGGCAGAGCCTCCTTTGGGCAGATAGGAACATTAAAAGCCTAAAAGCTTATCTATCTCAACTCGGTATAAATCCTGTAAAAGCTGTTAGGCTTTTAATCGGCATGTGGTCGAAGGGAGGCAGAGCCTCCAAAGCTGCGTTCCCAGCTGCCAGGCTGGGAACGAGGGGAATGTCCTAACTTAAGTGACTGCTGCTATAATAAAAAAAAGTGCGATCAGCAATTGTGAGGTTCTGGCGCGGGCCAAACGCACGGGGGATGTTAAAGGAGCGAGCCGGCAGATGCGACATAGAGGGCAAATTCTCATTAGTTCGCTTTTAGGCAGTGCTGTGTTCTGCCAAACTGCCGGTGTCGCTCAGACGGTTGCGACTCTCACACCCCATTCCCGCACGGATCTGCAGCTTCACAAACATGGGCTGCCGGCGACAGTCAGTTGGGCGCGGGAGCATCCCGTTAAAGTAAAGATTTTCACCCTCACCCCCCTAACCCCCCTCTCCCAGGGCGGGAGAGGGGGGAAAAAATCAATAATTCTCCCCTCTCCCCAAGTGCAGGCGGTGAGGGGGAGTACAAAAATGGGATCCTCCCATCGGGCGCATCCCGAAGTCATAACCGCACCTGCCCCGATCCTGTTAGTAATTACGAAAAAGATGCGGACATTTGCAGGGAAAGCGCCGGCGGAAAAAGAGGAAACTGCTGCTGCGCACAGTCAGCAGCTCACCGCTCAAACCCCGCCACCGGCACAGCCCGAAAAGCCGGCAGCAGGAGCCGAAGATTTGCGGCAGCAATTGCTGCTCCCTTTACCGCCGGTGCGGCAACAAGCGCCACCCCTGGAAACAGTGCCAGCACCTGGTTCGAGCGCCCTTTCCCCGACGGCTTTCGGCGCGAGTTTCGGTCAAGCTTTTGTGGGGGCTGCCTTTCAAGACAGAACCCGCTTCAGCAATACCTCTGATGGAACGATTGCGGCAGGATTTGGTTTGGGAGACGCTCGGCAATCTGCCGGTTTGCAAGTGAGCGTTACAGTTCTCAATCTGTTTAATAATAGAGAAGGGCGCGATGACAGCGCTTTCAATCGTGGCGCTATCAGCTTGAAGCTACACCGGTTGCTATCCAATGACTTGGCGGTGGCTATTGGGGTTGAGAATGCTCTTGTGTGGGGATTTACGGATGCCGGCACCAGCGGTTATGGCGTCGTTAGCAAAATCATCCGCCTGAAACAAAACCCAGCAGAACCGTTTAGCAGTGTCACCCTATCTCTGGGGTTGGGGGGTGGGCGGTTTCGCTCAGAAGATGACTTTCAAAATGGTGCCGGTTCTATCAATGTTTTTGGCAGTGTGGGGCTGAGGGTGACGGAATCGGTATCTGCGATTGCCGACTGGGCCGGTCAAGATTTGACCTTGGGTGTTTCTATTGTCCCTTTCCGAAATATACCCTTAGTAATTACTCCAGCTTTTACCGATCTCACCGGCAGCGCTGGGGATGGTGCCCGGTTATTTTTGGGTGTTGGCTACAGTTATTCTTTTTCTTTCTAGGTTGACTAAGCTCCGGGCGATTGAAAGATGGTGTTGGCGAATTGATAGGGGGTTTTACCCCACCCCCAACCCTCACCCGGTACGGGGGAGGGGAGCAAAGAAGGAACCTTTCGTCCCCCCCTTTCCTCGTCTTTCGCGGACTTTTTCCTCGTTCCCAGGCTCCGCCTGGGAACGAAAACAGGGAGGCTCCGCCTCCCACGAACTGATAAAATTAATGGATTGCAGCTGATCACACCGGCAACCTTATGAATATCAAACATCTGCCGCTTTCCGCAAGTCTGGGTTGGGCTTTAGGGGCTTACATGATGCTATTCCAGACCGCATTGCTGGCTCAATATCCAAGTCCAACTGATATTCCTCCCCCAAGTGATTTTCCTTCCCCAGTACCATCAGCAATCCCAAATCGCATTGTAAGTCCCACCGAAAGCTCCCCACCCTCCGCAATCAGCGGAAACGTCAATATATCGCTCGCTCCTAATGTTGAAGCGGCTGTAAATCAAGCTGTTGGAAACGTGATTACTGCTTTGGGTGCGGGAAGTTTAACGTCGCCAACAGGTAATTCTATCCCTGGGGGAACGCAGGAAATTTTACTAAATGTTCTGACAGCGGAGCCGGTTCCTATCAGTTTAACACTGCCGACAGCACCGCCGGCACTGAGCAGTTTAACAATACCGGCAGCACCGCCGGCACTGAGCAGTTCACCAATACCGGCAGCACCGCCGGCACTGAGCAGTTCACCAATACCGGCAGCACCGCCGGCACCGAGCGTTTTAACCGCAACGGCTAGCCAGTCTAGTTCTATAAACAGAGAAGAAATAAGCGGGTTGATTTCTACAAACACAGAACAAACCAGTGAGTCTACCTCTAGAGGCGAACAGGATAATTCACCCTCTGGTGTGAACAGCGATAGTTGGCTTTCTATTACCGGCGCTCTAGCCGGTGCGCCAGAAAATCTCGCCCGCGACTTGGCGTCTAGCTTGCTGGGGTTAGTGAAATGCAGCAGTGTTGCACCGGCATCCTGTAAAATCAAGCCGGCAAAGTTACTGGCAGCGGTTTACGCTTACAATGCCGTGATTAATTCCAGCAGCGAAGAATTCCTCAGAAATCCCCCCACCGCACTGCTCGCCATCCGCGCTATCCTGTCAGAATTGGTTGATGCGGCAATTGCTGCTGACGCGCAACAGAAGAATTAGATGGAAGTTGCCAGAAACCCGGTTTCTTTAAGAAACCGGGTTTCTCAGTCTCTACGAAACCGGGTTTCTTCTCTATGAAAGCTGAGTTTTCCCGCTTACCCACCAGAAGAAACCCGGTTTCTTGTAATCCACTCACTTCCGCCACCGGCTCGCACACCACCATAACTTAATCCCAATTCCCGTGATTGCCCCGTTCGTAGTTGGGCATTAGCCCCAAAGTTCGTAGTTGGGCTTCAGCCCAAAGTTCGTAGTTGGGCTTTATCCCAAAAGTTCGTAGTTGGGCATTAGCCCCAAAGTTCGTAGTTGGGCTTCAGCCCAAAGTTCGTAGTTGGGCTTTATCCCAAAAGTTCGTAGTTGGGCTTTAGCCCAAAAGTTCGTAGTTGGGCTTTATCCCAAAAGTTCGTAGTTGGGCTTTAGCCCAAAAGTTCGTAGTTGGGCTTTAGCCCAAAAGTTTGTAGTTGGGCTTTAGCCCAACCGGTGCGTTTTTCGCTGGGAAGTAAAGAACGGCGTTGCATTGGCAAATGAAGATATCGAACGAGGTTTCAAAGCTTGTCGCGCCTTTTGCGGCACGCCCCTACACAAGTCCAATGTAGGGGCTTTCGCATGAGCGCGACTATTTATGGAACTCAGGGAAAAGATTACATTCGCTCATGCTAGCTGAGTCACGCAGCCGCTGCGAAGCACGCCCTTCGCCTCACGCTACCTACAGACAGAGGGCATAGAATGGGGGAAGCCCCCATATCAATTCGCCATGCACCGGCAATCGTTACGCATGCACCGGCAATCGTTACGCATGCACCGGCAATCGTTACGCTTTGAGAGTGTAGCTATCCCACACCAATCGCAAGTATCCTAGCAATATCACCGGCTTCCTGCTATTTTTCGCATGGCCAACAATTCATCTACTGCAGCACATGACCAAAGGCCCAATTCCCGATGAAACTCCCAGCAACCTGCAGGAGCAACTCCTCCTCGAAGACGCACTAGCCGGCAATGCCAGACCCATTCAAGGCGGAGCCAGACGCCCACTGGGCGATGTTCCCCGACTTGTGGCTATCTATGGCGGTCAGCCCGAAGATTGGTTTAAAATGACCAGTAACGAAGCCTTTGTCATCAATGGAGCGTCCGTACAAGTCCATTGGTTCCGGAACAATCAAACGGGTCAAAACGTTGAGATAAAATTTAAACGTAATTATCCTAAAACCGCTCCAACAAACTAGTGAGGTAAATAAATTATGAGAATTCGCTGTATGGCTAACACGGGCGCATCTCTTCCTGAAAATTACCTAAACCAGTCTGTGTTTATCACCGAACGCACTGAGTTTAACCTGACGGTTGGGAAAGAATATATTGTTTACGCCTTTTACGAATGGAAAGGAGAGATATGGTACTATATCTGCGATGACAACTACACCTATTATCCCATGCAGAATCCCGCGCCGCTGTTTGAAGTGGTTGACGACAGGGTTTCTAAGTATTGGAGAGTGAAGCTATCCCCGAAAGGCTTGCTAGAAATTGCCTTCGAGGAGTGGTTTGCCGACCCCTATTTTTACGACAAACTCACAGATCAAGAAGAAGCCGAAGTTTCGATTTTCGAGAAAGTCAAAGAGCGCATGGATGCGGAAGCGCTATCCTCCCAACCCTCACCGGCAGAGGGCGAACCCGAGCAGCAAACCTCTCCGCCGGCGGTGCCGGTGGCTCCAGCTTTGGTTTAATCAGCCAGCAAAGAACGGCGCTGCCTTTGCCAATGGAAATATCGGTTAGGTAGCAAATATTCTCGCGCAAATGCTAAGCTGTTACGCTTTTAATCTGCTTATTGTACAGGGCTTGCGCAGCGACAGTGTGGGGTGGGTTACGCTGTCGCGTTCCCCACCCTACAGATAGAGGCTGCGAAGTCTAGGCTGAGAAACCCGGTTTCTTTAAGAAACCGGGTTTCTGGGCCATAGTGCATCCAACTGAGAACCGCTATACCGGTTAGGTAGCAAAATTCTCCTGACCGGCAATCCCCAAAAACTCCCGCACCGGCTGCAAATACCCCTGCGGATCTTCCAGCATAGGAAAGTGCGCCGTATTCGGAATCATCACAAACTCAACCTTCTCGCTGAGCGCCGCCGCCCGCCGGCCCATCTGTGCCGGTATAATCCTGTCATACTCCCCCGCCACCAGCAGCACCGGCACTCGCAGCTGAGCGAACTCTTCCGGCATTATCGTCGCCGCCTTCTCACTCACCGACGTAAAAATCGTCCCCAACGCCGCATCGTAATCCGCCATCAGGAAATCTTCCAAAAAAGCCCGACTTTGGGCACCGGCAAGGCGGCGGCGCAAAAACCTGGCCATAAACAGCCGGTCAGCCAGAGGAATTTTCGCCAGCCATGCCGGTCGGAACCGCACCACTTGGCCACCCCATTTGTGAAACGCCTTAAACGCCCTCTCCTCGTACTCAAAAATGCCACTGCATGTTAAAATCGCCTTTTCCACCCGCTCCCGATAGCGGTTGAGGAACAGCGTCGCCACAGACGCCCCCATCGAATGGGCGTTCAAATACACCCGCTCCAGCCCCAACACATCCAGCAGCGCCGCCAAATCTTCCGCGTAGGTTTCCAGCTCGTAGTCCAGTCCCACCGGCTCCTCGGGCAGCCGCGAGCGCCCAAACCCCCGCATGTCGTAAATAACACAATCAAACCAATTTGTCAAGGCTTTGGCGGTGCTTTCCCAGTAGCGACCCGATCCGGCCCATCCGTGCACAAAAACCATCACCGGCTTCTTCTCCTCGGAAGCTGCCGGTGTCTTAAACCACTCACAGTAATGCTCAACGCCGCGAACTTTAATATAGGGCATCCTGACCGAAATAAATTCTAATTGTTCGTAGGCGAGGGGGGGGTGGGGAATCGGGCACGGCTTGGAACAGACAGCCTGCGCCCTGCGCCCCGCGCCCAGTTTAGGCAGATTCTGGCTTGGGCAGCGAGGAGGGGTGCAGCAGCAGTTCTGCTGTCGAGCGCTTCTCCACCATTTCCCGCGTAATCATACAGCGAGTCACATCCTTGCGGGAGGGCAACTCGTACATCACGTCCAGCATCAACTCTTCCACGATGCCGCGCAGAGCCCGCGCCCCTGTCTTGCGCCGGTAAGCCTCTTGGGCGATCGCCCGCATCGCATCCGGCTTGAACTCCAGCTGCACGTTGTCCATCTTCAGCAGCTTCTGGTACTGCTTGACCAGGGCATTGCGCGGCTGAGTCAAGATCGCCATCAGCGCCTCTTCATCCAGCGGTTCCACCACCGCCACGATCGGCACCCGCCCGATAAACTCTGGAATCATCCCGAACTTCACCAAGTCATCCGGTTCCAGGTGCTTGATCGCATCTGCCGTCCGCTTGTCTCGCGTCTGCCCCTCTCCCGGCTGGACAAAGCCCATTGACTTCTTGCCGGTGCGCTGCTCAACCACCTTCTCCAAACCGACAAACGCCCCGCCGCAGATAAACAGGATGTTGCTCGTGTCAATCTGGATGCAGTCTTGATAGGGGTGCTTGCGCCCGCCTTGCGGGGGCACATTGGCAATCGTCCCCTCCAGCATTTTCAGGAGTGCCTGCTGCACCCCCTCTCCGGAGACATCGCGCGTGATCGAAGGATTTTCGCTCTTGCGGGCAATCTTGTCAATTTCGTCAATGTAGATAATCCCGCGCTGCGCCTCTTCCACATCCAAGTCCGCCACTTGCAGCAGCCGCAGCAGGATATTTTCCACATCCTCCCCGACATACCCAGCTTCCGTGAGCGTAGTGGCGTCCGCCACAGCAAAAGGAACGTCCAGGATGTCCGCCAGAGTTTGCGCCAACAGCGTCTTGCCGCAGCCGGTGGGGCCAATCAGGAGGATGTTGGACTTTTGCAGCTCAACCGTGTCCTCCGCCGACACCTTGCCGCTGGCCTTGGCCTGGGCGAAGCTCAGACGCTTGTAGTGGTTGTATACTGCCACTGACAGCACCTTTTTCGCCTCATCTTGGCCAATGACATGTTCGTCGAGATACTTCTTAATCTCTCGCGGTTTGGGAATTTGATTGATTGAGAGATTAGCCGAGCGAGCCCTGCGCTTCTGGGGCTGTTCCGAGCGGGGTGCGGGTTGTGGCGCAGCCGCTCCCGAATCGAATAGCTCCTCGTCCAGGATTTCATTGCACAGGTCTACGCATTCATCGCAAATATAGACTCCCGGACCAGCAATCAACTTGCGAACCTGCTCCTGAGACTTGCCACAAAAGGAACATTTCAGATGGGAGTCGTACTTGGACATATCTGCCTCTCATTTCAGTGCGATAACAGCCGGGGCTGGGGTGGGAAGGCTATCTTTAGAGATCACCTGGTCAATCAGGCCGTACTCTTTGGCCTCGAATGCCGACATGAAGAAATCGCGCTCCGTATCGGCTTCAATAGTTTCCAAAGGCTGGCCTGTGTGCTGAGCCAGTAACTCATTGAGCTTACGTTTATGATAAAGAATTTCCTTAGCTTGGATTTCGATATCAACAGCTTGTCCCTGGGCACCGCCGAGCGGCTGGTGAATCATAATCCGGGCGTTCGGCAAAGACAGGCGCTTGCCCTTGGCCCCTCCGGAAAGCAGGAACGCCCCCATGCTAGCGGCCAGTCCAAAACAAATGGTCATCACATCGGGGCGAATCTGCTGCATCGTGTCATAGATGCCCATGCCGGCGGTCACCGAACCCCCCGGAGAGTTGATGTACAGCTGGATGTCCTTTTCTGAGTCTTCAGCTTCCAGGTACAGCAGCTGGGCGATGATCGAGTCGGCCACAGCATCGTCTACTGGCGTCCCCAGAAACACAATCCGCTCCCGCAGCAGACGCGAGTAGATGTCAAACGCCCGCTCTCCCATGCCGGACTGTTCCACCACCATCGGGACAATGCCGAGGGAGGCCGAGCAGATATCTGAGCGAGACAAACTGGTGACTGGGGAATTCTGGGACTGAGATACAAGCATAGGTAGTGATGTCAAAGCGTGCGTTTTTAGCATAGCGCCGTTAACGGAATCGTCCTGGGGATGGCAACCACTGCCCCGCTATCTGTAACTATTATGCCGCACCTAGAAGGAGTCTGGCAGTCCCGATCCAGAAAAATCAACTTTTCCGGTTGCCAGACTGCGGCACTCCCTCCATCCCTTCCAGCTTTCCTGGGGTCGAACCGCTGGCCTATTCCACCGGCACCTCGGGCCCGTCGCCAGAACTTGCCGGTGCCGGCTCATCCGCTTCAGGCGTCTCCGGGGCAGCCTCCCCGGCCTCCGGGCCAGCCGCTGCCGGCTCCGCACTGCCCTCCGCAACTGCAGCGGCTGTTTCTTCCCCAGCGGCCTCGGCTTCAGCCTTGGCTAGGGAGCCTTCTGGCAGCAATTCCACCGTAGCCTGTTCTTCGAGCCAGTCCAGGGTTTTTTCCCGGAGCAGCTGCATTTCCACAAAGCCCAGCACCTTGGCCCTATCGACAGACTGCCCCGACAGCTGCTGCATCACTTCTTTTTCCCGGGCCTCAAGTGCTGCCGTTTCCACCTCGATAGATTCCCGCTTGGCAATTTCTTGCAGCCCCAAAAACTCCTTGATGCGCTTGATTGCTTCCGGGCGCAATTGCTCCCGGATCTGCGGCAGGTTTTCCTCAGTGTAATACTGCTTTACATTTAGTCCGTAGCTCTCCATCTGAACCGCTCTTTGCTGGAGCAAAAAATCTGTTTCTTGATTGAGCAGCGTTGACGGAATGTCAATGTCCACGCGATTCAATAGCTCATTTATCAAGGCTTCCTGTTTGTTAGCCTTAGTCTTTTGCTCAGCTTCCTTTTTGAACCTTGACTCGAGTTCTTCCCGCAGTTCTGCTATGGTTTGGAACTCGCTCACCTCTCGGGCGAAATCATCATTCAATTCGGGCAGCTCTTTCTCTTTGAGATCGTGCAGATCGATCGTGAAAATCGCCTGACGCCCCGCTAGGTCTGGGTTCGGATAGTCCTCCGGAAATTGGACTGATATCTCGCGAGTCTCTCCCGGATTCATACCGACAATGCCGTCAACGAAGCCAGGAACAAACTTTTCTGGCAGCAGTTCTACCTGAAAATTATCAGCTTTGACACCTGGAAGTTCTTCGGCAGCTTCACCTTCTGCCGGGCTGGCATAGCGAGCCGTATAGTCCACCACTGCTACATCTCCCAGCTGTGCCGGTCGCCCCTCTGCCGGAATCAAGTTGGCCAGTTCCGACCGGCGAGCTTCCAGGAGCTTGTCCACCCTGTCCGGAGCGGGCTTGACTTCTTCGGCTTGTATCTTCAAGTCTTTGTACTCGCCCAGCCGCACTTCTGGCTGGACATCCACTGAAACCGAGAACTGGAACGGCTCTCCCGGTTGAAACTGGGTAACCAGATCCTCGAACGAGGAGCGCAGCTGATAGTTGCCGAGCGGTTCAATCGATTCCTGCTTGAGGGCTCGCTCGACCCCATTTTGAATCAGCTCTTCCACTGCAGCCGCCTTGACGCGCACCGCACCCAAGCGCTGCAGCAACACCTGGCGAGGCACCTTGCCCTTGCGAAACCCAGGAATATTCGCAGTTCGGCTCAGGTTTTGCAGCACCCGATCGTAGGTGCTCTTGGACATTTCTGGGGTAATTTCGATCTCCAGGCCAATTTGGCTGGCGGGAAGCTTTTCCTGGGTAACTTTCATGGACGCTTTTGTTTCAGACAACGGATGTGATGGTTCTTGAATCGTTCTACTGGGTCAACCCCGGCCCTCGCGTTGCGGCATCTCGTGTTAGTATCCCAAGGGATGCCCAAGGGCCACGACGGAAGCGGGCTGCCCGGTTGCGAGTGCACGCGCTCCCGCGAACATACCTATTGGTGTGCCCGCGCTCTCTGAGCTGGGCCCGTGGCTGACTTCACCGGTTTAACCTTTCTATCCTACCCGATCCGAACCTGGTATTGTCTTTGATTCCGGTTCCCCCCCCCGGAATTAGGCTCAATTGCTCCCTCGCCCTGGCGCTCGAAGCTGGTGTCAGCGCCAGCCAGCCCCCCGCGCCCGCCGGCATGCCCAGAAGCGGCCCGTTCTGTGTTAAGCTTGTTAAAATAACTACACATTCACAGCCCCGGTGAGGCGGAAGTGCCGGTCAACTCTCCCCCCCCGGGAGGAACGCCGGCGTCACCCGACCGCCCGCTCAGGCGAAGGAAAGATAGATTTATAATGGAGTGCGAGGCATGCACCGCCGCAGGTAGCTCGGTGGCACAAGTGGCTTGAGCGGCAGGGATTTGTCAGCTTGCCGGGCGTGCGGGCCCCTCAGGCAGCCATCCCGACCGCGCCGCCTCTTGCCGGCTAGATAAGATAAAATTTCCTAAAAAATAGCGAGAAATATTGCTAAAATCCGAGTCAAATCATATTTTTTGGATAAAATTGCCGAACGATATCTAAAAATATTTGCCATCAGTTAAGCGGAGGAAACCAATTTGCCTCAATCTTATAGAGTAGCCATTCTAGGAGCCACCGGCGCAGTGGGCGCAGAGCTGCTGGAACTGCTGGAAAGCCGCCAATTTCCACTGGCGGATTTGAAGCTCCTCGCTTCACCCCGCTCGGCAGGGCGGACTCTGCCTTTTAAAGGCGAGCGGCTGCCGGTGCAGCCAGTAGAAGAGCGTTCGTTTGAAAATGTCGATATCGTCTTGGCTTCCGCCGGCGGCTCCACCTCCAAAGCTTGGGCACCGATTGCCGTCGCCGCCGGCGCTGCGGTGATCGATAACTCCAGCGCCTTCCGCATGAACCCCCAGGTGCCCCTAGTGGTTCCCGAAATTAACCCAGAAGCGGCAGCTGGCCACCTGGGGATTATCGCCAACCCCAACTGCACGACAATTTTAATGGCCGTGGCGGTTTGGCCACTGCACAAAGTTGAGCCGGTGCAGCGGATTGTCGCCGCCACCTACCAGTCCGCCAGCGGTGCCGGGGCCAGGGCGATGGAGGAAATGAAAGAGCAGGCCCGCGCTATACTGGCAGGAGAAACTCCCAAAACCGAGATCTTTCCCTACCCCTTGGCCTTTAATCTCTTCCCCCACAACACCCCCCTCAACGAACAGGGCTACTGTGAGGAAGAAATGAAAATGGTCAATGAGACGCGCAAGATATTCGGGGCACCCAATCTGCGCGTCAGCGCCACTTGCGTTCGCGTTCCCGTCCTGCGGGCTCACTCAGAAGCGCTTAACCTGGAATTTGGCAAGCCGTTCAGTCCGGATTTGGCGCGGGAAATCCTCTCTCAGGCTCCCGGTGTCAAGCTGGTGGAAGACTGGCAGGCCAATCATTTCCCCATGCCAGCAGAAGCCAGCGGCTTTGACGAAGTGTTCGTAGGGCGGATTCGCCAGGATATTTCGCACCCGTGCGGATTAGAACTGTGGCTGAGCGGCGACCAAATTCGCAAGGGGGCGGCATTAAATGCTGTGCAGATTGCAGAATTGCTGGTAGAAAAAAATCTGCTCCGACCGGCAGCTGTTGCAGAGGCTCGCAGCTAGAAAACGCCCAATTTGAAAAGACAGGATGTGGGATTTTAGAAAGGAACTAAAATCTAGAATTAAAATCTAAGTTCTAAAATCCCGCTGACCTCAAAAAATGAAAAGTTAGGTAGAAGAGCGTGGTAAATTTTGGAAGGGTTCTGACGGCCATGATTACGCCGTTCAAAGAGGACGGCAGTGTGAACTATGCTGTGGCGGAAAAGCTGGCAGCCCATTTAGTAGAGCACGGCACGGATACCTTAGTGGTCTGCGGGACGACCGGCGAGTCTCCTACCCTAACCTGGGATGAGGAGTGCGAGCTATTTCAGGTGGCGCTTTCTTGCGCTGCCGGCAAGGCAAAGGTGATCGCAGGCACCGGCTCAAATGTTACTTCTGAGGCGATCGCAGCTACGCAAAAAGCTGCTAAACTGGGATTGCATGGGTCTTTACAGGTGGTTCCCTATTACAACAAACCACCCCAGGAAGGACTTTACCAGCATTTCAAGGCAATCGCCGAAGCTTGCCCGGATTTGCCCCTGATACTGTATAATATACCGGGGCGCACGGGTCAAGACCTGAAGCCAGAAACGGTTGCCCGCCTAGCGGAAATTCCCAATATTGTGGCGATCAAAGAAGCGAGTGGCAACTTGGATCAAGCCAGTCAAATTCGAGGGATGACGCCGGCTTCCTTCGCCATCTACTCGGGGGATGATTCCCTCACCCTTCCCCTGCTGGCCATTGGGGGTGCCGGTGTCGTCAGCGTTGCATCTCATCTGGTGGGCGACCGGCTGCAAACGATGATTCAAGCGTTTGAAACAGGCCAAACCAAATTGGCCACGGAGATTCACCTGCAGCTTTTCCCCCTGTTCAAAGCCCTGTTTAAAACAACCAATCCCATTCCCGTGAAAACCGCACTCAGGCTTCAAGGGTGGGATGTGGGCCACACGCGCTTGCCGCTGTGCGATGACCCAGCCGTTGATGTCAGCAAAATTTTATCGGCACAGATGGCTAAGCTGTCCCTCCTCTGACGCCGGCGTCGCTAAACAGGTTTTTTGGAAAACTGAATATCTCAACGCCATGTCTAACTTCTGACAGTACGGGAACCCTGTATTTGTCAGAAGTCAGCAGTCAGCAAACGGCAGTCAGCAGGCCACAGCTTTCGGAGGTGAAAACACTCTGGCCAGAGGAGCGCGATAGCCTGGCAGCTGACAGATAGAAGCTGGGAAAAAACGTGATAGTTAACCGCTGATATCTAAATTTATTTCCAACTGTTAAGGAACAACTTATCTATAAGGATGAACATGAGCAAAAACGGCACAGCACCCGCTCTCAAAATTATCCCTCTGGGGGGGCTGCATGAAATCGGCAAGAATACCTGCATCTTCGAGTTCGGGGACGAAATGATCCTCCTGGATGCCGGTCTGGCTTTCCCCACTGAGTCGATGCACGGGGTTAATATTGTCCTGCCAGACATGACCTATGTGCGCGAAAACCGCCACAAAATTAAGGGGATGATTGTCACCCACGGCCACGAAGACCACATCGGCGGGATTCCCTTTCACCTGAAGCAATTTGACGTTCCCGTTATCTATGGCCCCCGGTTGGCGATGGCCTTGCTGGAAGGCAAGCTGGACGAAGCGGGTGTGGCGAACCGCACGGAGCTGCGAACGGTAGGCCCGCGCGACATGGTGCGCGTAGGCAGCTCGTTTTTCGTGGAATTTATTCGCAACACCCACTCAATTGCCGACAGCTTTACCGTGGCGATCCACACCCCAGTCGGGGTGGTGATTCACACCGGCGACTTCAAAATCGACCACACGCCGGTGGACGGCGAGCGCTTTGACCTGCACCGGCTGGCTGAGTACGGCGAAAAGGGGGTGCTGTGCCTGATGAGCGACTCGACCAACTCGGAAGTGCCCGGATTTACCCCTTCAGAACGGTCTGTGACGCCCAATCTAGACCGCATCTTCGCCCAAGCCCCAGGTCGCCTGATGGTGACCACCTTTGCCTCCTCAATCCACCGGCTCCAGCTCGTTTTGGATCTGGCCAAGAAGCACAACCGGCTGGTGTCTGTGGTGGGCCGGTCGATGCTCAACGTGATCGCCCACGCCCGCAATCTGGGCTACATTAAGTGTGAGGACGCCCTGTTCCTGCCTTTGCACGCTATCCGCAGTTTGCCTGCCGAGAAAGTCCTGATTCTCACCACCGGCTCTCAGGGCGAGCCCATGTCCGCCATGACGCGGATTGCCAATGGCGAGCACCGGCAGCTGAAAATCCGTCCGGGGGATACGGTGGTGTTTTCCGCCAACCCCATCCCTGGCAATACCATCGCCGTGGTCAACACCATTGACAAGCTGATGATGCAGGGAGCTAATGTGGTTTATGGCCGGGAAAAAGGGATTCACGTTTCCGGTCACGGCTGTCAGGAAGACCAAAAGCTGATGATTTCCCTGACTCGTCCCAAGTTTTTCTTGCCGGTGCACGGCGAGCACCGCATGCTGGTGCAGCACGCCAAAACCGCTCAGAGTATGGGCATCCCCGCTGAGAATATGGTGATTATCAACAATGGCGACGTGGTGGAGCTGACGGAAAACAGCATCCGCAAAACGGACAAGGTGCCCTCTGGACTGGAGCTGGTGGACTCTTCTCGCTCTGGCGTGGTGCAAGACCGCGTGCTCAAAGAGCGCCAGCAGCTGGCGGAAGAAGGCGTCGTGACCGTTGCGGCGGCCATCGACTGGAATGGCCAGCTGGCGGCGGAGCCGGAACTGCACTTGCGCGGGGTGGTGTCCTCGGTTGAGCGCGGCATCCTGCAAAAGTGGGTCAGCGAGACGATTGAAGATTTGCTTAGCGACCGCTGGGGAGAATTTGCCAAAACCACCGGCGATACAGAGGTGGTGGAGGTGGACTGGGCCGGTTTGCAAGTGCTGCTGGAGCGGGAATTGCAGCGCATGCTGCGGCGCGAGCTCCAGAGCAGTCCGCTGCTGGTGTTTTTGATGCAAACGCCTAAGGAAGCTTCGGTCAAAGCGGCGGGACGCCGGCGACGCACCGCTGCTAAGGTCGCTTCGTAAGCTTTTGCGCATTTAATTTGCGCTATCCATCTCTATTTTCTGGTTAGGGGGCGGTCTCCGTGGGTGAGCCGCCCCTACGGCCTGTTAAGGCATATCTGGAGGCTCTGCCCCGTTAGGAGCATATGCAGATTAATGCTCCTTAGAGAGTGTTTTTAAAGAAAAGTGAAGCAGCCAGAAACCGGGTTTCTTGTGGCTGTAGGCCATTACCTATCACTTGACCCAGCAAAAGAAACCCGGTTTCTCACACCCTGGCGTCCTTAACAATTCTTTAGAAACAGTCTCTTATATTATTTTGGCAGCAATTATAATTATAATGGCCATTAAAATGACAGAAAAAAAAGAACTTGATTTGGCTCCAAGATTCTATATTGTTGGTTATAGAGATAAAACATCAGACTATTGTATTGGTCGTTCCCAAGAAAAAATCAAAATTTCTATGCTAGAATTTTTGATAAATGAAGGAATTTTTTTTGTCCAAGATATAGAATAAGAATACAGGGCCTTGTATGGATTTATAGTAAAAGAAGAAGAGGGAGGAGAGGTAGCACAATTCGCAATAAATATGACAGATTTGACTGCACCTCAAGAACTGTCAGAAGAAGACATGCATTCATATTTTCAGAGAGTTCTGATAGATTTAGAGAATTTCTGGATTTCTGAAGGAGGATTTTCGGAGGAGGATTTCATTACAGACGATTTGGCAACAGTAGAGGATTTGATTGACGGAGAATGAATATGTCGCTGCAGCGCCAAAACTTTTGGGGTCGCCCTCAAGTCGGCAGGTAAACGCTGTTGCTGTCAGTGGGGCGGGCCCTCCGCTGACCCGCAACCCGCCCAAGGAGAAACAGCGCAAGATTGCCCGGTTGCGCCGATTCGATTCTTCTTCAACGATCGCCGCGACTTCTTCCGCACTCAGAATCCGCTCGTTGAGAGGCGGGCTAAACTCTAGATAATTTGCTACCCTGAATGTATGAGTTTGACACTGTTGTAAATGTCTGGAATCTATCTCCGTGAGTGCCTGATTGAGAATGTTGGGCCAATCGAGTCATTTGATGTATCCTTGGAATTAAATCCCGCTGGCGAGCCGAAACCAGTAATTTTGGTGGGCAAGAACGGCACGGGGAAGACGATTGTTCTCGCCTACATTATTGACGCCCTAGCCGAGTTAGCGAAAAAAGCATTCACCGACGTGGTCGTCGGACAACAGCTTGGGTCCATGCGGTTCCTCAAGTTCAGCAGCGGTGCAGATAGCCGCTATCTCTCTGGAACCTGCCTCAGCCTGCTAGAGTTCTCAGATTCAGATACACGGTTTGGTTATGTGGAGAAGATTGGGAAAATAGACCCCCAACAATACACAACCAAGCTGGGGGATCGGTTTACAGTACCGTCCTGGCCTATAGATGAGCCGTTTTACAAGTTTGCTACGGGAGATAAAAAACAAATTGAAACATTTTTCTACAACGGTTCAGTTTGCTTTTTTCCATCGTCTCGTCACGAGCTGCCCCACTGGCTGAATGTTGATGCCGTGACCGACCAACCGTTGTTCGGCAACTATCGCCAACTAATGGGGTACTTAGGCAAACCGCTAGTAGTCGAGCGATCTGCCGTTGAAAATCAACAGTGGTTAATGGACGTCTTGCTCGATTCGCTCGTAGAAGGAGATTTCGTTATTAATCCAGAACCAGCAACTTCTGAACAACGATTATGCTGGCAGCCACGGTTTAACTGGGACGATAAGATTTGGCTTAAAGCGGGTCGGCAAAACGTTGAAAAACTGCTCTGTAGAGTGATTGAAGATGAGAGCGCTAAAATCGTATTAAATTACCGAAACGCTGGACAAAATCGTGTCGCCATTCGTTTGGGTAATGGGGTCATTGTCCCATCGTTAACACATCTCTCGGCAGGGCAAGCGCTGCTCTTCAACGTTTTTGCCACAATCATTCGTTATGCGGATCGGGCTGACCTGAACAAAAGTATCGAGCTAAATCAGATCGAAGGGATTGTGCTAATCGACGAAATCGACGCTCATTTGCACACGGATTTGCAATACGGAGTTCTTCCGCGCCTAATTAAACTGTTCCCAAAAGTGCAGTTCATCGTCACTTCGCATTCCCCGCTGTTTTTGCTAGGAATGGAGCGGGAGTTCGGCCCCGAGGGCATCCAAATTATGGAGATGCCTACAGGTCGCAACATTGGCACAGAAAGATTTGAGGAGTTTCGGCGCTCGTTCGATTATTACAGTCAGACTCGGACTTTCGAGGAGAACGTCGAACGCCGGGTCTTAGAAACGACAAAGCCGCTAGTATTTATGGAGGGTAAGACGGATGTCCTGTACCTCACAACAGCTCTGGAGTTGCTAGGGCACTCAGACCTGCTAGAAGGTCTAGAAATAGATGAAATAGGCCAATCTGGAAAGGAGGGTACGAAGGGCGGCGGACAAGCTAATTTGGATATTGCACGAAAGTTTTTGGAAAACAATAAGAGCCGATTCCCTCGATGGGTGCTGCTCATATACGACTGCGATACAAAGAAAAAGTCTGAGAATGTTGGAAGGATCTGGATTCGCTCCATTTCGCAAAATCCAGATAACACCAAAGCTACCAAAGGGATTGAAAATCTGCTTCCTACTGACTTGTTGAAGGATGATTTTTATAATAAAGTCCAAAGACAAAGCGGTGACGGCGGAGAAATAACCGAGACAAAGCTTCAGAAAGATGACTTATGTCAATGGGTTTGTCACCAGCGACGCAATCGGGACGATTTCCTGGAGTTCGATTCGCTGCTCGTGCCGATTATTAGGGAATTCTTTTCTGCGGCTACAGCATGAGTGGCTATGAGAATGGAAAGCCTCTACTCGGGCGGCAAGTGTATATCTTGTCTCGTTAGTACCCTAAACCAAACGTTCGTGCGGGCGAGCGTTTTTAACCCTGTCCAATCCGTGGCGCGTATAAACCTAGCTGCGACAGGACATCGAATCTGACTCGGTGCGCCACCACAGCATCGCTCACCGGCTTGCTTGCCGTCTCCACCGGCACCCCCAGGCGAAAGCAGGGGCGTCCCCTTACCCTCTGGGACAAACAGGCGCAGCCGCTACTCAAAAGCTGGGCTCCCTCTCCCGGGGAGGTCATTCAGCCGGCGGTTGAGCGTGGGACTGTCCAGCCAAAAACTGTGACCGGCTGCTGTCGGAGTCCCTCACCCAACAATCCAGAGGAGCTCTGTGTGCCAGGGCCGATTTCAGGCTGCAGATAACTGGCCAATCAGAGGCGAAGCCCCAGAACCGACAACAGTGTTTCCAGCACAATGCTTTTTTAGGACAGCGGGACGCCTGTCCCGCGCCGCTGCGGCTTGCATGGCCACACCCGAGCCGGTGCCAAGCGCCAAAATTAAAGTTAAGCACGCACTTGACTGGGAACTCCACAGGTGGTATCGGGGGTCAGGTTCAATCAGAGACAGCCGGCGATACAGCTACGGAGTGATATCGATCGCTTGGGGAAGTGAGCAAAATTATTTATGCCGGTGATAGAAATCGTTTATGATCGATTCGCTTTGGGGCAATATAGCAGTGTGATGCGAAAGCATGACACTTACGCAGCCCAAATCTGGGCTACCGCGCTCAACAGCAGTCAACCCTAGCCCCGTGGGCCGCACAAATCCGGTAGAACCTCCAAAGATACCGTAAACAATCGGCAGAGGTTCACACAACCTCGGGCCAACAGAGGACACATCCATGAGTGTATCCAAATATACCACACAAACTCTGGCTCCTGCAAGAAGCCGGTTATGGATTCGCCAAACACAAACCCCTATGAGTGCAGTAACAGCTGCTCGCTATCCCGCCCAACATCCCGCCTTCGACCCACTGCAACCCTTGCGCCAGTGGCTCGACGGGATAAAAATCTGCGATGCCAAGTTCGCCCGGCTGCTGTGCCGGCTGATTCCAGCCCAGTGTCCCTTTGAGCGAGACATCACACTGTTTGGTAAAGTCCTGTTCCACATCCCGCCCATGTGCAAGCTCAACCCCCTCTACGAGCAATTCGTGGGTTTGCGCTTCCGGGCGCTTTGCTATCTCGCCGATCAGTGCGGTGAAGATGTGACACCCTACTGCTAATCGAGTCAGACAGCGACGCTTCACTTGACTTTTCTATCTGCTAGCCGTGTTAGATTTTCCTAGTGGTGCGTGGCAGAAGTTACCCGCCAGTTATTCCAAGTCCTCGCTCTCTCCATCTCCCCATTTCCCCCTCTTTTGAGAAACTGCTTAAAAATTTCCGCACCGCCGCACTGGACTGTTGCTGCGCTGCGTGTCGCCAGAGTCGGAGGCGTGCGCCGGCTGCAGCACAACTAACCCGATGGGTGCCGGTGGAAATTCACCGCCAGAGAAGTCCTGGCGATGCTGCACCGGCACCCAAAACGCGAATCTATAGAAACCCGTTTTCTCCACGAAAGCGGGTTTCTCCACTTTTGGGGATTTTTCGGGTATTTTTATATAGCGCGTCAATAACCTTCGCGTAAATTTCAGAACCCCGGTTTCTTTAAGAAACCGGGGTTCTGGCCCAAGCGCGGTTGCGCAAATCATTTAGAACTGCTATATAACATCCCACACTTCGCAGAGATATCTTGGGTGAGCCCGCCCCTACAGTAAACTGTATCGTTTTCGACCGGCATCCATTTTTTTCCCCACTCGCTCACTTCATCCAACTGAAAACTGCTATAACAGCTTAACATGATTGGGTGGGGCGCGTTTATCCATATCTCGCACGGGGAGCAGAGGATATCTGCTTGCCCCGCCCCTACCCAGATGAGGGTTAAGCAACCCGACACGAGCTTAGAGGCACAAACTACATGCAAACTCTTGCGAGGGAGACCCTATGAAAAAAAACGCTCATAAGCGCCGGTCTAAAAAGTTATGGCAACTTTTTTTAGTGTGCGCTTTGCTCTTCAGCATTTTTGGCGGGATTTACGCTCTCTCGGCTGCCTACAACTATCTGGAGGCTCAGGAATCGCCACCCAATCCCAATGTCGCGGCTGAATCAGCTGCAAGAGAAACCCCCACACTGACATCCAATGCTTCCCCCAGTTGCGGAAGTCCCACCGGCGGGCCGGCGGACAATCCGATTGCAGCTAAATATGGCAGTTCAGCTTACCCGCCGGCTGGCAGGATTAAGTGGAATTGCGTGTATAATATCCGTGACTTTCAAGGCTCCTCAATGGTGGAGCGGTTCAATGCAGCGCGAGACGCCGCCGCAGCCGCCGGCGGGGGAGTCGTCTATTTCCCTGCCGGCACTTATGACTTTTCCGACAGCATTTACTTGAAAAATGGCGTGGTCATCCGGGGGGAAAATCCGCCGGGAAAAGATGCCAAATCCAGCGCTTACGCACCCCCGGCTAAGTTAGTCTTTCCCAAATACGAACCGAGATTATCGGGAAGCGGAACGCCCAACGAGAGGGCGTTCAAAAAAATCTTGACAGCCGCTCCGAACCGGGACAGCAATATTGGGATTGTGAATGTTGATGTGAATCGCGCCGGCATCTCCTGGGAGGGGGATGCGGATGCCGGTGAGAACAAAAATATTATTGTGTTTGGCATTCGCAGCAACAATGTGGCCGAGCCAGACCCAAAAGTTCCCGATATGTCCTTTCAGGAGCCGTGGGTGCGGTACAGCTACCGGTTCGCGGCTAATTTGAAAATCAATGCTTCCGAAAATGTGTTAGTGGCCAACAATCGCATCAACGATGCCATCACTGACAGCTACGCGCAACCGGGCTATAAGGTTAAAGCGCTGAAAGGAAACGAAATCATCACTTATTCGGAAGGCAGTAAAGTCCCGTTCCACTATGGCAATCATTATGCTATAGTGGTGAATAGGTCAAAATCGGGCGGATACAGCCTGGCTGGCAGCCCGCAAACTGAGCCAGGACTGTTTCGCAAGGGTATTGTCATACGAGATAACTGGGTTTATCATACAATGAGAGTGGCTATTCAAGCGTCGGGTGACGGGTTGGTGATTCAAGACAATCAGATTAAAGACGAACCCAAAAAACAGTGGTGGACTGACCCGACCGGCACCAAGCAGCCGCAAGGTGCGGTGACGCTGGAGAACCGGGCGATAGATTGGTCTGGATGGAATGTGCGAATTGAGGGGAATAGTTATGAAGTGTACCGGCATCAGGTGATGGATTCGCGCTATCTGAGCGTGGATGGGGAGGGGATTCTGATTCAGGAGTGCTGCGGCGGGACGACAGTGCGCGGAGCGACCATCAGCAAGAATGAGGGCAACTCTTACATCGGTCTTTACAAGGTTCCTGAGATTCGCAATGTGCGGATTACCGGCAATAAGCTGCTCTCTAATATAACCAATACGCCCCTGATTTATGTAGTGGCGGATACCAATAATAGTGCGCGTTCGATGGAGGATGTGCGGATTGAGGGCAATACGGTGAGTGGGGGAATTTTGGCGAAAGCTAGCGCGGGAGGGAGCGGGAATGTTATCCAAAATAACGCGGGAAATAATAGTGGGGCGATAGAAGCGTCCTGTCACGTTGCGGTGAGTGGGAATAGCGGGTTTCAAGAGAAACCGTGCTTGCCGTGAGGGGATTGGGCACTTGGAGGGGCAGAGGCTGGGAGATGATTTTTTTTAGAAACCGCGCCCGACGCGCCTGTTCGCCAAGGGAAGAAAACTGAGAGGATTTTACAAATGATTTAGAGCTGCTATAATAGTAGTGGAAGTCTGCAAAGTGAGAGGAGGTTCAAGGTTTATACACGTCCTTTAGCTCGTTTAATTGAGCAACTGCAGCGCTTGCCGGGAGTTGGGCCAAAAACCGCGCAGCGCTTGGCTTTGCACATCCTCAAGCGCCCGGAAGCGGAGGTAGCCGCGCTGGCGCAAGCTTTGATTGAGGCGAAACAGCTGGTGGGGCTGTGTCAGGTGTGCTTTCACCTGTCAGCTGAGCCGGTTTGCGAGATTTGCCGCAATACCGACCGGGACAGCACCACGATTTGCGTGGTGGCGGACTCTCGGGATGTGATTGCGCTGGAAAGAACGCGGGAGTATCGCGGCAAATACCACGTTTTGGGCGGGGTGATTTCGCCGATGGATGGGATTGGGCCGGAACAGCTGTATATCTCGCCGCTGGTGCGGCGGGTGAGTCAGCAAAAGATTGAGGAAGTGATTCTGGCGATAAGTCCGAGTGTGGAAGGGGAGACGACGACGCTCTATGTCGGTCAGCTGCTCAAACCGTTTACAAAGGTGACGCGGATTGCTTTTGGGTTGCCGGTCGGGGGCGATTTGGAGTACGCCGATGAGGTGACGCTGGCGCGGGCGCTGGAAGGGCGGCGGGAGTTGGATTAGGCGATTGAGGTGCCGGTCTTGCGCACGGGCGGGTGTGCAACGGCTCGTCTGTCAAGTCGATTTTTAAGTGGAGAGTGGGTGCCGGGGGCGAGCTGATTGTGGCAACTTCCATATACTGTTCCCTACTGCGGCTGGTTAAACTAAACGCTTCTCTTACGAGAACCGTTTGTCTTCAGAACCGGACGTGATACTTTCGCATCATCCGGCTCCTCAGTTGTAGGACTCTTGACACGAGTGCCAGACCAGTCGTGTTGTGTTTTCAAATCGTGGCAATGTTTGTGGAGTAATTGCAGATTGCTCCATCCATTTCCGCCGCCTTTGGCCTTGGGCTGGATTTGGTCTACTTCCCACAAGTCTCCTGGTCTGAACGTCAGTTCGCAGTGGGTGCATTTTCCTTTTTGTCGCTTCAGCAGTTTTGCAACCGCTGGCTTGACTTCAGGGTGCTGTCCCATCCTCGCACGACCGTATGCGAGGTCTCCGTCGTATGGGCTGGCATCTCCTTTCACCTTGACGTGTCTCACTACCGGTGTATCGGCGTGTTTGCACAAGGTGAAGTAGCTGTCTCCACTTTTTGTGGCGAATGTCCAGTGATTGTTCCCGATGGTGTGCCAGTATCTTTTTGCGCACCACGCCCCGTTTTTGTGGGGGTGACGGCGCTGTCCCCAGCGTCGTAGTTTGGAGTAGACCCTGTAGTCAAGCTCTGAATAGATTTCTGAGCTGCATACTGCCGAGTAGTAGTTGGACCATCCCCGTATTATGGGGTTTAGATGCTTTATTAGGGCTGCCTGTGGGGCTGCCTTGTGTGCATCAATGGTCTTTGCCACCTTGTCGTCGTGCTTGCTGATTTCCTTTTCGGCGGGTTTTATGATTGTTTTGAACCCTAGTTTTTGGCCGTTTGTGTTCTTGCCTGACTGGTGTTTTACCATAGGGATTTGTCTGACTGCGAATCCCAGGAAATCTATTCCGGGTTTTGTGCCATCGGGCCTTTCATGCAGTGTGTGCGCTATCCGGGTTTTGGAATGACTGAGATCCAGTCCCATTCCCCTGAGCCAGTCGGAGACTATTTCAAGACAAGTTATCCTAGTCACTACAATCACTCAAAATTAAAGAGATGCAATGTTTTAATCGTGCCTGGAACGATTGGCTGTCTACTGAGAATCCATAGGCCATTGAAGACAGAGCCATGATTGCTATAGTTCATGGGATATCCAGGAATTTAATTTCTTTAGGAGGGCGAGGAATTTAAGCAGTAAGATTATCTGTTGAGATTGTGAGCGCAACTTCCATATACTGTTCCCTACTTCGGCTGCTATACTATTACCAGTATAGCGGTTATCAATGATTGGTGAGACATCGGGCTGGGGCCAGAAACCGGGTAACTTCGGCGAAACCCGGTTTCTACGCTATATAGCGCTGATTTGTCAGGATGTAAGGGCGAGCGCTTCTTTAAACCGAGAGAATATCCTTGATATCCAAGACAAATCCTGGCAGCACGTCTTCCCCTGACAGGGTTTCTGGATTTTGGAGAATCTCTACATCTCGACCGGCGCGATAAATTTCCACTCGTTTGTTTTGCGGGTCTATTAACCAGCCCAGTCTAGTACCGTTATCTATATACTCCTGCATTTTCTCGCGCAAGTCTGTCAGGGAATCACTGGGAGAGCGCAACTCGACGGCAAAATCAGGACAGAGGGGGAGAAATTTCTGTCTTTGCTCACGGGTTAAGGCATCCCACCGCTGGCGGGGAATCCAAGCTAAATCGGGGGCGCGATCCGAACCATTCGGCAGTTTGAAGCCCCCAGAAGAGTCAAAACCTTTGCCGAGATTAGTCTGTTTGTTCCAGTTTCCCAGCTGCACGGCTAGGTCAAAGTTCCGATTGCTGGTTTCTCCTCCTGTTGGGGACATGATTATTAATTCTCCTTTGGCTGTGCGCTCAAATCTTAAATCGCGGTTCTTCTGACAGAGCTGGAAAAACTGCTCGTCTGTCAAATCGATTTTTAAGCGGAGAGTGGGTTCCGGAGGCGAGCTGACTGTGGCAACTTCCATATACTGTTCCCTACTTCGGCTGCTATACTATTTCTAGTATAGAGCTTATTTGTGAGGATGTAAAGCGGGGGGCTGCTGATTGTGACATGTATGGGGCGTTGCTAGTTGCGGCAAGAGTTCGCCCCACAGCACGGCGGCTTCAACTTCTGTCCGATAGGCGCACCTCGGGCGCGTCAGTGGCGTTCAGCTAACTCATTTAGAGGTATAAGGAGGAGAACCCGGTTCCTGGCGGCGCAGCCCGGGGCGGGCACCGGTTGCTTGCGGGTTGCTGGGTGGTAACCAGAGAAAGCGGGGGAATGTGGGGCTGTGTTACCCTTGACAGGTCGTTTGTTTTTTCCTTTGACTCTCAAGCCCGGGGCGTCAGGGGGCAATTCGATCGCGCCCGCACCACAGCTATAGCCCTCTACTTGCCTTGAGATGTGGCGCTGCAGGGGGTTAAAATGTACTGTAGTGTTGTCTAGTTGCACGCTTCGGTACGCGAACCAGTTTGCCGGCTAGCGCAAAGCGCTGGGGCGGGAGGGAATTTTATGCCGGTGACGGCGAATTTAGATCCCTGCATCGCGGCGCTGGTGTCACCATCAGAAGTAGTTGCTCTGCGGCGCACGCACTTGGGGCGTTCCGCCCCAGTCTGAAGCGCTCTTTTTGATGGGTGGGAAAAGTACCGAGAGGTAAGCAATGCGGTTTTGACCGGCTCTCACAGAGACAATAGCGCCGCCCGCGACTAGCGATACCGACCGGAGAATATCTGATTCTAGAAAACCTTTTGCCACCTCTGCGCAAGGCAGTTTAAAATCGGATTAATGCCTGACAGCCCCCACCTCGAAGCTATGACTCATAAAATATACGCTCCTAGCGTCCACCTGTTTGCCTTTCACCAGCGCAATGGTTTGGCCAGTGACTCCAGCCCTGTTGAGTCAGCCAACAGCCGGCTGTGGCAAAAATGCGACCAAATCTTTGAGAAGCTCAAGATTGAGAATCTCAAACTGACGCAGGAGCTAGCTCCGCCCAAAGAATCAGACAGTTCCCGCGTTTTGCTCGCCAAAGCGGAAATCAAAGAGCAAAATGTTTCTCCGCCGTTCGATGTGTCTCTCCCGTTCGACGTACAGATTCTGTTGGACGAGAGTGAAGTGGTAAAAATAGCAGGCTTTGCCTATCCCCTGCAAACTCCCGACAGTTACGCTCTCTGGCTGAACTTGCGCCGGCCAGAAAGAGAAAATGGCCAGAAAACTGCGAGTGTGGAGCCGGCGCTGCTGGGTAAGTTGAATCCAGACAATTGCTTGCTGCCAGAGTTTATCGACAGCTCGCTGGGCCAAACCCTGCTGATTACAGCGTGGCTGACTGAAGGGCAAAATTCCCAAGACAAGCTTTTTTTAAAAGAGCTGGCTAACCAGTGCGTAAATAATTTCATTCCCGCTCCAGACAAGCGCCCTTCCTTCAATCGAGACGGTCTGTTATTTGGCAGCCCCATTTTTGAGTATGGCATTATTAACCAGCCGCCGCCGTACCGGCATATCTTGGTCTGGCTCTTGTGCCACTCGGTTACCGAGATAAAGTTCGGCAAGTGCTATCAAGAATTAATGGAGCTGTTTTCCTACCGCTCTAAAATCGTTCAAGCTTACCAAACCAGCCGCAGCGTTTGCAAACAGGTGTCAGAAGAGTATGGAAATATTGAGCGAGAAATTGAGATAATTTATCAGCTTTCTGAAGGCCGGTTGCGGGACTCCGAAATGCTGCGATTCAAAGAACAGCTCAAACTTCTCCCAAAACGGGCGCTGGAATATTCTCGCTTCCTGCGAGACTTGCAGCAGTGCCGCCATACGATCGGAATTAACGCGCATAAATACGAAGATAAAGTCAATCAAATTCAGAGCAAGCTCCAATCAGACAGCCTGGAATTTTTACAAACATTTAGCCAGAAAAATTGCCTGTCTCTGCAAGAACAAATCCAAGCCGACTTGAACTATTTCGAGCATGGCGTGGGCTTGCAGGAAAAGATGCTCGGTGCCATCCGAGGCATGGTAGAAATTGAACAGGCTGAGCGCGAGCGCCACCTGCAAGACACAGTAGGGTGGCTGGGCGTTGGCATTGGTACGGCGGCGGTGGTTGGCTCCTGCAGCGCCCACTTAATACCGGCAAATCCCATACAACCGCCCTTTACTTCTGACACCCTCCATCCCTTCATCGTCTCCGCACTAGCTAGCGTTCTAGGAGGCGTCGCAGCGGGGTGGGTGGCGAGGTTGTTCCTGGAGCGCCGCCGAAAAAAGGCTGCCAAAAAATAAGGACTGAAGAGAAACCCGGTTTCTCACCCTGTGACAGAAACCGGGTTTCTCACTCCCTGCAAGAGGTTGGCGAAAGTTACTGCTCCACCTTCACACCTTTCCAAAACGCCACATACCCTTCGATATGCTTGGCGGCATCCTTGGTTGCCGGATAGTACCAGGCGGCATCTTTATTGACCTGACCGTCAACACAGATGCTGTAGTAACTGGCAACCCCTTTCCAAGGACAGGTGGTGTGCGTGTTGCTGTCCTGGAAATACTGGCGGTTGATGGCATCCGGCGGAAAATAATAATTGCCTTCCACGACTTTGCCCGAGTTGCTTTCGGCTAAAACGGCTCCGTTCCACACGGCTTTCGGCATTGCTGACTCCACTGAAAACTGCTCACCCAACATTTTGCCATATCGCCGGCAGCTAGTAAACCACTCAGGCCATGCAAGTCGGCCCAGATTTTGGCTTTTGAACCGTCCCGCAGACCAACTAACGGATATCTGCGTTAATCTGCGGTTTGAATCTAAAATCCAAGTCATTGCCCGCAGAAATTAGGCGGCTATTTTAACATAAAGATGCCCGGCTGTCATGGGGGACAGCTGAAATTAAATTTTCCCAGGGGGGTGGCTGACCAAAAGCAGATAAAATAGGTGGGAGGTAAACGACTAACTCATGGCAATGTCAGCAAACTTCCCGCCAGCGGCACGAGAGCCGTCCCCTTTAGAGCAAGCACTCAAACAGTTTTTTGGCTACGACAGCTTCCGTCCTGGCCAGCGGCAAATCATAGAAGACGCGCTGCACAACCGGGATTTGCTGATTGTCATGCCCACCGGCGGGGGCAAATCCCTGTGCTTTCAGCTGCCGGCGCTGCTAAAACCGGGCCTGACGGTAGTGGTGTCGCCGCTGATTGCCCTAATGCAAGACCAGGTAGAAGCGCTGCGCAATAACGGCATTGGGGCGACGTTTCTCAACAGCACCCTCAGCTGGCAAGCGGAACTGCGAGCCAAAGAAGCCATCCTCAACGGTCGGGTGAAACTGCTGTACGTCGCTCCGGAACGCTTGCTGAGCGAGAAATTCATGCCGTTCCTCGAACAGGTGGAATCCGAAATCGGGATTAATGGCTTCGCCATCGACGAGGCCCACTGCGTGTCCGAGTGGGGTCACGACTTCCGTCCGGAGTACCGGCAGCTGCGGCAGTTGCGCCGGCGCTACCCAAAGGTGCCGCTGATGGCACTCACCGCCACCGCCACCGCTCGCGTCCGCACTGACATTACCCAGCAGCTGGCGCTGCGGCAGCCGGTGACTCACGTCGCCAGCTTCAACCGGCCCAACCTCTACTACGAAGTTCGCCCCAAGCACCGGCAGTCCTACTCAGAACTGTTGCAGATAATCCGCACTGCCGGCGGCAGCGGCATCGTCTACTGCCTGAGCCGCAAGAAAGTGGACGAACTGGCATTGAGATTGCAGAAGAGCAACATTTCCGCCTTACCCTACCACGCCGGGATGAACGACGAAGAGCGCAGCGTCAATCAAACCCGCTTCATTCGCGATGACGCGCAAGTCATGGTGGCCACAATTGCCTTTGGCATGGGCATCAACAAGCCAGACGTGCGGTTTGTTGTCCACTACGACTTGCCGCGCAACTTGGAAAGCTATTACCAAGAATCGGGACGCGCCGGCAGGGATGGGGAACCGGCGAAATGCACCCTCTTTTTCAGCTACGGTGATTTAAAGACGATTGAGTACCTGATCGACCAAAAACCTGACCCGCAAGAGCAGCGGATCGCCCGCCAGCAACTGCGCCGCATGATTGACTATGCCGAAGGTACGGACTGCCGGCGCACCATCCAGCTGAGTTATTTCGGAGAGCAATTTACCGGAAACTGCAGCAACTGCGATAGCTGCCGGTATCCCAAGCCGATGGAAGACTGGACAGTTGAGGCGCAGAAGTTTCTTTCCTGTGTGGCCCGGAGCGGGGAGCGGTTTGGGGTGACACACATTATCGATGTGCTGCGCGGCTGTAAAAATCAGAAAATTCAGCAGTACGAGCACCACAAACTGTCCACTTACGGGATTGGCAAAAATAGAAGCGAGGACGATTGGAAAACCCTGGCGCGAACGCTGCTGCACCAGGGTTTGCTGGATGAAACCAGCGACGGCTACCGAGTGCTGAAGCTCAATGAGCGCAGCTGGGAAGTAATGCGCAAACAGCGCACTGTTTTTGTCGCCCGTCCGGTGACGGAAATCGCCAACCGCACAGAACGCTCCTTGCGCTCAGCTGAGGTGGAGATGCTGTTCGACCGGCTGCGAGAACTGCGCAAAGAAATCGCCGACGAGCAATCCGTCCCCCCCTATATGGTGTTTCAAGATTCCACCCTGCGGCTGATGGCGCAGCAACGGCCCCAAACGCTGGAGAAATTTGGCCAACTTAACGGCGTCGTCAATTACAAAGTGACTCGGTATGGCGAGCGGTTTGTTGCCGAAATCCAGGCTTACTGCCAGGAGATCGAAAGCGCGGTGCCGGCGGAAAATCTTCCCTCGGACACCCAGCAGCTGACACTGGAACTGCACCAGCAAGGTTTGAGTCCGGCAGAAATTGCCCAAAAACGGCAGCTCAGCCCCAGCACCATTATCGAACACCTGACCCAGCTGATTGAGAGCAAGCAGCCGGTGGATATAAACCAGCTGCTGCCCTTTGAGCGCCAGTCGGAGATTTTGCAGGCTATCGAAACCGTGGGGGCTGATTCCCTGAAGCCGATTTTTGATTATCTGGGAGAAAGATACAGCTATGATGAAATCAAATTGGTGCGGGCTTGGTTGCGCAGCGGCAATGACATCTTGGGATTTTGAGCAATAAATTAAACGGAAAAAACACTCCGGGCCCGCCCCCTGGCGATTGAGTTGTTAGGCTTTAAATCGGCTTATAGAGTTTCTCATCCTTTGTGAGCGACTGAGAAACCCGGTTTCTTAAAGAAACCGGGTTTCTTTGGGTGTACTTCATCCAACTGAAAACCGCTATATGCCCACCAGCGAAACGCAGCAACACCCCAACAGACCGGCAGGCAATCCGCACCCCTGAGGACTCTGCGCCCCACCACCGCGCTTCCTGAAAGCGGGGGAGCCGGTTTCAGGTCTGTGGGGCGGGTTTTTTCCTGACACCTCACAGCTCACACGCAACACCTCACACATAAAACAGGCCAGGAAAAAAGAGGCAGGTAAAAAAACTGTCCCAACGCGGGCAGATTCAGTTGCCAATATCTTTGATACTCAAGTTATAGCTAAATTTTCTCAATTTCCTCTTGCGCATGAACCGCCCTCCCTCTTCCAATGCCCACAACCTCACTGAGCGAGAACGAGCCGACTTGGCGCGAATGGTCGATTACAGCTCAGTGCAGTCCCTAGCGGAAATTTGGCCACTGGCGAAACAGCGCTTTGGCAATATAAAAGCACTGTACGACCCCCACGCCAAGCCGCTGGTGGAGCTGACCTACGCCGCACTGGCTGAGCAGATTCAGCAGTTTGCCGGCGGGCTGCAGGCACTGGGGTTGCAACCGCGCAACGGGGACATGCCCCCGCGCGTCGCCCTATTTTCAGACAACAGCCCCCGCTGGTTGATCGCCGATCAGGGGATTATCGCCGCCGGCGGTGCGGATGCGGTGCGCTCCTCGCAAGCCGACTCTGATGAATTGCTGTACATTTTGGAAAATAGCAAAAGCACCTGCTTGGTGGTGGAAAACCTGGCGACGCTGAAAAAACTGCGCCCGCGCCTGGACGACCTGCCGGTGGAGTGGGTGGTGCTGCTTTCTGACGAACAGCCGCCGGATGAAGCCCTGTTGGTGCGCAACTTTTCCCAAGTGATGGCCATAGGCGCTGGCAAATTCCAGCCGCCGCCACCGTCCAACCGGCAAACCCTGGCCACCCTGCTCTACACCTCAGGCACCACCGGCAAGCCCAAAGGCGTCACCCTCACCCACGGCAACCTGCTGCACCAGATCGCCTCCTTGGGTGCGGTGATTCAGCCGCAACCGGGAGATCGAGCCCTCACCCTCCTCCCCACCTGGCACACCCTGGGGCGCACCGCCGAATACTTTTTCCTCTCCGCTGGCTGCACCATAATCTACACCAACATCCGCTACGTCAAGCGAGACTTCAAAGACTTCAAACCCCAGTACCTGGTGGCTGTCCCCCGTCTGTGGGAGTCCATCTATGAAGGCGTGCAGAAACAGTTCCGGGAACAGCCCGAAAACAAGCAGCGCTTGGTAAAAACCTTCCTGAATATCAGCCAGCGCTATATCGAAAACAAGCGCACCTGGCTGCAGCTGCAGTTGCAGCCCCAACCAAGCGCCCTTCCCGAAAGGCTGCTGGCTGGCATACAAGCCGCAGCCCTGTGGCCAATTCACGCCCTGGCAGGACGCCTGGTGTATGGGAAGATCCGGTCGGCGACCGGCGGCGAGCTCAAGTACGCCATCTGCGGCGGCGGCTCCCTGGCCATGTACTTGGAAAATTTCTTTGAGATTGTCGGGCTGGAGGTGCTAGTGGGCTACGGCTTGACCGAAACCTCGCCGGTGCTCACCGCACGGCGTTACTGGCACAACCTGCGGGGATCTTCTGGCAAACCGATTACCGGCACCGAAATCAAGATTGTCGATCCGGAAACCCGCAAAGAGCTTGCGGTGGGCCAGCGCGGCTTGGTTCTGGCGCGGGGACCTCAAGTGATGGCGGGCTACTATCAAAATCCGGAAGCGACGGCTAAGGCGATTGATTTTGACGGGTGGTTTGACACCGGCGACTTGGGCTGGGTGACGGCGGCGAACGATATTGTCCTCACCGGGCGGGCGAAAGACACGATTGTGCTCACCAACGGGGAAAACATCGAGCCCCAGCCAATTGAAGACGCCTGCGCCCGCAGCCCTTATATTGACCAGATCGTGCTGGTAGGGCAAGATCAGAAAACCCTCGGCGCACTGATTGTGCCCAATTTAGACGCCCTGCAAAAGTGGGCGGCTACCCAGAATATGCGGTTGCGCCTGCCGGCATCGCTGGCCAGCCCGCCGGTGATGGCCCCGGGCCAAGCCGAAATGCCGCCAGCAGACCTCGATAGCAAGCCCGTGCAAGATTTGTTCCGGCAAGAATTGAGTCGGGAGGTGCAAAACCGCCCAGGATACCGGCCCGACGACCGGATTGGCCCCTTCCGCCTGATTTTGCAGCCCTTTTCCACAGACAATGGCATGCTGACGCAAACCCTGAAAATCAAGCGGCCTGTCGTGATGGAACGCTACCGCGATATGATTAACGGGATGTTTTCTTGAGCCAGACTTTTTAAGCCAGAGCGAGAGCAAAGCTTATGGATATACCCACCTCGAAATTGTTCTTGAAACGATCCATTACGGTAAAAGCCGTCGTCACTCACCGCTGGAAAGAGGAAGCTCAGCAGCAACTGCAAGCTCAAATCAACCAAATTGACAGCCAGCTGCAGCAGATGGAAATGCAGGCGCAGCGGATGATATCGGAAATTCAAAGGCAAAGTATGCAGCCACCGGGACCTCAGGTGCTACAGCAAATTGAGAATATTCAAGGCCAGGTGAATCAAAGGAAAAGTGAGCTGCTAGATCAGAAAAATCAGATCCTGCAACAGCTGCAGCAAGTGCAGGTGCTGCAACTCGAACAAGAGGTTAACCAGGGCCAGATTGAAAGCCTTTTCAGCATTGAGCGGGGAGAAAACCTGGTAGAAAAGATGCAGGTGGAAATTCTGCTGCGCGATGGGGTGCTAGAGGAAATTCGCGGCGACCTTTAGGGGTGATGCCTGACGCCACTGGGCCAGAATCGCCCACTTCTGGCGCGGTCAACGTCCCGGTACTTGCAAAAACCGGGTTTCTGCATGGAACGGCGCTCTCGGGGCGCTTTACCCTGTTCCCAGAACCCCGGGAAAGCTGTTCCGCAAGTCCTTGGCGCGTCATCCCCGGAAAGGGATATAATGAAATGTTGCCTTAATGTAGTTTAATCTGTCGATTCGGATCGCCACGCTATGATTCACGAAGTTTTCATGCCCGCCCTCAGTTCCACGATGACCGAAGGCAAGATTGTGTCCTGGGAAAAGTCTCCAGGAGACAAGATTGAAAAAGGCGAAACAGTCGTGGTGGTCGAGTCGGACAAGGCAGACATGGATGTAGAGTCCTTTTATGAGGGCTATCTGGCCACGATCGTCGTGCCCGCCGGCGGAACGGCTGCTGTTGGCGCTGCTATCGGTCTGGTGGCAGAAACGGAAGCGGAAATAGAAACGGCGAAGCAGCAAGCTGCAGCTTTGAGCCAGCCGGCAGCTGAAAAATCGGCCACCGCCGCAGCCGCCCCAGAAGCTGCGCTCGAAAAAGCCCCCCAAGAAACCGCCAGCCGTCAAAATGGCAGGCTGGTTGTCTCTCCTCGCGCCAAGAAGTTGGCCAAGGAACTGGGGGTCGATTTGACCGGCTTGAAAGGAAGTGGCCCATCGGGCCGGATTGTCGCTGAGGATGTGGAAGCGGCTGCAGGTTCGGGCAAACAGCCCGCCGCCGCAGCGCCCGCACCGGCAGTGACGCCAGTGGCGCAACAAGCGCCTTCAGCGCCGGTCAAACAGGCACCGGCACCGGCACCGGCACCGGCACCGACGACCTCTGCTGCAGTTCCTGCAGGTCAAGTGGTGCCCCTCAACACCCTGCAACAGGCTGTGGTGCGAAATATGGTGGCCAGTTTGCAGGTGCCGGTGTTCCGCGTCGCCTACACGATCACCACGGACAGTCTGGACAAGCTTTACAAGCAGGTGAAGTCCAAGGGCGTGACGATGACGGCACTGCTGGCTAAAGCAGTGGCGATGACTCTGCACAAACATCCGCTGCTCAACGCCCGCTATACTGAGCAGGGAATTGAGTATCCCTCTGCGATTAATATTTCGATCGCCGTGGCGATGGAGGGCGGCGGACTGATTACGCCGGTTCTGCAAAATGCCGACCGGGTTGATATCTACTCTCTGTCTCGCACTTGGAAGGATTTGGTTGAGCGCTCCCGGGTTAAGCAACTGCAGCCGGCGGAGTATAGCACAGGCACGTTCACTCTGTCAAATCTGGGAATGTATGGGGTAGACCGGTTTGACGCTATTTTGCCGCCCGGACAGGGATCTATTCTGGCTATCGGGGCGTCGCGGCCTCAAGTGGTGGCCACGGAAGAGGGCATGCTGGGCGTGCGCCGGCAAATGCAGGTGAATATTACCTGCGATCACCGGGTTATCTACGGTGCCGATGCGGCTGCTTTCTTGCAGGATTTGGCTAAGTTGATAGAAACTGACGCTCAATCTCTGACTCTTTAGGAAGAACTTGATGCTTGCCGGTGCAAGCAACTCCCAAGAAACCCGGTTTTGTTGAGAAACCGGGTTTTTGAGTATAAACCCGGTTTCTTTGAGAAACCGGGTTTCTGGCCAAGGTTTCACCTAGAATTTAGAACTGCTATACTGATAAGGGACTGCCGAACTCCTCACTGTCAACTCGAACGTGTGAAGTTTTGATTGCAAACCTTTAACTATCTTTTCTACTGAAATGGTTAAAACTAATAAAGCTGTGCGAACTTTATCCGTTGATATCGGCGGTAGTGGCATTAAGGCTATTGTTCTGGACGCTGCAGGCGAGCCGGTGACGGAACGCGGGCGTGTGGATACGCCACAACCTCCCAAACCGGATGCTGTGATTGCTGCGATCGCAGATTTGGCAGCCGCCCAAGGTGAGTTTGACCGCGTTTCCGCCGGCTTTCCGGGCGTGGTGCGCAATGGCGTTATTTATACGGCGGTGAATTTAGACCCGGATTGGGTGGGGTTTGATTTGGCAACGGCGCTCGCTGAACGCTTGCATGTGCCGGTGCGGGTGGTGAATGATGCCGATATGCAGGGTATGGGGGCAATTTCTGGTAAGGGGGTTGAGCTGACGATCACTCTGGGCACGGGCTTTGGCTCGGGACTGTTTGTGGATGGTAAACTTGTGCCTAATCTGGAAATGGGGCACCACCCGTTTCGCAAGGGGGAAACTTATGAGGAGCAGCTGGGGCGGGCGGCTCTGGATGAGGTGGGGAGTAAAAAATGGAACAGCAGGCTTGAAAAGGCGATTGTCACTCTTCAGCGTCTGTTTAATCCCGATTTTATTTATATCGGCGGCGGGGAGGCGAAAAAGGTGACTCTGGAGCTGCCGGATAATGTGAAGATTGTGCCTAATGTTAGCGGTTTGCTTGGCGGGATTGCTCTCTGGCGGTAGCAGAGGGAAAGTTGAACGGCTAATCTCAATTTGGGATGCAATGATGCCCGGATTTTAGATGCCCGGATGTGGCAAGAAACCGGGTTTCTTTGAGAAACCCGGTTTCTAGGCTCTCACAACTCAAATAGAAACGCGCTTATCAGGTAGTGCGAGAGGAAAGTCAGCGATGAAAGCAGTGGTGATGACAGCAGCCGGCAACCCCGATGTCCTGCAAGTGCGGGAGGTGCCGGTGCCGGCGATTGAAAAAGATACAGAAATATTGGTGCGCTTGCGGGCTGCCGGTGTTAACCCGATTGACACGAAATTGCGCAAGCGGGGCACTTTTTACCCGGAGAAGACGCCGGCGGTTTTGGGGTGCGACGGAGCCGGTGTGGTGGAAGCTACCGGCTCTGGGGTGACGAAGTTTCGCACTGGGGATGAGGTGTATTTCTGCAATGGGGGGCTGGGGGGACCGGCTGGGAATTATGCTGAATTCGCGGTTGTGGATGAGCGCTTTGTGGCGAGAAAACCGGCTTCTCTGAGTTTTGCGGAAGCTGCAGCTGCGCCCCTGGTGCTGATTACGGCTTGGGAGTCTCTCTATGACAGGGGAAGGCTGCAAGCTGGGCAAAAGGTGCTGGTTCATGCGGGTGCCGGTGGGGTTGGCCATGTGGCGGTTCAGCTGGCAAAATTGCAGGGTGCTGAGGTTTGTGCGACGGTTGGTTCGCAGGAAAAAGCTGAGTTTGTCCGCCAGTTGGGTGCGGAAAAGCCGATTTTGTACAAGGAAATGGATTTCGCACAAGCTGTTTTGGACTGGACTGGCGGGGAGGGGGTAGACTTGGGATTTGACACGGTGGGGGGAGAAACTTTTTACAAAACTGTGCCAGCAGTGCGGGTTTATGGGGATTTGGTGACGATTTTAGAGCCTGAGCCTGATAAGGGAAATTTGAAGGCGGCTCGATTGCGCAATCTGCGCATCAGTCTGGAACTGATGCTGACTCCGATGCTGCAAGGTCTGGTAGAATACCAGCAGGAGCAGGCAAAAATTCTGCAACAGTGCGCCCGGATGATTGATGAGGGCCGGTTGAAGATTCACTTGAGCAAAATCTTCCCTTTGGCAGAGGCAGCCGAGGCTCACCGGCTGCTAGAAACTGGTTCGGTGACGGGTAAAATTGCTCTGATTATCTAGGTTTCCGACTCGCTGACTGGGAAGCGTCGAGAAATAGGGTGCGTTCCCCAGAACGCTGTCAAATAGCTGGGCGATGATGGCTGTACCTACTGCTATCAACCGCAATTAGCAGCAGGGGTTGAGCGGGTAGCGTTCCTTCTCTGCCCCTCTGCTATAGCAATAGACAGCTCAGTAATGGACACGCTCGATACGAAATATAGGCGTAGGGCTGATCAGCAGCAATTTGGCGAGAGTTCCGGGGCACTCGCCTCAGCAGACACTATCGAAATTGGCGGACAAGCCTGTACACTGTCTATGTCCATCTATATCACAGAGCGCAAGCCGGTCGAAGAACAACTGCGCCAAGGCGAGGAACAATTCCGCTTGTTGGTTGAGGGAGTGAAAGACTGTGCCATTATTATGCTTTCCCCCAGCGGACATACAGTCAGCTGGAATACAGGCGCTGAGCTTCTTACCGGCTATTGCGCCGAAGAAATAATTGGCCAGCACTTTTCCCGCTTTTATCCGGGGGAGGAGGTTGCGCAAGGCAAGCCAGAACTAGCGCTGCTTTTGGCTGCTGAGAGCGGTCAGTTTGAAGAGGAGGGCTGGCGGTTGCGCAAGGACGGGTCAGGGTTCTGGGCTAGTGTTGCGATTACAGCCTTGCCAGACTCTGACGGGAATTTGCGCGGCTTTGCGTTAGTGACGCGGGAGATCACAGAGCGCAAACAGGCTCAGGAGGCATTGCAACAAGCTTTGCAAGATTTGGAAATTCAAGTCGAGGAGCGGACAGCCCAACTGAGGCGGGCGAATCAGGAGTTGCTCTTGGAGATTGCTGAGCGCCAGCAGGCTGAGGCGGCTTTGGCTAAAAGCGAAGCGCGATTGCGGGCGCTGATTGAGAACTCATCTGACCTGATTGCGATTCTGGAAGCGGACGGGAAGATTCGCTTCCAAAGCCCCGCTATCGAGCGGATGTTGGGTTATCAACCTGAATCAAGGGCTGGCCACAATGTCCTCGATATTATCCACCCGGAGGATGCGCCCGCTGTCCGCTCTTTCTTTATGGAAAGACTCCAGCAGCCCGGTATTAAAGGTGTTATTGAGTATCGGGTACGTCATGCGAACGGGTCTTGGGTGCGTATAGAATCTGTCGCTAACAATCTGCTTGAGGAGCCAAGCATTCAAGGGATTGTTGTCAATTCTCGTGATGTTACAGAGCGCCAGATAGCCGAGGAGCAAGTTGTTTTTCAAGCGGAACTATTGAACCAGGTTCGTAACGCTGTGATCGCTACAGACTTGCGGGGATATATCACATACTGTAATCTGTTTGCTGAGCGGCTTTACCAGTGGAAATCTGAAGATGTATCAGGCAAAAATATTGTTGATGTGATCTTTCCCATGCAGCACAGAGAACTTGCCATAAAAATATTGGCGAGTCGGGAAATCGCTGGTTACTGGGAGGGGGATTGCACTGTCTGCCGCCAGGATGGTAGCACTTTTACCGCACATTTAGTGGATACGATAATTAAGGACGATCTGGGGAACCCCAAAGGGTTTGTGGGTGTGAGTGAAGACATCACTGAGCGGGTGCGGGCGCAAGAGGCAAGCAAGCAAAGTGAAGCGCTGCTGCGAAATATCTTAGACACTCTGCCGGTGGGCGTTTGGATTGCGGACGGGCAGGGTCAAATCTTGCAAAACAATCCCGCCAGCGAGCAAATCTGGGGCGGTGCCCGCTATGTTGGGATTGACCGGTATGATCAATATAAAGGTTGGTGGGCGGATACGGGCGAGCGGATAGCGGCGCATGAATGGGCGCTCGCCCGCGCTCTCACGAAAGGAGAAATTTATTTAAATGAAGTAATTAAGATCGAGGCTTTTGACGGAACGATAAAAACGATTTTAAATTCGGGTGTTCCTCTGCGAAATGAACAGCAAGAAATTATCGGGGCGATTGCTGTCAATCAGGACATCACCGATTACATGCGGGTGGAGGGGGCGCTGCGCGAGAGTGAGCAACTCTACCGGCTGATAGCAGAGAATACTACGGATTTGATTTCCATACACAGCCCAGACGGGGTTTATCTGTACGCCTCACCGGCTTGCCGCAGACTGCTTGGATATCAGCCTGAAGAGTTGCTCGGACATTCGGTGGAGGAGTTTTTGCACCCAAAAGAAGCGGCTGCATTTAAACAAACTTTGCAGGCAGTGGGCAATTTGCCAGACACTTACACGCTTTCGCTCCGACACCGCCGCCAGGATGGCAGTTACATCTGGTTTGAAACCACCTACCGTCAAGTCCGCCACCCGGAGCGCCCCGACGAGATCGAAATTATCGAGGTTTCGCGGGATATCACCGAGCGCAAGCAGGCGGAAGCGGAAATTTGCGCTCTCAATGCGGAACTGGAGGAGCGGGTGATTGCGCGGACTGCAGAGTTGCAGCGTGCTAATGAAGAGTTGCAGCGGGAAGTCACCTACCGCGTGCGAGCTGAAGAGCAAATCAAGTTTCAGGTTAATGTTTTGTCTCAGGTGAGCGATGCAGTGGTGGCGATTGACCGTCAGAACCGCATTATTTATTGGAATGCCGGTGCGGAACGGTTATATGGTTGCAACTCAGCTGAGGTGCAGGGCCGGCCCATAGGAGAAGCCTATCAGTATCGCTGGCTCAAGCCCTCGGATGAAATTGCCGCTGTGGAGGCTTTGGCGACTACCGGCTCTTGGCATGGAGAAGTTATTCACATCACGAATAACGCTGAAGAAATCTATGTCGATATTTCCACGAGAGTTCTCAAGGATGAGAAAGGATTTCCTGTGGGATTTCTGGCGGTGAGCCGCGATATGAGGGATCGCAAACGGGCGAAGGAGGCTCTGGAACGGCTCAGCCATCAAAACGAATTAATTTTAAACTCTGCCGGTGAAGGAATCTGCGGGCTAGACCGGCATGGCAAAATCACGTTTGCCAATCCGGCGGCTGCTAGAATGCTTTGCTGTGAGGTGCGAGAACTAATTAACCAACCTTTGCAGACTGTCGCTCATTTCTCGCCAGCTGACGGTACTAGCCCTTCGCTGACAGTAAGTCCTCTTTGCGGTGCGCAGATGTTTGAGGGAGCGTCTCTGGAGGATGTGAGCCCCCAGGTTGTCAGGGAAGAGGTGTTTTGTCGCCGCGACGGTTCGAGTGTGCCGGTGGAGTGCGTCTGCACCCCGATTCAAGAACAGGGCGAACTCGTGGGCGCAGTTGTCACTTTTAAGGATATTAGCGAGCGCAAAGCGGTGGAGCGGATGAAGCAGGAGTTTGTCTCGACGGTGAGCCACGAACTGCGCACGCCTCTGACTTCGATGCGCGGTGCTCTCGGTCTGCTGGCTAGCGGTTTGCTGGTTTCCCAACCGCAAAAAGCCCAGCGCATGCTGGAAATTGCCCTCTCCAACACTGACCGCTTGGTGAGACTGATCAATGATATCCTCGATTTTGAACGCATTGAGTCGGGCAAGATCGCTATGGACAAAAAGACCTGTAACGTCGCCGACTTGATGGTGCAGGCTGCAGAAACGATGCAGCCTATGGCGCAGAAGGCGGGCGTCACCCTGTCTGTGGTGCCGGTTTTCGGGCACTCGCAAGGCATTCCCCTAGAGGCTGACCCCGACCGCATCCTGCAAACCTTGACAAATTTGCTGAGTAATGCTATCAAGTTTTCTCCCGCCGGGTCTACGGTTTGGCTGACTGGGGAGATACGGGAGGAGGGAGCGGCTAATAGGGATTGTCAAGGTGCGCCCCCGGATAAAAACAGTTTAATTCATTCCTGTGCCGGTTGTCCGTGCGTGCTGATCGCGGTGAGAGACCAAGGGCGGGGCATCCCTGCTGATAAGCTGGAGAGTATATTTGAGCGCTTTCAGCAGGTGGATGCCTCGGATTCGCGGGATAAGGGGGGCACCGGCCTGGGGCTGGCCATTTGCCGCACGATTGTGCAGCAGCACGGAGGGCGGATCTGGGCGGAGAGTGTGCTGGGTGAGGGCAGCACTTTCTACGTCAGCTTGCCGGTGAGAGAATAGGGAGAGAGGGGAAGAGGGCGACGATTCTCCCATGCGATGATGCCCCATGCCCCACGCCGACTTCAATAAATCTTCGCTTCCAAAGACTTGAGGAACTCGGTATTGACGCCCGACTCGCGGGTAAGGGCAATTTTGCCGGTGCGGGCAATCTCGCGAATGCCAAATTTATTGAGCACCTGCACAAAGGCCACCATTTTGCCCGGATCGCCCACCACTTCGATGGTCACCGATTCTTCCGAGACATCCACCACCCGCGCCCTGAAAATCTGGGCTAGTTCAATAATCTCTGAGCGGTTGGCGCTGGTGGCGTTGACCTTCAGCAGCATTAACTCGCGCTCCACGCAGGGAGTTTCCGTGATGTCCTGCACTTTGAGGACGTTAATCAGCTTGTACAGCTGCTTGGTGAGTTGCTCGATCACCCGGTCATCCCCGGGCACGACCATTGTAATCCGAGAGATGCCCACTTGCTCCGCAGGGCCAACTGCTAGGCTCTCAATGTTAAAGCCCCGACGGGCAAACAGACCGGCGATCCGGGCGAGGACGCCTGCTTCGTCTTCAACTAGAACAGAAAGGGTGTGTTTCATGGCTTGCACCAAAAGTTGCCGGTTCCGTGAGCGGCTCGGCTTTCGACCGGCATAGGGTTATCTAAGGCTTAATTTTATCTTTAATAACCGGACTTTCAGAAGTTTATAACCATATTATAATGTTTATTCGCCAAAATAAAAATTATAGCAGTAGCCTTTGGGCTAAAGCCCAACTACGAACCTTTGGGCTAAAGCCCAACTACGAACTTTTGGGCTAAAGCCCAACTACGAACCTTTGGGCTAAAGCCCAACTACGAACCTTTGGGCTAAAGCCCAACTACGAACCTTTGGGCTAAAGCCCAACTACGAACCTTTGGGCTAAAGCCCAACTACGA
>Ga0185317_100059_pt1 | contig 44964 bp, 43 predicted proteins | sample DevilsHole_FD_128020 | JGI IMG/M metagenome (GOLD analysis project Ga0185317, IMG submission 128020) | Groundwater microbial communities from Devils Hole, Nevada to study Microbial Dark Matter (Phase II) - Devils Hole (SPADES assembly)... | ecosystem: Environmental > Aquatic > Deep subsurface >...
TTCTGGGACAGTAGCCCGACGCGCCAGCGAGGGAGCACATGGCGAAATCACAAGAAATCAGGCCCGGTCCCTCGCTGGCGCGTCGGGCTACTGTCCCTGCGGACTCCCAGAATCACGCAAAGCCATCTAGAACCGACCGGCGCGGCTCTCAGCGGTCCGCATGAACCAGGTCCAGTTCCGAATCGACCGGCGCGGCGGCTCGCTCTTGGCCGACCTGTTGATTCCAAGTCGCCACCATCCTGTTGAAGGCGACCAGGAACTCGTCGAGCAGATCGCGCGGGCGTAGCGTGACGGGCCGGATTGGTTTTCCGGCCGCCATCTCTTCGATGGCTTCTCGGAATCGCACGAGTGGGCCGGCCATGCGGTGCGAAAACTTCAGCAGATCGCGAGCCAGAATCGGCAGCATCGCGGCGCAGCACACCAGCACGCCGACATGCTGGCCGGCGAACTCACTGTACAACTCCCAGACGCTCTTCGGCGGCGCCGCCGGATCATAGCTGATCGCGGTGGCGAACAAGTTAAACAAGAACAACGTGTGCCACATGGCCACGTGATACACGATCCAGTACATCACGAGCCGCAGCATCAGCCGACCCTGAAACGCCGAATCGACGAATAGCTTGTTTCGCTTGTCTCTCATGCCATCTCCCTTGAGGACGAGTCCATTTCCAAGGCTAGGTCGGACTCGCGCCGGGTCAAATGGGACTGACGAGGGCGAGCGGCTCACCTAACCGGCATATTCCACAGATCGCACAGGATCGTAACGTCTCGCGGCACAAATCGCGTCGGCACAGGCCGGCCGGCCGCGGCGACCTAGACTTCAGGGTGTACGCCACGGAGTGACGTGTTTGTGAACTACCAAACTGCGCCTGGCAGGTCGGTCCTGCGCGTGGCGGCACTGGCCGCCGTCGCGTTCTACGGCACGACCGCACACTTGACGCGCGGGCACGAGGCCGACTTCGGCAAGCAATGGCTCGCCGCGCGGCTCGTGGCAACGGGTCAAGGGCGCGCGTTGTTCGATCTGACTGTCCAGCGCGCGGAACTCGATCGGCACTATCAGTCGGTCGTGATCGACTCGGGCATCTGGCGCGAGGGCATCGGCGGGCCGACCTATCCACCGACGCTGGCGGTCGTGCTCGCGCCGCTTGGTTGGCTGTCGCCGCGCTGGGCGCAGTGGGTTGTTGTGGAACTCAGTGTCGTCGCGATCATCGTGACCGCTTGCCTCGTGGCTCGCCTGACCGCCGGCCGGATCCCGTGGGAGGTCGGCACGCTGGCGGCGCTTAGTTTCACGCCCTTTTTTCTGGCCGTCGGGCTGGGGCAGAACAGCGCGTTCAGCTTGCTGATCGTCGCGAGCGGCTGGGCGCTGCTCGCGAGTGGTCGCGATGTGTGGGCCGGCGCCGTGTTGGGGCTGTTCGCGATCAAGCCCACATGGGGCGTCGCAGTCGTCTGGATCCCGTTGGTACTCGCACGCCCTCGGGTTTACCTCGGCATGTGCGGATCGGCAGTCGGGCTGGCGCTCGCGACACTGCCGGTCTGCGGCATCGACAGTTGGATCGGCTGGTTATCTGTCGCACGCGAGACGGAACACGTCTATCAGACTTGGCCGCGCTGGACTCTGCTCAGTCGTGACCTGCCCGGATTGCTTCGCCGCATCGAGCAGGGAACCTTGGTCGAGTTTGCCGGTTGGGCCGCGGTGGGCGGAGTTGTCGCGATTACGGGCTGGGCTGCTTGGCGAGCGCGAGCTGGTTGGTGGGCGTCGCGGTTGGCGGCCGGTCCGCAGGCCACGGCCGTGCTGGCGGCACTCGTGCTGAGCTGTCCGCGGTTCATGTTCTACGATCTGACGCTCGCGGTGTTGCCGTCGCTGCTGGCAGTCTCGAATTGGAAACAGCTTGGCTCTTATTCTCGAGCCTTGCTGGCTGCAGCGGTCGCAACGGTTTGGTGCGGGGCGGCCTGTTCGTACCTGCTTTGGTCCATGATGGGGCCGCCGATTGAGACGCTCGGGGTGTTGGGATTGTGGGGGTGGGCCGTTGCCGAGACTGTGGCAGCTTGTCGGTGCGGTCGGCGGGTCGAGCCGCGGGCGGGCGTGGCGGTCGACCGGTCGGAAATGGTCGCGGCGGCTGTCTAGTTTGCCGGGGTCGCCTGGCTTGCGGGCCTGTTAGTTCGCGGATCGTCGTGACGGCCAGTTCACAATCTGCAGGTCGGCCTTTGACGGGCCACATTCTTTTCCTCATCCACGATCGACGTGGACTTTCCGCAGCGCCGGGCCGATACGCAGCATTGGGGTGGCTTATGGGCAATCGCGGATCAAAGGCGCGAGACACGCAGTGCCAGAGCACGGGCGAGTGCCTGTTACGGCTCGGGCAGTTGGCGAGTTTCCTCGTGCGTCACGGTTCTCCGCCAGACGAGGCGGCCCGCGAATTGGACGTGGGCAACCAAGTCTGCAAGCTTGCCTTGCGGTTCGCAGGTGCTCCTGATTGGCTCAAGTTTCGTGCGCTGGTCGAGGAGTGGAACGCGCTGCTGATTCGATCACGTCTCAAAGCGACGAACGGCGACGCTGTACTGCCGGTTGACCATGCGATGAAGCGCGAGTAGTTCGCTCATCCGTCCGGCGCCATCGCGGCCCAATCTTTCGGCTTCAGGCACTCGAGCAGTTCCGCCTCGGGCGAACCCGGCGCGGGGCTTTCGTTATAGCCCCACATCACGTGCAGCGGCAGACTCATGAGGATCGACTCGACGCGCCCGCCCGTCTTCAGGCCGAACATCGTGCCGCGATCGTAGAGCAGGTTGAACTCGACATAGCGCCCGCGGCGGAACAACTGCCAGCGCCGCTGGTCGTCGGTGAACGGCTCGCGCATGCGTCGCTCGACGATCGGGCGATAGGCGGGCAGGAACTGATCGCCGGCGTCGCGGACAAAGGCGAACACTTCGCTCAACCGGTCGGTCAGGTAGTCGAAGAAAATCCCGCCGACGCCGCGACACTCCTGGCGGTGTGGCAGGTAGAAATACTCGTCGCACCACTTCTTGAACCGCGCGTGGTTGGCGACGGCATGTCGATCGCAGACCGCCTTCCATGTGCGATGGAAATGGATCGCGTCTTCGCGGCGCGGGTAGTACGGCGTCAGGTCCGAGCCGCCGCCGAACCACGCGGCCCGTCGCTCGCCGGCGCCCTTGGTGATGTGCCGAAAGTTCGCGTGTACGGTCGGCACGTGCGGGTTGCGCGGATGGATGACGAGCGAGATACCGGTCGCGCTGAACTCGGTTCCCTCGCCCGGCATCGACGCGGCTAATTCCGGCGCGAACGACCCGCTCACCTGCGAGAAGTTGACGCCAGCCTTCTCGAATACCGCGCCGTCGATCATGACGCGGCTGAACCCGCCGCCGCCCGTAGCGTGGTGCCAGGCATCCTCGCCAAAGCGGGCCGATCCGCCGCCCGCCTGCTCCAACTCCTCCAGGGCCGAAGTGATTCGGACCTGCAGCGCCCTGAAATAGTCGGCCGCCCGCCGGACCAGTACATCGAACTCGGCTGAGAGCATGGCTTCTATTGCCGAGCTGGCTCTTTCAGTCTCGTCTCGCCGTATCTGCTTGGGTCGAGGCTCTTGACCGCCTCGATCAGGTTGTCGGTGTCGGTGAAGTCTTCGGCGACCGTAACGGTCGCGAATTTCGCCTCGGCACTGGCGCCAAAACTCACCTTCACGTCCTTGACTCCGTCGCATTCTTTCAACGCGCCGCTCACGGCGGCGACGCAACTGACGCCTCATATCATTCCGGGCACTGCCAGCGCGATCGTCTTTGTGCCCGCGACCGGATTCGCGTCGGTCGCCGGCCCGGCATCAGAGGCCTGCGGGGAGTCCGTTGCCGCTGGAGTGCTGACGCCGGCTGGACTCTCCTTCGAGCTGGACGATAGCACTGGCGATGCGCTGGGCTGCGAACAGCCCGCGATCACTAAGCCGATAATTGACGCACACGAGATGAACAACCTGCCGCTTCGCATGCTTGGCTCCTGCAAAAAAAGTACATGGTTTGAACGCGAGACAGTCTATCGTGTTGGCCGCAGGTCGGCAGCGCGAGTTCCGACGGGCGTGCGGCGCACCTGCAGAAGGTTTGTAGGGAACGCCCTCTGTGGCGTTAGGCCGTGGGGCCGGAACGCCACGGAGGCTGGATGCTCTTCTTCATGAACTCGCCGAGCAACACCGTGGCGTAGCAGCCTGGCGGTAGCGAGAACTGAAACTCGAGTCCGGTTAGGGTCGGGTGGATCGTGAGGTCGTCACAGTAGATCAGGTTCTGTCGGCGTGTGCCGGCGAGCAATCGTCCGAAGACGCGGAGTCGCGCGAGTGGGATCGCAAACTCATCGAGCACGGCCGCCTCGCGCGTCGCCGCAGCCGACCGAGCGGCGAACATCTTCTTGCCGAACAGCGGACCTGCGTGCACCGTTTCGCGTCGATCGAAGCGAGCTTGTTCCGCAGGCTGGTCGGTGACGTAGAAGATGCCGCCGGACTGTTTGAACATGACGTCGCCGTCGAGCACTGTGGCCAGGAGGCCGTCGGCCATGCGGCGAGCGAGGTAGTGGTTGTAGAGAACGGCTTGGCCGGCCGAGAGGGCCAGCTTGCGTAGAAACCTCTGCCGTGAGTACGCGCCCGGCGGTGCTTCGACCTCGCCGCGCAGCAGTTCGAGGCCAACGCGCGCCGTCTCGTCGTCGCGACCGAACCGCTGCGGGCCGAAAAAGTTGGGCAGCCCGACGGCGAGGATCACGTCGCGAATCGCCGCCGCACGCTCGGTGGCGTCTGAAACTACGTCGCGCACCGTGATGCGGAACCGGTTGCCGGCCAGATGCCCGGTGCGCAGCTTGTTGCCGTGCGGCCGACTGGCGATCACACGGATTGCGGGCGTGTCGATCGTTGGCACCCGCTCGGCCACGGACCGAGGTACGGACACAAACTGTCGTGTCACCGCGTCGCGGTCCTTGAGGCCGGCCATTCCGATTTCACCGTCGGCTACGCCGAGCACTCGGCCGAGGTGCTTGATCAGATCGCCCGCCGCGACGCCTCGCTTCTCGATCCACAGGAACAGGTGCGCACCGTCGCCGCTCGGCTCGTACGCCGGAATCTCTTCGACCTCGAAATCATCTGGGCACGTCTTGATCGTCCCGCCGATTCCGGCGAGCGTGGCGGTCAGGTACGGCACCGACCAGAGCGGTGGGCGCGGCGAGTCGTCGTGAGGTGTGCCGCGCTGCTCGCTGGTTGACGGCGGCAATGTCATGTCTCGGCCACGTGAGCCGACGGACTCGATACGAGGCCCGACGGTTGGGCGTCCTTCGGCACCGAGGCTAATGGCAGTTCGTCGGCCAGTTTGACGAACGCACCGAGCGGCTCCAGGTACTTCTTCGACTCTTCCGCCTTCTGGTTGTACCGTTCGACGTTCAGGCTCACAGCTTTGAAGCCGCCCATGTCAAAGGGGATCAGCCCGAGTTCGCGCCAGGCCGGGGTGACCTTGTCCCAGTCTTTGTCCGAGAAGATCAGTTCATCGGCCGTCACTTGCACCTCGTTGTGCGCCGCGCCGAACGGAGCGTTGTATTGAAAGTAGCTGAGTCCCTGCGCCTTGGCCTTGCGAATAGTCTCGAGTTGCAAATGGCGATGCTCCTCGAACGCCTTCAGGTCCATGCGCACGGTGCCGGGCGGCATGCACTTCCAACAGATGCGTCGGCCTCGCACCCATATTGTGTGAGACGCCGGAATGGGTTGCTTGCACATCGCACAGTCGCGTTGCGGGGCCGGCGCGTGCGGAATGCGCAAGTTCGCGTGACAGTGTGGACACGGTTTTATCGAATCCACGTGCTGCTCGTCGGCGTGCAGCACCGCACCGCAGGGACAGCGAAAGCGTACGGCCATGGGTCACCCCTCGGCAAAGCCATAGGACGCCCTAACCCTGCCACTTTCTGTCGCGGCACTATTGTCTACTACAGAACCGCCGTTGAAAAGGGGCGGCTGTTGGGCCACTATCTCTCCAAAGGAGACTGTGCCATGAAACAGCGTTGCGTGCCGGTTGGACTCGTCTTCGTCCTGGCAATCATTGGTTCGGCGGCGCGGGCCGTGCCCGGCGAACCGCTGCAGGCCGCGATTGAGGCGGTGATCGGCGCGCCCGACTACAAGCACGCGCACTGGGGCATCTTGTTGACCGATCTGGAGACGGGTCGAGTCGAGTATGAGCTGAACGCCGACAAGCTGTTTGCTCCGGCGTCGACGACAAAGCTCTACTCCGTCGCCGCGGCACTCGACATCCTGGGCGCCGACTATCGCTTCGAGACGTCGATCTTCCGAGTGGGCGCGGTAAGTTCAGCCGGCGAGTTGCGTGGTCCGCTGATCCTCGAGGCCAGCGGCGACTTGAGCATGGGCGGCCGCACCGACGACGAGGGTCGGATCGCGTTCAAAGATTCCGATCACACCTACGCGAACGGCAATGAAACGGCTGAGCTGACCGAACCGGACCCGCTGGCCGGACTCAATGAACTGGCCCGGCAGGTCGCGGCCGCCGGCATCAAGCGGGTGCGCGGCGAAGTGATCGTCGACGACCGAATGTTCGACAAGGCCGAGGGGAGCGGCAGCGGACCGGGCCGGTTGACTCCGATCATGATCAACGACAACCTGATCGACATCGTCGTCACACCGCGCAAGGCGGGCGAGCCGGCTCAGGTGACGTGGCGGCCGGAAACCGTGGCGTTCAACATCGACGCCCTCGTCGACACGGCGGCCGCGGGCGCCGAGACGAGCGTTACGGTCTCGGCAGCCGGGCCCGGCCGACTCACGGTGCGCGGTCGGATCGCCGCGGGGCATCGACCGCTCGTGCGTGTGCACGAAGTCGAGGACGCGGCCTCGTTTGCTCGCACACTGCTGATCGAAGCGCTGCGCCGCGCGGGGGTCGTCGTCGACGCCTCGGCCGTCGCGAGCAACCGACTCGATGCGCTGCCCGGCCTGCACGAGAGCGTGATACTCGAACCGGTTGCCAAGTTGACGTCGCCGCCGTTTTCCGAGTCGGCCAAGCTGATCCTCAAGGTCAGCCACAACCTGCACGCCAGCACGCTGCCGCTGCTCGTCGCCGCGCGGCACAACGAGCGCACGCTGGACGACGGGCTGAGGCTGCAGCACGACTTCCTCGCTCGGGCGGGCGTGGACGTGGACACGATCTCGTTCGGCGGCGGCGCCGGCGGGTCGCGGGCCGACTACACTACGCCGCGGGCCACGGTGCAACTACTGCGTTACATGTCGACCCGGCCCGACTTCGCCGCGTATCAATCCGCCCTGCCCATTCTCGGAGTCGACGGTACGCTGGCCACGGCCGTGTCGGCGGACAGTCCGGCGCGCGGCCGCGTTCTGGCCAAGACCGGCACGCTGTTTTGGAAGAACGTCATGAACGATCGCTATCTCCTCACGAGTAAGGCCCTCGCCGGTTACATGACCACCGCCGGCGGGCGGCGGCTCGCCTTCGCCATGTTCGTCAACAACACACATCTTCAGAAGGCCGGCGACACGACGCGCGAGGGCAAGGTGCTGGGAAGGCTGTGCGAGGTCATCGGCGCGGAGACCAGGGATTAGGGACTGGGGATTAGGGACTGGCGACAGAGAGCAGGGATCAACCGTCTACTTCCGGCCTATCCCTATTCCCCTTGCCATCGCGCCCGGATTTCGGGCAGCGGGTACTCGATGACGTGGATATTGAGTTGCGGGATTTCCTGGAGGCGTCGCCAAGCGCGTGTAACGAGCGACTCCTGATCGGCCACGTAGGTTGCGTCGAGGTTCGCTTTGTCGAACGGACCAACCACGCGAATCGGCGGAAAGGCCGGATCGACGATGAACTGCGCCACGGTTGGGTTGCAGCGAATGTGTCGCTCGGGCGTACGGTGCAATTCGTCCGGCCGAACCTCGCCCATGATGTACCTTAGGTACAGGTCCGACTCGGTGATGTCCGCGACGTCCTTGCCGCACACGTCGCAGAGGTAGCCTTCTTCGCACTTGGCCATGGTCAGTGGCTAGTGGCTAGTGTTCAGTGGCCAGACGTAGCTGACCACCTGAAGGTGGTGCTAACCACTAGCCACTGAACACTAGCCACTAGCCAGTAACTACAGCCCGAGCACATCGGCCATTGTGTACAGCCCGGGCTTCTTGGTCACCAGGAACTTCGCCGCCCGTACGGCGCCGCGTGCGTAGCAGTCGCGGCTGTGGGCGCGGTGGGTGAACTCGATCGTCTCACCCATCAGGCTGAAAATGATCGTGTGCTCGCCTACGTTGTCGCTGACGCGAACAGCGTGGATGCCGATCTCGTCACGTGGGCGTTCGCCGACCAGTCCGTCGCGCCCGTGCACCAACCGATGTTCGCCGCCGGCGCGGTTGATCACGCGAGCGAACTCCAACGCCGTGCCGCTGGGTGCGTCTTTCTTGAACCGGTGGTGGCGCTCGATGATCTCGACGTCGGCGTCGGCATCCTTCAGCACAGCCGCCGCCTCGCCGACCAGCTTCATCAGCAGGTTCACGGCCAGGCTCATGTTCGGCGCGATCAGCACCGGGATGATCTGGCCGGCCGATTCGATGTCGGCCCGCTGGGCATTCGACAGGCCCGTCGTGGCGACGACCAGCGGCACCTGGCGGGTGAGACACAGTTCGGTGATCGCCATCGCGCCGGCAGGCGTGGAAAAGTCGATCACGACCTCGACGGGGCGCCAGTCGGAAGTGAGCGGCACACCGAGCCGGCCGATGCCGCACAGTTCGCCCACGTCGCCGCCGAGTTTCGGGTGCTTCGCGAACTCGAGCGCCGCCGCGACCTCGAGGTCGGAATCCTCGTGTACGAGTTGCACAATGCGAGCGCCCATGCGGCCGCACGCGCCGTTAACGCCAACTTTGATTTTCACGCTAGTACTCCCGATGAGTTCCTCGCGAACCAAGTACTGTGCCACATTGAATAGGGTCTAATATCAGCTTCGGTCGTTTAACCCGCAGCCGCAGGCGAGGCACAACAAGCGCCAGCCATGCCTCGCCTGCGGCTGCGGGTTAAACGAATTCAAACCCTTTCAATGTGGAGCAGTACTAAGCTAAGTCTCCTCTTCCCGCCGCGGGGAAACGGCGGGGAGACGGCGGGGCAGGTACTCAACAAGTTCTTACGAATACAACTCAATCGCGCGAATGATTTCATCCAGGTTGTTTGGCACGACGACCGGGCGGTTGGCGAACGACGCGCGACGCACGCCGCGCTTGCCGAGCACCTCGTCAAACTGCTTTTGGTCCGTGCCGTGATAAGCGACCGTCGCCGTGGGGTCCTTGAGCAAATGGCCAGTCAGGATGCAGACCACTCGCTCGTCGGGGCCGATCACGCCCTGATCGCGCAACAGTTTGGCTCCCGCGACGCTCGCGGCGCTGGCCGGCTCGCAGCCGAGCCCGCCGGCGCCGACCTTGGCCTTGGCGTCGAGAATCTCCTGGTCGGTCGCCTCGCGCACCACGCCGTTGCACACGGCCAGCGCGCGCAGGCACTTCTTCAGGTTCACCGGCCGGTTGATTTCGATCGCACTGGCGATCGTGCTGGCCTTGCGGGCCGACTGGTCGAGTTCCGCGTAGTACGCCTCGGCAATCCGCATGTCGGGCCGACCGTCGTTCCAGTGCAACTTCCGCTCTTCGACCAGCCGGTGCAGTGTGTTCGCGCCGGCGGCATTGATGACGGCGAGGCGCGGCGCACGCTTGATCAGGCCCAACTCAAGCAACTCGGCGAACGCCTTGCCGAACGCGCTCGAGTTGCCCAGGTTGCCGCCCGGCACCACGATCCAATCGGGGACCTCCCAGCCGAGCGATTCGAGCACTCGGTACATGATCGTCTTCTGGCCTTCGAGCCGAAATGGATTCACGCTGTTGGCCAGGTACAGGCCGATCTGTTTGGCCACCTGCTTGACGCGGAGCATGGCATCGTCGAAGTCGCCGACGATTTGGATCGTCAGTGCGCCGTAGTCGAGCGCCTGGGCAAGTTTTCCGTAGGCGATCTTGCCCGATCCGACAAACACGATCGGTTTGGCCAGGCCCGCCGCAGAGCAGAAGATCGCCAGCGACGCCGACGTGTTGCCCGTGGACGCGCACGCGGCCCGCCGCGCGCCCACGATGCGGGCGTGCGTGAATGCGGCGGTCATGCCGTTATCTTTGAAACTGCCCGACGGATTGAGCCCTTCGTATTGCAGGAACAGCCTGCCGGGCGCCAGGCCGACGAACTTGCCGACTGCATCGGCGCGCTGCAAGATCGTCTGGCCTTCGCCGATCGTGACGACATGCTGCGGCGGTGCGAACGGCAACAGGTCACGAAACCGCCAGACGCCGCTGAACGCGAGCGGCTCGTTGCGCGCCGACCACTTGTGCTGAAAGTCGCCGAGCGAACGAGGCAACTTCGCGCGGCGCCAGTCGTAGCACACGTCGAGCAGGTCTCCGCAGCGCGGGCAGTCGAAGTGAGTTTCGTCGACCCCACAGGTCGCCGCACAATCGGCGTTGAGGCAGCGTTGCACCGCGAGGTCAGTGAATGCTGGCGACGATGAAATGGGCGAAGTCTCCTAGCCCTAGTTCTTGGCGGTTCGTAAGTCTAGGTAGGGCGGCGCACTGCTTCAAGCCGAGAACAAACGGCCGGGGCGCGCCGTTGCGTTGCCGAGCGAGTTGCGGGTATCTTATTGCCGACTAGTGTCCTGAGTGGATCATTGATGTCGAACAATCCGCCCGCTCCGGCCGGCAAGCTGCCGGTCGGCACCGACTTGGCCCGTCGTCAGGCGGCTCAGCAGTGCTTCACCCGCGCGAACGAGGTGCTGAAGTCGAAGGACTTCAAGTACGCCGTCGAGCTACTGAAGGACGCCTGCAAGTTCGCGCCCGATCAGCCGGCCTATCGCCAGTTGCTGCGCCAGGCGGCCAAGCTGCGTTTCGACAACAACGGCAAGGGCAGCATGATGGCGAGCGTGAAGACCATGGGGTCGCGCACCGCGCTGAAGGCCGCCAAGGCCAAGAAGGACTGGCTCCGCGCGCTCGAATGCTGCGAAGATTGTCTCGCCGAAAACCCGTGGGACTCGGGCATCCTGCTCGACGAAGCCTGGGTGTTCGAGCAACTCGGCTGGATTAAGCTCGCGGTCTGGTGCGGCGAGTCGGCCCTGGAACGCAACAAGACCGACGCGACGGTGAACCGGGCGCTGGCGCAGATTTACGAGCGGGCCGGTGCGTTCACCAAGGCGATTGATTGCTGGGAGCGAGTGAAGAAGGCGTGTCCGGCCGACGAAGAGGCCGACCGCAAGATGAAGGACCTCGCCGCCAGCGCGACGATCGATAAGGGGGGGTACGACGGCGCGAAGTCGTTCACCACAGCCATCGCCGACAAGGCCAAGACGCAGGAACTCGCCGAGGAGTCGAAAGGCGGAACCGGCGAAGGCCGCATCAACGCGCAGATCGCCGAGCTGGAACAGAAGGTTCAACGCCAGCCCGATCTGGCGCCGCCCTACTTGCAACTGTCCCAACTGCTTCGCCGCGCGGGCAAACATGAAAGAGCTCGCGAGATACTACTGCGCGGCAAGGAGGCGACGGGCGGAAACGCCGACATACTGACCGAGATCGCCGAGGTCGAGATCGACGCCAAACGGCGAGACCAGGCGATCGCCGAGAAGCTGGCCGCCGACAACCCGAACGACGCCGATGCGGCCCAGAGGGCGGAGGACGCCGCCCAGGCTCTGAATCAAATGGAGCTGCACGAATTCCAACGACGCTGCGATCGCAACCCGACCGATCTGAGCTTGCGAGTTGATCTCGGCATCCGGCTGGCCCGCGCCCGGCTGTTCGATCAGGCGATCACCGAAATGCAAAAGGCTCGCAACGCGCCCGGCCGCAAACAAGACGCGCTTGTTTGGCTCGGCCGATGTTTCATGGAGAAACGGAACCCGCGACTGGCCAAGAAGCATTTCGAAGAGGCCCTGCAGGGGTTGAGCGCCGGCGACCAGAAAGCGTTCTTGGAGCTTCACTATCTGCTCGGCCGCGTCAACGAAGAACTCGGTGACAAGGCGGCGGCGACGCAACACTACGACGAAGTAGCGGCGGCGGACTATGGTTATCAGGATGTGGCTCAACGACTGGACCGCCTGGGTCAGGAGGGCGCCCCACCCAGTTAGTCCAGCGCACGCGGGCCGCGTGCGGCACAATCGGGAAGGCGCCGATGTGATGTGAACCTTTTTTGGAGGAACGATGCCTCATACAGCCTCAGCAAGGAAACGCCTGCGACAGAGCAAGAAGAGAAACTTCCGCAACCGAACGACCAAGCACGCTATCAAGACCCAAGTCAAAAGGGTCCTGGCGGCGGTCGTCGCCAAGGACGCCGCGCTGGCGGCCAAGGAGCTGCAGCTTGCGGCCAAGAAGCTAGACAAGGCCTCGTCGCGCCGCATCCTGCATCCGAACGCAGCAGCACGCACCAAGTCGCGCCTGGCCACGCGCGTCGCCTCACTCCAGACGGCGGCAAGCTGACGAGGCGGCCGCACAGCGACCTGGGGGCGCGACGCACTTTGCGAACCACGCCCGACCTTTGCGAATCACGCCCGACCCCTCACCCCAGCCCTCTCCCCAGAGGGGAGAGGGAGAATCCTAGTCGCGCGTTTTTCTCCCTCTCCCCTCTGGGGAGAGGGCTGGGGTGAGGGCAGTCATGCTACTTGCGAGGCTGCTCGGGTGTGGCGGGCGGCTTTTCGATGCGGCCCCACATGTGTCCACCGTGGTCGCCGCCGCTCCACGTGCCGGCGTACTGACCGCGATAGATCATGACGCGGGCCGTGTAAGTGCCCAGGCCGGGAATGGCGGCGTCGGTGAGCGTGATCACGGGCGTGTCGCCTGCCCACTTCACCGTCAGCGGAATCGGCAGCGTAACGTCGCGATCGCCGTACTGCACGCGGGCCTGGAACAGCCACAGGTCGCCGCTGATCTTGCTCACTTGCTGGATCGTGTAGCGATCCTCGCGCGGCTTCGCATCGGCCTTAACCTGCACGTCCGGCTTGTCCTCCGGCTGATCGATCGTGTAGCGTCCGACGAACACGACGCCCGTGAGCGACTGGGCGAATTCCTTCTCGAGCGCGGCTTGGTCGGGAACTTGTGCCTTCGCTGTCGCCTTCTCGTCCGGCTTCTTCGCGAGAGGCTCCTGCGCCCGCGCGGCGATGAGCAGCAACAAGGTGATGCACGTCGAAGCGACAACGCGTTTCATATCTGAGTTCCTCCGAAATCGGTGTGAATCAGAAAACAACTCGTGTGGCGTCGAACACCGGCCCTTCTACGCAGACTCGGGCGTAGTCCCACTGGCCGCTCGGCTGCAGGACCTTCGCCACGCAACTGAAACAGGCCCCGATGCCACAGGCCATCGGAGTTTCCAATGATAGCTCACACGGCACGCCGGCGGCAGCGGCGATCTTGGCGAGCGCGTGCATCATCGGCTCGGGGCCACAGCCCATGATCCGAGTCGGCGGATCTCCGCCGGCGAGCGCGACCTTCACCAGATCGGTAACGAAGCCATGATGACCGGCCGAACCGTCGTCGGTGGCGATCGCAACAGATACACCCAGCGAACGAAAATCTTCAACGCCCGCCAGATAAGCCGCACTGCGCACGCCGTAACACAACGAGACGCGGGAAGACGATTGCGGATTGCGGAGTGCCGACGGCTGACGGCTGACGGCCGCCTGCTCATCGGCGCCATGATGTCGCAAACCCAGGTACGCTCGCGCGACGGCCGGAAACGGGGTCTGACCGATCCCCCCGGCAACCATGACCAGGTGGCGCGTCGGCGTGAGCGTGAAGCCGTTGCCGAGCGGCCCCCAGATTTCGACCGACTCGCCTGCCACCAGGCGACTCATGTGCGTGGTCATCTTGCCGACCACGAGATAGACCAGGTCGTAGCCCTGCACGCTGCCGCCGGCGTCGAGGTATGTGTCGTAGAGGGCAAACGGCCGGCCCAGCAGCGGATCGCTGCATCGTGGGATGCGCAGCATCACGAACTGGCCCGGCCGGATGAGCGCGCCGATCTGGGCGTCGGCGACGCGCAGACGAAACGTGCGTTCGGCAATTCGGACGTTTTCAACGACCTCGACGACGTGTTGAATCATGGCTTCTGGGTGGTTTCTTCCTGAGGCTGTCGGGACGAGCGATCGTGCGACGCAACGTCTCGACTTCCTGCGGGGTAAGCTTGCGATGCTGGCCCGGCTTGAGTCCGCGGTCGCTGATCGGCCCAATGCGGGTGCGGCGCAACCGCATTACCTTGTGGCCGAGCTGAGCGAGCATGCGGCGGATCTCGCGATTGCGGCCCTCGGAGAGCACGATCTCCAGCATCGTGCTCTGCCCGTGCGAGCCGATCGACCGCACGCTGTCGACGCGCACTCGGCCCTCGCTCAGTTGAACGCCCTTGCGCAACTGGGCCAGGTCTTCTTGGGTCGGTCGACCGGCCACTTGAACTTCGTACGTCTTCGACACGCCGAATCGCGGGTGCGCCAGTCGGTTGGCCAACTCGCCGTCGTTCGTGAGCAGCAACAACCCTTCGCTCTCGCGATCGAGGCGGCCCACGCTGAAGAGCCGTTGCGGGATCTCGGCCACGAGGTCGACGACGCGCGGCCGGCCGGCCGGATCGAAGTTGGTCGTGAGCACGCCGCGCGGCTTGTTGAGCAGGACGTAGGTCGCCCGCTCGACTCGCACCAGTTGACCATCGACGTCGACGCGTTGCTGGTTCACGTCCACGCGCGTGCCGAGTTCGGTAACCACGCGGCCGTCGACGCGCACGCGGCCCTGCACGATGAACACCTCGCACTCGCGGCGCGATCCGAATCCCGCGCGGGCAAGCACCTTCTGCAACCGTTCGCCTTGCGTGGCAGCTTCGCTCACACCCAAGCCTCTTCATTCAAATAGTGGCGGCATCGCACCTGTGGGTTGATCCAGACTGGTCGGCCGAGTTCCTTGAGTTGCCAGGTGAACGACCAATCGTGGCCCGGTACAGCGTGGCCGTTGCCCGGCACTGGCCAGAACGGACGAAACGACGCCTTGGCCATCGGCCGCAAGATCATCAGGCAGCCGGTGCCCGCCATGTCGCACGGTTCCGCAGCCGCCGGCGGACGATGCAGGTGGGCTACGCGCTGGCCAAAGACTCGTGCGGCGACGTAGCGATCGTCGTGGCGACTCTTGTACAAGCCGGTGACGGCCGCCTTCGGGCAATCGCCGTCGAGCAGCAGCCGCAGCAAACGGTTTCCGGAATCGGGCGGTACGACCACGTCGTCTTCGACAAACCAGAGTACGTCGGATTCGGACTCGTCGAGGAACCGGTTGTAGGCGCGGGCCAGGAACTGGGCGGTAGCGCCGCCGTCGGTCCGCCGCTCGCACCAGTTCGTGCCGCGGTGGATGCGGGCGATCCGCAGCGACTCGAACCGCTCGTTCAGTCGCTCGACGTGCGGACCAGCGGCCGCCCAGAATCCGCGCGGACTATCGTCGAGAACGAAGAGTTCCAGTTGATCGCGGCGCAGGTGGGACGTCGCGGCAAGGACGGCGTCGAGCCAAGTTGGCACGAGCGCGGGCAGGCGTCCGCTGTACACGAGACAGACGGCCAGTCGCACGGCCGATCGGCGAATCTCGCCATTCATGCCCGCGGCCCGATCGGGCGGCGCGTTCTGTCGCCGGTGGCTCCAGTTGTCTGCGTGCCGGCGATAGTGCAGCACGGCGTCGGACCGGACGGCGTCGCGTCCGCGCGTCACGCGCAGCCACAGGTTCCAATCCCACAGGGCCTCGGCCGGCGTCTCGATCCAACCGCCGGCGGCCTCGAACGCCTCGCGGCGCACCACGGCGGACGTGTGAATGAAGTTGTCGAGCCAAAGCTGCTCGCGGTTCCAATGGGGTGGTTGCCAGAACTCGTTGTGCGTGCCGAAGTGCTGTTTGGAACAGTAGGCCACGGCGGCGCCGTTGAGCGCCCGGAGTTGGCTCGCGATGTAGTCGGGCGTCAAGAGGTCGTCGGCGTCGACGTGCAAGAGCAGATCGCCGGACGAAGCGGCCACGGCGTGATTTCGCGCCGCCACGACTCCGCATCGCGCCAGGGCGATCGTCCGTACGCCATCGTTCTCGAAACGCCGGGCGATCTCCAGGCTGCCGTCGTCGCAGTAGATGATCTCGGCCGGCCGGACGGTCTGGGCAAGAACCGAGTGCAGACACTCGGGCAGGAACCGGCCGTAGTTCCGTGCCGTGACGACAACGCTGACTCGCTGCGAACTCGACGCTGCATACGCGATCGTCGGCTCACACAGGGCGCCGAAACTGCCGACCGATCCACGGTAGCTACCCGGCAGCCCATAGGACCCGGTGCCCCGCCCGTACGAGCCGAGTCCGTACGAGCCGAGTCCGTACGAGCCGAGTCCGTACGAGCCTGTCGCCGGAGTCGCCGTGTAGGAACCGACGGACTGTTTGCGCGGTGTGGACCTGCGACCTGCCATGGTGCTGTCTCCCAATTGGTGTGAATCTCGGATTATTGCGTCGCGGCCTCGTCAAGTTCCCACAGTCGTGCGCAGCCGTCGTTGCCCGCAGCGAAAACGCGGCGACCGTCCCCGCAAAAGGCGGCGACGTTCACCGTCCCATTGGTCTGCAGCCGGTGCACTTCCGCACCAGTCTCGACTTCGCACACGCGCAGGGTGCGGTCGTCGCCGCCGCTCAGCAGATGCTTGCCGTCGGACGAAAAGGCCACGGTGCGGACGGCGTCGCTGTGTTTCGCCATGCCGCGCAGCCGGCTGCCGTCGGACGCCGACCACAGGGCCACGGTTCCGTCCTTGGCGCCCGTGGCCACAAGCTGACCGTCGGGCGAGTAGGCGACCGCGAACACCGGATGGCCGCCGCTGTCCAGCGTGTATACCTCGGTTCCGGTCTCGATGTTCCAGATGGCAGCGCGGCGGAAGTTGCCTGCGGCCACGTGGTCGCTGATCGGCGATGCGGCGAGCGACAGGATCTCGCGCGACGGGCTGTCTACCACCTTGAGTTCGTCGCCGGTCTCCAGCGACCAGACGCGCAACCGGTAGTCGTCGCCGCCGGAGGCCGCGCGCACGCCGTCGCGCAGGAAGACGACGCAGCGAACGGCCGCGGCATGGCCCCGCAGCCGCTTCAGCTCCAAGCCCGACTCGACGTTCCAAAGTCGTATGCTGTAGTCCTCGCCACCCGGCTTCTTGCCGTCGATGACCTTCCAACTGCCGCCACCGGCGGTCAGTGCCCGGCCGCCGGCGTGATCAAACGCGACGGCACGCACCCAACTCTCGTGCCCGACGAACCGCGTGACGACTCGCTCGCTCTGCCAATCCCACAGGGTCACGTGAGTCTGCGGCTCGCCACCGAACAGCGCGCGGTGTCCGCCCGGCCAAATCGCCGCCGCGTGTATCGTGTCGACCTCGCCCTTACACATCGGCAGGGTCGTCGTCGGCTGCTCATCGCCTTGCCCGCCCGTGGCCGGGTCGGACGAGACCGGACCGGCCCCGTGCGACGGCGTCGCAAACCACTGTTTGCTCCGTTGGAACACGGCAAGGCCGGCGGCCAGGCAGACCACGACGCACGCCAGCGCGGCCCAACGGTTCCCGTACCAAGCCCGGTGCGACGGTCGGCTGCCAAGCCCCGCGTCGAATCTCGGGATCTTGCCGGACTGCGTTTGGTTGATCGTGGCCACGTGTTGTGTGAGGATGTCGGCAAGCTCGGCGGCAGTCTGCAGTCGGTCGGCCGGGTTTTTCTGCAGCAGGCGGCTCACCAAATCCGAGATGACGCGGGGTACGGTCGCGTGCTTCTCGTGCAGCGGCGGCGGGTCGTAATCGGCGATCTTGCGTATCACTTCCAGGTTGTTGGCCGAATGGAACGGCGAGTGGCCGTCGAACATGGCGTACATCACGCAGCCCAGGGCGAACAGGTCGGTCCGCGCGTCGACGTCTGTGCCGCTCATCTGTTCGGGCGCCATGTAGGCGGGAGTGCCGACGCGGTGGCCGAGCGACGTGATCTCAGACAAGTCCTGGCCGGCGCGGGCCAGTCCGAAGTCGGTGATCTTCACTCGCTCACTCGCGTGTTCGAGCATGATGTTCGACGGCTTGATGTCGCGATGGATCAGGCCCTGGGCGTGAGCGGCGGCCAGGCCCTGGGCGATCTGGCAACTGATACGCAGCACGCCGCTCAGATCGAGCGGCGGTTGGCGTTGGGTCCGCTGCCGCAACGTGCCGCCGTGGATGTGTTCCATGACCAGATACGGAAGGCCATTGTGTTCGGCGACGGCGTGGATCGTGACCACATTCGGATGGTTCACTGCGGCGGCCGCGCGGGCCTCGCGCAAGAACCGCCGCCGCGCCTTCTTGCTCGCCGAAAGCTGCGGCGTCAACACCTTGATCGCGACCGGTCGGTTCAGCGAAGGATCGAACCCCTGCAGCACAACGCCCATGCCGCCGCGGCCAAGAAACCCCAACACTTCATAGTCGCCCAGCCGCCCCAACGACTTCGCGTCCCCTGTGGAACGCAGGGTCCGCTGGATGATGATCAGGTCCTCATCCAGGTTGTCCAACTCCACCGGCTGGTCGACTGTCTTCTCGAGCGTGGTTGCTGCGCCAACCGGCGCCGAGCCCGACGCGGAATCAAGGACGAAGGCCGAACTTGGCTCGCGTTCCGCCGAGGCCCTCAACTCTGTCGCCGCGGCGGCGCAGGCGACGCACGAGTCAATGTGGGCCTGCACTCGTTGCGCTGCGAGCTCATCGAGCCGCTGAGCCGCGAATTCACGCAGCGTTTTGGCAGAGAGACATTCGGATCGCGGCGTCATGGCGTCAGATTATGCCACGTGAACCGGGCCTAAGTACAGTGCCGCATTGAATAGGGTCTGAAATCGGCCTCGGTCGTTTAACCCGCAGCCGCAGGCGAGGCATGGCTGGCGCTTGTTGTGCCTCGCCTGCGGCTGCGGGTTAAACGAATTCGGACCCCTTTCAATGTGGAGCGGTACTAAGGAATCCGGACATCCAAGATCTCCAGCGTGTCGGCTGGCTCGCACAGCACGCGCGCCGCCGCCGGCAGCACCAGACAATCGCCGCGCCGGATCGGGGCCTGGCCGGCGTCATGGTGTAGCCAGCCAGAGCCGCCGAGACAGATCCAGATGTGGCACCGGCCGGTCGGCTCGCGCTCATGGCGTGACGATATCCGTCGCCAGGCCACGTGGAAGTACGGGCACCGTCTCTCGTCGAGCAAGATACGCTCGTTGCCCGACGGCGCGTCATGAGCGGGGCAGGGGAGCGAGGACGACGCGCGGAAATCGATCGAATCGAGCGCCTCTTGAATCTGCAACGGACGCGGCCGGCCGGTCGCGGCGTCGACTCGGTTCCAGTCGTAGAGCCGGAATGTCGTATCGCTCGATTGCTGAACCTCGGCGAGCAACACGCCGCCGCCAATCGCGTGAACGGCGCCGGCCGGGACGAAGAAAAAGTCGCCCGAGCGAACGGGATACACGTTCAGACACGATTCGGCAGTGTGCCGTACGAGTTCTCGCTCAAGGGCGGCCCGGTCGACACCGCGCCGCAGGCCGAGGAATATCACCGCGTCCGGGTCCGCGTCGACGATGAACCAGCATTCCGTCTTGCCTCGTTCGCCGGGCGGGAGACGAGGGTGCCCGCCGGGCGGATGGACCTGGAGCGACAAGCGATCACGGGCGTCGATCCACTTCACGAGCAGCGGAAACCCGCCGGCACAGTTCGACGTGACGCTGGAGCCGAGCAGTTCCGTGGCGTGGCCTTGGACCAGTTCGCGCAGCGTAGCGCCGGCCAGGGCGCCGCTGGTCACGCGGCTGACGTCGTCGCCGTGGTCAGAGATTTCCCAAGACTCACCGATGGGCCGGCCGGTCGGCAGCGGCTTGCCCAATACCGTTTCGATGCGACGGCCGCCCCAAATCCGCTCCTTGAAGATCGGGGCGAAACGAAGTGGATAGTCAAGCGCGCCCGTCATGATGCCGCCGTTCTCAGCGTAGTTGGGGTAAGGCTGGGTGCACCCAGCCTACGTCACCTGCGTCAAAATGTACCGCAACTCAGTCGTCGCCGTTGTGGCTGGCCGATGATCGCTGCTAAGATCAATTCGCCGTCCGGCAGCACAAGTTCTACCTGTAGACCTCTCCGCTTGGCTAGTGCGAGTCGGCGCTTCAAAGGAGAAAGTCCATTGGCGGAAACTCGGTCCAAGCCTGGCAAGGTCTATCTCGTGGGCGCCGGGCCGGGCGACCCCGGACTGATCACCGTGCGCGGGGTCGAAGTTCTGCGTGGTGCTGATGTAGTCGTCTATGACTCGCTCGCCAACGTGCGGTTCTTGGGTCTGGCGCCGGCGACGGCCGAGCGGATCGCGGTCGGCAAGCGACACGGCGCGGCGTGCATGAGCCAGGAGTCGATCAACGAACTGCTGGTCGCGCGGGCCGCGGCGGGTCTCGTGGTGGTGCGACTCAAGGGAGGCGATCCGTTCGTGTTCGGCCGTGGCGGCGAAGAGGCGGCGGCGCTGCAGGCCGGCGGCATTTGCTTCGAGATCGTTCCCGGCGTAACGGCGGGCGTCGCCGCACCAGCCTATGCGGGCATCCCGGTCACGCACCGCGACTACGCGTCGGCCGTCGCCTTTGTTACAGGGCACGAGGGGGACTGCAAGTCGGGCGGCACGATCGACTGGTCCGCACTCGCCCGCTTTCCCGGCACGCTCGTCTTCTATATGAGCGTGAGCCGACTGGCCGAGTTGACGGCCACGCTGATCGCCGAGGGCGTGTCGCCCGACACGCCGGCCGCCGCGATCGAGCGAGGAGCGACGCCTACACAGCGCTGCGTACGCGGTTCGCTCGCCGATGTCGCCGGCCGATCGCGCGATGCGGGCCTCAAGCCTCCGGCGGTCATCGTGGTTGGTCGAGTGGCATCGCTCGGCGACACGCTACATTGGTTCGACGACCGGCCGCTCGTTGGGCAGCGTGTGGTGGTGACGCGCCCGGTTCGGCAGGCGGCCGCGATGGTCGAGCGGCTTGAGTCGTTGGGCGCCGCCGTGCTGGAACTGCCCGCGCTGGTGATCGAGCCGCCGGCCGATTGGTCGCGCGTCGATCGGGCGATCGCCGAGTTGAACGGATACGACTGGCTCGTCTTCACGAGTGCCAACGGGGTGAACTTCTTTTTCGATCGCCTGTTCGGCACGGGCCGCGACGTGCGAGCGATCGGCGCGGCGAAACTGGCGGCGATCGGAGCAGCCACGGCCCGCGAGCTCGATCGCTGGCGCCTCCGCGCCGACCTGACGCCCGACGAGGCGAACTCGGAATCGCTGGTCGCGTCGCTGATTGCGCAGCAGTCAGCGCGGCGACGCGTGCTACTGCTCCGCGCCGAGCAGGCGCGCGAGGCGCTGCCCGACGGACTGAGGGCGGCCGGCGTAAGGTTCGATGACGTCGCCGTCTATCGCTCGGTGGATCAGACGGCGTGGGATGCGGCGGTCGTCGAACAGTTGGAACGCGGCGACGCGGATTGGGTCACGATCACGAGTCCGCGCACGATTCACTGCTTGATGACGCATCTGCCTCAATCGGCCTGCGAACGAATCGGCCGGACGGTGAAGTTGGCCAGTATCAGTCCGCTCACCAGCGCAGCCGCCCGAGAGCATGGCCTGACTGTGTCCGTCGAGGCGGCGACGGCAAGCATGGACGGTTTGGTCGATGCGATGGTGCGATGCGTCGAACGTTCGAGGGCGGTCTGATGAGCTTCGCCAGCGCGATCAGCTCATCTCGCGCCACGTCTCGATTCCCTGCCAGATGACGAGGCCCGAGGCGATCACGAGCACGATATCCTGCGTGATTCCCGCGCGGCCAAAGGGCCACTTGACGGCCAGGTCCAACCCGTACAGCATCAAGAGCAGCCCGGCAGCGACCATCGCGGCGATACAAAGACCTTTTTGCATGTCAGCCTCCAACGGATCTCTTGCTGTTTCCGGTTCCATCTTAAAGCGGGGGCGAGTCGATTGCCAACCGGGCCGCGGGAAATTATTCTGCCGCCTGGTGATCAACAAACCAACCCGTGAGCCGGCGCTTTGGCCGCCGGCGGCCGAGCGGGCGGATTGCTGGAGGTGCCTGTGCCTGAACGATCGAGCCGAGCCACGGCGTCCGCGTCGCAGACGGCTGTTTACACCGGCACGTTTGACCCGATCACGTTGGGACACATGGACGTGATCCGCCGTGCGGCGGCACTGTTCCCGAAACTCATCGTCGGCGTGGGGTCCAATCCAGAGAAGTCGTCGCTGTTCACGGCGGCGGAGCGGGTCGCGCTGGTTGAGGCGTGCACGGTCGGCCTCGCCGGCGTTTCGGTTCGTTCGTTCGACGGACTGACTGTGCGATTCGTGCGCGACAGCGGCGCCGGCGTGATCATTCGAGGCGTGCGCAGCGTCGCCGACATGGATTACGAGTTGACGATGGCGCGGACCAACCGAGCGATCGATCCTTCGGCGGAGACGTTGTTCCTGCCCGCCGGCGAATCGGTCGCGCACATCTCAGCCACGTTGGTGCGTCAGATCGCCCGCGAGGCAACCCGCGCCGAACTCGCGCGGTTTGTGCCCGAGGCAGTAATCAAGGCGCTCGAGGCCAAGCGGCGAGCGTCCAAATAGAACCTTAGTTCAGCTTGGCCGTCACATTGAGCTTCAGCGGCGGCTCGCCTTCCATATCGGTCGCGATCGTGAAGTGCTGGACGACTTCGCCCGACGGGCGGTCCGCCGGGAGTGTCACGGTCAGGATGTGCAGGCGATTGGGCTCCTCGGGCTTCTGAATCTGAAACGGCCCTTCGTCGGATTCGATCGAGGCGATCTTGAAGGGCCGCACGCCCCGCACCAGAATCTGCTTGGTCATGGCCGCGCCCGCCGGCACTGTGCCGAGCGTCAGGGACGCGGGCGACAAACTGACGTCGGCCTGCACCATGCCGTGCAACGCCACATCGATGGTCTTGTTGTAGGCGTCGTTGATCTCGAGCGTGATGCGGTCGCGGATCACACCCGCGGGCGTGTCGGACTTGAGCGTGACTTTCAGTTGATAGTCTACGTAGATGCCCGCGCGCCGCGTTTCCACCAGTTCCGTCTCGATCGCGGAATTCGCACAGACGGCGCTGGCGATCTTCCATGTCGATTCGCCGGCGTACCTGATATCGAGGGTTCGGGTGCTCGGAGTGCCCCGCTTGACGACTCCGAACGCGACCTCACCCGGACTGAACACGATGTCCGTTCGACTCCTCACCGTGAGGTTCAGTCGCGAATGGCCGCGATAGGGGCTGTCAAAGGTGACGTCGACCGCGACCTCGCGGAAATCCCTCACGTGGTACGTGTCGATGGTTGCCTCGATCACGGTGGACTCGCCGGGCTCGAGCCATTCCTTTTCGGGCTTGATGGCCGTGCAGATCGTGCACGACGGAGTGACGCCGCTGATGTGAACCCGCCGGTTGAGGTTGTTGGTGATCGTGAACGCCTTCTTGCACTTGCCCTTGGGGACGTAGCCGAAATCGTGCCGCAGCGTATCGAACAACTGGTCGCACCACTGATCGGCGCGAGCGGCCGACGGGGCTAACGTGAGCGCGAACGTGAACAGCACGACAAATCGCGACGTGGACATCGTGTACTCCCTCTGCTGTAGTGGTCGTCCCGCGCTTCCTCGCGGGCAAGGCCGCCTGCGGCCGAACCGTGTGTATCTCCGACGACAAGCTAGCTAATGAGGGTCGTTCTTGCCAGATTGAATTCATCGCCACAGGCGTCATATGAAGAAGCCGAGGTTGCCCGCCGTGACGCCGCCGTCGACGACAAGCACGCTGCCCGTGACAAACGTGGCGTCGTCTGACGCCAGGAACAAGGCGGCGGCGGCGACCTCCTCGGGCCGCCCGACTCGACCCAGCGGGTACAGTCGCGCAAGCCGATCCATGATCTGCGGTTCGCGGTCGATGTACGTCTGCCAGATTTCCGTGGCGATCGTGCCGGGACAAAGGCAGTTGATGCGCACGCCACGCCGGCCGACCTGGCAGGCGAGCGATCGCGACATGCCGATGATCCCCGCCTTGACGCCGCTGTAGACGTGTTCGTCACCGAACCCGGCCAGCGCATTCACCGACGAGATGTTCACGATGCTGCCCCCGCCAGTCTGCTCCATCGCCGGTATCGCCGCTTGCATCGTGAGCCACGCGCCGTGCAGGGCCACCTCGACGTTTGGCCGCCAGTCGTTGCGAGCAACCGCCTCCGCTCCGCAGATGGCGCTGTTCACCAGCACATCGAGCCGTCCAGCCCAACGCACGGCCTCGTCCACGAGTCGCGCGACGGCCGACGGGTCGGAGACGTCGGCGCGTACGTAGAGTGCGCGGCCGCCGTGGCCGGTGATTGCGTCGACGGTTTGCCGGCCGCCTCGGTCGTCGATGTCGTCGGCTACGACAGCCGCTCCCTCGGCTGCGAACCTGGCACACGTGGCACGACCGATCCCGCTGGCCGCGCCGGTGACGATTGCAACCTTGCCCGCTAAACGCATGGCCGCCTCCAGTGCTGTGGCTGAACAAACGCGACACGTCGGCCGATACGATATCCGAGCTACCCAACCGGCGTAGCCCGATTGACTTTGTCGGCAATAGCACAAGCAACGGTAATACCGATTGTAGCGACGGCCGCGAATCGCTTTGCACGGAGGCACGGCCATGATCTCACTGCTGGCTCAGCCGGATCGAGACAAACCTCTCACCCCGCTCGTTCTTGCACTCGCGGCGGTGCTTTGCTGCGGTTGCATGTCACTGCCTCGCGCGACGTGTTCCGACCGCGATTTCGCCGAGTACATCCACACGCAGGCCGAGAAGCTTCCGATCAACGGCATCTATGAACTGCGCACCGCCGCGGCCGGCGGGCACGTCACGCTCGGCGGGCGCGTCGACTCGCCCGAAACGCTCAAGCAAGTAGTCACGGCCGTGGCCGGCACGCCGGGCCTGTGCGAGTTGTCATTCTACGGAGTTGAGTTCTGTCCTCCAGATGTGTCGGATTCTGAGATCACGGCCAAGATGCAGTCCGCTGCCGAGGAGGCGATCGGGCCGGAGTTGGCGGGGAGCCTCGGTTATTATTGCGAGAACCACTTTGCCATCGTCCACGGCCGACTGCCGAGTCTGCCGCTGCGCGAGAAGTTGGACGAGGCGGTTCGCGCGATACCCGGCGTGGCTCAGTACCACATTTCGTGCGAGGTCGTTCTCGAGAATCCACCGAGCGACGAGGCCGTCGTAGCCGCAGTGCGGAGAAAGCTGCGCAGTCCGTTCGACCTGGCCAACACAACTTTCCGCGCCAGCCAGATCGAGGTGCGAAGCGAAAACAACGTGGTGTACCTCTCGGGTCATGCATCGAAGCTGCTCGGTAAGCTGTCGGCCGGATCGCAGGCCGCTCAGGTCGACGGCGTTCGCTACGTCGTCAACCACATTCAAGTGCCCGGCATCCCGCCCGAACAGCGCCCGCAGAACGCGACGCCGAGCGACCAACCTGCCGAGCAACCGCCGAGCGATTCACCCACGCCCGACGACGGCGCGAATCAACCGCCGACGCTGATCATTCCCGACGATCCGCCGGAGTTGCCCGCGGTGTTGCTGGTCAAGCCTGTCACGGACTAGGACCTCGATGGTCGCACTCTGGCACCATGTCGTCGAGTTGCTTCCCTGGCCTTACACCAGGATTCCAGCGTAGCCATACCGCACGCGGCAGGTTCGACTCGTTTAACCCGCAGCCGTAGGCGAGGATCGGCATCAACCCGCATCCGTAGGCGAGGATCAGCATCAACCCGCATCCGTAGGCGAGGATCGGCATCAACCCGCATCCGTAGGCGAGGATCGGCATCGCTCGGCTGCCGGCGAGCGCTATCTGCGTCCTTCCTCGCCTACGGCTGCGGGTTAAACGCGTCTAGCGCGGAGCCGCAGGCGACCGGAGATGCACAATCCCAGCCATGTTTTGCGGTGCCTTCGGCTGGGCGCTAGCCGAAACGTTTCATTGATGGCCGCGTGCGGTATATTATCGAGCCAGTGTGGTCGGAACGTGAAGGCGGCACTCAAGCGTAGGGGCAGTCTGGAGAGTTCGATGCCTCAAGAGACTCAATTCACTCAGCTCCGCGTCCAGGACCTCCCCGGCGCCGGCGTGTTGGTCCGCTTCCTAAAGGAGCGGATCGTCACGGACGACGACGTCACCACGGCCAGCCAAGAACTCGGATCGCTCGTCGCGCCGGAACGGATCGTGCTGGTTGACCTTGGCAACATTGTGTACTTGTCGTCGGCGATGTTGTGCGCGCTCACGCAGGTACGACGCCGACTGGTCGCTCGATCGGGCGAGATGATGCTGTGCGGAATGCCTCCGGATATCGCGGAGATATTTCGGATCACGCGATTAGAGGAGTTGTTCCAAATCTACCCGAACCTGGAATCGGCGCTGGGTCGCGACGGCGTCAGGGCGTGAGCCGCCAAAAAGCAAACGACGCGAGACCGAAGTCCCGCGTCGTTCGGCGGAGTACGCTGATCTGGCTGGCTACTTGCTCTTCGCTTCTTCCTTCGGGAAGTTCTTTTTCGCGTAGCTCTGCGGGCATTTGTCGCAACAGAAGTAGACCGCCTCGGTCTTGGTCACGAGCATCTTCTGTTCGGCATCGGCGTCTTCGCCGCTCACGGCGCACTTGTCGGGCTTGGAGTCCTTGGCGCCTTCCTTTTTGGCGTAGGCGGCGGGGCACTTGTCGCAGCAGAAGTAGACGGTCTCGCCGTTGTGGACCAGCGAGTAGTCGGCCTTGGCTTCGCGACCGCTGATTGGGCACTTGCTGGGTCCGGCGTCCTTCAGTTCGAAGCTGTTCTTCTTGGCGTACGACTTCGGGCACTTGTCGCAGCAGAAGTAGACCATCTCGGTCTTCTTATGCAGGATCACGTTTTCGGCGGTGGCCTCTTTGCCGCTCAGCGGGCACTTGCCCGGCCCCTTGTCGGTCGTGTTGATCTTCTTCTTGTACGCCTTGGGACAATTGTCGCAGCAGAAGTAGACCCTCTCGCCGTTGACGTTCAGAAATGAACTTTCTTGAGCGGGCTTTCCGCTGATCGGGCACTTGCCCACATCGGCGGCCCCCGCCGCCCACGAGATCGCAACCAACAGGGCCAGTGGAACCATCGCCGCTACGAGCTTACGCATGGTCGTCGTCTCCTGTGGAAAAACGGACCGGACCGCCACATCATTGAAGCGGATTCTAACAATCGGCCCAAAAAGGGCAAGGAGTTTAGTGGAAGTCACCTATCACGCCCGAGCAGCGCCTAGGACCACTAGGTTGTCTCGGTGGATGACCTCGTCGTACGGCACCGAACCGAGCGCGGCGACGATTTGGCTGGTGCGCAGGCCGCGAATCTTGCGAGCGTCGGCGGCGGAGTAGTTGCTGAGGCCGCGAGCGAATTCGACGCCGCTCGCGTCGCAGATCGCCGCCACGTCGCCGTGTTCGAAACTGCCGGTTACGTCGACGATGCCAATCGCCAACAAGCTCTTGCCGTCTCGTTCTACGGCCCGCCGCGCGCCGGCGTCTACGACATAACGACCGCGTGGTCGCACGGTGAACCCGATCCACCGTTTGCGCGATTGCAGGCTGCCCGATCGGGGCAGAAACAACGTGCCGATCGGTTTGCCCGCCAGCACGTCGGTCAGCACGCCGCGCCGTTTGCCGCCGACGATCCACACCGCCTCGCCGGCCGCGGTACACATCCGCGCCGCTTCGAGTTTTGTCGTCATGCCGCCGGTGCCCAGCATGCTGCGGCTGTCGCCCGCCAGACCGATCACGTCTTCGATCTGCGAAACCGTGCGGATCACACTCGGTCCGTCGTCGCTCTTGCGATGCTTCGCGCCCGGGTCGGACGTGTACAGGCCGTCGACGACCGACAAGATCACCAGCAGCGGCGCGCGCAATAGGTTCGTCACCATCGCCGCCAGTCGATCGTTGTCGCCGAATCGAATCTCGTCCACGCTCACCGTGTCGTTCTCGTTGATGATCGGCACGGCGCGGAAGTCGAACAGGGTCAGGATGGTGTTGCGCACGTTCAGGTATCGGGCGCGATCTTCGAAGTCTGCGGCCGTGAGCAGTATCTGAGCGGCGTGGTAGCCGAACCGCCGCAGCGCGGCGTCGTAGGCCTGCATCAAGAAACTCTGGCCGACCGACGCGGCCGCTTGCAGTCGCGGCAGGTCCTTGGGCCGCCGCGACAGCTTGAGCTGGCCGAGTCCCGCGCCGATCGCTCCAGAACTGACGATGACGACCTGGCGGCCGGTCTTGAGGATTTCGTGCACCTCGTCCACCAGCGACACGATGCGGTCGGCATCGAGGCCACCGTCGGCTCGCGTCAGCACGCCGGTGCCGATCTTGATGACCACTGTTGTGGCGCCGGCGGTGACCTCTTGTCGTACAGGATCGATCATGAACTGGAGAGTTTGTGAGCGAAAGGGTCGGTCAGTATAATGCTCGGCGACGGGGCTCCGACGGACAGAGCCCGACGCACCGCGGTCTTCAAGGATTCGCACCCTCGACCATGGCTGAACTTCAACACTCTTGCGGCATCGCCGCGGTCTATCACCTTGCCGGCCCCGAAACATCGCGGCTCGCGCCGACCGACGGCGCCGGCGAAGTCTCGCGGCTCATGCCACGCATGCTACTGGATATCCAAAACCGAGGCCAGCTTGCCGCGGGGTTCAGCACCTTTCGCGCTGGCCGCCGACAGATTCTCGATACGTACAGGGAGCTGGGCACGGTGATCGAAGCGTTCCGCATGAGTCACCGCGCCAAGTTCGAGAGCATCATGAAGCGGTTCGCCGGCGCCGCCGCGATCGGCCACGTGCGCTACGCGACCTGCGGCACCGACGACAAGACTTACGCCCAGCCGTTCGAGCGGCAGCACGGCCGCAAGTGGAAGTGGTTCAGCTTCGCGTTCAACGGCCAACTAGCGAACTACCCCGAACTGCGCGACGAGCTGTTGTCGCGCACCGATTATCATCTGGCCCGCGACACCGACACCGAAGTGCTGATGCACGCGCTCGCGTACGAGTTGCGCGGCGACCGCAAGCCCGACATGGTCGAGGTGTTTCGCAATCTGGCCCGGCGAGTCGACGGGGCCTACAACATTGTGCTCCTGAACGCGCTGGGCGAGATGGTCGTGGCCCGCGACCCGCTCGGCATCCGGCCGCTGTGCTACGCCTGGCAGCCGCCGCTGTTCGCCGCGGCCAGCGAGAGCGTCGCGCTGGTGAACCTGGGCTTCGAGCATGTGCAATCGGTCGAGCCGGGCCAGATGATATTGATCGGGCCTGACACCCCGCCGCGATTCGCGCGGTTCGCCGAGCGCAAAAACACGGCGCACTGTTTCTTCGAGTGGATCTATTTCGCCAACGTCGCCAGTACGTTGGACGAGCGCAGCGTCTACCTCACCCGCACAGCGCTCGGCGAGGAACTGGCCCGCCTCGAAGTGCAGGCCGGCCAGGTGCCGCTCGATGAAGACACGGTGGTTGTGCCCGTGCCCGACACGGGCAAGGCCGCGGCCGATGCCATGGCCTATCAGCTCGGCGTTCGCTCGGTCGAAGGACTGATGCGCAATCGCTACGTCGGCCGCACGTTCATCGAAGGCGCCAACCGGGCCGACCGCGCCCGCATGAAGTACACGCCGCTGCGCGAGGTGATTGAAGGCCGCCGCGTGCTGCTCGTCGAAGACACCATCGTGCGATCGACGACCATGAAGGCGCTGATCGAGGAGATCCGCGGTCGCGGCCGCGCTCGCGAGATTCACGTGCGGGTCGCCTGCCCGCCGATCGTCGCCCCCTGTTTCTACGGCATCGACATGTCGACCGTCGACGAGCTGTTCGCTCCCCATTTCCTGGGCGGTGCGCCGATCACCGACGAGGCCCAAAAACGCATGGCCTGCGAACTGGGGGCCGACAGCCTGCGCTATTTGCCCGTCGAATCAGTCGCCCGCGCGATCGGACTCGACGCCTCGCGCCTTTGCCGCGCCTGCATCACCGGCCAATACCCCACGCCCGCGGGCCAACGGCTCTATCAGCTCGCCGCCCAACCCGCCGGTCCGCACGCCGGCCCGCGCCGCCGCACCTACGAACGTGAACCAGCGGCCGTTTCGTGACACGCTCAACGCAACACGAACGTCGCTCGGTAAACCACTCGCCCTGCCTGCCGAGACTTGCGGTCGAAGTTTGTCAGGTAGTCCATGTCGTGCTCGGGCTCGCGCGGCGTCGTTGGTTCGCGCTCGGCGAACTGGGGATGACGCCGGACCAGGCCGTGCATGACCTTGTAGTACTCCTCGACGTCACTGGCGAATCGAAGCTCACCGCCGTCGATCAGGATGCGCGCGGCGTCGGCAACCAGCGACTCGGTGAACACGCGACGCTTCTTGTGCCGCCGCTTCCACCACGGGTCGGGAAAGTAGACGTGCAACGTCGCAACCGACCGGTCGGCGATCCACTCGCGCAGCACCTGCTGAGCGTCGGCGCGGGCGACTCGCACGTTGGTCAGTCCGCGCCGGGCGACTCGACTCGCCGCGAACAGCGCGTATTTGCGAGCGATCTCGATGCCGCAGTAGTTCCTGAGCGGCTGTTGCGTCGCCGCGTTGATCAGAAACAGCCCCTTGCCGCAGCCGATCTCGACCTCGACCGGGTCCGCGTTGTCGAACATCTCGGCCCAGTTGAGCGGGCCTTTCGGTTCCAGGAACCACGGCGACACGCCGGCGGATGACAAGTCGACGTTGGCGGGGTTGCGAAGGCGCATGGGTCGTTCGTCACGCTGGTTCGCGAGTTTCGATCCGTCCCGGCCCGCGCCGCCCGTGCGGCACGGGAGCCAACAGGCCGACGAGTATGATACCGGCGACAAAGCCGCCCATGTGCGCCCACCACGCCACTCCCGCGGCCGACGCACCGGCCAGCGCGGCCGTGCCTTGAAAGAACTGCATCAGGAACCAGAAGCCGAGGAACGTTATCGCCGGCAATTCTACGACCGGCCAGAAAAAGTAGAAGAACGGGACGAGCGTCAGGATGCGCGCGTATGGGTAACTCACCATGTACGCCCCCAGAATTCCCGCGACCGCGCCGCTGGCGCCGATGATCGGCACCACCTCGCCCCAGTTCACGAGCACCTGCGTCAGTCCGGCGATCAGGCCGCTGACAATATAGAGGATCAAGAATCGGCCGCGACCGAGCCGGTCTTCGACGTTGTCGCCGAACAGCCAGAGGAACCACATATTGCCGATGACGTGCATCCAGCCGCCGTGCATGAACATGCTCGTGAACAGCGGAACGATAGCCGCCGCCCACGTCCCCTTGAAGTGGACCTCGCGAACGACCTCATCGATTCGAACGAATGGGCCGACCTGAACCGGCCGCTGCTCGCGCACTTCCACCACGTGCGGACCGCGGCCGGCGATCTTGAACTTGTAGGGGATCACCCCGAACCGCTCGATCAGCCGCTGCCGCGCGGAGAGATTCATGGCCGCCTCGACCAGAAACACGGCCACGTTCGCCGCGATGAGCAGCACAGTGAACACCGGCGTGCGACGCGACGGGATGTTGTCTCGAAATGGGATCACGCCAACCTCCGTGTGGGCTTCCGGGCCGAGTGTTCCGTCAGCTCGCCGCGGGCGTCTTGTTCGCCGCCCGCGAAAACGGCACACCGATGACGTCGCCCTGGTACACCAGCGAGCCGGCGACGATGCCTTGCGTATTGAACACGGCTCGCCGTCCCGCGCGAATCTGGACGGCCCGGGCGATCATCACCAGCCGGTCGCCTGGGCGCACGGTCCCGCGGAACTTCACATTCTGCAGACCGCCAAACGCGATGAAGTCCCCGTCGCCCTGCAGCTTCTGGGTCACGATGTAGTAACTGCACAACTGGGCCGCCGCCTCGCACATCAGCACGCCCGGCAGCAGCGGGAAGCCCGGCATGTGACCGCGCACCCAGAACTCGTCGTCGCGCACTTCCTTGAAACCGACGATCACCTGCTCGACCGGGTCGAGGTGCACGATCCCGTTCAGTTGCTCCATCTCAAACCGCTGCGGCAACACACGACGGATCGCCTCGATGTCGGCAATCGGGTGCTCGAAGTTCAGCGGCGCAGGGTCAATGATGAAGGGAGGCGGCATGGGCAGTCAGCTCACGATCTCCTCGAGCTGTTCCAGTTCCGTGATGAGCACGTCGGGCCGAGTGGCCGGGTCGTTCAATTGGTCGTTGGTCGCCGACACCGACGTCTTGTCGCCGGCAAACAGCGCCGTGCGAAAACCAAGCCGCCGAGCGGGTCCGATATCGTTGGGCACGCTCGATCCGACGTGCAGCACCTGCCGCGGCTCGATCCCTCGCGCGACCAGTTTGCCAAGGACCGCGCGAAACAGCCGTTCCGACGGCCTCCGCGAGCCGACTTCAAACGACAGGGCCATCAACTCGGCGTCCACCAAGTCCGTAAGGCGATCGAGTGTACCTTGCTTGGAAAATGCCCGCAACAGTTGCAGGCACGTGAAGCACTGCGCGTCGGCGATGAGACCGAGCATCACGCCATGCCTCTTGAGTGCCGCGAGCGCCTGTGCTGCGCCGGGCTGACCGACGATTCCCTGCAGGCTCGAATGGAAAAAGTAGCTGATCTTCTCGCAGAGTTGATTGAGCGAGCCGTAGAATCCGACGTCGAACTGGTACTCGTTCTTCAGCAGTCGCTTGACGATCCGCTCCCAGACGTCGTCCGAACGCACTTCGGGATAACGCTCGCCGCCCGACCCGCGCGCGAGCCGCACCTCGTCGAGAATCTGCTCGTACATCTTGCCCATGTATTCCGACGGCTTGCCCGGCTTGCGGCTCATCGACTGCCACATCTTGAACTCCTGGATCGTCTTCTCCAGGGCGGTCTCCATGATGAACTTCTGCGGGTGAACAAAGTACAACTCGCCGCCGTGCGGGCTGACGAGTGTGCCGTAGACGTTGAATGTGACTGCGGCGATGTTGTCGAGCCGCTTCAGATGTGGCTTGGCCTTGGGCGGTTCGACGGGCGGGGCCGCCGGCCACAAGAGATCGCCGCGGCCGTCCAGCCACTTCGCGTACTGTTCCAGACTCATCGCCATCGCACTATTCGCCCCAGTGACACCGACCAAGCTTGTCGAGCAACGCTATGGTCCCGCATTCTGGCTGTCAAGGGTGAGTCGTCAATGGTCATGGTCAATTGTGAATGGTCGGAGCGCCGACCGGCGTTGGCCATTGACCATTGATCATTGACCATTGACCATTGACGTCTCATATGCCCGACGATGCTCACGCCCGCTGGCCGCTCGGAATCATGATCGTGTGTGGCTACGAGCAACACGCCTTGCCCGCTCAGCTCGACGTGGTCCGCAGGCTGGGGGCGACTCATGTAGAGTTGTACCCGCGTTGGACCGGACGTCCCGACGCGCGTGACGTAGCGCGGACGGTCGGCGATTTCGGCATCGCGGTCTGGAGTGCGCACGGACCGTGGGGCAGCGAAACGTGGCAGCCCGGCCGGGTCGACCTCGCGGCCACCGACGCAGCCGCACGCCGCGCGTCGGTCGACGACGTCCGCCGCGCGATCGCCTGGCTGGCCGACGCAGCCGGCACGCGACTCGTGGTGCATCCCGGTGTGCTGTCGGACGAGTCGCAGCTTGCGGCCCGCCGCGCCGCGTTGGTGGAGAGCCTGTCGGAACTGGCGCCCGTTGCGGCCGGTCACGGCGTCCACTTGTGCGTTGAGAACTTGCCGCCGACCTGTTGGCCGGGCAGCCGCATGAGCGACCTCGTCGCGATCGTTTCGGAACTCGCTGCGACTCACGTCGGGCTGTGTCTTGACACTGGCCACGCCAACATCGTTGCCGATGCCGCCTCATTCGCTCGTACCGCTGGGCCGTGGCTCCGTACCACACACGTCCACGACAACGACGGCACACGCGACGAGCATCGTCTGCCGGGGCAGGGCAGCGTGCGCTGGGCCGACCTATCCGTTGCCCTAGCTGAAATCGACTACTGCGGCGTGATCATGATCGAGTGTCCTCGCTACCTTCGCCAGCGCCCAGACGAAGTGAACGACCAGTTACGGCAGCGCCTTGCCGACCTGTGTCGCAGGCCGGGCCATTCTCCGCCCTAGGAATTCCCATGTCCGCCTTGCGCCCAACGCCGCCAGTACCGCGATCGCCGGCATGATCGGCGCCCGCATGCGCATGTCGCTCCAGTAGATCGAATGCACGAGCGTGAAGCTCACCAGTGCCGTCGGCAGCAACACCAGCGGCCAACGCCACACCGAACGCTGGGCCATGGCGATCATCATGAGCAGGAACTCGGGAACGTAGATCGCGGCGCAGCCCAGCCGGATCGGCCAAGGAAACGAGTCTATCGCATGCGGAAATGCTCGCCAGAAACTGACCACGCGGTGAACTACGCTGTGTAGGAAGTCAAACGGCCGGGACCGAATCGTCTGCCACGCGAGCTGATAGCAATACCTGTCGTAACGCACTTCGCCGCCCACGCCGGCCGCTTCGGCCCTGTCGGCAACCGATCCCTGCCACTCGGACAAGCTCTCCATCGACCACGCCGTTCCCAAGGGTCCGTGGAGCACTTCGTCGTAGAAGACATCGTTGTTCGCCAACAGCAGCGTGTAACCACCGTGGGTCGTGGTCAGTATCGGTCTCCCCAGCGCCAGCAGATTCCGAACACCCCACGGCAACTGGACCGCCAGGGCAATCGCGACAACGAGTATGCCGTGGCGCCAGCGGCGTCGGCCGCATACGTCGGTGAGAGCCGCCGTGGCCGCACCAACCAGCAGAGCGAAAGCCCACGACGTTGTGCGGCAGAGCATTCCTAGTCCCAGCAACAGCCCGGCCGTGCAGGCGCGCTTCGCAGTGAACGCTTCGTGCGTACAACACAAGCGCTCGATGGCCGCGGCCAACAGTAGCGCGGCGAGCGTCTCGGTCATCACCAGACGCGATTGGTGAACAAGCAGCGGGTCGACGGCGACGAGTACGCCGGCCAGCGGCGACCAATCGCCTGCGCCCAGCCGGCGTGCAATGAGCCACGCGAGTATTGCGGTGCTGGCTCCGCACAGCGCGTGGAACAATGCCCTGCCGGTAAAACCCCAGACCAAGTCCCCGCCGAGAAAGTCAACGAAGCGGTTGACGGCCGCGAGCACGATCGGATACAGCGGCGGCCGGCGAGCGGTCGGTTCCGGTCCCCAGCATCCATACCCGAAACAACCTCGATAACTGATCGCCCACGCTAGTCTGTCGTAGTCGTCCACGTCATCGCCTAGCCGTGAAGGGTCGCGCGCGAATATCACCACGCGCGGCAACAGACTCAGGGCTACTATCGCCAGAATGATCACGCGACGTTGAGGTTCCATACGCTCTTGGCCGTGCCGTCCCTGCGGGGTTGCCGTTGCTCCGCTCATGCGATGACTTGATACTACCCGAACTCGGTCACTGTGAAAGGCGTGCATGACCATTTGTGGTCCAACCTCGTGATCATTCGTCCGACCGTATGCAGGAAGCAAGCCCAAGTCTGACCACTCAACTGGCGGATTGGCTGATCCATCGGCGCTGGTGGCTGATTGTCGTCGCCATTGCGTTGACGGCGGCCGGGGCTTGGCCGTCGACGCAACTGGCGTTTGACGCCGCGATCGTGAACCTGTTCCCGCCCGACGACCCGGTGCTGACGGCGTACCTGGAAAGCCAGCGCCTGTTCGGCGGCGATGAAGTCGTGGTGGTCGCGTACACCGATCCCGACGTGCTCACGCTCGATGGACTTCGGCGAGCGGACGCGCTGGCCGACCGTTTTCGCAAGCTGTCGGACGAGCTGGACGCGGCCGATCCGCCCATCCGGCAGGTTGTCAGCGTGGCCGACGGGCGCTGGCCGATCGCCCCGCTCGACAACACGCCGCTGGTCGATCAGGTCGAGCGACGCGGCATCAAACCGGCCGAGCTGCGCGCGACGCTGCTCGATTCCGCGATGTATCGCAACCTGCTGCTCGGCGAGGACGGCCGGACCACGGCGATCACGCTCGCGTTGCGCCCTAAGCACAACGACGTCGAACGGCACGACCTGATCGTGGCCATCCGGGCGATCGCGGCCGACACCGACTTCGAAACGGTCGTGGCCGGCGGGCCGACGCTGACTCACGATGCATCGTTTCTGGTACACGAAGACAGCCGCACGCTCGGCTGGACATCGAGCGGTCTGCTGCTGGTCGTGATCGGCGTTCTGTTCCGCCGGCTGCGTTGGATCGCACTGCCGATGGCCGTGGTCCACGCGACGCTCGTCTGGACCAAGTCGCTGCTTTGGTTGTTTTCGGCGCAGTTGAGCATGGTCTCGACGACGTTGACGGCGCTGGTGACGGTGGTCGGCGTGGCCAGCGTGGTGCAGGTGACGGCGCGTTATCGCGAGGAGCGCGAGCGGGCCGACCGGACGGGCGCGCTGCGGCGCACGATGGCGGCGACCGGGCCGGCGGTGTTCTGGGCGAGTCTGACGACGGCGGCCGGCTTCGGGTCGCTGGTGATCACGTCGATTGTGCCGGTCCAGAATTTTTCGATCATGCTCACGCTGGCGTCGCTGCTCGTGTTCGTGGCGACGGCCGCGTTTGTGCCGGCGGTCGTGCTGTTCGGCCGGCAGCCGCGCGATCCCGCCGCTGTGCCGGGCGAACGACACGTCGAGCGGCTGCTCGAGACGACGATGGAGTGGAGCTTGCACCGGCCGTGGCACGTCGGACTGGCGGCGCTCGGCTTGCTCGCGTTCACGCTGGCCGGCCTGGCGCGGATTCGGACTGAGACGGATTTCACCCGCAACTTTCGCGAGTCGAGCGACGTCGTCCGAGCGTACAACTTCGTCGAAGACCGTCTGGGCGGCGTCGGGGCCGTGTCGCTCGAATTCGTCGCGCCCGAGGGCCTGACGCCGGACCTCATCGAGCGATTGCGGCAACTGGAGTCGCGGCTGCGCGGATCGCCCGATCACCCGCATCTCACCAAGGTGCTGGGCCTGGTCGATGTCTTCGACTTCTTCGACGTCGGCTGGGTCGGGTTCGGCGGCAGAATGCTCGATCGGGTCAGCCCGATGCTCGGCACGCCGAGCAGCATCGAGGCCAAGCTCGCACTGCTTCAGCGGCAACGGCCTGAGTTGGTCCGGACGTTTTGGAACGAGGCCGAGCGGACGATGCGCGTGATCCTCCGCGCCCGCGAACGGACCACGAGCGCCGTGAAGAACGAACTGATCGCATCGGTCGAGCGCACGGCGCGAGAGGTCCTCGAAGCCGACTCGACCGACCGCCGCATTCGCGTCACCGGCACCTACACGCTGCTCAACCACCTCGTCGGCGGCCTGATGGCCGACCAGGTGAACACGTTCCTGCTCGCCACGGTCGCGGTATTCTCGATCATGTGCCTGGCTCTGCGAAGCTTCAAGCTGGCGCTGGTCGGCCTCGTGCCCAAGCTCGGTCCGATCCTGATGGTGCTGGGCGCGATGGGCTGGCTCGGAGTGCCGATCGACATGGGCACGCCGATGATTGCATCGGTCTCGATGGGCATCTCGGTCGGGTTCAGCATTCATTATCTCTATAGGTTCCGGCAGGAGCTTGCCGCCGGAGCGGCGTTCGATCAGGCGTTGCGGGCCACTCACCGTCGCGTCGGTGGTGCGATGGTGTTCTCGAACCTGGCCCTGGTCATCGGCTTTGCGGTGCTGACGCTGTCGAACTTTGTGCCGACCATTCACTTCAGCCTGCTGGCCGACGTCGCGCTGGTCGGCGGATTGGCGGGCAACCTGCTCGTGCTGCCGCTGCTGTTGCGGCTGGTTTGCCGGTGAAACCCGCCGCCATGCAGGCCGTCGGGCCGCCGCCGCGGCCGCGCCGCCGGCTTGCTGGCCATTCGGGTTGCTGCTATATTTGCTTCCCTACGAACCGCGGATGACCACACATCGACGGACCGTTCCCACGGCCAGAGTCGAGGGAGGTTTGTTCATGAAGAGTTCGATCTTGTGGAGTTTGGCGGCCTGGGCGGCGCTCAGCCAGCAGAAGGCGGGCACCGTCGAGCAGGTGCTGAAGCCGGAACTCACGCTGATCGAACGCGAGGAGGCCAAACGGCTTGCTCTGGACACCTGGATCATCGACGAGTTCATGTTCAAGCCCCCGCGCATGATCACGGTCGAGGTGCCGGGCAAGGGTCGTCGGCTGCTGTGGTACATGGTTTATCGAGTGACGAACAAGGGTAAGGTGCGGCGGTTTGTCCCGGGCTTTCGGCTCGTTGACGACAAGGGCAAGGCCTACCTGGATGTAGTCATCCCCAAGGCCCAGCGGGCGATTCAGTCGCGCGAGGATCCGCTCCGCGTGCTGCAAAGCTCGGTCTCGGTCGTTGGCGACCTGGAACCAAGCACCGAAGAGGGAGACGACAAGTCGGTGTACGGCGTGGCGATTTGGGACGGCATCGACCCGGCGACCGACCACTTCGACATCCTGATCAGCGGGTTGTCGAACGCCTACAAGAAACTGGAAGACCCGGCCACGGGCGACGTGACGACTCAACGCAAGATGTTGCAATTGAAGTTTGCACGACCCGGCGACGAGTTCAACTTGAACGAACGCGAGATTCGTTACCTGGGTCACGAGTGGATTTACGCAAAGTAAGGATGGTCACGCCGAGGCAGGCGATTGCGACGCCCGACCTGTCTGACCTCGTGGTGAACCCGAACCAAGGAGCACGCGAAACATGGCTCATAAAAAAGGGCAAGGCTCGACGCGCAACGGGCGCGACTCGAACGCTCAGCGATTGGGGGTCAAGGTCTACGGCGGCCAGGTGGTGAGGCCGGGCGGCATCATCGTGCGGCAGCGAGGCACCAAGTTCCTGCCGGGCCGCAATGTTGGGCGGGCCACCGACGACTCGCTGTTCTCGCTCGTCGAAGGCGTCGTCAAGTTCGATCGGGAAGGTCGGCGCGTCAACGTCCTGCCGAACTAGCTGGGTGCTAACCGTCAGTTCCAATTGTTAATTGTCGAACGGCCCCGCGTGCCAACGTCGGGGCCGTTTTTGTCAGAACCTTAGTACCGTTCCACACTGAATAGAGTCTGATCGGCTTCGGTCGTTTAACCCGCAGCCGCAGGCGAGGCGTGGCTGGCGTTGGTTGTGCCTCGCCTGCGGCTGCGGGTTAAACGACCGAAGCCGATTTCAGGCCCTATTCAATGTGGCACTGTACTTAGTCCCGAAGGGACGTGAGTCGATAGCCAGGCGCGTTAGCCCCTGGGGATGAGGCAGGGACAACGTACCAGCCCCGAAGGGGCGGCACGGGATGTTGCGCCCCTTCGGGGCTTGCCGAACAATCCCGGACCTGTAACCAGGGGCTCGCGCCGGGCTCGCGCCCCTGGCTATCGACTCGCGCCGCTTCGCGGCTGGCCCTGGCTCGGACTTGTGTAGATACCAATGTCCTGGGGCTGCGGCTTAGACGACCGAGGCCGATTTCAGACCCTATTCAATGCGGCACAGTACTTGGTCAGCAAATTGCAATGAACAATTGACAGTTGACGACTAACAATGTTCGTCGATCGGTTGATCATCTTTGTGGAAGGCGGGCAGGGCGGCAACGGGTGCATGAGCTTCCGCCGCGAGAAGTTCGTGCCGCGCGGCGGACCCGACGGAGGCGACGGCGGGCACGGCGGCAGCGTGGTACTTCGCGCCGACGCGAGCGTCGACAACCTTGCCCACCTGCGGAACCGCAAATTCTGGCGCGCGACCGCGGGCGAAGCGGGCGGCGGAGCGCTGCGATCGGGCTCGAGCGGATCGGACCTCGCGATCGCGGTCCCGCCCGGCACAATCGCCGTCGACCGAGACCGCGGCAACGTGATCAAGGATCTTGCCGCCAATGACGAGGTCGTGGTCGCGCGCGGCGGCAAAGGGGGCCGTGGCAACAAGCACTTCGCCACCTCGACGAACCGCGCGCCCCGCGAGTTTGAAGAAGGTCAACCGGGCGAGTCGCGCTGGGTCGTGCTCGAACTCAAGACAATCGCCGACGTCGGGCTGGTCGGTCTGCCGAACGCCGGCAAGTCCACTCTGCTCAGTCGTATCTCGCGCGCCCAGCCCGAGATCGCCGACTACCCGTTCACGACGAAGTATCCCAATCTTGGCCTGGTCCAGATCGACCAAGACCGCAGCCTCGTTGTCGCCGACATTCCCGGACTGATCGAAGGCGCGCATGCCGGCGTGGGACTTGGCCACGACTTCCTGCGCCACGTCGAGCGTACGCGCGTGCTCGTGCATCTTGTCGAGGTCGCGCCGCCCGACGGCGCCGACCCCGCAGACAACTATCGGGCCATTCGTCGCGAGTTGGAACTCTTCAACCCGACGCTCGCCGCCAAGCCCGAAATCGTCGCACTCACCAAGCTTGACCTCACGCATTCCGACGAATCCATCGACCAGTTCAGCCGCGCCATCGACCGGCCCGTGCTCGGCATCTCGGCCGTCACCGGGCGCGGGCTGGCCCAACTCGCCAATCGCATGTATGAATTGGTCAGGCAGGTGGGCGCTGCGGAGCCTGAAACGTGATCGCTGTACAAGACACGCTGATCGCGGTCGATGTCGGCAACAGCCGCGCGAAGTGGGGCCTGTTCGTCGGCGGCAGCCTCACCGCCACCGCCTCATTGCCGCTCGATGATCCGGCCGCCTACGATCGACAACTGCGGGCATGGGGCACTCACGCTTCACGTCCAACGTCGCACGCCTCGCCGACCTGGTCCGTCGCCACAGTCAACCCCGACGGTGCGCGGTCGCTGGTCGACTGGCTGCGGGCCGGCGGGTTCGAGCCGCTTGACCTGGACAATCCGCTGCTGCTTCCGCTACGAGTGCAACTCGATCGGCCAGAGGCGGTGGGCATCGACCGATTGCTCGACGCCGTCGCGGTGAACGTGCGTCGCCAAGCCGGCCGGCCGGCGATCATCGTAGACGCCGGGTCGGCGATTACTGTCGATGCGGTCTCGGCCGACGGCGCGTTCCTTGGCGGGGCCATTGCCGTCGGTTTGGGTCTGTCCGCCCGCGCGCTGCACGAGTTCACCTATTGGTTGCCGCTCGTGAACGTCACGGCCGCCGCCGCGCCGCTCGGTCGATCGACGCCCGACGCCATGCACAGCGGGCTGTTCTGGGGCACGGTCGGCGCCGTGCGCGAGTTGGTACGGCAGCTCGCCGGCTCGCTGGGCGGCAGCCCCGAACTGTTCCTGACGGGAGGCGACGCGGCGCTGATCGCCCCGCACGTCGACCCGGCCGCGCACTTGGCCCCCGACCTGACGCTGCACGGCATCTACCTGGCCACGCAACATGTCCGAACCGCGCGTTGACGCTCCCGCCGTTGCGCCGCTTGTGGCGGCGTTGATCACGCCGCCAGGCTGCAGCGCGTTGGCGACGGTCGCCGTGCGCGGCGATGGCGCCGCGGCCGCCGTCGCACGGTGCCTGCGAACGACTTGTGAGTCGCTTCTCAAGCGTACCGACCGCGGCCGGCTCTGGGTGCGGCCTTGGCGAGACGGCGGCGGCGAGCCTGTGGTCGTCTACGTGCGGAGCGATCGCAGTGTCGAGGTTCACTGCCACGGCGGCTCGATGCCGGCCGAGACCATCCTGCGCGATCTTGAGTCGGTCGGTGTGCCGCGCGCCACAGTGGCCGACCTCGCTCGGCGTTGTTGCGCGGGCCCGATCGAGGCCGAGGTCCTGATCGCGCTGGGCGAGGCCACGACCTTGCGGGCCGCCGACGTCTTGCTCGGTCAACTGCACGGGTCGCTCAGCCGCGCGATCCATCAGCTTCGCGTGGCGCTGGCGCAGGGCGATCTGGTCGAAGTCCAGCGCGGATTGTCGACGTTGCTTGCCCGGTCCGTCGTCGGACTTCACCTGGTGGATCCGTGGCGGATCGCGATCGTTGGCCGACCGAACGTGGGCAAGAGCAGCCTGCTGAACGCGATCGTGGGCTTCGAGCGAGCGATCGTGCATCCGACTCCGGGCACGACCCGCGACCTCGTCACCGCACGGACGGCGGTCGATGGCTGGCCCGTCGAGTTCATCGACTCGGCGGGAATCCGCAGCGGCCGAGATGCGATCGAGTCGGCGGGAATCGAGCGGGCCCGCCAGGCGATCGAATCGTCCGACCTAGCGCTCGTCGTCCTGGACCGCAGCGAGCCGCTCGCGCCGGAGGATCACGAGATCATTCGCCTGTGTTGCCAGCCCCGCGCGGGAACCCTGCGCGCCGGGACCATCGGCATCTACACTTCTCCCTCTCCCCGTTTGCGGGGAGAAGGAGAAGAGGTTGTCGAGTTGTGTACAGACCACCGAACCGCGAGCGTCAGCGAGCGGCCGCTGGTCGTTGCCAACAAGGCCGATCTGCGTGCGGCGTGGACACGAATCGATGATCAAACCGAATTCAATATCGTCTCGGCCCAGGCCGGCACAGGCATCGACGACTTGCTCGCGCGGCTCGCGATGCGTCTTGTTCCCGACCCACCGACTTCGCGCGACGCCGTTCCGTTTACGCATCGGCAGGTCGCGGCAATCCGAGACGCGGAACATCACCTGCGTGACGGCGCGACGAAGCGCGTCGGCGAGTCGCTCTGCGGCCTCCTACAAGGTCTCTCCACCGTTGCGGCTTCCCAAGGCGCGCCAGACCTGCAAGTCGATTGTGTCGGTGACAAACCGGACGGAGCCGTCGAGTAGAAGGAGGTTGACTCCCCCGCGATGCCAACTACTCGCGGAGAGCGCGCTCCTTTGGCCACCAGCTCTTGGCCCGGTGCCGTAGATCATGCAACTGTTGGAGCCAGGTGTTAACTGGTGGTTATACCATGTGGCAGCGGGGCCAGGATGTGACCATGGGGTTCCGAGGGCACCTCCGACCGGTTCATCGTACCGGACCGCTTGGCACTCTGCGACGAACTGCTCCCGCGTCACAGGGCCAGTCACGATCCGGAAATACCACCCCCAATGTGGGGTGTTGGGAAGGCGGACTTCATGACCAAACGCGTCCAGGTTCCCGTGAGTCCACTCACTCGCACAGGCCGTATTGCTCATGCCATCAGCGATGTCGCCAGGGTGCAACGTTCCGATTAACGTGCTCCGAAAGACGCCATCGTGCGGATCGTCCCAGTTTCCACTCCCGCAGTTTACGGCGTAGTTTGTTACGCCGACCTGACTGCTGCGAGGATCGGCCAGCGGAATTGGCGGCACTGAGTCCGAGGAACAGAGATACTCAGCCAACGACATCCGAGCGACCGTACTATTGGCACGTGCGTCGGGACCAAGGCTGAAATTGACAGAGGCGTATAGAGCTTGGTGGCCCAGACTAGGCAATAGAAGCGCCAACGGCGAGTACCCAGTGTGGCCACCGTGGGCGTGGATTGCTCCGGGAGGATAACACTCATGGGCGCTGACGTAGGACTGAACGGCCAGGCCAATCTGGCGCAGTTTGCCTCGGCAGTCTGCTCGCCGCGCTGCCTCGCGCGCGAACTGGATAGCGGGCAGGAGCATGGTCACGAGGATTGCGACTACCGCAATCACAACCAGAACTTCAAGTAGGGTGAGCGCCTTGCTGGGCTGTTTTCTCATGCGGTGACACTCACGCTAGGCTAGGGCACACGTCGGTGAAATCGGACAGGCAACGCATCACGGCGTGCCGACATACTCAATGGGGTCCGATAGGGCAAAAACCATATTGCCGGCTGCATCGAAGTACTGAATCTGAGCTTCGCAAAGGTAGTGGCCCGGGTCCAGTGGGCTAACACCGTGAAGCCATTCGCCGCTTCCCGCTGGGTATGTCTCGCTGTGCGCGCCGCCGCCGAACGCATTGCGGCAGATCAGTTTTATCGTTGGGGCGGTCCCCATTACACTCGACTGGTACGCACCACCACCATTTATGCCCTCAATCCCATCGCCGAAAGCGTAGCTGAGTGTAATGTCGGCCTGAATGTGGGAGCATAGCAGCACACCAGCCGCCCAAGCAGAGACTACCAACAATGAGCGTCGCATTGGTGCTCGGTATCGCGCCAAGAACGTCGTCGCCGCCGGAAGAACGTCGGTTTTCATGTGTGCGTGCTCCTGTTTTCTAAGAGGGATTTGCTGGGCAGTCCTCGACGAGGGACGGTCCCCTACAATCGAGTTGTCCGCCACGTTTGGCCAGAAGCTAACACCGTTTTCGCCGGTCGCAATAGTCTTTTCAGACTGTTTTCGCAAGTTCTCCGTCGGTCTAGAGATCTCGTCTCAGGCGCGCAACTGGCCCGCTTGACGACCATCTCTGGCGTTGAGTAGAAGTGTCCGTGATCTGGGTATGATTCCCTGCCTGGCCATTGGAAGCACTGACATGACTCAGTACCTCGTCATGAGAAACGTTCCCGACAAGGAATGGTCGTATCTCATCGGTCCCGAGCGCACGATCATTGGCAGGTCGCCGTCGGCACAGATTCACATCGCGTCCCGTTTCTTTCGTGTCTCGCGACGACATGCCGAAGTATGGGCCGACGCCGACGGAGTGTGGCTGCGCGATCTGGAGTCGCGCGCGGGGACGCGCGTAAACGGTGTGTGGGTCGATCACCTGCCGCAGGCGCGATTGATCGGAGGCGACAGTCTTTCGATCGCCGACGTCGAGTTGGCGCTTCTATCCCGCGTCGAGACCTTGGCCACCGTTCGGTCCCCCGCTGACGATGGAGACGACGAAACGCCCGACCCTTACTCGCGAAACCCGATGTCGCGGGAAACCTGCCGCGGTCTGTCGCCTACGGAAATCGATGTCCTGCTGTGGTTCAGTCGCGGCTACCACGCGGACGACGAGATCGGCGAACTGATGTTCCTCAGCCCGCACACCATACACAACCACGTTACTCGCATCATGGCCAAGCTCGGCGCTCACTCGCGCAGCGGGTTGATGGGGTGGCTCACCATGAATCGCGCAATCGAGTGGCCTGCGGAAAAGCCGGGGGGGAGGGGG
>Ga0185317_100060_pt1 | contig 44771 bp, 35 predicted proteins | sample DevilsHole_FD_128020 | JGI IMG/M metagenome (GOLD analysis project Ga0185317, IMG submission 128020) | Groundwater microbial communities from Devils Hole, Nevada to study Microbial Dark Matter (Phase II) - Devils Hole (SPADES assembly)... | ecosystem: Environmental > Aquatic > Deep subsurface >...
TAACGGGAGCGTAAGGGTTCCCCTCCGGGGGCAATTTCCGCGGGGTCGCCCGGTGCCCGAAAGGGGCACGCCGGTAAATATGGGGAATCGACCCCATCGCGACACCGGGGAGGGAGTGGGCGCAAGCACACTCCCTTACCCAATTGTGGCATAGGGAAGTTATTTCGGACCAAATCCTTACTTCACTACTTCACTCGCCACAACTTGATCGTGCGGTCGCCGCCGCCGGCTGCGAGCGTGCGGCCGTCGGGCGAGAACGCGACGGAGTTCACGCCGGACCGATCGGCGCGGAGGGTCGCCTTTTCCTCGCCGCTCGTCGCATCCCAGAGCCGCACGGTGCCGTCGCCGCTCGCCGTCGCCAGAGTCTGGCCGTCGGGAGAGATTGCGACCGACCAGATCAACTGCGAGTGGCCGCCGATCGTGCGCGCGGTCTTGAGCGAGGTCGTGTCCCAAATCCGCGCGGTCTTGTCGCCGCCGGCCGAGACCAGCAACTTGCCGTCGGGCGAGTAGGCCACTGTGAAAACCGGCCCCGCGTGCCCTTCGAGCACGGCCGACTGCCGACCCGTCGCCGGGTCCCACAGCCGAACGAACCCGTCGTAGCCGCCCGATGCGAGCGACTTGCCGTCGGGTGAGAACGCGACCGACAGCACGGTTCCGTCGTGGCCCTCGAGCGTCCGCAGCATGCGACCACTGGCCGCGTCCCACAGTTTGATCGTCTTGTCGGCGCCGCTGCTCGCGAGCAGCTTGCCGTCGGGCGAGAATGCGACGCCGTAGACGAACGGCCCGTGCTCGCGCAGGCTGGCCCGTTCCGATTCGGTCGTCAGGTCATAAAGCGTCACGGTGCCGTCTTCGCTCGCCGCGGCCAGCGTCTTGCCGTCGCTGGCGAACACGACCGCGAGCACGCTCGCCCGCGCGGCGATGACCAGCCCGGCCCGACCGAGCGGGCGGCGTTCCTTGGCCTCGGCCACGTCCCACCATTTCAATTCGCCTCGGAACGTCGACGCGCCCGCCGACGCGAGCGTCTTGCCGTCCGGCGAAAACGCCAACGACGCAACCTTGCCCGTGTGCCCCGCGAGCGTGGCAAACGGCCCGGAATCGTCCAGGCCGCCGGCGAGGCACACGGCCGTCGCCGCAACGAGCAGAGCGAAGCTCCAACTGCACCACACGACTCTCATGTTCAACCCTCCGGCGAATGAGCCTGTCAAGCAACCGCCAACCAGGCCGGAATCACCGGTTCCCACGCAGAGCGTGGAAACCAGGAATCGGATTCCGGTTATGCTGCACGCGGGTTAAACGATTCATTCTTGGCCGCGTGAGGTACAGCTTCCCTACTTGCCGCGCGTGGTCGGTTTCACGGTGGCGCGGTTCGCCGGCTGAGCCGGCGGCGTGCTCGCGGGCAACTGGGTCGTGCCCGGCAGCGCTGCGAGATTCGGATCCTTGGGAACAAAGTATGGAATCGGCTGCTGGGTCAGCGCGCCCTTCACCATGCGGAACGTCGCCGATCGCGCGGCCGCGTCGCTCGCCTGTTCGCGGACGATGATCGTCTTGGGGTCCATGTCGATGTGATTTGCCCAGAAGGGCGTGGTGCGTCCGGCGATCTTGAATGCGATGTCACAAAGCGCCCGCGTGCCCTGCACGGTGCGGCCGGTGGCCACGGCGTTCCCGCCCGGACCCGGCAAGCCTGGGACGCCGCCGGGACCGCCCTGAGACTGCATCTCGTGCAGCGTCACGCCCTCGCGCTCGCTGTACTTCACTGACAAGACCGTCTGTTGGCCTGCCGCCACCGTGATGCCATCGGCCTCGAGCCGCTCGGTCAGCGCGGCGATCAGGTCGGCCTTCGCCTGATCGGGCGTGCCCTGACGCACCTGGCCGACTTCGACCTCGAGCGTCACCGACAGACCCGGCCGCACGTGCGCCTCGGTGTTCTCGGCGAGCGCCTTGAGCGATCCGTCGATCTGCGCCCACGGCAGCTTCAGAACGGATATCTTCTTCGTGCCGTTGAACGGGCCGAGCGCCACCGCGACGTGGTCGTTGTCGAGCACTCGCCGCGCCGGTGGGTAGATGTCTTCGTCGGCCGGCCGAATGATCCACGCCAGTCGACCGCTCGCCCGGTCGATGATCGCGTGACCGTAGAGCAGACACGCGCTACCGTCGGGCAGCCACTCGAACCCCGGCCCCTTGTAGTTGAATGCGCCTTTGGCCGTGTGCTTGACGTCGCCCGGAATCAGGTGTTCGACGACTCGCTGCTTGTCGGCGATGGTCCAGCTCAGCACGTGCGTCTCGCGGTTGTTGTAGAACACGCCGCCGAGTTCGGTGCCGTCGGGCGTGAACTGCAGGCCGCGGCAATGGATGATGGAAAACGGTGGCGGCGGGCAATCGAGTTGGGCCGTTTCCGTTCCCGACGCCAGGTCGTACACGATCGCTCGCTTGTCGCTGAAGACGGCCAGCCGCTTGCCATCGGGCGACACCGCGGCAGACTCGGCCTCGAACGCGCCCGGCCCCTTGAACTCGCGCACCGCCTGGCCGGTCGTTACGTCCCAGACTTGGAACAGCTTGCCTTGATTCGTCTGTTTGGACGTCACGATCTGCCCGGGGCCGGCGAATAGCATGACGTCGAGGAATATCGGCGTCGCGTTCACCTCGAACTTGCGCAGCTCCTGGCCCGACTCGACTGACCAGACGCTGACGCCCGGGTTCTTGCCGACGAGCACCGACACGGCCAGATGCTTGCCATCGCGGCTGAGCGCGAAGACGCGCCCGGACGGCGAGGTTCCGGCGGCCGGCAACGCGGCGAGCGGTTTGCCGACCTGTTTCTTGGCGATCAAGTCCCACACTTGGCAAGTGCCCTTGCCGTCCGCCTTGTGCCCAACGGCCGCGTATGCACTCGGGGCGGCGGCATAGAGCAGTTCACCGCCGGCCGGCACGTTCACTGGGGTGTCGGTCAGGTCGGCGTTCGCGGCCGCCGCCCCAGCCGCGCCGGGCAACTTCGGAGCCGCCGACGCGCCCGCCTTCTTGCCCGGCGTCTGAGCGATCGTCGCCAACGACAACCAGATCATCGCCGCGAACGACATTGCGACGGGGAACAATCGAACGAGAGGTGATTTGCGAGCCATGACTGTCCTTTCGCGAAGAGAGGGACGCGGTCAGACGCCAGGGTCTATCGGGATTTCGTCGTGCTATGCCGCACGCGGCAGGATTGACTCGTTTAACGCGGAGCCACAGGCGAGCGGAGATGCACAATCCCGGCCATGTTGTGCCGGCGCCTGCGGCTGGGCGTTACGCGAGAATGTCTCATTTATGGCCGCGTGCGGTATATATACCCGACGCCGAGTGCTTCCACAAGCGCCCGCCTCAATCGTCACGGCGCCGCCAGTCCCGCGAGCACGGCCGCATGCAACGGGCCATTCGTAACGATGACGCCGCGATTCGCGACGAGTTCGGCGCCGTGGTGAAACTCGAGCGGCTTGCCGTCGACATCGGTGGCGCGGCCGCCAGCTTCGGTGACGATCAGTGCGCCGCCGGCGTGGTCCCAAATCTTCTCGCGGTAGTCGGCCCGCGTGGGCAGACGCAAATAGATGTCGGCCTCGCCGCGAGCGACCACGGCGTACTTGGCCTGGCTGTCCATGCGCACCGGGGCGGCGGTGATGCCAAGCCGGCGGGCCAGTTCCGCCGCGTCGCCGTGCGAGCTGTGGCCGGATTCGACCGACTCGCAGAACCGTGCCGCGGCCGAGTCACGACTGCGACTCACCTGAACCGGCGTGGGCGCACCGTCGCCGTCCATAGCCCGCACGGTGGCTCCTTGCCCTCGCACGGCGGCGAAGATCGCGCCGGTCGGCGCCGGCCGGCCGGCCTCGACCGGCAAGTTAGGACACGCCAGTGCGGCGACCACGATCTCGCCGCGCACGATCAGGGCGAGCGATACGGCGTACTGCTCGCCGCGCAGGAATCCCTTGGTGCCGTCGATCGGGTCAAGCGTCCAGAATCGCTCGCAGTACCCGCGCGTGTGTCCCCAGTCGATCCAGCGACAGACCGCGTCAGCCGTCGCCGCCGCGTCGCCCAGTGTACACTGCACGTGCTGTGTCGCCTGTTTGAGCGCGCTGGCGTTGGCCGCTTCACGCAACTCGGTCGAATCCTCTTCGGCGATGACAGGGTCGTTCGCAAACGCCCGGCTCAGATGGCGGCAGACGATCGCCTGGCTGCCGAAGTCGGCCACGGTCACGGGGCTGCGGTCCTTCTTCTCGAGCATCGTCGGCGTGATCTCGGCCTGAACCGCGCGACAAAGCACGGCTGCCTCGCGCACGGCCGCAATCGCCACCGCCAACTCTCGCTCGTACGATTCAGTCATGTCGTTTCGCTCCTCACGCGCTCGCCCCTTCCTCTTTGCGCCTTTGCGCCTTTGCGTGAGGATCACTCGCAGAAGAAGTCTCACGCAAAGGCGCAAAGGCGCGAAGGGGAAAGGAGTCGGAAATCAGCCGAGGCGGGCTGCGATCAGTAACTCCCCCTTGCCCAGGGCGACGAGGTCGCCGCTGTAACGACGGAACGTCGTGGTTGCTACACGGTCTGCCGGCGAGAAACCTAGCCCACGGAGTTGTCTCAAGACGAGGCGCATGAACACCGGCTCGTACTCGCAGTCGAACCGAAACGTCGGCAGCAGCGCCGTCTCGACATCGCGATCGGCGGCCGGAAACAGTGCGATCGTGCCTCGCTTCATACCCGCACCGGTGCGCACGCCGGTCTTGCCGAACAACAACACTGAGCCGGCGATCATGGAGACGCCTGCGAAGTCGCCGCAGGCGCCGCCGATCGCGACGAGGCCGCGTCGCATCGTACTGCCGATCTCGTTGCCCGCCGCGCCATCGATCAGGATCGTGCCGCCGCGCATGCCGCGTCGGCTGCCGCGATAGGCCGCGCCGACCTGATGACCGGCGTTGCCGCGTACGTGGATCAGGCCGCCCCGCATCTCGGCGCCGACCCAGTCGCCGGCCTGGCCATGCACATCGATGATGCCGCCGGTCATCTCCGAACCGAGGTGCATGCCGATACTGCCGCGTACGGTGATGCGTCCGCGCGTCATGCCGGCCCCGACCCACTTGACCCGCTGCATCTCGCCCTCGATCGTGATCTCGCTGTCGCTCGCGTCGCCGGCGACTGAGAAGAACTCGCCGAGCGACTCGGGCCGGTTGCCGTGCTGCACGGCGAGGCGGCCCACCTCGGCCGCCGACTTGCCCGCCAGGTTCTCCGGCGTAATGCACTCGGCCTCGACCGGCACCGTTGTGTTCGACTTCCAGGTCAGGGTGATCATTTCAGCACGTCGTGCAACCGAATGTGGTGCGGACCCAAGTTGCCGCCGTAGTTGCCCGCCGAGATGCGGACCACGCCAGGGAGACACGCGGCACGTACGCCGACTCGCGTCGCGGCTTCCACGGCCGCGAGCGACAGTCCGTCGATGACGATCTCGTAGACCGCGGCCACACCCTCGGGCAGCGAGGTCGCCGTGACGCCGCGCAGCGTCGGGCAGTAACCGTCGTTGGTGCTGGCGCGCAACTTCTTGTATCGCGAGCCGACTTTGCTGCCCGATCGCACCACGCCGCCCGGGAACGGCAGGATCACGTCGCGCACCGACTGGCGAATCGCCGCTACTGCTCGCTCCGCCGCAGCGAGCGCGGCGCGTGGCGTCGACGCCAGGATCAGGAAGTTGCCGCCCGCGACACCTTTCACGGTGCCGAACTTGTCTTCGCACAGGAACTCGCCGTCCATCACCGGCACCCGCCAGAAACGACGGCGGGATGATTGTTGGTCGTTAGCGTAGTGCAGGCGGCCCGCCTGCAATGTCGTCAAAGGAAGCCGCAGGCGAGCCGCCTGCACTACGACTTCCTTGGGAGTTGTCGACGGTTGATTGCCGACGGCTGACGGCTGTCGGCTATCAGCTAGTGGCTGTTCCAATAACTTCGACGTTTGGAATCCGTCGCCGAAGTAGCGCAGGCTACCGCCAATCTTGATGGGCTTGTCGAGTTGGTCGACGCCGTTGTAGCAGGCGGTCGTGGCGCAGGTCATGACACACTGGCCGATTCGGTTGGCGACGGCCTTTTCTAGTTTGTCGCGGCTGAAGCCGAAGAAGAGCACGCTGGCGCCTGGCCGTCCGTCCGGGGTTTCGTCGGGCGCGAGTTCGCGTTCGACGCCCGCTTCGGCGTCGCAGGCGATGACCGAGGTGGCATAGCCCGTCGCCTCGCGAGCGGCGGTGGTCGCCCAATCCGCCGAGTCGGCCGTGATGATCGCGCGGGCGGCGACCATCGCAAACGCCTCGGCGAACGTGTCTTCGATCTCGACCCCATCAATCTGCATGGTCGCCGGATTGTGCCGACCACGCGAGCGGGCGTCAATTAAGGATTGGGATCAAGCCGACGCCGGCCCACCGCACGCCGTTCACGCTCGCTTCCGCGATTTCGGCCCCGCCGCTATAATCCGGCCCCTTTGCAAGACGAGGGTCACCAGCTTGAACGTTGCAGAGCAACTAGCGGTCATTCGTCGTGGCGTCGAACAGATCGTGCCCGAGCCGGAGTTGGTCCAGAAGCTCGAACGATCGGTTCGGACGGGATCGCCGCTGCGCGTCAAGTACGGGATCGACCCGACCGGCATCGACGTGCACCTTGGGCACACCGTGCCACTGCGCAAGCTGCGTCAGTTCCAGGAACTGGGTCACACGGCGGTCATTATCATCGGTAACTACACGGCGCTAGTGGGCGACCCCAGCGGCCGAGATCAGACGCGGGCGCGGCTGACGCAAGAGGCGGTCGAGGTGAACGCTCGCGACTACCTGGTTCAGATCGCCAAGATCGTCGACATGAGCCGGGCCGAAGTGCATCGCAACGGCGACTGGTTCGGCCGCATGTCGTTTCTCGACGTGCTGGAGTTGTGCAGCAAGATGACGATCTCGCGCTTGCTCGAGCGCGACGATTTCACCAATCGGCTCAAGGCCGCGTCGCCCATCTACCTGCACGAGTGCTTGTACCCGCTGATGCAGGGCTGGGATTCCGTGGAGATTCGAGCCGATGTGGAACTGGGCGGCAGCGAGCAACTGTTCAGCCTAATGGCCGGGCGCGAGCTGCAGCGCGACCGTGGGCAAGAGCCGCAGATAGCCGTGACGCTGCCGATCTTGGTGGGCACCGACGGCGTGCGCCGCATGGGTAAGAGCCTGGGCAACTACGTCGGCGTGGGCGAATCGGCCGACCAGATGTTCGGCAAGCTCATGAGCATTCCCGACGCGGTGATGCGGCCGTACTTTGAACTGCTCACCGACCGGCCGCTCGACGAAGTCGATCGGTTGCTCGGACCTGGCGCCCATCCGCGCGAGGCCAAGGTCGCGCTGGCCAAGGACATCGTCGGGCAGTATCACGGTGCGGCCGCGGCCGACGCCGCTCTGGCCGAGTTCGAGCGGCGATTCCGCGAACATCAGGACCCGACGGAGATGCCGGAGGTCGCGATCGCGGCCAGCGAGCTGAAGGATGGGCGTATTTGGATCGCACGGCTGCTCGTGTTGACCGGCCTCGCCCCGAGCACCAGCGAAGGCCGGCGACTCGTGGCGCAGGGCGGCGTCACGATCGGTCCAGACCGCGAGAAGGTCGTTGACCCCAAGGCGGAGATTGCCGTGAGCGATGGATTGGTGATTCGCGTGGGAAGTCGGCGCGTGGCACGACTTCGGCTGCGTTAGGGCCAATGGAATTGGCTGGAGGAGCAGGCGCATGTTGTGGCATGCGGAAACCGGAACGGAAGAGAAAAAGAAGCGCCTGCGGCAAGAATCACTTGTCGCATCGGGTCCGCAGCCGAGTCGGGAGCTGATGTCGGATCCCGACGCAGTAATCGAAGCCTTCTCAGGGAGAGCACAACCATGAGTCGTCACGGTTTTGGGATTGTCGGCTGTGGAATGATCGCGAACTTCCATGCGCGGGCCATCAACGACATTCGGGGCGCGAGGCTCGTGGCGTGCTACGACACCGTGCCCGACCTTGCCGACCGACTGTCGGCGGCGACCGGGTGTCGCGCGTACCGCCGGCTCGATGAGATGTTGGGCGATCGCGACGTCACCGTGGTCACGGTGTGTACGCCAAGCGGCGCGCATATGGACCCGGCCGTGGCGGCCGCCCGCGCGGGTAAGCATGTGATCGTCGAGAAACCTCTGGAAATCACGCTGAAACGGTGCGACGCGATCATCCGCGCATGCGAGCGCAACAAGGTCAAACTGTCGGCCATCTTTCCGTCGCGGTTTCACGACTCGAATGTCGAACTGAAGCGAGCCATCGACGAGAAGCGGTTCGGGCGGCTGACGCTGGGCGATTCGTTCGTGAAATGGTTCCGTCCGCAATCGTACTACGACGGCGGCAAGTGGCGAGGCACGTGGGAACTGGACGGCGGCGGCGCGCTGATGAACCAGGCCATTCACAGCGTCGACCTGCTGACCTGGCTCATGGGGCCTGTCGCCGAGGTCTCGGCCCGCGTCGCACGCCTGGCCCACGTGCGCATCGAGGTTGAGGACACGGCGGTGGCGGCTGTGCGATTCACCAGCGGCGCGCTCGGCGTCATCGAGGCCAGCACGGCCGCCTATCCGGGTTACCTGAAGCGCATCGAGATCCACGGCTCCGAAGGGTCGGCCGTTATTGAAGAAGAAGACATCGTGAAGTGGGACTTCGCCCGCAAGGGCCCGCGCGACGCCACGGTCAAGAAGCGCATGGCCGAGCGGCACAGCACGGGCGGCGGCGCGAGCGACCCGGCCGCAATCGGCCACCACGGCCACGCCAAACAGTTCCGCGATGTGCTCGACGCCATCGACAAAGATCGCACGCCCGCCATCGACGGCCACGAGGGACGCCGGGCGGTCGAGATCATCCTGGCCATCTACCAGTCAGCCACCAGCGGCAAGCCCGTGCGGCTGCCGCTTAAAGCCGACCCCAAGATTGGACGCATCAGGGATGAATGAGTACAGTGCCGCATTGAATAGGGTCTGAAATCGGCTTCGGTCGTTTAACCCGCAGCCGCAGGCGAGGCATGGCTGGCGTTTGTTGTGCCTCGCCTGCGGCTGCGGGTTAAACGAATTCGGACCCCTTTCAATGTGGAGCAGTAATGCGTGGAAGGAATCGTCGAGCGTCTGCCCTGTCACGGAGGACGACGTTGATGCTGAAGAGCGTGATCGATTGGACAGCTTGTCTGGCGGTGCGGCTGATCATGTGCCTGATTCAATCGACTTCGGTCGAGCGCGGTTACGAGATCGCGCGGTGGCTGGGCTGGTTCGGTTACGTGGTGAACCGGCGACACCGCCGCGTGGCCCAAGACAACCTGCGTCAGGCGTTTCCCGGCCGATACACGGCGGCCGAGTTGGACCGGCTCGTACTGCGCGTGTACCAACACTTCGCCTGCATGCTGATTGAGGTGGCGCACATCCCGCGGCGGTTGCGACAATCCACCTGGTCGCAATACATGACGCTGCGGAACCGAGCGCCGGTCGTCAAACTTGCGCTCGAGGGTCGTCCGGTGATCCTGATGACGGCCCATTTCGGGAACTGGGAGATGGCGGGCTACGCGATGGCCGTGTTCGGCATGAAACCGTACAGTGTCGCGCGGTCGCTGGACAATCCGTACTTGGAACAGCTGCTTCGCCGGTTCCGCACCCGAACGGGTCAAGAGATCATCTACAAGCGCGGGGCGTTCGATCAGGTTTCGGCTGTGCTCGAGCGGGGCGGCATGGTGGCGTTCTTGTCGGATCAGGATGCCGGCCATCGCGGCGTCTTTGTAGAATTCTTTGGTCGGCCGGCGTCGAGCCACAGGGGCGTGGCGTTGCTGTCGCTGAAGCACGACGCACCGGTGTGTCTCGGCTTCGCGCGTCGAACCGGGCGCAGGTTTCATTACGAAGTTTCGGTGGAAGGCGTACTCGACCCACGAGACTACCGGCACCTGCCCGATCCGGTGTGGGCGATCACACAGGATTGTGCCCGGGCCGTCGAGCGAGCCGTGCGACCCGCGGTGGATCAGTACTTGTGGCTGCACCGTCGCTGGAAACACCAGCCACTCGCGCCGGCCAAGCAGGCGGCGTAGCGTGAAGCCGCCAAAGGTAGAAAGCAAATGGCAGAAGGTGGAGGAGTTGATCATGCCTGAGTTTGTGCGGGTCGCCGCGGAGAACGAAATCGCTCCCGGGACTTCCAGGGAAGTCGAATTGCAGGGGCGTGTCGTCGCGCTGTTCAACGTCGCCGGCAAGCTCTGTGCGATCGACGGCATTTGCCCGCACGCCGGCGGGCCGCTCGGCGAGGGGACCCTCGAGGGCACGGTGGTCACGTGCCCCTGGCACGGCTGGCAGTTCGACGTGACGACAGGTCGCAGCCCGCGCAACCCTGCGTGTGTCCAGCGGAGCTATGAGGTGAAGGTGGAGGGGGGCGAAATCCTCGTGGCGCTGCCGTGATCACCTACCGCTCGTTTCGGAACGGGGACCCGCCCCGCTTGGTTAAACTCTGGAACGCCGCCGCGACCGGTCGTGGCACGGCGCGGCCGATCCAAGTGCGCGACTTCGATCGGCTCGTGCTGTCCAAGCCGTACTTCGATCCCAAGGGCGTCGTGGTCGCCGAGGACGACGGGCGGCTGGTCGGGTTCGCTCACGCTGGATTCGGCGCCAACCAACAAGAAAACCGACTGAACCGCGAGTGGGGCGTGATCGCGGTCGTCGTCGTCGCCGCGACCCATCGACGCCGCGGCGTCGGCCGCGAACTGGTGCGACGCGCCGAAGACTATCTGCGCGGCTGCGGCAGCACAGTGATCTACGCCGGACCGATGCGGCCGCTCGATCCGTTCTACCTCGGTCTCTACGGCGGCAGCGAGTTGCCGGGCATCCTGCGATCCGATACCGAGGCACAGTCGCTGGTCGAGGCGCTCGGCTATCGCGCAGCCGATGAGTGCATCGTGTTTCAGCGATCGCTGAGCGGACCGATCGCCCTGCCCGCCCCTCAGATGAAGACGTGGGCGCACAAAGTGGAGTTCGTTGTGCAGCAGGAGCCGCCTGCGGCCAACTGGTGGGCCGCGTGTCAGTTCGGCGCGGTCGACAATTCGCTGTTCTCGCTGCGACTGGCGGCGACGGATCAGACGATCGCCAAGGCGCACGTCTGGGAGATGTACCCGCTGCAGAAGACCTGGAACGTCGAGGCCGTTGGCATCGTCGACGTTGAGGTATCCGACGGATTCCGCGGCCAGGGCGTGGCCACTCTGCTCATCACGCAGATCATGAGGTACTGCCGCGAACTGGGTTTGACTCTGGCCGAGGCCCAGACAATGGTCCGAAACAATGCGGCGTGCCGGTTGTATCGACGGCTTGGTTTCCACGAAGTCGATCGCGGCGTGGCCTATCGCAGAAACGGCGAAGGATCAGGGACCGAGGAGTAGTGTTTCGTCGCCCGCCTTCATCGTTCATCCTTCACCCTTCGTCCTTTCGATCCATCCGGCACAGCCCGTGTCACACTCAGGTTCGTCGCGTGAGCCGCCGTACGTTGTCGTTACTCCAAGACCATTCGCCACTAGCGCCGGGCAAATGCCGCGCTGGAACTGTGCTGTGGGTTTTGGCCCCGTCGATACTAGACGCTGGTTAGGCGGATGCGCGAACGTCGCCGTCCGCCGTGATCAGCCCGCCCGGCCAGGCGGCTCGCCCGAAAGGAGGCGGACGGTGGACGTATTCACGACGCGTTTCGGACCGATTTCGGTCAGACCCGAGGACGTGATCGAGTTCCCCAAGGGACTCGTCGGTATTCCGCAACTGAGACGGTTCGTGCTGCTTCGCGATGCCGAGACGACGGGCCTTCACTGGCTGCAAAGCGCGCGCGATCCGGCTTGGGCGCTCGCGCTGGTGCCGCCGCGCACGATCGAGCCGACCTACCAGATTCGGGCGTCGATCGATCAACTGACGTGCATTCAGGCGACCGACGCGCGCGACGTAGACGTGTTCGTCGCGCTGAACCGGACCGTGCAAAACTACTTTGCGAACATGCAGGCGCCGATCGCCATCAATCGCCGCCTGAAGCTGGGCGTTCAGCTCGTGCTGTCCGACGCCCGCTATGCGGTGCGACACGTTGTGAACTTTGGGGTGGCCTTGAGAAAGTCGGCCTAGCCCCGCGTTCGACGTCCGCAAGGGCAACCACTGCCGGACCGGACGGCGCTGACGAGCGCCCGGCCACGCGGTTCGAACAAGTTAGGAAGGAGCCTGTGGTTTATGTTGGTGCTCTCACGACATCGCGATGAAAGCATCATCATCGGCGATGACATTGTGATTACGGTAGTCGACATCCGCGGCGACAAGGTGCGACTCGGAATCAACGCGCCGACGCAGATTCCGGTGCATCGTCAAGAGGTGTATGAGGCAATTCAGCGCGAGAACCGCCAAGCGGCCCAGATGGACCCTGCAGCCGCACGCGCCGCCGTCGCCACGCCGCCCGCCGTGCCGACGCCACGCGATCGTCGCCCACCCGCGACCAGCTAGAGCCGCCATGCTCCTCAGGCAGCAGCCCGCCTCCCCGCCCGGGAGCCGGGCTGCTTGGCGTTGAGCCTCCCTGTCGACTGACCGGCAACACGATACCAGCCTACGCGCATGTCTTCGATTGAGCCTGTATAGCCGCAGCATCAAGAAGGCCAACTCGCTCAACACCGCTTGGTCCCCGCCCGCTTGATCTGCTCTGCTGCCGCACAATCTAATCCTGCCTACGTTGGTGCCTTGGGACTCCGCGACCTGCGTGGGGCAATGACTGCCCCTACTTACCAGGTGCCTCGCGCTTGAACTCGAAGCGACGGGGGGTGCCGCCCTTCATGAAGCCGATCGTGGCGCTCAGGCCGCCCTCGGCCGACAGCTCATACACGATGCGCTTCGGGTAGTCGTGGCGCGGGTTGTCGAACACGGCGCGCGTGCCGCCCAGCTTCAAGCACGACGCGAACATCGCGCTTTCTACCGCCATGGCCATAAACCAAGATGACCGCGTCCTTCTCGATGCGCAGCGAAAACTTCGAGCTCATGGGGGGCCCCATCTGCTCGAGGGCACGGCCTTCGGTGCGGCCCTCGACATAGATCCACTCGCCGTCCAACGCGCGGAACCCGTCGTCCGGCTGCGCCGCGAATGCGCTCGAAGCCAACGCCGCGCCAAGGGTTGCAAGGAGTGCGAGCACTATTGTCGGCCAAGTGCGCAAATGCATGCGGAGTCCCCTTTCGAGTTGCGGAAAACCTCAACCGAAGCCAACGACCTCACCGACCAACGAACCGTAGCTCGGCTCCGCTACACGGCTGTGTTCAAGTAGAACTTGGGCAAGTGCGTGGCGGGGATTGTTTTTTCCAAGAGCAAGGGAGTCGCTCATGAGTCTGGAGTTGCCCAAGTTGGATCGCGGCGAGTATCGCCGGAAGATGCGCGAGGCGTTTGAGCGAACGATGGAGCAAGTGGCCGACGCCATGAACGCGGCGCCGTGTGGTCGGCTGATTCGGGACAGTGAAGAGAAGGTGCGAGACTCGTTGGAAGAGTTTCGCCGGGTCGCCTTCGAAACGGCGACGCAGATGAAGATCGATGCGGCGGAAGCCGCTTTTTCCCCCTCCGAAGAACGCGACGACCGGCGGCCGATGCGCAACAAGGGGCAACAACCGATGAGCGTGCTCACGGTGAACGGCCGGATGCGGCTGCGACGCACGCGCTCAACCAGAGGTCGGCCGTCGAGGCGGCTGCGTCGGGGATCGGGGCGGTCGCGGTGTGCGAGAGCGGGCGGTCGCCGGCGGCGCGGCCGACGATGCGGAACGGGCCGGCCGGTGTGGCCGATGACGTCGTGAGCACGAGCTTGACCGATTTGGACGTGTCGCCCTGCGCGGCGGATTTCACCGCTGTACATTCGACCCCCACGGGCAGGCCGTGCGCGGCGACATCGAGTTCTGCCGCAAAACCGCCGAGCCGTTCGACCGTGACCGCAATCTCCAACGGTTTGCCCGGCGTCAGCACGAACGAGTCGGCGGTGACCTTCAGGGCGAAGTCGTTCAGCGGCGCTGCGGCCGTGAGACGATAGACATAGAGATCGCCTCCGTGACCGTGTAGGTCACGGACGCCGATCAGGTACTCTGCTTCGGCCGCGGCCGTGTACGCCAGTTCGGCGTCGCGCCCGCCGCCCGCATCGTCGTTTTCGGCCAGAGTCTTTCCGGCCGCGTCGGCGACGAGGATGAGCGGGTCGAGCGGGAAGCCGAGTCGCCGCGACTCAACTCGAAACACAAACCGCTCGTCCTTCTTGGCCGTGAACCGAAACCAATCGCTGTCTTTGGGCCGATCGATACGACCCGAGATCACGGCCGGCAGTTGAACACGCTGCGCCTGGTCGCGATCGTTCGGCTCGGTGTCGACGAGCGTCGCGTGTGCCGTGAACGGTACGAACTGCGGGTTGGCAACGTCCGGGTGAAAGGCCACGAACCCATCCGGTTCGCTCCGATCGCGCGAATCCGCCGTGGGCGGGGCCGCCGACGGGTCTGTCGCCTCGGGTGCCGGACGAACCCCTGGAACTGCGTGCGAGCGAAGCATGTCCGGAATGTTCCAGCCGAACAGTTCCACGGCCGCCTGCTCGGCACCGCCCGCGCGGCTCGTCACCGCGAGCGGATACGTGTACTCGGCGAATCCGCCGGTCGTCAGCGTCAGGCGATAAATGTACTCGGTCGCGCCGGCGAACCGAATTGAGCTGTCGGGCGTGGCGGGAAATGCGAACGTGCGCACGATGAAGACGCCGTCGGCCGGCGCGGTGAATACGATTTGCGGGTCGAGGTCGTGGTAGTCGTCGTTCTGTTCCACGACGAACCCGCGCGGCGAGACGATCTGCAGGCTCGCGTCCATCGGCGAGCCGAGCGTGCGATGGGCGGTGAGTGAAGCGACCAGGGTCTGCCCCTTGCGTAGAGGCACCGCGAAGCCGTCGACGTCGCCGGATTTGCTCAACTGGCCGTTCACCACGACCACCGACGATTCGAGCACTTGCGGCTTGGTCGGTTCGTCGTTCGGCTCGGCCTCGGTGACTTCCGGCAGGTTACCGAGAGGAAAAACGCAAGGGCGCAAAGAGGCAAGGGCGCGAAGGCGGATTCCGAAACTCCCCGCGTTGCGACTTCGCGTCTTTGCGCCTTTGCGTTGAGATCCGTCTTTACGTCTAGATGATCCGCGGTCATCCCATCAACTCGGCGATCGGCGTGGGGTCACTCACGAGGTGCGTCGGTCGGCCGGCGGGTGTGTAGTAGATCTTGTCGGGGTCGATGCCCAGTTTCGTGTAGACGGTCGAGACGAAGTTCTCGGGCGAGAGGATACGGTCGATCGCGGCGTAGCCGTTGCGGTCGGTGGCGCCGAGCACCAAGCCGCCGGGCGTGCCGCAGCCGGCCATCAAGACCGACATGGCGCTGGACCAGTGGTCGCGTCCGCCGCGGTCGTTGACCTTGGGCGTTCGTCCGAACTCGCCGAGCGCGACGACGAGCGTCGTGTCGAGCAGCCCGCGAGAGCCGAGGTCTTCGATCAGCGTGGCAATCGTGGCGTCGAATGGCGGCAGGATGCGGTCGAGCGACTTGAAGATATCCGTGTGGTGGTCCCAGCCGCCCTCGTAGAGCGTGATGAACGGGACTCCGGCCTCAACGAGCCGGCGAGCGAGCAGCGCCCGCTGACCGAACGAGTTTCGTCCGTAGGCGTCGCGGACTTTTTCCGGCTCGTTGTGGATGTCAAACGCCTTCTGGGCCTCGGGCGAAGTGACCAGGCCATAGCCTTGCTGGTAGTACTCATCGAGGGCCGCGACCGGATCGCCCGCGGCGCGGTCGGCGATGCGTTGCAATCGGTCGACCGCTTTGCGCAGGTCGCGCCGGCCACCGAATCGCTCGCCGTCGAGTCCTTGCGGCAGGGCGACGTCGCGCACGCGGAAGTTCGCGTTGTTTGGATTGTCCGAGACGACAAACGGCGCGAACTTGGCGCCCAGAAAGTTCGGGCCGCCCGACCGCGACATGCTCGGCATGGAAAAATAGGCCGGCAGGCCGTTCGCGTCGCCGCGCTCGTAGGCCGTGACCGATCCCATGCTGGGATGAAAGCTGACGAACGCGCCGCAGCCGACCGGGATGCGCGGCGGCGCGCCGGTCATCATGTAGTGGTTGCCCGCGCCGTGATTGCCCTGATCGTGTTGGATCGAGCGAATGATCGCGATCTTGTCGGCGATCGACGCGAGTCGCTGCATGTGACGCGAGAACAGTGCGCCGGGCACTTTGGTTGCGATCGGCCCGTAGTCGCCGCGGATTTCCCGGGGCGCGTCGGGCTTCGGGTCGAACGTCTCATAGTGCGTCGGGCCGCCGTCCATCCAGATCAGGATGCAACTGGTCGGCCGCTTCGCCGCACCGGCGTCGGCGGCCTGCCCACGCAGCCGCAGCATGTCCACGAACCCACCACCCAACGCGGCCGCCAGGCCGAGTTGTAAGCAATCGCGGCGAGTGACGCCTTCGCAGTTCTTGTGCATAGTCATGCGCGATCCCTCAATCCTTAAACACAAACTCCGGCGTGTTCAGCAGCGCCCAGAGCAAGTCCTCTGCGGCGCGGCGGCGGTTGGTATTGGATTCATCGAACACGGTCAAGGCGACCTTGAGTTCATCGTCTGTGGGGAAGCGAGCATACACCAATAAGTACAGTTCTTCCACGGTTTCCTTGGGCGTCTTCGGGCCGGCCGCCAGTTGAGCGGCGCGGCCGGCGTCGGCCGTGATCTTGGCGTGCAATCGCGGCGAGTTCATCAGATGCAGCGCCTGGACCAGCGTCGTGTCGCCAGTCCGCTCGCACGGCGGATCCTGATTCGGGTCGGGTCGCCCGAACGCATCGAGGAACAACGACTCGGACCGGACGGTCCACAACTCCATCGCGCGCGAACCGACCGGCATCGCCGAGTACGACTCGGGCAATTGTGTGATGTCACTGATCGCGTCGATCAGCACCTCGGCTCGCAGGCGTTGCCGGTAGTGCCGCGAGTAGTTGCGCGTGTCGGTCACGTTGCGCTCGTTCGGCTCGGAGCTTAGCCCGTACACGTACGAACCGGTGATCGTGCGGATCAACTTCTTGAGGTCGTAGCCGCCGGCGCGAAAGTCGGCGGCGAGCGCGTCGAGCAGCGGGCCGTTGGTCGGTGGGTTCGTCGCGCGAATATCGTCGACGGGTTCGACGAGTCCGCGGCCGATCAGGTCGGCCCAGACGCGATTGACGATGGTTCGGGCGAAGTACGGATTGTCGTCGGCGGTCATCCAGTCGGCCAGCACCTCGCGCGGGTCGGAGTCGGGATCGGCCGACGGGCCGCCCGATCGTCGCCGCCGGCCGCGCGGCTGCTCGGTGGCGGCCGATGTGTCGGAGCCGACCGCGGACGGTGCGACCACTGGGCCGCCCAACACGCGCGGCGCCAGCACGTCGCCAGTGAGCGGATGACGCACCGCGCCGCCGGCGGCCGTGTAGATGATCTCCTCGCCGCCCGAGATCGGCGGCGACAGTCCGGTGCCCTTGTGGCCAATCCGGCCGAAGAACGCCGCGAAGCCAAAGAAATCGTCCTGGCCCCAAGACTCGAACGGATGATGGTGGCACTTCGCGCATTCCAGCCGAACGCCGAGAAACAGTTGGCTCACGATTGTCGTTAGCTCGTCCGGTTCGCGACGGTCGCGAAACAGCACGGCCGCGCCGTTGCGCCACGTGCTGCCCTGGGCGGTCACGAGTTCGCGAACGAACCGGTCGTACGGCTTGTTCTTGCGGAACGAGTCGCGAATCCATGCGTCGAAGCTCATCACCGCCTTGATGCCGACGCGATACGGATTGGGCCGCAACAGGTCGGCCCACTTGTTCGCCCAGTAGTCGGCGTATTCGGGGCGGTCGAGCAATTCGTCGATGAGTCGGCCGCGTCGGTCGGCAGATGCGTTGGTCAGGAAGCTCCGGGCCTCGTCGGGGGTCGGCAGTCGGCCGATGACGTCGACGTACGCGCGGCGCAAGAACGTGGCATCGCTGGCCGGCGCGGACGGCGTGATGCCGAGCCGCTCGAGTTTCTTCCAAACCATTTCGTCGATGAAGTTGAAGCGCGGCAGATTGGCAAACGCGCCGCTCGGCAGCTCGCCGGGCTGCGGAATCAGCACGCTGCACGTGGCAATGTTGCCCATGTAGCGGGCCATGATCGCCGCTTCGCCGGGAATCGGGCCGGCCTTGATCCGCCCCGCCTTGTCGACCGCCACGACGGCGCTTTCGTTCGATTGAAAGGCCGCGAGCCGCGTGACGTCGCGAGTTGACCCGTCGGAATAGTGCGCCGTGACGCTTAGCGGCTGGTCCTGATTGGCGGCCATGATTCGTTCGGTCGGTTCGACGGCGACCCGTTCGAGCTTCGGCTCGTTCGCGACGCGGCGCGGCATGCCGGCGATGATCCAGCGCCGCAGCGTATCGTAGTCCGGCCCGCCGAGATCGATCCTTTGCCGCCGCCGTGCGGCACCTGCGCCGTTGGTTTCCGCAGCAACAGACTCTCGTCGGGCGCGGCCGGAAAGACGCGGCGGCCGCGGCCTTCCTTGGCGATTGCGGCGAAGTCAAAGTCGGGATCGAAGCCGAGCAGCGACAACTGAAACCCGTTTTGCCCGCGAGCCTTGCCATGACACGGCCCCGAGTTGCAGCCGGCCGCCGACAAGATCGGCTGCACGTCGAGTTCGAAACTGACTTGGGTCGCCGGCGCGGGCTCATCCGACAAGCCTGCGATTGCCGGAGCGACGGCGCCGCAGCACAGCACACTGGCGAACAGAAGGCCGAGTTTGGTCGGAGTGCCAATCATGGCGGGCGATCCGACTCACGGTAGCTATCGTGGTCGGATTGTGGTACCAGTCTATGCCGATCCGATCGAACCGCCAAGCCCAGAGACGAGCGCCATGAACACGCCGCACGACACGAATCGCCGACAGTTCCTAGGCGCCGCAGCCGGTGCCGCAGCGTTTTCTAGTGCCCGGAGCAGCCAGCCGGCCGGCGCGGCGACACCGGGCGCTCAGCCGCCGCGGCCCAGTCGCATTCGCGTCGGCACACGGATCAACCCGAAATGGCTGGAGAGCAAGAACGACGACGACCTGCGGTTCCTCACTCAGATCGGCGTCGATTGCGTGGATATCGAACTGGTGATGGTGAAAGGATACACCGAGACCGGTTGCATCACGCGCGACGCGCTGCGTGAGTTGATCAATCGGTTCGATGCGGTCGGGCTGAAGATTGAGCGGGCCAACGCGCTGGGGCCGTACATTCTGAACGCTCATTTGGGCCGACCCGACGGGCAGAAGGAAATCGACAACCTGAAACGGATCGGCGAGGCGCTGGCCGAGGCGGCGATTCCGGTGTACGGCATTCAGGCCGGCCAGGCGTCGTACCATCAGCCGAAGGGGGCGTCGCGGCCGGCTGAGCCCGACGCGAGCGTTCGGGCCGGTTGGTCGCGGCGCACGCGCCGCGGCGGCTACGACTACCCGGCATTCGATCTGGCCGCGGCTCAGGCGGCGGCGCCGCAGCCCGCCTATCGCGTCACCGCCGAGCAGCTTTGGAAGGGACTCATTAACATCTATCGCCAGGTCGTGCCCGTAGTCGAAGGGAGCAAGACTCGCATCGCGATGCACGGCAACGACCCGCCGCTGTACGAACACTTGGGCAACCCGCAGATCATCTGCCGCTTCGCCGATTTCGATCGGCTGTTTGCCGAGGTCCCGAGCAAGCACAGCGGCATCACGTTCTGCGTTGGCACGCGCTACGAATCGGGCGAAGACGTGTTCGAGGGCATCCGGCACTTCGGGCGAGCGGGCAAGCTGTTGCACGTTCACTTCCGCAATGTCCGCGGCACGCTGCCCGTCAATCGCGGCTACAGCGAGGTTTTCGTAGACGACGGCGACTTGAACATGGCCAAGGTGCTTCGAGCGCTCGACGAGGTCGGCTACGACGGCGTGATCGACTACGACCACGTGGTCGGGATCACGGGCGACGCGCCGCTGCCCAAGCAGTACATCGCGTTCGCCGTCGGCTACATGCGCGGCCTATTGCACTCGATCGGTTAGAGTCTTACTCGGCAACAAGCGCGCGCCGTGCGCGCATGTTCGTGGCCGACGCCGCCAGCGTCGGCACCGGACGCTGGCAGTGTCCGTCATGTGGGGGTTGCGAACGCAGCCCGCGGTAGGGCTGCAGGGGCGGACCGAAACGTACGGGTGCGGCGAGACTCACTCGCCCACGTACGGCATCAAGGACATGAAGCGTGCTCGTTTCACGGCGGTTTGGACGGCGCGTTGATAGGCGGCGCAGTTGCCGCTGCGCTTGCGACTCAGTAGGCGGCCTTGGTTGGTGCACATCTTTTTGAGCAGCATCGTGTCCTTGTAGTCGACATAGGCTGGCCGAGGGCAGCCTTCGGGGGTGCAGAAGCGACAACGGTTCTTACGACCAGCTCCCATTCTCTTGCGGGGCATTGCGTTGCTCTACCTTCTCACTTTTTTGCAGGTTTGTGTTGCCGCACGGTTCGCCTTCAGGCGAGGCGCCCGTCCATCGAGCGAGCCAAGACCGGAAACGGTAGCGGTCGGCCTTGGCACTGTCAAGGCCGCTATCGGGCCGGTTGTGCGAGGACGATGCGCTTGGCCGTTACTTCTTCTTTCCCTTCTTCTTGTTCTTGTTGTCGTTCGCTCGGTCCTGTTCCTTGGCGGCTTCGAGCTGGGCTTGTTCGCGTGCGAGCCGCTGGCGCTCGTTGCTCAACTCGCGCTGGCTCTTGGCCACGTCGTCTTCCGCCTTCGCGACCGATGAGTCGGCGGCCTTGAGCTCTTTGAGGGCGGACGCGACGGCGGAGTCGGACTCGACGGCGGCGCGGACCTTCTCGCGCAGCGCAGTTACCTTGTCCTGCGCCTCTTTCAAACGGCGCCGGGCGTCGCTCGATCTGGAGTCGGCCTCGATCGCGGCCTGCTCCAATTTGCCGGGCACGACCGAGATCGCCGATTGTTCGGTGATGAGCTTGCTGCGCTCGGCGTCGTTCAGGCCTGTCTTGTCGCGCAGCTCCTTGATCTTCGCCTTGGCCGCGTCCGCGTCCTTGACGGCCTGCTGGTACTCCGGCTTCTTGGCGAGCGCCTCCAGCACCGGCGCCTTGGCCTGGTTGTAGGTGTCGAGCGCGGTTTGCTGAGCATCGAGCGCCGAGGACAGTTTCAGGCTTTGTGCGTGCCGTTGCTCGGCCTCCTCGCGGGCTTGCTTGGCTTTGTGCTGCAGATCCTTCTGCTTCGTCTGATCTTGCTGGAGTTCGCGGGCGGCCTGCTGGACCGCACGTTCCAACTGGTTGATCTTCTCTTTCGCCTCTTGGACGTCCTGCTGTGCATCGCGCACTTTCTGGTCGTCGCGCTTCTCTTGGCTGTTCTTGTTCTTCTTCGCTTGAGCGGCGAGATCACCGGCGGCGAGTGCGCTCACGAGCGCGATGCCCACAAGGACGACTCTCGCGAGCGGCGGCGGAGACGGGCGTTGCGAGGTCATTGTTCTCTCCCTCATGCCGTGCCCACGGGCACGGTTGGTTCGCGGTCGGGGTCGGTCCACACCCAGCCGTACTGCGTGTTGCTGGGCGACGCATTCTGGCGGTACTGCCGACGAAGTTGGGTCAGCTTGTCGGCTTTGATCGCGCGGAGTTCGGCCGCCGGGTCGATGCCAAACAGCCGGGCGGCGTTGAGGCCGAGAATCTGATTCTTGACCTCATCCGTGAGTTGGGCGTAGCCGTACGTGTCGATGAGCGAGTCCTTAATCTTGAGCCGACGCAGTCGCTCGATCTGACTCTGCGGGCTGCCGTTCCAGATCGAATCGGTGCCCCAGAGAATGTGGTCGCCGCCGGCGACCTGGACCATTTGGCCGAGCATGTGCATGCACACTTCCGGATTCACCGCCGACGTAGCATTGAACGTCGAGCCGAGCTCGAAGTAGATGTTCTTGATCGTCGGGTTGCGTTTCAGGATTCGCAGGATGTCGCTGATCCACGGGATCTCTTGCGGGTCGTCTTGTTTCGGAATCGCGACCCGTTCGCCGGTGCCTCGAGCGAGCCAACCGACGCCGCGGTAGCCGGAGTGGTACACGATAAAGTTCAGGTCGGGCCAATCCTTGGCCGCCTTCTCGAGGTCCAGCGGCATACACGCCTTTTCGTTGAACGCGCCGAGCGGCAGGCCCTTGTGGACGCACAGGTTCTTGACGCCAAGTTTCTTGGTCCGCTCCCAGAACGGATAGGCCACGCGCTCGTCGTCCATGAACCAGGCTTTCTCGCCCAGTTCGGCGCCGGTGTACATTTTCCAGGCGTCGATCTTGAGTTCCTTGACTTGCCGTTCCATTTCGTCGAATTCCGATGCGCCTAAGTTCGGTCGCAGCAGGCCGTGCGACAGGACGCGGCGCGAACCGGCGATGTCGTTGACAAACTGGCGCGTGGCGACCATCTGATCGGGCGGCAGCGGGTTCTTGTCCCAGGTGCGGCTCGGTACGCCGCTGATCACGGCCATGACCGTGTCGCTATCGCCGAAGACTTCCTTGACGTAGTGGGCGCGGTTCAGTTGCTCGAGCGCTTGCTCGGTCGACTTCGCGCCGGGCCGCAGCATGGTGAAGAAGCTGGCGGCGATGCGGCCATCCTTGGTTTTTTCGTACCACTCGCGGCTGATGTCGACGTGGTGGGTTTGGATGTCGAAGACGAACTGGTCTTTCGGCCACTTCTCGGCAAAGGCCTTGGGGTCATCGACCTCGTCGGCGGCAACGTCGTAGCATGGGCCGAAGACCTGGTTCATCGCCACGAGCGCTGCGGCCATGCCGCCGCCGGTGCGCAAGAACTGCCGGCGGCTCAGCCCCAGTCGCCGCGCCGCCCGGTCGCTCAGTTCGCTCAGCCGCTGCTCAACTTCGCGCTGTTGCGACGACTGGGGCGGCGGAATGAACTCTTCGTTCGACGCGATTCGCGTCGGGATCGGCGAGGGGCATTCGGACTGAGCGTCGAGTTCGCATTGGCGTACCCACATGGTCGAGTTCCCTTCAGGCCAGCAGTTTGTCGAGGACGCGGCCGTGTACGTCGGTCAGGCTAACGTCGCGGCCGCCGAATTGGAACGTGAGTTTCTTGTGATCGATGCCGAGCTGGTGCAGGATCGTCGCGTGAATGTCGTGAATCTCGACGGCGTCGTGGACGACCGAGTTGCCGAACTCGTCGGTGGCTCCGTAGGCCGCACCCGCCTTGAAGCCGCCGCCGGCCAGGAAGATCGAGTAGCCGTTGACGTGGTGATCGCGCCCGACAGAGTCGGTGATCTTGGGCGTATGCGGCGTGCGGCCCATTTCGCCGGCCCAGAGCACGATCGTCTGGTCCAACAGCCCGCGCTGCTTCAGGTCGGCGATCAGTGCGGCGACGGCCTGGTCCATGATCCGCGCGTTGATCGTGTGGTTCTTCTGGAGCAGGCTGTGTTGGTCCCACGGCGAGTTGTTGTTGTCGCCGATTTCGGGGAAGGTGACCTCGACGAACCGAACGCCCGCCTCGACGAGCCGTCGCGCCCGCAAGCACTGCAGCGCGTAGTGCCGCTGCAGATCGTCGGCAACGTCGAGGCCGTACAGCCGGCGCGTGGATTCTGTCTCGCCAGTCACGTCGGCCAGGGCCGGCACCATGGATTGCATTCGAAAGGCGGTCTCGTAGTTTTGGATCGCCGCTTCGATGCCGTCGGCGGCGACGTCGCGAGCGAAGCCGGCGTCTTGCGCGGCGAGCAGCCTGAGCTTGCGGCGCTGCACTGCCGCGGCGTCGCTGGGCGTGATGTTGTCGACCGGCACCCCCTTGGCCCGCAGCATCGTCGCCTGGTGAGTCGCCGGAAGGAACGAACTGCTGAAGTTCTCGAGTCCGCCGCTCAGCAGCCTGCCGACCGCCTGCGGCCCGTCGAGCGACACGGTAAAGTCGCCACACCGGACGGCGCCGTCGCGAAGCCCGACGCCGTCGACCGACCAACCGGCCGGAACTCCATGGCGAAAATCGGCAACAAGCTGATACTCCCGCGCGTTTCGCTCGGCCCGCTCACGGCCCGTCCGGTCGTATTGTTCGGCGAGCGCTCGCCACTGTGCGGCCAGACTCGCCGCGTTGTGTGTGGCCCGCGCGAGTTGGACCCACGGGTGGAGGGTATCGTCGACCGGCGGGTTGGCCTGAAACGTCAGGGCCTTCGTCCACGCTTCAAGGCGTGCGGCGTCGTGATCGGGCGGAGGATTGACTCGGTCGCGCTGCGCGGCCCACCCGCCGTGCATCGCGATCGCGGGCGCCCAACCTCCCGCCGTGGGCCAGGCCGACTGGATCGCGTGGGCCATCGCCAGCCGGCGATCGGCCAGTCGTGACTGGGCGGCGTTCAGGTGCGCCGCAAAGTGGCGAGCGTCGTTGAGCCATGTGGCGGCGACGGCCGCGCGAATCGGCGGCTTGAGCTTGCGGAGTTGTGCGAGCAACTCGCGGTTGCGCTCCGGCGTGTCGAGCGTGTTCGTCACCCATCTCGAACTCATGAACACGCCGGCCAACGCGTAGTAGTCGCGCTGCGAAACGGCGTCGAACTTGTGGTCGTGGCACCGCGCGCACCCAACCGTCGTCGCCTGGAACGTCTTGGAGAAGCTGTCGATCATGCCGTCGAGCATTTCTTGATGGACGCCGTTGAAGTCGGCGCTGTCGCCGTGGCGTTTTTCGCCCAACTGAAAGAACATCGGGCCGATCCGCGACTCGTTGATCTGGTCGATCGCGTTCACGCGTGGGTCGGGCAGCAGGTCGCCGGCGATCTGTTCGCGGACAAGCTGGTCGAACGGCACGTCTTGATTGAACGCTCGAACCAGGTAGTCGCGATAGCGCCACGCCTCCTTGGCCGGGATGTCCCACTCGTAGCCGTGCGTGTCGCCATAGCGCACGACGTCCATCCAGTGCCGCGCCCAGCGCTCGCCGAAATGAGGCGACGCGAGCAGCCTGTCCACCAGTCGCGTGTAGGCGTGCGGGTCGCGATCGGCGACGAACTCCGCGACTTGCTGCGGCGTCGGCGGCAGTCCGGTGAGAACGAAGCTGAGCCGCCGGATGAGCACCGTGCGGTCGGCTCGCGGCGCCGGCGTCAGGTCGACCGCCTCAAGATTCGCCCGCACGAATTGGTCCACGGCATTGGCCGACCAGTCGCGGTTCTGCACGTCGGGCACAGGCTGGTGGGCCACAGGCTGCAAGCTCCACCAGCGACCTTGCCACGGCGGATCGGCCGCCTGCGCTCGTACAGGTGGCGGCCCCATGACGACGGCAATCGCCAAAACCAACGACAACGGCATCGAGGGCCGAGACATGTGCAATAGCCTACAGAGGCAGCGGCGGGCCTTCCAGTGTGGCGATCATGGGGCGCCCCGCGCGGCTTTCAGGTCCTGCTGTAGCTTTTCGTATTCCGCGCATGGCGCGGGTCTCATGAACCCGCCTAGAGGGGCACGGTCGGGAGACCGGCCCCAGCGCGTGGCCGTGCGCCGCCGCCACGCCGAAGTTGACTAACTTGCGTCCGAGGGCTAGCATCATCGCATGACCATTGAGACGCTGAGCAACCTACACCAGGCGCGGCCGTTTCGGCCCTTCCGTATCCACTTGGCTGACGGACGCAGCTTCGATGTCGAACACCCCGAGTTGCTGGCTCAAAGCCCCGGTGGTCGAGTGATTGCCTTGGCTACGTCCGATCATGTGATCGAACGCATCGATCTGCTTCTGGTTGTGAGTCTGGAAGAACTCGGCACCGGCCGCGGCACGCAGCGACGCCGACGCTGAATCACAACGCTCGGCGCGGGTCTCATGGAGCGGTCCGTGCGGCCTTCAGGTCCTGCTGCAACTTCTCGTATTCCTCGCGCGGCTTCTTGTCGGACCAGGTGTAGCGGCCGGCGTGGGCGAAGACCTAGTCGGCCGCAGCGGTGTAGACTGCGTTGGCGGGAACGAGCCGCACGGCGCTGAGCAGGTCGCGCAGACATTCCAGCAGAGCCGACTCGGCGAGCGCCGGATTGCCGGCGTTTGCGAGGTGGTTCTTGAGCCACGCCAGACTGCGCACGTAGTACGCCTCGGCCTTCTGCTCATCGGTGGTCGCCGACTTCAAGCCGGCTTCGATGTCCTTGTGCGCCCGCTCGATCTCGGCGGCCGTGGCGCCCTCGCGCTCGATGACGATCTGACTCTTGGCGACCAGCGCCCCGGAATGCTTGGGGTTGTGCGCGATCGCGGCGTCGAACGCGGCCAGGGCGTCGGTCATCTTGTTCTGGCCACGGAGCGCGAGTCCGCGCGAGTAGTGGCCGGCCGGGTCATTTTGGTTGATTGCCACGGCACGATCGGCGGCGGCGAGCGCCCGCGCGAAGTCCACCGGCTCGCGCAGGTAGGCGTGGGCCTGCTGCACAGAATAGACGTACCGTCGATCGTCGGGACTGCCAGCGCCGAACTCAACGGCCTTGTCGAACGCCGCTCGGGCCGCAACCGTCTTGCCCTCGATCAACAGCAGGTCGCCCTGCATGCTAAACGCCTCGGCCGATTTCGGATCGAGGGCGATCCATTCGGCGAGGTGCCGCTGGGCGTCGGCGTAGGCCTGATCGGCCGCGGCTGCGGTCGCGCCGCGCCCGTGGTTGAGCAGCGACCGGACCGCACTCGCTCGGTAACGAGGTTCGCCCGGATTGAGCGCCACGGCCCGCAAGAACGCCTGCTCGGCGTCGGCCGTCCGTTGCGGGTCGGGCCGCGACGGCTCGGCGGCCGCCAGCCCCTCGATCGCGGCGCCGCGTGCGAACGTGATAGCGGCCAATTCGCGGTGCTTGGTTGTGACGGCGTCCTTGTCGGGGGCGGGTTCCGGCGGGGCCGGGAAGTCTTTGATCGCGGCGTCGAGGTCGCTCAGTGCTTGGCGCCAATCGTCGACCGATCCTTTGCTTGCGGCCGCCTTGTGCGTGTAGGCGATGCCGCGTTCGGCCCGTATCTTCCAACGGTCCGGGTCATCGGCCGCGGCGCGACCGAGCGACGAGTCGAACGATCGGATCGCGGCGATGGCGTCGCCCTTTTGCGACGTGATGATCCCCTGAGCGAGTTGGACCAAGACGTGTTCGGCGTCTCGTTCGGCCGCCCGTTCGATCGACGCTGCGGCGTCGTCGAGCTTGCCGCTCGATGCGAGTTCGATCGCCTGGCGGCTGAACCCCTCAACAAAATGTGCGGCCGCCTGCTTCGCGTCGCCCACGCGGTCTTCGAGTTCGGCCAGCTTGATGAGCACGGCGTGGCTCATGGGCGACTCGGCCAGTTCCTTACGTGCTTGGGCGATCGCCCGTTGAAGTTGCTTGGCCTCCATCCGTTTGGCGACTCGCGGCAGCGCCCGGAACGCGGTCAGGTCGGCCTGCCACGTCGCGGCCTCCTTCATGTCCAGCCGCTTGGCGGCCTCGGCGGCGGTCTGGTAATGCGACTCGGCTTTCTGGTCGATCTCCTCCAGCTTCGCCCGGTCGGGCGCATCGGCCGATTCGGTTTGCACGCCCAATCGCTCCAGTGCCTGTGCGGCATGCCGATGGGCGCGGGCGGCCAGCGGACCGTCTTGCTTGCCGGCATCGGCCAGTGCGTGGATCAGACTCTCGGCCGTATCGCGGGCCGAATCGGGCCGGCCGCGCTCCAAATAGAGATCGCACAATTCGAGCAGCGAGTCGTGGCCCCGCTCGACCTTGTTCGACTCGACGAGTGCGGAGATCGCGTCGTCGAGTCGATCGTTCGCCCGACACCAGGCCGCCAGCTTGGTCAGCGTGGCCGTCTGCTGATGTTTGTCGTTGGCCAGCGCAAACGACTCGGCGGCCCGGCGCAGGTTGGCGGCCGGGTCGGCGCCGTTTTCGGCGAGCCCCAGTCGGGCGCGGGCGATCGCGGTGTGATCGCTCGGCGTCGCCTTTTGCTCGCGGGCCAAGGGATCGAGCAATGCGACGACGTCGCCGAACCGTTCTTCGACCAGTGCGAGCGCGGCCTTCTCGCGTGCGGCGAGCACGGGGTCCGTGGCGGGTTGCTGGTTCGTGGGGTGGACGGTCGGCGTCTTGTCGGCGGCGACGCCCGACATGGTCGAACTCGCCTGCTGGTCGGCCTTGTCGCGAAGCAATTGCTTGACGGCGAACCAGCCGATCGGCAGCAGGACGATCAGAGACGCGGCCGCGACGATCGGCGTGCGTCGCGAAGGAGTCACGGCGGGCGCAACCGACGGCGCGCGAGTCGTTGCGTTGGCGGAGGCCGGCCGAGTCAGCGCCGATGTGGCCGCGAGCTTCGCCATGGCGGCCGGGGCGTGTTGTGGCACCGTGCCGTCGGCATGGATCGCGGCGGTCGGAGTCGCTGTGGAGTGTGAAACGCCGGGCGACGGTCCGACTTGTTCGGTGGCGAGCCCGTCCGCCGCCGGGTCGGTCACCTCACTAGTGTAAGCCTGTGTCGCCATCACCGGCCGACTGAGCCTCGACACGGTGCCGGTGCCGACCCGCATCGCGACCGCTGGGACTGCACCGCTCCCTGAGTCCAGCCGCAGTGCCGCATCGAGGTCGGCGACGAGTTCCAAGCAGTGCGGGTAGCGCTGTTCCGGCACGATCGACGTGGCCCGGCGCAGCACCTCCGTCTCGTTCGCCGTGAGGCCGTCGAATACGTGGCCGCCCTTCAGGTGCACCATCATCGCCTTGGTCGGCGTGCAGTCGTCGGGGAACGGCAATCGGCCGGTGCGCAGCTCGCAGTAGGTGATCGCCAGGGCGTATTGGTCGGTCCAACTCGTGGCCTTGAAGTCGAACAGTTCGGGCGCGGCGTACCAGATGGTCATTGCGGCCGTTTCGGTGCGCAGCGAACTGGAGCTTTGCTCCATGACTCGCGCGATGCCGAAGTCGGCGACCATCACGCCATCGCCGACGACGAGCAGATTCTCCGGCTTGATGTCGCGGTGCTGGATCGCGACAACCTGCTCGCCCAGTTGGTGCCGCGGGCTGTTGAGGAAGTCGATGCCCTTGGCGGCGTCGTGCATGTACGAGATCAGTTCGGCCGGCGGGATGCCCGGGTTGAGTTTGCGGCACTCATCGAGTCGCTGCCGCAGACTCTTGCCGCCGAGCAACATCGCGATAACCAGCGTGGTCGCGGGCCGATCGTCCTCGATGACCTGCCCCTTGTCGTCGAGCAACCAGTAGCCTTGCAGGGGCAGCAGGTTGGGATGGCGCAGGTCGCGCAGCAGATCAAGCGACCGAAACTCGCGCTCGCCTGTCTTCGATCCCTTGAGTTCGATGACCTTGAGAGCGACCGGCACGCGCCCTGGACCGCTCGCCCGCCAGACCTCGCCAAATCCGCCTTTGCCGAGGAACTGCACGAGCCGATAGCCTGGGACGATCGTCAGTCCTTCGGACAGGGTAAGGTGCATGAACTCCCCGGCTGCGTGCTGCGTGAATCTGGCCTCGTCGCGAGCAACGATAGTACTGCCGCGACTTGAGCAACTCAATGGCGACCCCGCCCGGCGGTCCGGCGCGTTCCTGTCGCCTGTCGCACAGCCGACGTGCATCGCACAGCGAACGCAGATACACTGGCGCCCGTACGTCGGACGAGGCTCAGCGGACCGCCTCCGTAGAACTGCGAGGAGCATCATGGGACGCGACGACTTCCATCGGACGGCACTTCTTGCGGGCGTGCTGTGTCTCGGCCTGCAACCAGCCGCTCGATCCGAAGACAGGTTGAACATCATCTCCATCGTTACCGACGACCAGGCGCCGTGGTCGATCGGCGCGTACGGCAACCAGGAGTCGCGCACGCCGCACATGGACCGAATCGCGCGCGAAGGGGCGCGGTTCCTGAACGCATTCACGGCGACGCCGGTCTGCTCACCGAGCCGGGCGACGTTTCTGACCGGACTTTACGGCACTCAGGTTGGAATCACCGATTGGATCGCGCCTGCCGAATCCGACGCGGGAGCTGGCCTGCCGCCCGAGACCACGACCTGGCCCGAAGTGCTGCAACGCCACGGCTACGCCACGGCGCTGGTCGGCAAGTGGCATCTCGGCGGCAAGCCGCAGTTTCACCCAACGCGGCACGGATTCGATCAGTTCTATGGCTTCCTCGGCGGCGGCAACCAGCCGGTGAACCCGACACTTGAGGTCGCCGGCAAGGAAACGAAACTTTCCGGACCACTGCCCGACCTGCTCACTGACGAGGCGGTCCGATTTGTGCGTGCGAATCGATCGCGGCCGTTCGGTCTGCTGGTCCACTTCCGCGCCCCGCACTTGCCGTACGGGCCGGTGCCCGACGAGGACTCCGCGCCGTTCCAGCAGCTCGACCCGACCATCCCGAAGTTCCCGGGCCTCGACGCCGCCCAGGTGAAGAAATGGACCCGCGACTACTACGCCAGCATTCATTCCGTCGATCGCAATCTCGGTCGGCTGCTGGGCGTGCTCGACGAACTGGACCTCGCAACCCGCACGATTGTGCTGTTTACGAGCGATCACGGCTACAACATCGGGCACCACGGCATTCACACCAAGGGGAACGGGGTGTGGGTCGCCGGGGGCGTGGGCGGTCCAAAGCGGCCCAATATGTGGGACACGTCGGTCCGCGTGCCGCTCCTGGTTCGCTGGCCGGGCGTAGTCCGCCCGGGCGTCGAGATCGCCCCGCCCGTCTCAAACGTAGACACGTTTGCGTCGGTGCTCGGCATGCTCGGCATCGCCGCGCCCGACGGCGTCAAACACCAGGGCGCGGACTTCTCGACTCTGGTGCGCGGCGAGTCCGTGCCGTGGCGCGACGCCGTTTTCGGCCAGTATGACTTGCACAACGCCGGCCAGGCCAACATGCGCATGATTCGCACCTCGCAGTGGAAGCTGGTGCGGCATCACTTCACCAACATGCTCGACGAGTTGTACAACCTGTCCGACGACGCGGGCGAGACCAAAAACCTGTACGGCGATGCGAAACACCGCACCGTCCGCGACGACTTGCAGAAGCGATTGACGGATTGGCAGCGGTCGATCGACGACCCGTTGCTGCGGTCGTCGCCACGATGATCGGTACCTCGCTCGAGCCGTTCACGCAACCGAAACGAAAGGACAGCCATGACCGATCCGTTGACGCGACGAGACTGGATCACCGCAGCCGGCGTTGCCGGCGTCATTGGCGGGGTCGCCGCGACAAACTCTACCGCGAGTAGCGACGATCGGCCGGCGGCCGAGCCGTTTCGCTACTGCCTGAACACGAGCACGATTCGCGGCCAGAACCTGGGCATCGTCGAAGAGATCGAGATCGCCGCCAAGGCGGGCTACCAGGGCGTCGAGCCGTGGATTCGCGAACTCGACGAGTACGTGAAGAACGGCGGATCGCTCACCGAACTGGGCAAGCGGCTCCGCGATCTTGGACTGACCGTCGAGAGTGCGATCGGGTTCGCGGAATGGATCGTGGACGACGACGCGCGGCGAGCGAAGGGGCTTGAGACGGCGAAGCGCGACATGGACATGGTCGCCCAAATCGGCGGCTCGCGCATCGCCGCGCCGCCGGCCGGCGCGACCGATCAGGCCGACATGAACTTGCTGCGCGCGGCCGATCGCTATCGCACGCTCCTGGAGCTCGGCGACAAGATCGGTGTCGTGCCACAGGTCGAGGTGTGGGGCTTCTCGAAGACGCTCGGCCGGCTCGGCGAAGCGGTGCTGGTCGCGATCGAGAGCGGCCACGCGAACGCCTGTGTGCTCGCCGACGTCTATCACCTGCACCGAGGCGGCAGTGACTTCGGCGGATTGCGCGTGGTGCGCGGCGCGGCCATGCACGCGCTGCACGTGAACGACTACCCGGCCTCGCCGCCGCGCGAGCAACTGACCGACGCACACCGCGTCTATCCGGGCGACGGCGTCGCGCCGCTTGCGGCAATCCTGCGCTCGCTGCGAGACATCGGCTTTCGCGGCGCCCTATCGCTCGAACTCTTCAACCGCGACTACTGGAAGCAGGACGCTCTCGCGGTCGCTCGTACCGGACTGGAAAAGACGAAGCAGGTCGTGCTGCGTGCGATGTCGTAGTTCGTGCCGCACGACTGCGCAACTGGATTGCCCACACGATCTGCGTTACGCTGTGGGCCGTTCCAACCGAACCTTGCCTCCTGGAGACGCGACATGCTTACCGCAACGTTCCTGCCGTGTGTTGCCGCCGTGCTTTTCTCTCAGTCGCCCGACTCGACCATGCCGCCCACCGTCGCTCGCGGGGCGAAGCTCGAAGTAGTCCACGATGAATCGCAGACGACCAAACGGTTCTTCGAGGGGCCGAGCTACGATCCAAAGACCAACACACTGTACTTCACGGCGTTCGGCAAGGACGGTTCGCAGATACTGGCGATTGACAATGCGGGCAAGGCGAGCGTGCTGCTCGACAAGACCGAGGGAATCAACGGCACCTTCCTGTCGCGGCGCGGCGGGCTGATCGCGTGCCAGGGCGAACGCGGCCGCGTGGTGCGCGTGACGCTGGCCGGCGACGCCGCCGGGAAGCTCGACGCCCTTGCCGAGACGTTCGAGGGCAAGCGGTTCGGCCGGCCGAACGACATCGCCGAGGACCTGCGCGGCGGATTCTACTTCACCGACCCCGACTTCGACGCGAAGAAGTCGAGCGCGGTCTACCACGTTGCGCCCGACGGCCAGGTGCGGCTGGCAGTGAACGACATGAAGGTCCCCAACGGCGTCTATGTCGGCAAGGGCGGGCTGGTGCTCTACGTCTCGGACAGCGATGCACTGCACATCAAAGCGTATCCGATCAACCCGATCACCGGCGCGGTCGACCAGACGAAGGGGCGCGTGTTCTTCGACGCCAAGACCGACAACAAGGCCGCGCCCGACGGCATGACGATGGACGAGCGCGGCAACATGTACTTCACCGGCCGCGGCGGCGTCTGGGTCGCCGATCCGGCGGGCCGGCCGCTCGGACTGATCGCGGTGCCTGAGTTCTGCTCGAATTGCACGTTCGGCGGACCCGACGGCCGCACGCTCTATCTCACCTGCCAGGATCGGGTCTACAAGCTGGCGATGAACCTGGCCGGCGGCGAGTTCGCGTCGCGCCACGAACCGACCGGCCGCGAGCCGCTCCAGTGGAAAACCATCACGCTCGACAAGACATTCCGCTCCGAGGGCGTGGCCGTCGCCGACGTGAACCGCGATGGCAAGCTCGACGTGATCGCGAGCGACCTGTGGTACGAGGCGCCCAACTGGAAGATGCACGAAATTCGCCCGCCCGGCACCTACGACGGCACTAAAGGCTACAGCCGCGGATTCGGCTCGTGGACCGACGATTGGAACGGCGATGGCTACGAAGACCTCATCGTGATCCCGTTCCCCGGTGAGGCCGCTCACTGGTACGAGAACCCGCAGGGCAAACACACCGACGACGCCGGCAAGCCGGTTCACTGGAAGGAGCACACGCTGTGGCACAGCGCGTGTAACGAGACGCCGACCTACGTCGACCTCTTGGGCACTGGTCGCCGACAGCTCGTGATGGGCTGGCAGCCCGAGGGCAAGCAGGACGAAGGGTTCATGGCCTACTTCACGCCGCCAGCGTCCAAGGCCGGCAAGTGGGACGCCCACACCATCAGCACGGCCAAAGCGCCCGGCACGTTTCGGTTCGCGCACGGCCTGGGCATCGGCGACCTGAACGGCGACGGCCGCAAGGACGTGATCGTGCCCGAAGGCTGGTGGGAACAGCCGGCCGATCGCGCCACGGATGGTCCGTGGGCGTTCCACCGCGCCGCGCTGAACGGCGGCGAGGCGGCCCGCGTCGCCGACATGTTCGCCCACGACGTCAACGGCGACGGCCTCGCCGATGTCATCTCCAGCTCGGCCCACCGCTACGGCGTCTGGTGGTTCGAGCAGGTTCGCTCGGCGAGCGGCGAGAGCGAGTGGCGGCAGCACCTGATCGACGATTCGTACTCACAAACCCATGCCATGCAACTCGCCGATCTGAACGGCGACGGCTCGAAGGACATCATCACCGGCAGCCGCTACTACGCCCACCAGGGACACGATCCCGGCGAGCAAGGCCCGATCGTGCTGTACTGGTACGAGATCGCCCAGTCGAAGGGCAAGTCGCCCGAATTCAAACGCCACCTGATCACGCGCGACGTCGGCATCGGCACCCAGTTCGTCGTTCGCGACATCACGGGCGACCAGCGGCCCGACATCATCGTCGCCAACAAGCGCGGCGTGTTCATCGTCGAGCAGCTCCCGGCGGCGAAGTGACGCAGGCCTGGACTTGATCTCGAGTCACGGCGAGGGGTACACACGGCGAAAACGGCTTCTCCCTCTCCTCCGTCCGCGGTGGAGAGGGCAGGGGCAACGGGGAGAGGCAGAAGTGGTTATTGCCAATGCCGCGAGCGGGTGGTAGTCCCGAGATGCCGGTACACGAGAAAGGGGACGCAGCTCGTTGTGGAACTACGCATGTGGGAACTGTGAGGAAACTTTCTGTACTGCGAGCGCTTGGCGAAACGGAGTCGGGCTCTGCTGGGGAGCAACCCGACAAGGGATAGCCAAGCCAGGGCGGGAGAATGAACCCGCAGGGCCCTGAGGGCAACTTCAGGGCCCGCTACTTTCCCTCTCATTCTGTTGCCCTGCCATACCTCAAAAAACCCGACCCCAACCCAACACTGACCGAATTCACCCACGAATTCTGCCGAAGAGCCCTGTTAGATTGTTGTCGGTCGTCGCCGGCGGTCGGCGGCAGGAACGGAATCGAACCAAGGAGCACGATACTGACATGGACCTCCGCGTGCTAGATGGGCCGGGCAGGCCCGCGTCGACGTCGTGTTGCGGCGCGGGCGCAACGAGGGAAGAAGCAGTGCGGGCGCGATATGCCGCCGGGGCGAAACAGGCCGAGGCCGCGCTGTGTTGCTCAGTCGAGTACGACGCGAAGCACCTGGCCGTGATTCCGCAGGAGGTCATCGAGCGAGACTACGGGTGTGGCGACCCCACGCCATTCGTACGAGCCGGCGAGACGGTGTTGGACCTGGGCTGCGGCGGCGGCAAGGTCTGTTTCATCGCGGCACAGATCGTGGGGTCGGCCGGCCGCGTGATCGGCGTCGATTGCAACCTCGACATGCTCGCGCTGGCCCGGCGGAGCCGGCCGGTCGTGGCCGATCGCATCGGCTACTCGAACGTCGAGTTCCGCTGCGGCTTGATTCAAGACCTGCGACTCGATCTCGACCTGGTCGCCGATGAACTCGCCCGTCGTCCAGTGTGCGATCAGCAGGGCTGGTTGGAACTGCGTGCGGCCGAGGAGCGGCTGCGTCGCGAGCGGCCGATGGTGGGGGACGCGAGTGTGGATTGCGTCGTGTCGAACTGCGTGCTGAACCTGGTGCGTCCGCAGGATCGGTTGCAGCTCTTCGCGGAACTGTTTCGCGTGCTCAAGCCCGGCGGCCGGGCGGCGATCAGCGACATCGTCGCCAGCGCCGACGTGCCGGATTCGCTCCAGAACGACCCCGCTCTGTGGTCCGGCTGCGTGTCGGGTGCGTTTCGTGAAGATCGGTTCATCGAGGCGTTCCAGGCGTCGGGCTTTGCCGACGTCGAGATCGTGAAGCGCGAATCCAAGCCGTGGCAGGTGATCGGCGACATTGAATTCCGCTCAGTGACTGTGCTCGCGAGCAAGCCCGGCCGCAGCACGATGCCGCTTCCGACGCACACCGGTTGCTGCGCGCCTGGTAGCGGAGAATGTGGTAGAGGAGCCTTGTGATAGCGGAGCTAACACTGTTGAGGCAGGGGAGTCCGCTGGCTGAGCCGGCGCGGCAGGTGCAGTTGCTGTCGCCGCGTGGCGGGCAGCTCGGGTTCGACGCTGCGCTGGCGGCCTGCGGTCGGGCGCCGCTGCACGCGACGGGCATTCAAGTGCTGCAGATCAACGTGGGCAAGCTGTGCAATCAAACCTGCCGACACTGCCACGTCGACGCGGGACCGGACCGACGCGAGATGATGGACCGCGACACCGTCGAAGCGTGTCTGGGCGTGATCGGTCGTACGGACGTCCCGACGGTGGATATCACCGGCGGCGCTCCAGAGATGAACCCACACTTTCGCCGGCTCGTGTCCGAGGCCCGGCGGCTTGGGCGGCAGGTGATCGACCGGTGCAACTTGACGATCCTGCTGGCGCCGGGATTTCGCGACCTGCCCGAGTTTCTCGCCGAGCACAACGTCGAGATCGTCGCGTCGCTGCCGTGCTACCTGCCCGAGAACACCAATGCACAGCGCGGCGACGGCGTGTTCGAGCGGTCGATCGACGCACTGCGGCGGTTGAACGAACTGGGCTATGGCAGGCCCGACAGCGGACTCGTGCTGACACTGGTCTACAACCCGGTCGGGCCATCGCTGCCGCCCCCGCAGGCGGGGCTGGAGGCGGCCTATCGCCGCGAGTTGCTCGCGAGGTACGGCGTTGTCTTCAACCGGCTGTTCACCATCACCAACATGCCGATCAGCCGGTTCCTGGACGACCTGGTGCGGACCGGGCAACATGAGTTGTACATGCAGAAGCTGATCGATGCATTCAACCCGGCGGCAGCCGCGGGCGTGATGTGTCGCACGACGATCTCGGTCGGTTGGGACGGTCGGTTGTACGACTGCGACTTCAACCAGATGCTCGACCTTGGCGTCGCGGCCGGCCTGCCTCAGACGATTTGGGATTTCGACGCCGCCTCGCTGGCCGGCCGCCTGATTGTCGTGGGCCAGCATTGTTTCGGCTGCACCGCTGGCGCAGGGTCGGGATGCCAAGGGGCGATCGTGGAGTGAGGTTTGCGGATTGGGGATCGAGAATGGATTTGGGAATTCGGACTTGGGATTCGTTTGGGATTTGGGATTTGAGGTTTGAGATTTGAGGACACTATGTCGCGTATTCGCTTCGTGATGGTGGGCGGTTTCCTCGGCGCGGGCAAGACGACGACGATCGCTCGGCTGGCCCGCATGTATCAGGCTCGCGGACAGAAGGTGGGGATCGTGACCAACGATCAGGCGACCGACCTGGTGGACACGCACAGCCTTCAGTCTCAGGGGTTCCCGGTCGGCGAAGTGCCCGGCGCGTGCTTCTGTTGCAACTTTGGCGAGTTGACTGCGACAGTGGAATCGCTGGCGGAGCGCGCGCGGCCGGACGTGGTACTGGCCGAGCCTGTGGGAAGCTGCACCGACCTGGTCGCGACGGTGATTCAGCCGCTGCGGCGGTTGTACGACCAGGCGTTCGACGTGGCGCCATACTCGGTGATCCTGAAGCCGAGCCACGGCCGCAAGATCCTACGCGGTGAGCCCGGGGCCGGCTTCTCGCCCAAGGCGGCCTACATCTTTCGCAAGCAGCTTGAAGAGGCCGATCTGATCGTGATCAACCGCATCGACGAACTGTCGCCGACGGCGATCGACGAACTGAACGCACTCGTCGACTCGGCCCATCCCGGCGTGCCCGTGCTGCGCGTGTCCGCAAGACAAGGGACCGGGTTCGATGGACTATTCCAGTGCTTGGACCAGCGCGGCAGCTTCGGCCGCCGCATCCTGGACCTCGACTACGACGTGTACGCTGAAGGCGAGGCGGAACTCGGCTGGCTGAACGCGAGCGTCTCAATATCGGCCGCGGAGCCGTTCGCGCTCGACGATCTGCTGCTGGAGATCATCGCTCGCTTGCGCGGTTCGCTGGCCGTCGCGGGCGCCGAGCCGGCGCACCTTAAGACCATTGGCCTGTGGGAGGGTTTTTATGGGGTCGCCAACCTCGTGAGCAGCGATTCGCCGCCGGAGCTATCGCTGGCGTCGAACTGCCAGGTGCGCGAGGCCAACCTGATCGTGAACGCCCGCGTGGCGACCGACCCGAAGCTGCTGGAACGGCTGGTTCACACAAGTGTCGCCGAGACGGCCGCTCTGCGCGGCGCCAAGGTCGATATCCGCCAGACTCAGAGTTTCCGGCCGGGCCGCCCGGTCCCGACTCATCGATTCGCTGAGGTGGTCTAATGCATGCGGCGAACGTGTGCGATTGACAAGTGAACATCGTCGGAGGAGTCTCGCAACCTACGACCCTGCTGAATCGAGGGAGCCATGACGATGATGTCGCTTCTTTTCGCGAACGCCGGCACCCCGCTCATGTGGGCCGAGGCGTTTCATCTCCTGGTGGGCAATGCGTTGATAGGCCTGCTGGAAGGCTGGTTGCTCACTCGCCTCTATAACCTGTCGGCCGGCCGCACCATTCCGTTGGTCATTGTCGGCAACTATTTTTCCATGTTCATCGGCCAATGGTCTCTCAAGTGGCTGGCGTCGCGGTCTGAACAGGTCACGATGCTCAACCTGACGTGGTTCTTGACGCTGACAGCACTGACGTTCTTTGTGGCAACCATCGTGCTGGAGCTGCCATTCGTTGTTGCGGCCCTTTGGAAAAACGACCGACGGATTCGGCGTTCGCTGATTGGTTCGCTCGTCGCCCAAACAGTGTCCTACGGACTGTTGTTCGCTTACTACTGGAATGCCAGTGCCACTTCGATACTGACTCAGGCGAACATTCAGCGCGATCTTGCGTTTGCCGCGGACCCATCGCATTCAGTCCTCTTTGTCGGAGCCACGGATCGTCACCTGTATGAAGTGAAACTAGACGGTAGTGAACTTCGGTCAATCGACGAACTGGGGCGAGCGACAGAATACGCCAGGCTCTTCTTGCGGCAGTCATCCGATGGCGAGTCGCTCGACTTGTGTCTCGCGGACCGCGATGCGAACGACCGCCCCGCCCAGGTCCAAACTCTTGTTGTTCGAGTTGCCGTCAATTTGCCTTTCGAATCTTCCTCACGATTTGGAGACGATTGCGACTCGTGGTGGGCGTTCGGCGCCGCACTAGACCTGCGGTCGAGCGACGAACGCAGCTATGAAGTTGAGACTGGCTTCTGGCCTGTTGAGGGAATCGTGGTACGACCGGAATCGGCAGGCACACCTCTGCGGCTTGCGCTCGAAACCCCGTTCGTCGCTTGGTACGCGCGCTGCGCGACGGCGCTGCCGGGGAATCAGGTCGTATTTCAACTCAACGACCAGATCGTTCTGCTCGACATAGAATCACGCAAGCTCGGGCTGATTGCTCGTGGCTATGGTCCACTGGTAATACCCGCCGCCAATCGTTGCGACTCCACAAAGGCGGCCCGGCGAAAGTCAATCCCCCACGACAAGATTTCCGCGACCCGCGTCGGCGCGTCGCAGAATCTGATTGCCGGTCGGTTTCCATCGCTTCATAATGCGCCTGGTTGACAGTCACCGTGGACAGGCGTCATGAACGTTAGCTGCGTACGACCGAAAATCTCTGAGTTGATGTTCTTCCTGTACAGCCGGCCGCTGCACCCGGAACTGTTTGAAGTGCATCGCGAACAGATCATTCACCGCGACGACTACCACGCCACGGTTCGAATCACGGACGCCTGTCACTTGATCTCATGGCAGTTCGACAACGCCTGCCTGACCGAAGCGATCGCGCACCGCGAGAACCCATTGCCTGCGAAGCGGCGGTTGCTGGCATGTCGTGTTGCGGGCGAGCGGGATGAGAAGATGCAGTTCGCGCCGAACGTGGTGTACCAGACGAGCGTAGCCGTCGAGCAGCTTGGGCCGGACGTGTTCCATCGCGTACACGACGAGTTGGAAATCGACGCCCAGCGCCGCGGCATCTTCCACAACTTCCGGCCGCACCATCGGCTGGCTTTGTCGCCGCTGAGCCACATTGCCATCGAGGCGCGGGCGAAGAGCCTGCTCGTCCAGACCTTCCACACGTTTCCGGACGACTGCGCGATCCTTAAGAGCCAGTCCCTGTTCGAGTTTGGCCACTGAGTACCGCTCCACACTGAGGGTCTGAAATCGGCTTCGGTCGTTTAACCCGCAGCCGCAGGCGAGGCGTGGCTGGTGTTGGTTGTGCCTCGCCTGCGGCTGCGGGTTAAACGAATTCAAACCCCTTTCAGTGTGGAGCGGTACTGAGTCCTTGTGCTGTGAGGCAGGCCTCCGGCCTGCCAATAACCGAAAGGGAAATGCTGGCAGGCTGGAAGCCTGCCCCCAACTTTCTTCGGGGAGGCGCGATGAGCCGCGGGATTCTGGACGAGATACTTGACTGCGGCATAGTCGCCGTGGTCCGTTCGCCGCACGCGGACCAGTTGGTCGACGTGGCTCGGGCGCTGGCCGACGGCGGCGTACGGGCGATCGAGATCACGCTGACGGTGCCCGGTGCGCTCGACGTTATTCGCGACGTCGCGCGGCAGATGTCGGGCAAGATCGTGCTCGGCGCCGGCACGGTGCTTGACGCCGAGACGGCCCGCGCGGCGATGCTGGCGGGCGCCGAGTACATCGTCGCCCCGACGCTGAACCTAGACGTCATCCGCGTCTGCCGCCGCTACTCGAAGCCGGTCATGCCCGGTGCGTTCACTCCGACCGAGGTGCTCGCGGCCTGGGAGGCGGGCGCGGACGTGGTGAAGGTCTTCCCAGCCGACGTCGCAGGCCCGAACTATCTGAAGGCCCTGCTCGCCCCGCTCCCGCACGTGCGGCTGATGCCGACCGGCGGCGTCGACCTCACGACCGCCGCCGATTTCCTCCGCGCGGGCGCGTGCTGCTTAGGCGTCGGCAGCTCACTGGTGGACAAGGACGCCGTGGCCAAGAAGCAGTTCGGCCGCATTCGCGACCTGGCCGAACAGTTCGTGCGCATCGTGCGCGAGACGCGGAGTTGACTTATGGCCAAGCCACGAGTGTTCGTGACGCGAGTGATCCCCGCCGCTGGGTTGGATCAGGTGCGCGCGGCGTGCGAAGCGGAGGTTTGGCCCGGCCAGTTGCCGCCCCCGCCGGACGTGCTCGTCCGCAAACTGGCCGACTGCGAGGGCGTGCTGTCGCTGCTGACCGACCGTTTCGACGCGGCCGCGATGGATGCGTTGCCGCGGTTGCGGGTGATCAGCAATTACGCGGTGGGCTTCAACAATATCGACGTCCCGGCGGCGACGGAGCGCGGCATATCGGTGGGCAACACGCCCGGCGTTCTGACCGACGCCACGGCCGACATGGCGTTCTGCCTTTTGATCGCTGCGGCGCGTCGCGTGGTGGAGGGGCACAACTACACGCGGGCGGGCCGGTGGAAGACATGGGAGCCGCTGGGCCACATCGGCCAGGACCTGACGGCGAAGACGCTCGGCATCGTCGGCATGGGGCGAATCGGATTCGCTCTGGCGAAACGGTGCCACGGCGGGTGGGGCATGCGCGTGCTCTATCACGACATGTATCGCAACGAGGCGGCGGAGCGCGAGCTTGGGGCCGCTTGCGTGGACTTGGACACGCTGCTCGCCGAGAGCGATTTCGTCAGTGTGCACACCGATCTGAACGACGCGACGCGCGGCATGTTTAACGCAGCCGCGTTTCGCAAGATGAAGCGAACGGCGGTCTTCATCAACACCGCACGCGGCCCGATCATGAACCAACGCGACCTGGCCGACGCCCTGCGCGACGGGGTCATCTTCGCCGCCGGCCTCGACGTGACCGACCCCGAGCCGCCGCTGCCGGACGATCCGCTCATCGAGTTGCCCAACGTCGTCATCGCGCCGCACATCGCCTCGGCCACCGTCGCGAGCCGCAACGGCATGGCCGAGATCGCCGCTGACAATCTGATCCTGGGCCTCGATGGCAAGCCGCTCCGCTGCTGGGTCAACCCCGAAGTCGAACCGCACCGGCGCGGACGGTGACGACAGGCCCGGGGCCAGCGCGCGTTCCCGCGTGTCTGATTGACCGTTGCGCTTGACATTGGTATCGAGCCGATCATACTCAGACACCCGTCGCCCAGGTTTCGGACGACGCGGGCCGCAGTGGTTAGTGGCGACGTCAGGGATGTAGACACGCGATCAGGAGAGTGGGCCGCATGGCGAGTGCACCGCGGGCTGATGCAAAGGGCTTGTCGGACCTCACCGAGGCCGAGCTGATCCGTAGCGTGCTCGACCGCGGACTGGCCACGCAGGGCGAGATCGATCAGTGCAAGGCAATTCAAGAACGCCTTTCTCGCAAGGATGAACACAAGCCGCTGTGGCAGATCATGGTCGAAGGCCGAGCGCTCACGCCCAATCAGGCCAAGCGGATGCTGCAGGACGCCGGCGAGACTCCCAAGATGCGTGAGCCGCCCGGCTACCAACTGATCGCGCCGATCGGCCAAGGCTCGATGGGTATGGTCTATCGTGCGCGGCAGGTCAGCATGGACCGCGTGGTCGCGCTCAAGATACTGCTCAAGCAACTGGCGGCCAACAAGGAGTTCATCGAGCGGTTTCACCGCGAGGCCCGTATCGCCGCCAAACTCGGCCACAACAACGTCGTCCAGGCGATCGATTCCGGCGAGTTCGGCGGCCACCACTACTTCGTCATGGAGTACGTGGACGGCACGAACATCAAACAGGAACTCGACAAGGGCAAGGTCTACGAAGAACACGACGCGCTGGAGATCATATTGCAAGTGGCCGAGGCGATGGACCACGCGCATCAGAAGGGGCTAATCCACCGCGACATTAAGCCCGAAAACGTCATGCTGACGAAACAGGGCGTCGCGAAACTGGCCGACCTGGGCCTCGCTCGACTGACCGCCGATGAGGCGTGGGCGCAGTCCGAGAAGGGCATCGCGATCGGCACCCCGTACTACATCTCACCGGAACAGATCCGCGGCGCGGTGGACGTGGACATTCGCAGCGACATCTACTCGCTCGGTGCGACGCTCTATCACATGGTCACTGGGCGCGTGCCGTTTGCCGGCAAGAACGCCACCGAAGTGATGCAGAAGCACTTGAAGATGCAGCTTGTGCCGCCGGATCACGTGAACACCAAGCTTTCGGGCGGCCTGGGCCAGGTCGTCGAGACGATGATGGCCAAGGACCGCCAAGTGCGCTACGCCACGCCGCAGGACTTGATCATCGACCTGAAGAACCTACTGGAAGGCCGGCCGCCGGTGATCGGGCGCGAGGGCCTGCGAGCCAGCACGATGGAGAGCCTGGCCGAGGGCGACGAGACGGACGAGATGGTCGGCAGCAGCGCGAAATACAACGCCGTCTTCGAAGACCTTGCGGGCCGCATCAACCGCTCGCGTGCGCTCATCACCATCCTTGCCGCGTTGTTGGGCGTCGCCGTAATCAGCAATCTACTGCTGATCGCGGCGCGCTGAGCCGCCGGCGGGCCTTATCTGGCCACGGCGATACCTGCGTCCGCGATTCCGTGTGTTCCTCCCGTCGACTCGTCAGCGAGTTGATTCAACGCGGAGCGATGTCCTGGAACGTAAACTTGCGTTTTACGCTGTCGGACGGGTGGGGCTTTCCGGCGACTTCGACGTAGGGATAGATGAAGAAGTTCAGCGGCGGGCCGTCCTGTTCGGGCACGAGCACCAAGTCGCGGCCGACGCTAAAGGTCACGCGGTCTTCGGTCAGGTTGCCGAAATAGTATTCGCGCAACTTCGGGTTCTTGTTCGCCTCGGAGATGTCCACGGGCACCCACCCGTTCGATCGCGGCTTGAACTTGGCCCAGCAGTGATAGCCGGCGATCTCGCCCTCGCCGCGCTTCTCGGGCAGGGGGAAGCCGATCTCGAACTTGGCCGGGATCTTCTGCGACCGGGCAAGCGAAATGAACAGGCTGTGGAAGTCGGAGCAGTTGCCGTAGCGGCTGTCGCACGCCCACTCGACGTCGCCCTGGCCCCAGCCGGTCCCCTCCTTGCTGTAACGCATGTGGTTGTTAACGACATCGTACAGCACGCGACCGATCGCGAGCTGATCCTTGGGCAATTCGCGGCCGGCGAGTAGCGCAAGCGGCTTGCCGTTGATCGGCACACGCACGTCTGGTTGCAGGAACCGGTCGAGGTCGCCCATGTCGGGCGACGTGCCGCTCGTGTCTACTCTGACCTCGCGCCGCGTAACGCGATAGGTGACCGACAAGTTCACCTGCCCGTCACGGTCGGCCTGCCCTTCTGTATAGAGCACGTGGTTGCCGTATGCCAGTTCGCGCCCGATCTGAATCCTCGCGGGCAGATTCTGGGTCACGATGGCCGCCTCTTGATCGTCGTTCGTCGGCGGCACTGGCAGCCAGACTCGTGCCGTCTGGCCTGACGCCACGTCGGTCACGGTAGCCTGATAGGTCAGCAGGAACTCCCGATGCCGGAGCGGTTGGGCATCGTCGCCAAGTCCGTACGTGAAAGCGGTGAGTAGCGCGGCGGTGTAGAACATGTTTGAAGATCCTTCGTTGCTCGCGGGCATACCCGCGTTTGTTTGTCCACGGTTGATCTTGACGTTGGTTGGCAGGAGTGCGGGTGCGCAGATTGACTCTGCAACGGACCGGTACGACCGCACCGCAGGCCCGAGGGCCGCGACTGGTGATGGGGACTCAACAACGGGGCAAGCGAGTCCGGCTAGCCGCGAACCGACGGGTGATTAGTCGGTCGCGTTCAGCTAAAGCCCGGGTTGGAGACGACTGTCGGCACCCGATCAGGCTGGTAGGGAAACAACATGGCCAAGTCTCACTGTTGGGCTGAGATTCTACGGCCGGCCGCGACTGATCGCAAGGGTCGCGGCGGAGTTCTTTCTAAAGTGATTGAGCCGGAAAGTACGAATATGAGGCTAAGATGGGTTGGACCATCTCAAGCCAGCTAGCGCCCAGGGCCGATGTTCGCCGTAGGCAATGGTCGTACGCCGCCGACCGATTGCTCGCGGGTGCCTAAATGGCTTTGCGTGATTCTGGGAGTCCGCAGGGACAGTAGCCCGACGCGCCAGCGAGGGACCGGGCCTGATTTCTTGTGATTTCGCCATGTGCTCCCTCGCTGGCGCGTCGGGCTACTGTCCC
>Ga0185317_100061_pt1 | contig 44678 bp, 30 predicted proteins | sample DevilsHole_FD_128020 | JGI IMG/M metagenome (GOLD analysis project Ga0185317, IMG submission 128020) | Groundwater microbial communities from Devils Hole, Nevada to study Microbial Dark Matter (Phase II) - Devils Hole (SPADES assembly)... | ecosystem: Environmental > Aquatic > Deep subsurface >...
GTGGGGGGCAGCGAAGGGGGGGCAGGGGAGAGGATATCGGCTTCCATCGGCTTTAGACTCAGCAGTCTGCTGTGACGGTGTTCTGCTACTCGCTATTTTAGCTACACTAGAATCAACAAAGTTTTGAGGTCGGTTTGTGTCTGAGTTTATAGCACTATCTGCCTGTCTGGGGTTAAATTAGGTTGCAGAGCAACTCGCACCAGCTCGACCGGACACTACTGGCAGCTGAATGCCAGTTGCTGGCCATTACGGACACTGTGGCAAACTGTCACAGGGTTTTGCAAGTTCGCGGGCGCGCGCTGGGTATCCTGAGATTAGTCGATTCAGGGTGAACTCAGCCCTGCAATGCCCCACTCCCAGCCCCCCGATCCAGCCACTCCCTGTCTCCACTGAGCTTTACTGAGATGCAGTGCGTTTTCCTTGAGGCGATTGCTGCGGCATCTCGCTGTTAAAATGGCTTATTTATTGTTAATAATTTGTCTTAAACAATTGAAAATGAAGTCATCCAAAAAACGCTTCCTGCTCCCCCAAGTAGTCCTGTTTGCTGGGGCAATCGTGACAACCGCTACCATTAGTTTGTTCTTGCCAGGGCTGAGTCGCTCAGTGCGGGCGGCACTCCAGGACAGCCCGAAAACGGTTTTAGATGAAGCATGGCAAATTGTTAATCGGGATTATGTAGATGGCAGTTTTAATAAAGTCGATTGGCAGCTGGTTCGGCAAGACCTGTTGAATAAAAACTACACGTCTCGCGAACAGGCTTATGTTTCCCTCCGGCAAGCTTTGGAGAAATTGGGAGATCCTTACACCCGCTTCATGGACCCGGATCAGTATGAGGCGCTGACTAACCAAACTTCCGGCGAACTGTCTGGGGTGGGGCTGCGCCTAGAACAGAACGAGAAAACCAAGCTGATCACTGTGGTGGAGCCGATTGAGAATTCCCCAGCCCTCAAAGCCGGCATCCAAGTCGCGGATCAAATTTTGCAGATTGATGGCAAACCCACTCAGGGCATGAGTGTGGACGAGGCGGCCAAGCTGATCCGGGGTCAGGTGGGCACCGAGGTGACTTTGCAACTTTCGCGCCCCGGGAAGGAGATCTTTGATGTGACGCTCACCCGGGCTAGGATTGAACTGCCCACGGTGCGTTACAGTCTGAAACAGGAAGGCAAGACGCGAGTCGGTTATATCCGCTTGCAGGAGTTCAGCAGCCACGCCGCAGAGCAGATGCAGCGGGCGATTGAGTCTCTGAGCAGTCAACAGGTGGATGCCTTTGTCCTCGACCTGCGGGGGAATCCGGGCGGGTTGCTGTATGCGAGTGTTGATATTGCCCGCATGTGGATGGGCAACGGATCTATCGTTCGCACGGTAGACCGGCAGGGACACGACGAGGACATTAAGGCCAATCAGACGGCTATAACAAAGTTGCCGTTGGCTGTTCTGGTGGATGGCAACTCGGCAAGCGCCAGCGAGATTTTATCCGGGGCTTTGAAAGATAATGGTCGCGCTACGATTATCGGCAGTCAAACTTTCGGGAAGGCGCTGGTGCAGTCGGTGCACTCTCTGTCTGACGGTTCCGGTTTGGCGGTGACGATCGCTCACTACTACACGCCCAACGGAACGGATATCAGCCACAAGGGGATTACGCCTGATATTAAGGTTGAAATCACTGAAGAGCAAATGAAGCAGCTGATGTCTAATCCCAATGCTCTCGGCAGTAAGGACGATCCCTGCTACGCCCGCGCCCTTACCGTTCTCCAAGCTCAAATCCCCACCAAGCCGGTTGCTGTCCAGTAGATGTCTGCCGACTTTCTTGATTGCCGGCTTTCTGGGATGTCGGCAGAAATACGGCAGGTTTCAACCTACCGCTATACAAACTTTCGCCCGCCTGCGCGGGCTTGTTATTTTTCGGTTTGTAGTTGGGCTAAAGCCCCACCGTTTGTAGTTGGGCTAAAGCCCCACCGTTCGTAGTTGGGCTAAAGCCCCACCGTTCGTAGTTGGGCTGTAGCCCCACCGTTCGTAGTTGGGCTAAAGCCCCACCGTTCGTAGTTGGGCTTTAGCCCAAGCGTTCGTAGTTGGGCTTTAGCCCAAGCGTTCGTAGTTGGGCTAAAGCCCCACCGTTCGTAGTTGGGCTAAAGCCCCACCGTTCGTAGTTGGGCTTTAGCCCAAGCGTTTGTAGTTGGGCTTTAGCCCCACCGTTCGTAGTTGGGCTAAAGCCCCACCGGCTCCCCGTGCCAGCGCTAAAAAACTTGACATCTAACCTCTTTTGTGCTATTTAAGAATCTATGTCTGTTCCATCAAAAATTGCCGGTCTGATCGAGCGCTTGAACCAGGAATTAAATGAAATTGAGCGGGAAGCCACAAACGGGCTTGCCCTCACCACAACTATTGTGGAGCGCTTTCCCAATAATTTCACAGCGAGCCAGCTCTTGAATTTCTGGAAAACCACTCTATTTTTTGTAGAGACATCCAGAGACAGGATTCCGAGTATTCGAGAGGATATTGGGCTAGCTAAAATGACTGCAAAGGAGGCAGTTAAGGAAGCCGCCGATAGTTTGGCCACAGAGCTGGTTCGAGTGCTGGAAACTAAAACAAAAGTCAGTGGAGTAAAAAATCGTTTGGAGAAATTGCAATGACACAGAACGAATCGGCTGAAAAGGAACTGCTAGAAATTATGGAGCTAGCCAAAGAAGCAGAACAAAACGCAAGAGAGATGTGTCAGGGGATAACTTCCCTATCGGAAAACTGGCGGCTGAGGGCAGAAGCTAAACGCGCTGCGGCGGCGAATCGGTGGGGTGAGCAGGCGGGTTGACCGGCTTTTCACCGGCAACCTTTCCCAAGCAATGGCAGCGGCGCTCTCCCACCGGCTGTCCTGACAATTCCCTTACGACTCGTAAAGAGCCGGTGCAACCCTCCATGCGCAGGAAATGCACGCGCCCGGAGGCTTCCCCCGCCACCACTGTCACCCCATCCGGCGCGACAGCACAGCAGAGTATCGACTCGTCGCCGGTGAAACAAGCAACCTCCTCGCCGGAAAGCACATCCCAGACTTTCAGGATTCTGTCCGATGAAGCGGAAATCGCAGTTTTCCCATCCGGCGTCAGAGCCACTGCGTCCACCCACCCAGTATGTCCGGTGAGGGTGTGCACCGGCTCGCCGGAAACCAAATCCCAGACTATCGCCGTGCAATCGGCTGAACCGGAAATCGCCGTTTTCCCATCCGGCGTCACAGCGACGGCGTGCACCCAGTTACTATGCCCCCTCAGGGTGTTTCTCGGCTCCCCGGAAACCAAATCCCAGACTATTACCGTGCAATCGACACCACCGGAAACCGCTGTTTTCCCATCCGGCGTCACAGCAACGGCGTCTACCCACGCAGCATGTTCCGTGAGGGTGTTCCCATCCGGCGTCACCGCCACGCCCCAGACATGACCCTTATGTCCCGTCAGGGTGCGCAGCAGGGGTGTCGAAGCCGGTGTCAGGCTGGGGGTGAGGGGGCGCAGCCAGGGTGTTGTTTTCGAGAGTTTTGCCGCTTCCAGCAGTTTCTCAATGTCTCCGTTTCCCGCTCGCTTCTCGTCAGAGAGGGGGGGTGAGAGTTGTGATTGCTCTCCTTTATTAATCAGGGGGATTTCGGGGGAATCTAGCAACCGCCCCAGCAATTGCCCCACCAGTTGCGTCTTGTCCTCCTGCAAGACATGCGCCGACAAATCGAGCGCCTTGTGAATTAATTGTAGAGTTTTTGTTGGCTTTTCAGAGAGGGAGCGGTTAGAATTTTTTGTGGCTAAGTCGAAATCGGAGAGCAGCGGATCAACGCCCAAGGCGTCCAGCTTCGCCTCGATGAAATCGAAATCAGTCAATAAGCGGTACAATTTGCTGCCATCACCGGCAGCTGCTAGATATGCCGGTAACTGCAAGCGCTGCTCTCTCTGTGCCGGGGACCCACCCGCCAACCACTCCCGAATTTTCCTCATCCTCCCACACCCTCCCCTTTCCTTGGCGCTCCTTCACGGCGGCGGTCAAAAAATCACACCTCAATTATAACCGCTATATCTTCTCTTGTTCCCAGGCTCCTTAGGGGAGACGCCCGCCCGGAAGCTCCACCGGCTCCAGTCAACATCCTCTGAAAAATTTTTGCCTTTCCCCCCTTGCAATTGGCAGGATTTGTGTTAAACTGTGAATAATGGAAAAGGTGTGCGCATATAAGGCCGGCACCTGTGGCCCACCGGCACCGGCAGGCAGTCAGACGTGAAGCCTTTATCCTTTTGTGGCGGTGGCGAACGAGATGCCGGCTTGCGTGTTGGGGCGGATTTATTGCGGATATCTGCCGGTGGCTTGTAGGGGCGGGGCAAGCCAAAGGGATTTGCGGCACAGCGACATATATTTGCAGGACTTACGCTTGCGCCTCTATCTGTAGGGTGGGGCTCGCGTTGCGCGTAACCCACCCCACACCACATTAAGTGTCGCTGCGTAAGTCCCGATTTGTAAACTTTTGGGAGGAGCCGGTTTTTGCATTGCGGGGAAGCTAGGTTTAGGGGCGATTGGAAAGAGACTGCTGGCGAATGCGTCAGGGGGTTAGACCTGCAGCTAGTTCCCCAGCGATTAGCTACTTTCCAGGCGATTGGAAAGATGGTGTTGGCGAATTGATAGGGGGTTTTACCCCACCCCCAACCCCTCCCCGTGCTTCGGGGAGGGGAGCTTCTCGACTCCCCGGAAAGCAAATCCCAGACTTTCAGGGTGCTATCCCATGAAGCGGTTTCCGCAGTTTTCCCATCCGGCGTCAGGGCGACTGCCCATACCGTGTTAGTATGCCCGGTGAGGGTGCGCAGCAGTGCTCCCCCTGGGGGTGTCAGACTGGGCGTCAGAGGGCGCAGCCAGGGTTTTTCTTTCCACTGTTTTGCCGCCTCCAGCAGTTTCTGAATGTCTGGCACTTCAAAAGACATCAACCTCCCCAGGAATTGCCCCGCCAGTTGCGTCTTATCCCGTCCCAACACATGCGCCGACAGATCCAGCGCCCCTTGAATCAATTTCAGAGTCTTTGTTTGCGACTCAGAGAGCAACTCGCTAGCATCGGTCACTAACCGGCAATCCTGAATCGCCGGCTGCACCCCCAAGGCGTCCACCTTCGCCTGAATGAAATCGAAATCAGTCAGCAAGCGATACAATTTCTTGCCCTCACCGGCAGCCGCCAGATATGCCGGTAACAGCAAGCGCTGCTCTCTCTCTTCCGGCGACGCACCCGCCAACCACTCGCGAATTTTACTCATCATCCCACAACCCCCTCTTTCCTTGGCGCACAGGCGCGTCTTGGCGGTAAAAAAGCAAATCTTACTCATCCTCCCACACCTCCTCTTTCCTTGGCGCACGGGCGCGTCTTGGCGGTAAAAAAAATAATTTTACTCATCCTCCCACAACCCCCCCATCAGAGCCTTCGCAATCCGAGCGTTAATTTCCCGACGCTTCTCATCCGGTGCCTGGACAATCTCCTGACTGTAGAGAAAATCGCGGAAACTGGTGTGATAAATCCTGTAGCGGATTTCTCCCTTAATTTCCTCAGGGTACAGGAACTGCGCCCACTCTGTCAGCACCTTCTGCACCGTTTTCTCACTCTCACCGGCTAACTTCGCCAGCAACCCCCGCGAAACCGGCTGGCGGACTTCCCCCAGAATGTACACAATATTAATCTTCACCTCAAAAAGCCGCCCGTCTTCCATCCCCATGCGCCGCCAGTGATCGTCGCGGTAGTAATCCTGCAACCCTTGGGGCAGATTCTCAATCTTCTCCAAATCCCGGTACGCGCCGCCCTCAATCTCTGGCAGCACAAACCGCAGGTACATGAAATTATTCTCGCTCTTAGCCGCCAGTTTTGTGATAAACTCCCCCACAGCAATCCCCCGCTCAGCCATCCACGCCCGCAGTTGGGGACGCCCAGTCACCCCGCGAATATAAGTCTCGATATCCGCTAAACTTTCTTTCGGGTAATCTTGCAAGTCAAACAGCTGATGCCGCGTCTGCGGGTTAATCCGAAAAGGCACCGGCTCGGGTCGCCGCGTCAGGATAAAATAGACCCCATCCGGCAGCACCTCTGGCAAGTAAAGCACATTAGCGCCGCGACTCTGGCTGTCCAAATCCACCTCATCCAGCGCGTCAACGGCAATCGCCAGTCGCTCTCCCGGCTTCAGCTTTTTGCTCGCCTCCGCCAGCAGATTGGACAAGAAATTGCCATTCTTCATACTGTCAGGGTGCAGCGGAGTTTGATAGGGCAAGTCGTAGCGGTCAATTAACTGCTTGCAGACACTGTTGAGGAAATCACCCGTGCTGGTGATGCCGGCAGAGCGCATGTTAAAATAGGCCACGCACTCATTCCACAAAACGTACTCAGCGAGGATAGCGCTCTTGCCAGCCCCCGGTAGCGCAACAATGGTAAAATAGCCCTTAGGATGCCTTTGGCAGAACTTTTCAATCGCCGCAAAAACGAATTGCCGCCCGACAAACCCATCCGTCTTGTCCGCAATAATCTCCCGGAAATTCAGGTCAGCCGGCGGGCTTTGGTCTGCCCAACCGCTCCCAAATCTCTTGCAGCCTGTCCTCAATCTGGCCCAACCCATCCTCAATGCCAGAAGCCATCCCCGAAATCCGAGAAATTTCTGCCTCTAACCCCTTGACAATTGCCTGATTTTGTGCCTTTAATTGCTTAATGCCATCCAGAATATTGCCCAGCAGCGACAGCTGCATGCCGGCAAAAGCTTGCCCCCCCTGGGCGGCGTCGTGAGCCAGAACTTGGCGCAACGCCTTGGGGAAAGTCTCGTGCAGCCTTTGAGCCACGTACTGGATGGCATCAGGGGGGAGAGACACCCCAGCCGCAGTGCACAGCCAGCCGGTGGCGTGTTCCCAAGTTTGTGGATCGAGCGCTCGCACTTTAGCCAAATCTTGGGAATTGGCGGAAAAAAGAGCCGGGAGGTGCTGCTCTTCAATGCCGGTGTAATTTGGATCGCCTTCCGTTGCTCTGGCAATAGTGCCCCAGTAGGTCTCGCTTTTTTTAGCGACAGTCTCCAAAGCCGCTTTGTGGGCTGAATACAGGGGGTTTTTGGCCACAGAATAGATAGCGAGGGCCACAGCCAGCCCCACAGCCTGCGCCAGCTCATCGCTATCGAGGAGATTCTGGTCATAGCGCAGCCGGTTGGCCAACTCGCCGAGGTCATTGGACAGCATCCCGCCGGCAAGACTGGCGGCGATGCCGGCAGCACCAGCCCCTGCCATTATAATCGGTGCCGTGCCGGTGGCGGCGGTGAGGGCACCGGCAGCCACTGTCCCGCCCAACACAACAGTCCCACAGGCAAGGAGCCTGGTTTTGATTTCTGCTAAATTAAGGCGTTTCATCCCAATCGCTGACCTTCTGCTAAACGCTGACCCGGCAATGAGAAAACGCCCCCATATAAATAGAGAGTGCCGGTGCCCAGACTGAGAACTTATCTACAAAATTCTATCACGCACAAATTCCGCCGGTGGAACCAGAAACCGGGTTTCTGAAAGAAACCCGGTTTCTACTAGCCGGGTCGGAAGGACCCGCCCCTACTGCCTGGGAACGCGACTCTGGAGGCTCCGCCTCCTTTCCCACCCCAAACCAATTAAAACAGTAACAGCTTATCAGTTGCCGGTGGCATAGAGTGTGTATAATTGTATCATCTTGTATGGGCGGTTTCACCCGAAATATTCGAGACACAAGCAACAATTGTACTAAACCCGCCCCGGCACCACCGGCACCTCAACCCGCCCCACACCTCACGATACATGATATAATTCTGCAAGAGGCTAGATCCTCCTTTTGCGGCGTTCCCAGGCAGATCCTGGGAACGAGCAAATTATCCCACGCAAAAATTACGCCGGTGGGGCCAGAAACCGGGTTTCTTTCAGAAACCCGGTTTCTCGACATTAGACAAATCAACCCACCGGCGCAATTCCCGCCAAATCCAGAATTTCGGGAATCAAATCCTCCCGCTTAATCACCATCATGTGAACCCCCTGACAGAGATCCTTCGCCATCCGCACCTGCTCAGCCGCAATTAACATCCCTTCGCGCAGCGGATTTTTCGCGCGTTCCAGCCGGTCAATGATAGCTTCAGAAATCCGCACCCCTGGCACATTCTTATTCAAGAACTGAGCGTTCTTCGCTGATTTAATTAGAAAAATACCCGCCAGAACCGGCTTGCCAGACCCGGCAGCAATTTGACTCATAAACTTTTCCAGCCGGTTAAAATCGCAAACCAGCTGACTTTGGAAAAACTGCGCCCCCGCCTCCAGCTTGCGCTCAAACCGGCGCTGCAAACCCGACCAACTCGGAGATTGCGGGTCAACAGCAGCGCCGGGAAATAAATCCGTCGCCCCATCGGTCAGAGGCTTGTCATTAAACTCAATCCCGTGATTGAGTTTGTCAATCAGTCGCAGCAAGCGCACCGATTCCAAATCAAACACGCTCTTGGCGTCAGTATGGTCGCCCGCTTTCACCGGATCGCCGGTGAGTGCGAGAACAGTGCGAACTCCCAGAGCGTGAGCGCCTATCAAATCAGCTTGCAGAGCAATGCTATTGCGATCTCGGCAAGCCAGCTGGCAAATCGGCTCAATCCCCTGCTGCAGCAAAATTGCCGAAGCAGCCACCGGCGACATCCGCATCACCGCGCGACTGCCATCGGTAATATTAATCGCGTGGACTCGATCCTTCAGGAGTTGAGCCATTTTTATCATGTGAGATGGGTCGCCACCTTTCGGCGGAGCCACCTCAGCGGTCACTAAAAACTCGCCGGCTTTTACCGCATCGCGGAAGCGATGGGGAGCGAAAGTTGATACAGGGGTGCTAGAAAGCGCCATAGGCTGCTCTGTCATGTCTGAAAACCGGGTAGGAAAAATAAAATGAAGCGGGCGCAAATTGCCACCCGCTCTGTTTTAGCTTCATTATCCTCTGATATCGCCCCCTCTGTTGGAATCCCTTCTCCAGAACCTGATTCAGACGTAGCACAGGCCAGAGCGCCTGTGCACCGGACAGGCGGGACGCCTGTCCTACGCCTTCTGGGGACAGGCGGGACAGATGTCCTGCGCCATCACACCGGCATAGAATAACCCAGAGCCGCTTTCACCTTGCGCAGGGTTTGATTAGCGATCGCCTCCGCCTTTTGCCGCCCCTCACGCAGCACCGACTCCAGATATCCCCGATCGTCCATCACTTCCTTATACTTCTGCTGAATCGGCTTCAGCGCCTCCACCGCCACCTCCGCCAGCAGAGGCTTGAACTGTCCCCAGCCCATATCCTGACACTCCGCAGCCACCGCCTCTTTCGTCTTGCCAGAAAGCAGCGTGTAAAGTGTCAGTAGGTTATTGCACTCAGGCCGGTTCGGATCGTCAAACGTCAAACCGCGAATTGGATCGGTTTTGCAGCGCTTGATTTTCTTGACAATCTCATCCGGCGAATCCAGCAGATTAATCCGGCTGCCCTCCGCCGGGTCAGACTTGGACATCTTGCGCGTGCCATCCGTCAAACTCATCACCCGCGCCCCCTCCTTGCGAATCAGGGGATTGGGCAGCTTCAGCACCGGCACCTCCGGGCGGCCAAACTGGTGATTCAGCCGCGCCGCAATATCGCGAGTCAGTTCCAAGTGCTGCTTCTGGTCTTCACCCACCGGCACCTTGTCCGGTTCATACAGCAAAATATCCGCCGCCATCAGCACCGGGTAATCCAGCAAGCCGGCGCTGACATTTTCTCCCTGTTTGACCGCCTTTTCCTTAAACTGGATCATATCCTGCAGCCAGTTGAGGGGAGTAATGCAGTTGAGCAGCCACGCCAGCTCACTGTGGGCGCAGACATGGGACTGCACAAAGATGCTGGAATAGTTCAAATCAATGCCGCACGCCAGATAGAGCGCCGCAATCGTGTAAGTGTCTGCCGCCAGCGTCGCTGGGTTGTGCGGCACCGTAATCGCGTGCAGATCCACCACGCAGAAGTAATTGTCGTACTGGCTCTGAATTTCTACCCAGTTGCGAATCGCGCCGAGATAGTTGCCCAGATGCAGGTTGCCGGTTGGCTGAACCCCAGAGAGAACGCGCTGCTTGCTCATAAATTCAACTTAACTGTCACCTAGCCCACCGGCAGTGCCGGTTAAGACTAGCGTATCAATAGTTTGGCAGCTTCTGGCCTCAACGCTTGGGAAAAGACAGCTGTAGGGTACTGAGAAACCCGGTTTCTTTAAGAAACCGGGTTTCTCTTGCAAACACGTTCATCCAACTGAGAACCGCTATACATAGCACAAACTCAGCGCCACAGCAAATAATTTTAATAATATTTAATAAAAATAGCCGGTGCCCCAGACCGGCACCGGCAGCGGCACTGCTGGCTTTGCCTAGATGTGTGAGAGCCGCACGACCGCGCTTAGGCGCAGAGAAGGGGTGATTCTTGAGATTCTCTGGCACCTCGATGTCTGCGGTTGAGAAATGATACCAAATTGAGATATATAGCAGCATGCACTTAGGTTAGTGTGATTCGTAGGGTGCGTTCCCGTGCGAGGGAACGCACCCTACCCCCGGCTTTCTGTCCGCGCCCAATATGACTGCAGCTATAGCATTTCTCATCCGAGGTGAGGTACTGAGAAACCCGGTTTCTTTAAGAAACCGGGTTTCTGGTCAATAGTTCATCCAATAGAGAACCGCTAGAGATAGTATTTTTTCCTCTGGCTGAAAAGGCTTTACTGCCGTTTTTTCAATCCAAAATCCAAAATCAAAGCATCCCAAATTGGTATTCAAACCGACAGCACCGGCACCCCAGCCCAGGGTTACGAGTGGGCCCACAGCACCAAACCGGGCTCGTAGGGGCTGCTCAGGTTCGGGTGGTTGGGCAGCACGCGCAGGGACAGACCCTGCAACCCGGAAGAGGTGTAGGCGATCGTAGCCGTGTAGATACTCAAGCCATTGAAATCTTGACCTTGACAGTCCATCACCACCGGCACCCCATTAGTAATCTGCCCAGTGGCGTCCACCGCCCCTTGGTAGAGCTGCACCTGCACGTCAGAAGGAGTCAGCCCCGCCAAATTCAGGCGAGCCTTAACAGCAATATTTTGGTTGACGCGGACATCAGCCGGTTCAGAGATGTCAACATCTTGAATTTTGATGTCGTACCAGCGCTCAAACAGGCGCGTTTTCCACTGAGCCAGAGCCTTAGCTGCACCGCAGCTATCCGCATTCATCGTGCGGTAGCGGTCGCTAGCGGGGAAATAAGCTCGCGTAGCGTACTCTCCCACCATGCGGGCGGTGTTGAAGCGGGGGCAGTTGATGCGGATCGCTTCTTTCATCTTAGCCACCCACTTGCGGGGAAGCCCCTCCTCGTCCCGGTCGTAGAACAGGGGCACCACTTCCTGCTCCAGCAAATCGTACAGGGCGTTAGCTTCAACAGTGTCCTGATAGTTCTGGTCGTCGTACACCTCGCCGTGACCGATCGGCCAGCCGGTGCGGACGTAATCCGCCTCGTCCCACCAGCCATCGAGGATGCTGAGATTGAGCAGCCCATTCATGGAAGCCTTCATGCCGCTAGTGCCGGAAGCTTCGCGGGGCCGGCGGGGGGTGTTGAGCCACACGTCACAGCCTGACACCATCATCCGGGAGACGTTGATGTCGTAGTTGGGGATAAACACAATGTTATGCCCCATGCCCTGCTCGCGAATAAAGTGAATAATCGCTCGGATGACTTCCTTGCCGGGAATGTCATGGGGGTGGGCTTTACCGGCAATCACAAACTGCACCGTGCGTTTTTTCTGCGTCCCGTGCAAGCCTGCCTTGAGCCGGTCGGGATGGAGGTCGAGCAAAATCCGCTTAATTCGCTCAATATCGCGCAGGAACAGCGTCCCCCGCTTGTAGGTGGCGAAGCGGCGGGCGAAGCCAATCGTCAAGACGCTCGGATCGAGGACTTCTTGGGCTTGGGCAATTTCGATCGGGGAGGCACCGCGCTCGCGCAGGTATTTTTGCAGCCGGTCGCGGACAAACACCACCAGTTCCGACCGAGCTCGCTCGTGATTGCGCCACAGCTCATCGTCGGGAATGGCACTGATGCGCTCCCAGAGGGGCTTGTCAGCCGGTGCCGACGCCCACTGCGGGCCCAGGTAGCGGTCGTAAATCTCCTGGGTTAACTTGGCCACGCAGCTGCGGGCGTGCACCCCATTGGTAATCGAAGTCACCGGCACTTCATTTTCCGGCAGACCGGGCCACAAGTTCTTGAACAGCGCCCGCGACACTTCCCCGTGCAGCTTGGCGACGCCATTGACAAAACTGGCCATCTTAATCGCCAGCGTGGCCATATTGAACGGCGACTGCAAATCGCCGGTGTTTTCCCGGCCCAGGGCTAGAAATTGCTCCCGCGACAAACCGAATATGTTAGCGTAGTACCCCAAGTAGTACATAATTTTGTCAGCTGGGAACAAGTCGAACCCAGCCGGCACCGGCGTGTGAGTGGTGAACACGCTGCTAGCGGCCACCACCTGGCGGGCTTGCGCGAAGCTGAGGCCGTTCTCTTGCATGAGCATGCGAATGCGCTCTAGGGTTAAAAATGCCGAGTGCCCCTCATTCATGTGATAAGCTGTGGGGGTCAGGCCCAGAGCCCTGAGCATCCGCACGCCACCAATGCCCAGCATAATTTCTTGGTGGATGCGCATATCCATGTCACCGCCGTAAAGCTGGTCGGTGATGTCGTGGTCGTACTGGGATTTATTCGCTTCAATATTGGTGTCCAGCATGTACAGCGGCACCGTTCCCACTTGCACGCGCCAGACGCGGGCGTAGACCGTGCGCCCCGGATAATCTACGGAAATCCGGAGTTCCGAGCCATCGGGATTGCGCTCCAGGTGCAGGGGCATATTGTAGAAGTCGTTAATCGGGTAGCGCTCCTGCTGCCAGCCATCGGCGTTGAGGTACTGGCTGAAATAGCCTTCCTGGTAGAGCAACCCGATGCCAACCAGAGGAATTCCCAAGTCGCTGGCCGATTTCAGGTGGTCGCCGGCGAGGACGCCCAAACCGCCGGAGTAGATCGGCAGGCAGTCGGTGAGGCCAAATTCAGCCGAGAAGTAAGCGTAGCAGTCGGGAGTCTGAGCCTGGTCAGTCCTTTCCGGGGAGTGTTCTGGGCTGAGCGCTGACTTCTGACCCCGGTGCTTGCGAAACCAGTTGCGCTCCTTGAGGTAGTCGTCCAGCTGGCGGGAGGCTCGTTCCATCTGGGCTAGAAAGCCCTCATCTTCCGCCACTTCGTTGAGGCGCTGCTGAGAGATGGTTCCCAGCATCAGAACTGGGTTGTGGCGGCTGGATTCCCACAAGTCGCGATCCAGGCGTCGGAACAGGTCTTTGGTTTCAACGTTCCAATCCCAGTGCAAATTGTAAGCGAGTTTGCGCAGGGGTTCCAGCTGAGCTGGCAGAGAAGGAGAAACGTTAAAGGTACGAATTGGCTGCATTGGCAGATCCTTAATGCGAATAGGGACTGTGGGCTTAAGAAACTCTGAAGGGAGAAGAGTAAAAGATATTTCTGACTTCTGAATGCTCGCAAGCCACTTGCCTGTAGCCCATTGTCTCTTCTATTTTGGCAAAAGTCAGTATTCTTAATAGTTTTCCCAGATATCGGCAAACATATCTGCTCGTGCTCTGCTGGCGATTGGTTGCGCCACCGCTGTTTCCTGCCGCGCCCGCCTGATTCCCTCGCCGGCATCCGAGGTGCGGTCAAAGTTCCCGGGTGGGGGTGTTGGGTGAAGCGATGTTGCCGGTCTGCGCCGCGCTCTCAGCCCGCCAGAAGCACGCCCCCTTCTCCCCTCTGAATCGCTGCCCACTCTAATCTTATAGCGTTTTTCGTATGAGTGAGGTACTGAGAAACCCGGTAACTTTGGCGAAACCGGGTTTCTTTGGGTGTATTTCATCCAACTGAAAACCGCTATAGCCCCCGGATTGAGGCGCAATCAACTCAGCAGTGCTCTATTAAGGCACCCGACAGCAAGTCTCCCCAGCACCTCTCAGCCGGCGGCAACAGGGTGCCATCACAGGTTGATTCACTCCCACTGCTTAATTTGTTAAATTTTTATAAAGTCTGGCCGGACGGGGATTAGATATGATTTAAAATCCTCAAAATTTAGACACTTAGAGCTAAAATTCTTAAAAGAAGTTATATAAATTTAAACAAATATTACATTTTAGCGACAGGGGAGGGAGATGCTGCAGTCAAGCCGGCAAAAGTTAGACAGCGAGCTGCGATTCCGGGCGCTGCTCGAAAACGGGACGGATCTGATTTTAATTCTGGACGCCGAGGGGATTTGCCGCTACGTCAGTCCATCGCAGGAGCGGATTTTAGGCTTTCCCCTCAACGAGGTGATCGGCAAAAAAGCCTTTGAGCTGGTTCACCCGGACGACCTATTGCCGATTGTCGAGACGTTTCAGCGAGCGCTGCTTTCCCCGAGAGCGCACCTGCCGGTCGCCAAGTACCGGATGCGGCACCGCAATGGCTCTTGGTGTTTCTTTGAGGGCGCGATCGCCAACCTGCTGGATCGGCGAGCGGTGAAAGGGGTGGTGGTCACCTGCCACGACATCACTCACCGCCTGCGTTCGGAAGCTGCCTTGCTGCAAGCTAAAATGGCAGCGGAAGCAGCCAACCGGGCCAAGAGCGCGTTTCTGGCCAACATCGGCCACGAACTGCGAACGCCGCTGAGCGTGATTGTCGGCTACAGCGACCTGCTGCTCGAAGAAGCCAGGGCGACAGGCGAGAAGGAGTGGGTGCGGGATTTGCAGCAAATTCGCTCCGCCGGCACACATCTGCTGACCCTGATCAATGATTTGCTGCAGATTGCCGAGCTCGAAGCCGGACAGATTGGCTTGCGGCTGGAGAAGTTCAACATCTCCACCTTGATTGAAAACGTTGTGACAGCAATTTTACCGCAGGTCGAAAGAAATGGCAATACTCTGGAGGTGCGCTGCGCCGGCAATCTGGGCGTGATGCACGCCGATCAGAAGAAAGTCCGGCAAATCCTGCTGCACTTGCTGGGCAACGCCGCCAAATTCACGGAGAACGGCAAAATTACCCTGGCGGTGAGTTATGGAGATGGTCAGCTAGGGAGCTTCGGATCTCTGGAGGGCGCGAAATCCTTTTCCCCTCAAGGATCTCCCCCCCTCACCCACTCATCTTGGGTAACATTCACCGTTGCCGACACCGGCATCGGCATTCCCGCCGAGTATGTGCCGCACCTGTTCGAGGCGTTCACCCAAGCTTATGACTCTGCAGAGCGCATGTACGGCGGCACCGGCTTGGGATTGGCCATCACCCGCCGCCTCTGCGAGATGATGGGTGGCTTGATTGCCGTGCGCAGTCAGCCTGGAGTTGGGTCTGCGTTTACGGTTTATCTGCCTGCAGATGTGGCCAGCCGCACCGCAGCGGCAGCGATGGCCGAGGAGGATTTTGCCTAGAGGGCATGGGGCAATACGCAGTTCCTAGATCTCAGCCCCTATTGAGCTGAGAAATAGGAATAGAAATCACAAACTCAGCCCCCTGTCCGGGTGCGGAGGCGCACGTCAGCATTCCCCCGTGTTTTTCCACCACAATCTGGTAACTAATCGACAGCCCCAAGCCGGTGCCTTGACCGACCGGCTTGGTAGTAAAGAAGGGGTCAAACAGCCGCCGGCGCACTTCCTCACTCATGCCCGGGCCATTGTCGGCAATGCGAATTTCAACAAATTGGGGATTGGGCACAGGGGATTGGGGATTGGGCATTGGTAATGCCCGATTCGCCACTGAGGTGCTAATCTCAATCGTGGGGATTGGGGATTGGGGATTGGGCATTGGGCATTGCTGTTGTTTCCCGCGCCCGATGCCCGGTGCCCGGTGCCCCTCTTCCAGCGCATCAATGGCATTGGAGAGGATATTCATAAACACCTGATTCAACTGACCGGCATAGCACTCCACCTTGGGGAGATTGCCGTAGTTTTTAATCACCTGGATTGCCGGATAAGCAGGTTTGGCTTTTAGCCGGTTTTGCAAAATCAGCAGCGTGCTGTCAATCCCAGAGTGAATATCGACCGCCTTCATTTCCGCTTCGTCCAGCCGCGAGAAAGTGCGCAGGGAAAGCACAATCTCGCGAATGCGTTCGGCTCCCACTTTCATAGAAGACAGGAGTTTGATCAGGTCTTGGCGCAGGAAATCCAGATCGACAGTTTCCAGTGCTTCCTGGACTGCCGGTGTGGGATTGGGGTATTCGTGCTGGTACACTCCCACCAGTCTCAGTAAGTCTTGGGCGTAGTCACTGGCATAAGTGATATTGCCGTAGATAAAATTAACCGGGTTGTTGATTTCGTGAGCGACACCGGCAACCAGCTGCCCGAGGCTAGACATTTTCTCGCTCTGAATCAGCTGGGCTTGTGTGCGCTGAAGTTCGTTCAGGGTGTGCTGGAGTTGCTTGGCTCGCTCTCGGGCTTCCTTAGCAGCAGCGCGGGTTTGTTCGTAAAGTCTGGCTTGGTCAATGGCGATAGCTAGTTGGTCTGTAACTGCTTGCAGCAGTTCCACTTCCGTCTCGCTCCAAGGACGCAATCCCTGAGTGGAATGGCAGCCAATCATGCCGACTTCACCGCTTTGAGTCTGAATCAGCAGCACCACTGTTGAACTCAGCAAGAGCGAAAGGTACAGATAGCTGATTCCCAGCTCATTGAGGGTGCTGGCATCAGCCGGGTGGTGGATTTGCCGCTCCAAGAACTGCAGCACCAAGGGGCTAAATAACTCAACAGGCGAGGAACCAATCATGGTTGGTAAGGAGGGATTCTTCGCCTCGTGCACCATCTCCCAAACGGGCGGTTTGGCGTTATTGCGATACCAGCTGAAGCAGCACCAATCCACCTGCAAAAGATTGTGGATCTCCCGCACGGCAGTTGCCAGAATTGTGTCCAAATCTAAGGAGTTGCGGATGGCTCTGGCGAGCCGGTTGAGCAGCGCTTCCCGCTGCGCTTGCTGTCTCAGGACTTGCTCCGATTGCCGCAAAGCTTCTTCCGACCGCACGCGCTCAGTAATGTCGCGTGCGAAGCAAAATATGAATCTGTCGCAGCCAATCTCGACGATAGAGGCGCTGATTTCCAAATCTACAAGAAGCCCATCTTTCCGGCGGTGCTTGGTCTGGAAGCGGTCAGAGCCAGTTTGGAGCAATTTCTCTATGTGCCTTGCGGTTTCCTCAGGGGTTTCCTGCGCCTCAAGTTCGTTAATGCGCATGCCAAGCAGTTCCTCCCGCGAATATCCCACAATTGCGGAAAACGCGGGATTGACTTCCACGAGCTGCCCGTCAAAACGCAATTTGAAGAAACCGTCCAGCGTACTTTGCAGAATCAGTTGATTCTGCCGAATCTGCTCTTGTAGCGCCTCCTCTGCCCGTTTGCGAGCGGTGATTTCAATGACAACCGCACCAATTCCAATAAAGCCATCCTCACCTAGCAGCGGGAAGTGAGAGGCAATCCAGTGTCGCAAAACCCCCGGGTTTTTGGGCGTATAACTGCTAGTTTCCCGGTTGAGAGCGGGCTCTCCTGTCGCCAGCATCTGCCGGTACATTGGCTCTAAAATAGGTGCCAGATGCGGCAGCACTTCAGCCAGAGTTTTGCCCAAATGCTCTTCTACTGATGGCCCATTCATTTCTGCTAGTGTTTCGTTGATTTGTGCGAACCGCAGATCCCGGTCGAGGATGGCCATGCCAGCGTTTGCGGCTTTGAAAAAGGCGTCAAAGCGAGCTTGCCGCAGAACTAACTCTCTCTCCAGCGCCTTGCGAGCCGTGATGTCCTGTACCACACCCACTATACCGATGACGTTGCCAAAACCGTCCCGCCAGCAGCTTTTCGTGGTGAGTAGCGTCTGGATTTCGCCCGCTACCAGCGCATCTTCTTCATATCTCTGAGTTTCGCCCGATGTTATGATTTCGCGGTCTTTGTCCATGATTTGGCGGGCAAGTTCAGGCGGCAATAGCTCGGTGTCTTTCTTGCCAATCATTTCCCCCACAGACATTCTAGCAATGCTGGCAGCGGCAGGGTTAACCATTACATAACGCCCCTGAAGGTCTCTGACAAAAATGCCATCAGCGGTGCTTTCAAGGACGGTGCGCAAGAGGTTGTAACTGCGCTGGATCTCCGACTCGGCCTGCTGTCGGTCGAGGATTTCCTGTTGCAGTTGCTCATTTGCCCGGGAAAGTTCAGCAGTCCTCTCTGCCACAAGTTCTTCCAGGTGTTCTTGGTACTGTCGCAGCGCAACTTCGGCCCGCTTGCGCTCGGTGATTTCAATCGCGACCACACCGATGGCGGCAGGTTTCCCGTCCGGGCCTGGGAGGGGAAAGTAAGAGGCCATCCAATACCGCTCCACACCGGGCTGTTTTGGTGTTTCGCCGCTGATTTCTATGTTGTGAAACGCTTCGCCTGCGGTCAGTATCCGCCGGAACATTGGCTCTACAGCAGGTGCCAGATCGGGCAGGATTTCCCCCACGGTTTTGCCCAGATGATCCGCCACGGACAGCCCGTTTATGTCTGCTAGCGCTTCGTTAATTTGCACATACCGCATCTGGTCGTCTATAATTGCTAGACCGGCGGGCGACGTGGTGAAAAAGGCGTTAAAGCGGGCTTGCCCCCAGGCTAAATCTTTTTCCAGGGTTTTGCGGTCGCTGATATCTTCGACCACGCCAATCAAATATTGCGGCTCTCCTGCAGCGGAGCGCACCAAGGATACGGTGAGCTGAACCCAGATGTGGGAGCCATCTTTGCGGATGTAGCGCTTTTCCATTGAGTAGCGCTGAATCTCCCCAGCCAGCAGCTTGCGGACCCACTCCAGATCGGCATCCAAGTCATCCGGGTGCGTGATTCCCCTGAACGTCAGCGCCTGCAGTTCCTCAACGCTGTAACCCACAATGTCACAAAATCTTTGATTGACCAGCAGCCACCGGCTATCTTTAGCGCCCACATGGCAAATGCCTACTGCGGCTTGCTCGAAGGTGGAGCGGAATCGCTCCTCGCTTAAGCGCAGTGCCTCTTCGGCGGCGGCGCGTTCGGTGATGTCAATCCCCACCCCAAAGAAGAAGTCCACTTCACCGCTGTCTTTAAAGACTAACCGTCCGCGCCACTCGACGAACCTTTTTTGTCCGTCTTTAGTCAGCACGCAGTTGGCGTGAGTCACCGGCAACCTCAGCCTCTTCAGGCGCTCTACAGTCTCGCCTAACGCCGCGCGTTCCTCCGAGGGTACGAAAGTCTCCATGTAATTCCTGCCGGCTACTTCTTCTGGGGTGTAGCCCAGGGCGCTGAGCATGGCTGGATTCATCATCCGGATTTTCAGGTTGGCGTCCACTGTGACGATAAACGCCGGGCAGGTTTCGATAATGGTTTTGTTGAAGTCCCTTTCTTTGATTAATGCTTCTTCAATGCGCTTGCGGTTTGTGATATCTTTGTGTGTGCCGGCCATCCTGAGGGGCTTGCCGGTTTCATCCCGCTCTACGACTTTGCCGCTTGCCTGAATCCATTTCCATTCCCCTGATTTTGTCCGCATTCTAAATTCGGCTTGGTAAGCAGGCGTGCGCCCTTCTAAATGAGGGTTCAACAGTTCTCTCACCGGGGGCATATCATCAGAATGCACGAGACTTATCCAAGTGTTGACGTGTCCTTCCAGTTCGCCTGGACTGTAGCCCAGCATCTGCGCCCACCGGGGGCTGAAATAAATTTCGCCGCTGGCTACGTTCCAATCCCACAGCCCAACCTCAGCTCCCTCTACTGCCAGATGCAATCGCTCTTCGCTGACGCGCAGTGCTTCTTCTGCTTGCTTGCGGTGGCTGATGTCTTCCACGCTCGACCAGATCAGCCGCTCTCCGTCTTTTTCTACTATCACCCCCTTGAGCCGCACCGGCACAAAATGCCCGTCTCTGTGAATGTATTCTTTTTCATACGGGCCATAGCGCCCCGTCTTTTCTAAACTCTCTAGCTGGAGTTGTTCTTGCGCCTGGTATTTTTTCGGCGTAATTTCCCAGTAGGTCAGGTTGAGGGTTTCTTCTGCGGTTCGACCGAGAATGGCAGCGAAAGCCGGATTGACCTCAACCAGTTTCCCATCGAGCCGGCACAAGGCCAGACCGATGGGACAGATCTCAAACAAATTGCGGTCGAACTGTTCGCTTTTATTTATAAATTTTTCTGCTGATTGGCGCTTTCGCCCCTGACTTCTATGGGGCGTTTTAGCCTGTGTTAATTCAGCAGCACCGCGACAGCCGTCAGAATTGTGAAGTTCTCCTGACTCCGGGTGATGGGTCAAACCCCCCGCCCCCCTGACTTCGGTGATGTCCGCACAGGAGCCGGCGTACCCTAAAAACTGGCCATCAGGCAAAAACTGCGGGGTAGCTGTATCCAAAATCCAGCGATATTCCCCACCGGCACTCCTGAGGCGATATTGCATCTGGAAGCGCCGCCGCTGCACAAATTCCCTGATATAATTGTCTGAATACCGCTGTCTGTCCTCGGGATGGATGCCTTCCAGCCAGCCCGATCCCTGTTCTTGCTCCAGGGTTCGTCCCGTAAATTCCAGCCAGACTGGATTGAAGTAATGCCGGTGGAGAGGGCTTTCGGTGTCGGGCGTTCCCACACCAGCCCCGATATGTCCATTAACCGCGCCTAGCTCTGTACCGGCTACCCAAATCATGGCGGGAGCGGTATCCGCCATAATCCGAAGTCGGTGCTGGATATCGAACAGTGCTGCCTTTGTAGTTTTGCGCTTAGTGTTTTGGCCTTTGAGTTTTCGGGGAGCCACTTCTGCTTGCCTTTTTCGCTCAATTTTATTACGATTATACAAGATTTTATCAGGGGCTGATATATTTAAGTATTATTTTTACTTTTTCAACGCCATTTCCCGAAAGCCGGTGGCGAAACCCCTAGCCTCCGTGTCCGTCGCAGTGGCTTTCGGTAGCCGCAAGCACATATCTTTCGGATGGCAACACCGCACGGTGCCGGTGGGGCCGACGCCCAACTACAAACTTTGGGCTTTCTTTGGGCGCTCAGTAGGGGCGGGTTCACCCAAAATTGTTCGGCTCAGTTTAGATGTTAGTAAACCCGCCCCTACTAACTTTTGGGCCGACGCCCAACTACTAACTTTGGGCTTTCTTTGGGCGCTCAGTAGGGGCGGGTTCACCCAAAATTGTTCGGCTCAGTTTAGATGTTAGTAAACCCGCCCCTACTAACTTTTGGGCCGACGCCCAACTACAAACTTTGGGATTTCTTTGGGCGCTCAGTAGGGGCGGGTTCACCCAAAATTGTTCGGCTCAGTTTAGATGTTAGTAAACCCGCCCCTACTAACTTTGGGCCGACGCCCAACTACAAACTTTTGGGCCGACGCCCAACTACAAACTCTGTAAAATACGGTTAATTGCCGGGAATTATAGGGGTTTTCATATTGGGGCGGTGCAGAGAAACCCGGTTTCTTTAAGAAACCGGGTTTCAGGGGCGCAATTAAAAACTAATTTAACGGATATTGGCTTGTAGGATTCCTTTCAGTCCCCAGCTGTGGCAATAAGGAGTTGCAGCTAGTACAGGCACGCTCAGTAGAGCCGCCGGATGGAGAAATCTGGTTTCCGGCACAGAGCTCCGGAAGAGAGCCGGTGGCAGCTGGGCTCAATGGTGACAGATGCGGGGCCAGCATTAGGGTGCTATCCCTAAGGGAGAGGCACCCAAATAGCCGATGATCGCAAAGCGGAACGCTGGCAATATGGGGGAGTCCAGGCAAGAAAAGCCGGCAGCCGGCAGGGGCGGTTAAGCAAGCCTTGCCATAAATGCGCCTAAAATTGAGTAAATAGGGAGTCAGCAGGCACCGGCTAGTAGCAACCGATAAGCAGAAATATATGAGAGTGGTTTCATGAATGTCATTAATTGCGCAAACTGTGGCAAAGAAAATCCAGAGGAAAACCTTTTCTGTTCTGGCTGTGGCAGCTCTTTGGCAGGATTGACCCCCAGTCAGGCGAGCCTGGAAGCCCAGCCTGTAGCTTCTACCGAGTTGCAAGCGGGGACGAAGTTACGGGATCGCTACATTATAGAGCAGCTGTTGGCGCAGGGGGGGTTTGGCAGAACTTACCGGGCAGAAGATACAGGCCGATTTAACGCCCCTGTGGCGATCAAAGAACTCAGCCCGGGACTGCAAGGAACCTATGCCCTCCAGAGAGCCGAGGAACTGTTCAAGCGAGAAGCGCAGACGCTCAACAAACTCGCACACTCGCAAATTCCCAAATTCTGGGAAATTTTTCGGGAAGGGTCAAGGCTGTTTTTAGTGCAAGACTTTGTGGAAGGCCAAACCTATTATGCCTTGTTGCACCAGCGCCTGGAGCTGGGACAGCGTTTCAGCGAAGCGGAAATCGTGCAGCTGTTTCGCCAACTCCTCCCGGTTTTGAGCTATCTGCACGGTCTGGGTGTCATCCACCGGGACATTTCCCCAGACAATATTATCCTGCGCTCGGCGGACAGCCTGCCGGTGCTGATTGACCTGGGCGCAGTCAAGGAAGTGGCCATCAATGTGGCTACACAGATAGCCGGTGCGCCAGCTGTCGGCACCTGCGTCGGGAAAGTTGGCTACGCGCCTGACGAGCAGCTGCGGATGGGAATCGTCGCGCCCCACAGCGATCTGTACGCCCTAGCGGTAACCGCCCTGGTGCTGATCACCGGCAAGAAAGATCCCCGGCAACTCCTAGATCCCAATACGCTGCAGTGGGTGTGGGAAAAGGAGATCGCCCTTAGCCCGAAGCTTACCGAGGCGCTCACCCGGATGCTCGCCCCCAAGCCGGCTCAGCGCTTCCAATCGGCCATAGAAGTCCTGCACTTCCTGGAAGAGCAACCCCCCGCTGCGCCGCCGCCACCCTATGCGCCCGGGCCAGATGTCCCAGTGCGCAAACAAAAACGCTGGCCCTTGGCAGCTGCCGGTCTGGCAGCTGCCGCCGTCGCTGTCGCCCTGGGGCTGAGCTTGATGGGGCAATCTCGGAGGCCAAACCCAAAGGCGGCGTTTGGAGGAGATGGCATCTTAAACATAGGTGTTGTGACCACCCCCATAAATCCAAAAGAAAACTACCAGCCCCTGGCGGATTACTTGAAATCTGAGCTGGGAGCCAAGTTGGGCCTGGAGGTAAACGTTGAGGTTGAGGGGATTGAGATTAGAGAGAAAAACTCTTTAAAGAAGGCAAAAGATAGGATTATAGAAAAAAAATGGGATGTAATATTCCCCTTATCAGCCCAGCTTTCAGTGGTCGCAGAAGACAACAGCTATGTGTTTGCGGCTCGCATGTTTCCCCAAATGCCTCAAATCGAGGCGGCTCTTTTTGTGCGCTCGGACAGTCAAATACAGGGTTTAAATGATTTAACGCCCGACAAAAGGATTGCCTTAGGAGAATACAGCAACACGCTTTCTTTCTATATGCCGGTATACGACCTATACGGGAAAATTATCCGAGTCAATATGGGAAACACAATTTCTGACATGGTGAACAAGGTGAAGTCGCGGCAAGCTGATGTGGGGGTGAGTATTAACAGTTTACTGCAAAAGGAAGCAGATGTGCGGGTAATCGGTATAAGCAAGTCCATTCCCGGTGCGGGAGTGTACCTGTCACCGGCTCTTTCCCAAAAAGAGCGGGATTTGCTGAAAGCGTTTATGTTAAATGCCCCCTCAGAAATTAAGGAAAAAGCCTCCTACGGGGAAGGCAAGGAAGTTGATTACACGCAGTTTAGAAATATTATGGCCCGAGTGGAGGGGATTCTGGCCTGCGTTGATTTGACGCAAGATCCAGTGAGCTTTTTCTGTAATGGTGACAAGCCTGCCACTCAACTTCAACTGGGTGCAATCGAAGGCCCAGCCAGTAATATTAAAATCTCCGACGCTAACACCATTCACCTGACTTTACAGGGACAGGACGGTCAAGCTTATCGCGTTGTTTTGCCCAGGGCGGTACTGAATCAAATTCCCAGTGCGCCGCCGCCATTCGCCCTCAACGGTAAAAAGCTTAAGGTGAAAGGTGTGGAGCCAAAACAAGTTGCGGGAGCGTTGGAGCTGGAAATTACTAAGCCCGAACAGCTGACCATGATAGAATAAACTGCGAGGGGGGTGATAATATCACGTCCGGTTGATTGCCCTCATTTTCCACCCCTCACCCCCCAACCCCCTCTCCCACTTTGGGGTGAGGGGGGGAAAGAAAAGGGCTGCGGGAAAACTAAAAAACCAGGTTTCTGAATTTAAGCTTTAAGAAACCTGGTCTCTCAACTTTTCTGGTGGGAATGCGGGCACCGGCTCTCGCCAACGGCAGTCACAACCGGCTTTCCTCCATGACCGCATCTAGGAGCAAATCAGCGCCAAAGCGCACGGGATCGGTGCAGGGGAGGCCGGTTTCCGCCCGGACTTGTGCGATCGCATCGCTGGCTGCCGGTGCGTCGAGGTGGTGAGTGTTGAGTGCAATCGCAGCCACCCGCGCCGGTTGCAACGCCCCGCCGGCACTGGCAACCGCCTCATACAGCTGAACCACTACGGGCAAGGGAGGAATGGGCACATGGGGGTGATTGCGGATGTGGGGAAAACCGGCACGGTGCACCAGCACCAGATGAGTGGGCTGGGAACCGCGCAGCAGTGGCAGAGTTGCGGTTGAGCCCGGATGCAGCAGGGAGCCCTGTCCTTCAATGTGGAGGATGTCGCGCTCAGGGCCAAACTGCATGACCATTTGCTCGACAGCACCGGCAGCGAAGTCCACGCGCACGGCATCCAGGGCGATGCCGTCCCCGGCAATCATCAGTCCTGCTTGTCCAGTGGCCAGAAACTTGGAGCGCAACCCGCGCCGCAGGGAGGCCAGGTGCAATTCCAGACTGGTGGACATTTTGCCGATGGCCATATCGGTGCCCACGGTGAGTACGCGCCGGCAGCTGAGCTGGCGGGCTTTAGCGCCGCCAATGGCCAAGCGAGCTGGCTCTCGGCGCATGTCCCAGATCCACTGCCCCTCCCGCAGGAGTTCGCGGAATTCTTCGTCTTTTGCCAGGTGGGTGTGCAAACCGTTGGCCACAGACAGCCCCGCCGCCACGGCTTGCTTGACTTCCGCCAGCCACTCCGCCGGCAGTGCTCCGCCAGAGGGGGCGATGCCGATGGCCAGCACGTCCGGACTGTAAGCCAGCGCCGACTCAACTGAGGCAACAATCGGAACTTGACGCGGAATTCCTGTTAGTTCTGTTAAGGATTGACCGGCACACTCCCGGTCAATTACTGCTACAATAGAGGCTTCGCTGTAGCGTAGAAGGGAGATGCCGGTTTTGCCAGAAGTGCTGCGAATTCCTTCGTGGAGGAGAATAGCGACTCGATGTTCAGGTTTGAGCATAAAAACTGCCAAAAGTTACCCGTTAATAATTGTAGAATTTTCCTTCCAGGTGGAGCCGGTGAACAAGATTAAAATTGTTCTGGAGGCGGGGTGAGCTGGTTGGGCTAAAGCCCAACTACAAACCTTTTGGGCTAAAGCCCTACTACAAACTTTTTGGGCTAAAGCCCTACTACAAACTTTTTGGGCTAAAGCCCAACTACAAACCTTTTGGGCTAAAGCCCTACTACAAACCTTTTGGGCTAAAGCCCTACTACAAACCTTTTGGGCTAAAGCCCTACTACAAACTTTTTGGGCTGAAGCCCAACTACAAACCTTTTGGGCTGAAGCCCAACTACAAACCTTTTGGGCTGAAGCCCAACTACAAACTTTTTGGGCTGAAGCCCAACTACAAACTTTTTGGGCTGAAGCCCAACTACAAACCTTTTGGGCTGAAGCCCAACTACAAACCTTTTTAAGTTAGAGCATGGGAACGATAATTTTAATTTTTAATGACTCCCAGCCCGGGGAAATCATTGGGCACCAAGCGCCCATTGTGCAGGGGTGCGCCGACGAATGGGTCGTCTGTCAAGTTCAGGTGGCTGTCTAAATCGAGATAGTCGGCTAGGGGTGACAGGTGAGCCATTGCTGTATTGGCTAGCGAGCTGTCAGAATAGCAGCCAAACATTATTTGCAAGCCACTAGCTCGCGCCGTGTGGATGGCTCGTATGGCTTCAGTTAATCCCCCAGCTTTCATCAGTTTGATGTTAATGCCATGAACCCGGTCTGCGAGCTGGGGGATGTCGCGGCTGGTGAAGCAGCTTTCATCGACGAAGATGGGGAGGGGCGAGCGTTCTTTGAGTGCCGGCAAGTCTCGCTCTTGACCGGGGGGAAGGGGCTGCTCTACATATTTGACCCCCTGACCGGCAAGCCAGTCGCACATTTTAAAGGCATTATTGAGGCTCCAACCGCCATTGGCATCGACGCTCAGCTGGGTGATCGCCGGTGCTTCTGAGCGCACTGCTAATAGGATGGCTTTGTCGGCTTCAATACCATCAGGACTGCCTAATTTTAGCTTCAAAAATTGCAATTTTGTCACTTGCGACCACTGGCGCATTCTGTCGAGGGCACCTTCTGGGGAATTAATTCCTATGGTCAGGGAAGTGGGGGTGATGCGGCGGCGATCTAGCCCCCACATCTGCCAGAGGGGAAACCCCACTTTTTTGCCCAGCCAGTCGTGCAAGGCGGTATCGATGGCGGCGCGAGCTGCTGAGGGGGTGTTAAATTTTGTGAAAAGCCGCTCAATTTGCTGCCGGTCGTAGGGGCTGAATTTTTCGAGTGCCGGTGCGAGTTGCTGCAAGGCTTTCAGGAGGTTTTCGCTGGTTTGGGGGGTGCCGCCGACTGTAAAGGGGGAGGCTTCTCCCCACCCTTCGATGCCGGTGTGTTCTATTCTGACCAAGATATTGGTGGTTTGGGCGGTGGTGCCGCGACTGATGGTGAGGGCAACGCGCTTGTGGACGGTAAAGGGTTCGATGTGGGTGTGCATGGTGGGTGTGGTATGGGCACTTTAGAAAATATAGCGGGCGATGGAACCGTCACACACTGTTTTTCCGGGAAACCGTCGCTCCCACTGCGGGGGAAGGCAGCTTGTCAGGTGAGGCGTGCCGGTGTTGCCCAACAAGGAAGAAGGAAGAAAGGGCTAGGGCCCTGGCTTTTAAAAGGGGCAGCAGAGGGAGGGAAAAGAGAGAGAAAGGCAAGATTTTGTGAGTGGCCACTGGTGTCGGTGACAGGGAAACCGCTTGACAGTCGCTCCGGATATTTATATAATGGATAGAGTTTCCTCACGCTGGTTTAGGGAATTGTCAGTATGTCTTTGCAAGAAGTGAAAAAAGAAATCTACAAGTTATCGGTGATGGAGCGCTTGCAATTAGTGGACGCAATTCTCCGGTCGCTGGAAGATGAACTCAGGCCCCGCCCAGACCGGAAAGCAGCAATATAGCGGATGCGCGGGCTGGCGAAAACAGATGCGCCACCCCCCAACGGATGCCGAAGTTGAAGCTATGCTAGAAGAACGTTTGGTGGAGAAATACCTGCAATGATAGTCTTAGTAGACACCAACATTATGCCGGACGATCTGCTAGAGAGAAGATTTAGGGCGGGGAGATTGCTGCTGGCTGTGACTGCTAGTCTACAATTATAAAAACATCTAAATATTTATTCAGCGTCGCAACCATTTTAGCTAGACTGAGAGAAGAGGGTTTTTTATGGTAAAAAGCTGATATGATTGAGACTGTCTGGTACAAGCGATTTCAGTCAGCGCTCAGGATGGGTTCTGTATCCCGCTACATCCCTGTGGCATTATCGATCTGTGTGGGCAGCGGACTGTCCCTGGTGGCGTCCGCAATCGTCTGGAAGTGGGAACTGGAAAGCCTGCAGGCAGAATTCCAGCGACAGGCTTGCAACCTGGCCACAACTCTGGATCGCAAGATAGACGAATATTTGCAAATTCCCCGCTCGCTTGGCACTTTCTACGACGCCTCCCCGGCTGAGTTGAACCGGCAAAGCGTCAGGGAGTTTTCCCAGCTGTTTCTGTCTCGCTACCCCGGGATTTTTTCAATGGGTTTTACAAAGCGGGTGAGAAACGAGGAGCGAGAAGCCTACGAGGAAAGCATTAAGCGAGAGGGCTTTCCTAATTTTAGCATCCTGGAGCGAAGTCCGAAAGGAAAGTTGGTTCCAGCGAGAGAGCGCCCGGAATATTTCGCAATTACCTACATCGAGCCGCTGGATAAGCGGAAGATGATATTGGGTTACGATGTCACGGTGGAAGCGGAGCGCAAAGCAGCAATGGAGAAAGCGCGGGACACAGGAGAAATGGCCGGGACAGAACGGGTGATTGTGGCTACTGGGGACGCTGCCTTTCTACTTTACAGGCCAATTTACCGCCAAGGCAGCCCAAAAGACACCCAGACAGATCGCCGCGAGTCCTTTGAGGGGTATGCTTTCAGCGTTTTCGCACTTACAGATGTGATGAAATACTCTCTGCAAGGACTGAAAACGGGGCACATTGACTTTTACCTTTTCGATGAATCGGCTCCTGCCAGCAATCGCTTTTTGGTCTTTTACGATTCTAGCACGCAGCAGGTAATAGAAGACCCAAAGCAAAAGAAGCCTGCTGATTTTGCCGCTAGCGGGCTGCTCTGCCAGAATCAAAAGGCTTGCACGCATACCTTCCAGGTCGCAGACCGGCAGTGGTCACTTGTGACTGTGCCTACGCCGGCGTTTACAGGTCTGCAAATTTACTGGAGAGCCGGCTCCACACTGGCAATCGGGTTACTCCTGACCGGCTCTATCGCCGCTTACCTGTTGATTTCGCTGCGCCACACTAGCCGAGTGGAAAAACTTGTACAGGAACGCACCGAGCAAGCCGAAAAGCTGAGTCAAACTCTGCGCGAACTGCAGGAAACCCAGGTGCAGCTGATTCAAAGTGAAAAAATGTCGAGCCTGGGGCAGTTAGTGGCGGGAATAGCCCATGAAATCAACAACCCGGTCAACTTTATCTACGGAAATATCACTCACGCCAATAACTACACTCGCAAGTTGCTGGAACACCTCCGCCTCTACCAGCAGGATCACTCCCACCCTTCTGCGGAGATTCAGGAACACGCCGAGGACATAGATTTAGAATTCCTGAACGAGGATCTGCCCAAAATACTGTCTTCCATGAAAATGGGGGCGGAACGCATCCGGGAGATTGTGCTTTCGCTGCGCAATTTCTCGCGCCTGGATGAAGCGGAGATGAAATCGGTGGATCTCCATGAAGGCATTGACAGTACGTTGCTGATTTTGCAAAATCGCCTGAAAGCTAAGTCGGGGAAGCCGCTTGATATTCGGGTGGTTAAGGAGTACGGCAATTTGCCGAATGTGGAGTGCTACGCGGGACAGCTCAATCAAGTGTTTATGAATATTCTCAGCAATGCGATAGATGCTTTGGAAATGGGTCAGGGGGCATCGGGCGTGGAGAATGGGAAAAATGCCCCACGATCTGCGCCAGACGAGCAATGGCCAACCATTTGGATTCGCACCGAGGTGGCGAATGGGGCATTGGAAATGGGGCATGGGGGAGAAGAAAAATTCCCCTGCCCAATGCGAGCGTGCCCAATGCTGGCTGCCCGTTGCCTGACGCCCAATTGCTATGTTCGGATTGCGATTGCTGATAATGGTCCGGGCATCCCGGAGGCGCTGCTCTTGCGGATATTTGACCCCTTTTTTACCACCAAGCCGGTGGGGAAAGGGACGGGACTGGGACTGTCCATCAGCTATCAAATTGTGGTTGACAAACACGGCGGCAAGTTGGAGTGTATTTCTACGCTTGGAAAGGGAACAGAGTTTTTGATTGAAATTCCCGTGCGCCAAAGTTGCAGGGGTTCTGCCGGTCGGATTTCAGCGGATCTCCCTTCTTTTTCCGCAGGCTGATCGCCTCCTTTATGCCGGTTGCACTCGCCCGCAGGATGGATTACAATTTGGTGAAAGCTTCCTGGTGGGAGCTTTGGGAGCTACAGCATCGCCGGCAGATGAGGTTGACCCATTGCCAAAATGGCCGCTTTCTGCTAAAGAAGGTTTGCGGGGCGAGCACCGGCACACCTCAGGCGTCGCGTGTGGCGCGAAGAACCAGGCACCCAACCCCAATCCCGCACGCGGCGAGGGGCTAGGATATTTCGGGCTGGCGCACTTTGGAACGCGAATTTTTGCGGTAGAATAGGAAAATACCAATCAGGAAACCTGACTCATGGAAATAAAACTCTTTGACGCTCACATTCAAAAATCCCAGGTTTTGCAACCGCCGGCAGAAATCAAAGCCAAATTGCCGCTGACAGATTTGGCAGAGAAAACCGTTTTGAAATACAGGAATGAAATAGAAGATATCCTTGAAGGCAAAGACTCCCGGAAATTTATCGTGGTTGGGCCTTGCTCCATACACGACATCACAGCCGCAGAAGAGTACGCAGCTAAATTAAAGGAACTTGCGTATCGAGTTAGGGATAAGTTCTTGCTAATCATGAGAGTTTACTTTGAGAAGCCAAGGACAACTGTGGGTTGGAAGGGATTAATTAACGACCCCGATATGGACGATTCTTTTCACATAGAGAAGGGGCTAGAAATGGCCAGAAGCATGCTGTTAAAACTAGCAGAAATGGGACTGCCGGCGGCGACAGAAGCCCTCGACCCTATAGTGCCCCAGTACATTGGCGAACTGATTTCATGGTCGGCGATAGGAGCTCGCACGACCGAATCGCAAACGCACCGGGAAATGGCCAGCGGGCTGTCTATGCCGGTGGGCTTTAAAAATGGCACAGATGGCAATATAGAAGTGGCTCTCAATGCCATGAAATCGGCGAAAGAACCTCACAATTTTCTGGGTATTAACCAAGAGGGACAGGTCAGCATATTTCAAACCACGGGCAATGTTTACGGGCACATTATCCTGCGCGGGGGTGGGGGGCAGCCTAACTACGATGCGGCGACGGTTAAAAAAGTGGAAGAAAAATTAAAGGCGGCCAATTTGCCCACTAATGTAGTAATCGACTGCAGCCACGGAAATTCCAACAAAGACTACAAACGCCAGAGCGCTGTATTTGAAGATGTCATCGGGCAAATAGCGTCGGGGGACACATCAATTGTTGGATTGATGCTGGAATCTAATTTGTGTGAGGGCAACCAACCCCTGACGGGGGAGGGGCGGGCGCAATTAAAATATGGCGTTTCTGTAACCGATCCCTGTATTGGCTGGGAGGAAACAGAAAAGCTTATTTTGGCCGCTTGGGAAAAACTGAGTAAACCAACCAATTATTGAGTTGGCCAGAAACCGGGTTTCTTGAAGAAAACCGGTGGCCAGAAACCGGGTTTCTTGAAGAAACCCGGTTTCTTACTCCCAATTTTGCCACGATTCCCTGAAAAATGGTTGAATTATCAGATAAAAGAGCTATTCAGGATTTACAGCCATGCCTAAACGCATTTCTCGCCGGCAGTTTCTCAAACAGGCTCAAGCAGCTATTCTGGGTTTTTCCACTTTCAGTGCTGCTAGCTTGGCGGGCAATTCTCAAGCTTCCGGACAGTGGAAACCCAGCGCCGCTCCAGAAAAATTGATTGCTAACCTTGAAAGCCGAATCCCTCAACTGATGGAAGACGCCGGCGTTCCTGGTGCTGCGGTAGCGGCGGTGAGAGACGGCGAGATTTTCTGGAGTCGGGGGTTCGGCGTCAAAAATGCAGATACTGAAGCGCCGATGAGCGCGGATACTGTATTCGCCGCCGCTTCCTTGAGCAAGCCGGTTTTTGCATATGCGGTTCTCAAAATGTGCGAGCGGGGCGAACTCAACCTCGACATTCCCTTAACACACTATACTGATAAACCTTACATTTATGACCGCCGAATCGAAAAAATCACGGCGCGGATGGTGCTGTCTCACACGACAGGATTCCCCAACTGGAGCGGGGACGACCCAGTGTGGATCGACTTCACGCCTGGAAGCAGATTTAGCTATTCTAGCGAAGGATTTCTCTATTTGCAAACTGTTGTGGAGCGCCTGACTGGAGAGCCGCTAAATGATTATATGACTCGCAATGTATTCGCGCCCCTCGGCATGAACAGCAGCAGCTATGTCTGGAAGCAGTCGTACCAATTATCAGCGGCAAATGGTCACGACCGCGAGGGCAACCCAGACCCTCTGAGCAAACCGAAACAGGCAAATTCTGCCGGCAGCTTGCGCACAACTGCCACCGACTACGCTAAATTTTTGCTCGCCATGATTGAGCAGGCTTCCAGTGACCATTTTCGGCTCAGTGAAGAAAGCTTGAATAACATGCTGCGAGAAAATGTTAAAATTAGTCAGTCCCTTGGCTGGGGGCTGGGCTGGGGATTGGAACACACCGGAATGGGCGATTTTTTCTGGCACTGGGGGGACGGCACCATTTTCAAAAGTTTCACCCTGGCTTCCCGCAGACTCAAAACCGGCATCGTCATCTTGACTAATGGCCAAAATGGACTGTTAATCGGTGAAGATATTGTCGGCATGGCAGTGGGGGGCAAGCATCCCGCATTTGATTTTTCTATGATACAATATTAACTAAAGTTGCTACGAGCGCAGTGACTCAGGTGAGATCCCCCCCTACCCCCCTTCAAAAGGGGTTTTCGGGGATTGCGGTGTGGCGCGAGTGCCTGGAAACGGAGGTGATAGAAGGTGTTGCTGGGAACATTTTTATGGCGGTTGTTAGAAGTATACTAGATAGTAGGGGGTGCGGCGAGGCACCTTTGTGATCTGAGGTGAGGAAGATGGATTTATTTGAGGCCAGCCAAGTAGGGGATATCGCTAAGGTTCGGGAACGGATTGAGGCGGGGGTGGATGTGAATGCCAGAGACAATTTTGGCAGGACGTCACTGATGCAAGCTGCGCGGGAGGGACGCGCCGAGATTGTGCGAGTCCTGATCGCGGCTGGGGCAAATGTGAGTGCATTTGACAACCGCGAGGTGACAGCGCTAATGAAGGCGGTTGCGGCTTATAAGGCGAACAGCGAAACAGTGCGAACTCTAATCGAAGCCGGCGCAGACGTCAATGCCAAGGACGAAAATGGCAAAACTGCTTTGCTTTATGCGGCTGAGCGGGGTCACGCGGATGTGGTGCGAGCGCTGATATATGCCGGTGCGGATGTGAATGCCAAAGCTGAAAAAATGGCAGTTGGCTGGAACAGAACCGCTTTGATGTATGCTGCTTTACAGGGTCACACTGAGGTTGTGCGGGCGCTGATAGATGCCGGCGCGGATGTGAATGCCAAAAACTCGCGCGGCGAAACAGCTCTCCTGTGGGCTGCGGCGGAAGGTCACGAGGATATTGTGCGGCTTTTAATCGCTGCTGGGGCGGATGTGAATGCCAAAAACGCGGACGGCGAGACAGCTGTTTCAGTTGCTGCAATTGAGGACTGCACCGAAACCGTCCAGCTTCTCTGTCAAGCAGGCGCGGATGGGTGTCCGATTGGCTGAAGCAGAACACCGGCTGATTTTTGGCATCCGCCATTCTATCAAGTCGGGTTAATTGCCGACAATTAATTTTGCCCCCAGATGGGGACTGAGGCGCCATAACCTTTAGGGTGCGCTATCAATAACGCACCCTATTGCTGATTGCGATAGGCAGCAGGGTGCGTCAGGTGCTACTATTATTGGCTGAACTGCATCCATCTCAAAGTTGCCTTGGCATGAAATTTACACTTTCTGTTTTCCCCTGGAAAATTACTAAAGCCCTGACCGGCGCGGTATTATTTTTTACTTCTGCTGGCATCGCTGTCCAGTTGGCTAAGTACCGCCTTAACTATCGCGCCAGATGGTTTAATTTATTTAACCTCGACCAGGAACTCAATTATCCTTCTTGGTACGCCTCGTTCACCTTGGCTTTTTGTTCCCTGCTTCTCGCCGCGATTGCCTCTGCAAAGAAGCGGGATGGCGACCGCTATTTTCGCCACTGGAAAAAATTGTCCCTAATTTTCCTTTTTCTCTCGGTTGATGAAGCGATGAGCATTCACGAACTTTTAATCAGTCGCGATCTGAGACATTTACTGCATGCGGGCGGGATATTTTACTACGTTTGGGTGATACCGGCAACCATTTTTGTCGCCGTTGTTGGCCTGTCTTATCTCAAGTTTATCATTGATTTACCTCGGCAAATTAGGCTCCTGTTTCTGATTGCCGGTGGCATTTATGTTGGCGGGGCACTTGGCATGGAAATGGTCGGCGGCTACTGGACTGATTTATACGGCAAGAATAATTTGACCTACGCACTGATAACCTGCGCCGAAGAGTGCATGGAAATGGTCGGCGTTGCGGTCTTCATCCACGCCCTGCTCTCCTACATGCGCTTGTACATGAAAGATTTGGAATGGAGGTTCCACTTCAATGATGGCACAAAACCGCAGCAGGAAATGGATTCATTGCTTGTCGGCGACCAACCAGAACACGAAAATTAACAGCTATCACTTAGCCAATGACAGTGAAAAATCTTTTCAGCCAAATCCAAAATGATAAGCGGAGCCGGTTTCACCTGCTGCTGCTATTGGTGTGGGTTGCCATCGGGACTGGTTTGCGCTTTACCAATTTGGCGTCGAAAACTCCTTCAACAATTGAGTTAGCGACCATAATTTTTAGCTTGGGAAACAGTGTGCAAGCGGTGCCGCTGGAGCGAGCAATCGGGCTAGATACGCTCCTCACCCCGCTGCAACCAAATCCTGATGCCGGCATCAGTGAAGTCATCCACCACCTGCTCGCAGAAAGCACCCACCCTCCGGTATATTTTGCGCTGGCTCACCTGTGGTTGAAACTGTTTCCTACAGATGGTGGACTGGTTTCACTGTGGGCGGCGCGTTGCGAGAGCGCCCTTTTTGGCGCAGCCTCAATTCCAGCGGTATTTGGGCTGGGATGGCTGGCTTTTCGCTCTCGCAAAGTTGGTCAAATGGCGGCGGCGCTGATGGCGGTTTCTCCCTACGGCATTTTTTTGGCTCAAGAAGCCCGCCACTACACTTTGCCTGTTTTGCTCATTATCGCTTCTCTGTGCTGTTTGGTGACAGCCACGCGCTCTGTTAACAGTCAAACTCCTCTGCCAATCTGGATTGCATTTACTTGGGTGGTAATTAACAGTCTGGGGTTCGCGGTTCATTACTTATTCAGCCTCGCAATTGCAGCTGAGGCGCTGGTTTTGCTGGGATTTGTAATTGGGGAATTGCGAAGAGAAAAGTTTCCACCTCTCGCTCTTCTCGCTTCGCCAACTTGGGTGCGAATTTATGCCGTAGCCGCCGGTAGTCTTGCGGGATGCTTAGTTTGGCTGCCGGCTTTGAAAGGGGTGTCAGACAGCGAGCTGACGCGCTGGATTTTCAGCGGTAATCCCTTTAGCGACTGGCTGGAGCCGGTGGTGAGAGTGTTGGCTTGGGCAATTACCATGCTGTCGCTGCTGCCGGTGGAAGGAACACCGCTGCCAATTGCAATCGCCTCCGGTCTGGGAATGGGGGTTTTTCTCCTCTGGGCGCTGCCTATTTTCAGGCGCGGTATCAAGATACAGATGGGGCAACCGGCTCTCCGTGAGAGCGCTCTGATTTTGGGCGGCTTTATTTTAGCAACAGTGGCGATAGTTTTTGGCATCACTTACGGTTTGGGCGCTGATTTAACTCTAGCCGCACGCTATCACTTCGTGTACTTTCCAGGGGTAATAGTTTTCCTAGGATCTGCGCTTGCTTTCTATTTAGATGCTCCAGTAGGGTGCGCTAGCGACAGCGTAACCGACACCACACCAGAAGTAGGGGGGGTTAGCGACAGCTTAACCCACCCCAAAAGCTGGCTGGCGGGGAGGAAAAAAGCTGCAGCGGTGATTTGGGCTTTTGGCTTAGTAGGGGCGCTAACAGTGGTCTCGAATCTGGGATTTCAAAAATCAAAACGAGCCGACCTCCTAGTTCCTATAATTTTACAGAGGTCTGAGGTTCCTGTTTTGATAGCTACGGTTCACAAAACCCACGCTGAGACGAGAGCGATGATGGGATTGGCTTGGGAATTCAAACACCGCAACCGCTTGTCTCCAGCGAGTAACCCCCAGTTTCTCTTGGCTCATAAAGACGGGGATTCAACACCGGCTACTCAGGCGCTCTACAAAACCCTCGAACAATTGCCGCGACCTTTGGATTTGTGGGCGGTCAATTTCACCGCTGCTTTCGAGCCGGCGGCGCAAAACTGTGTGGCTGATTCACAAAAGCTGCCAAAGATTGCCGGCTATAATTACAAGCTTTATCACTGCAAATAAGCTCGTGAATTGCCGGAGCGTAGAAATTATTTAGATTTTTAGGGTGCGTTACGCTATCGCGTTTCGCCCCCTACAATGGAAGTAGGGGGCTAATGTCCGGGAGCTCCCTCCCCCTAGGCAGAACACGTCTGAGCATTAGCCCCCTATAATGGGAAGAATGTAGCAATTAATAATCAAGCCACCAAAATGACAGAAGCACAGAACACGACAGTTTCCACCGGCACAGACAGTAAAGGCTTTTCACTGACTATCTACAACCAGGACTTCGCAGTCGTGCGCGAGCAGCGCCAGATCCACCTCAACCAAGGCACTAACTTTGTCCGGTACGAAGACGTGGCGGCGCAAATCGACCCCACCTCAATCAGCCTTAAATCGCTCACCGCACCGAATGGAGTGGTTGTGCGCGAGCAAAACTACCAGTATGACTTGCTCAGCCCGAGCAGCATCTTGAATAAATCCGTAGGCAAAACAGTCCGCTTCCGACGAGTCAACCCAGACGGACAGATTGAAGTGCTGGAAGGCACCCTGCTGAATCCGCCGACTTTGAACTCTTATAAAGACCACGGGGTGGTTATTCGCCTCAGCGATGGGCGCATCGTGCTCAATCCTGCCGGTGAAATCGAGCTAAACGAAATGCCAGAAGGATTAGTCTCCCGTCCGTCGCTGCTGTGGAAACTGGAGGTCACTGAGGCAGGGGATCACACCGCAGAAGTTTCCTATTTAGCAAACAGGATCGCCTGGAAAGCCGATTATGTAGCAGTTGTGAATCAGGAGGAAAACCAAGTAGACATCACCGGCTGGGTGACGCTAGACAATCGCAGCGGCGCTACTTATCTGGACGCTCAGCTACAGTTAATGGCAGGAAACGTGCGCCGCCGCGTGCGAGAACCGGAAGAGTTCTGTTGTGAAGTAACCGCTGATGTTTTGGGAGCAGTAGAACAGCTTCAGTTTCAAGAAGAAGCTTTTTTCGAGTACCACCTCTACACCCTGCAAGGCACTACCACCGTGCGAGATAGCGAAACCAAACAGATGACATTACTTTCAGCAGCAGAAGTGCTGGTGGGGCGCAAACTCGTGTATGATGGCCGCAAGCAGCTGCAGTGGGGTGAGTCCGCACCGGGGGAAGGAGGCGACACGCAGCAGGGGAAAGTAAGCGTCGTGCTGGAATTGCTAAATAGCCAAGAAAACAACATGGGCGTGCCGCTGCCAAAGGGCACAGTAAGAGTTTACAAAGCAGACGATCGCGGCAACTTGCACTTTTTGGGCGAAGACTCCATCAACCACACCCCGCGCAACGAAAAGGTGCGCCTGTACATCGGCGACTCGTTTGATGTTGTCGGCGAGCGCAAGCGTGTCAGTCTCGAACAAATCTCAGAGCGCGTCACTGAGGAAAGCTTTGAAATTTCCATCCGCAACCGCAAGCAGGACAGCGCAGAAGTCTCCGTCGTGGAGCGCTTCTGGGGTGACTGGCAAATTCTAAAAAGCAGCCACGAATACAGCCAACTGGATGCGCGAACTGTGGAATTTACGGTAGCGGTTGCAGCAGACAGTGAGGTAAAAATAACCTATACCGTGCGCACAATCCGGTGAGGACGCGATGACTGTTTACTTTTACGGCACCCGCGACAAATACGGCGGCTTCTCCAACTTTTCGCCCCACGGCTTTGAGCTGGATGGAGCCTACTGGCCAACCAGCGAACATTACTTTCAAGCCCAAAAATTTGCCGGCACGCCCCACGCTGACAAAATCCAGCAGGCAAAAACCCCCAAGGATGCTGCCAGAATGGGGCGCGACCGCAAGCGCCCCCTGCGCCCCGACTGGGAGCAAGTAAAAGACGGCATCATGCGGCGCGGTGTGCTGCGCAAATTTGAAACCCATGCCGACATCCGCGAGGTGCTGCTCTCCACCGGCAGCGAAGAAATTGTCGAGAATTCCCCCGTCGATTACTACTGGGGCTGCGGCGCTAATGGCACCGGCAAAAATAGGCTGGGTCAGATTTTAATGGAAGTAAGGGAAATCCTGCGCTCGCGCACTGAATAATAAATCGGGAACGTCCCATTTTTCATTTTTGTCAATCCATCTCTTGTAGGACAGGCGTCTCGCCTGTCCTATATCTCCAGAGTTATTTTATGGCGCAGGCGAGACGCCTGCGCTACATAAAATGAATTGAATTACAAGTTTTAGTGCCTTCCCTTTGGGAACGCTACAGGGAAAGATGTTTGTCAAAAAAGCCTGGTTCTGTTAATATGGAACTAGAAAGCACATTGGCATAAGATGGGAACGCAATCCTTAATTACAGCCCGGCTCGCCCAGCTTGGCTCTCAGCGAGATTGGGTCTGGCGCGGCTGGCAAATTCGCTACACCTACATCCGACCGGCTCTTGACAGCACCGGCAAACAAACCGCATTACCGGTAATCTTCCTGCACGGTTTTGGCTCAGCCCTCGGACAGTGGCGCTCGAACTTGAAGCCCTTGGGCGAACAGCACCACATCTACGCCCTTGATTTTTTGGGCTTTGGCGCTTCTGAAAAAGCGCCAGCTCGATACAGTGTTTGGCTTTGGGCAGATTTAGTGTACGATTTCTGGCGCACCTTTATTGGCAAACCTGCTGTAATAATTGGGCACTCCCTGGGGTCGCTCATCGGGCTGACTGCAGTGGCGAACCATCCGGAAATGGCATGCGGCTTGGCATTCCTGACTCTGCCAGACTCTCAGCCAAAACAGCCGCCAGCTTGGGCGAGATCGGTGGAGCGAATCTTTGCAAATCACCTGCTGCTACTGCCACTTTTTGAGATAGTGCGCCAGCCTTGGTTGCTGCGCCGCGTGTTGCAAACAATTTATATTCGCCAGGAGTTGGTTGATGACGAATTAGTCGCCCTTTTTGCTACTCCGCCGCAAGACAGAGGCGCTCTGGCAGTTTTTTGCCGGCTGTCTCAATCGAGAAGTGACGATAATTACAGCCCCACTGTGAAAGATTTGTTACCAGGCTTGCGCCCGCCGATTCTGTTGATTTGGGGTCAGGAAGATAGGGTTGTGCCGTTTGCCGGTGCGGGGCAATTCAAGCAGCTCAATCCCAATGTGCGGCTGGTGGAGATTGAGAATGCCGGTCACTGTGCTTTTGATGAGTATCCAGAGAAAGTAAATCAAGAAATTATCGACTGGATAGATCAGGAGGTGAGAGCTTCTGTTTCACCGGCAGCCGGTTAGAAAGCGGCGTCGCACAGTATAAGGATGAGCAAAACTTTTTCCATTATCGAAAACCCCCTCTTACCTCCCCCTCTCCGTACACGGGGAGGGGGTTGGGGGGTGGGGTTCATCCCACAAATGTGCAACGCCTAGAAGGCGCTCGCACCGTTTGCAGCCGGCCTTAAACCTCAAAATTAGGAATTTGTAAAAATATGTATGAACCAGTTTTAGCTGCGATTGTTGTAACTTTTGCAGCAGCTAGAGGGGAATCCGCAGCAATTATCCTTAGAGAAGGTTCCCAAGGGCCAGAAGTCACAGAACTGCAGGTGTTGCTGGATTATGCAGGATACGCTCCCGGTGCGCTAAACGGCATCTTTGGGCCGAACACCAAAGCAGCCGTCCTCAAATTGCAGCAAGATAAAAAACTCACCGCCAATGGAGTGGTGGGGGCAGAAACTTGGCAGGCTGTCCTGATAGACGAATATTTATTCTGGCCCGAAAAGCCCGGAGTGTTTTTAAAGGAAGGAGCGAGAGGGCCAAAAGTTAAAGAGTTGCAGCAGAGATTGAACAGCAGAGGCAACGTTAATCTAATCACCGACGGTATTTTCGGGCGGAAAACCAAAGCAGCCGTAATCAACTTTCAAAAGTCCACCGGCAGACCCCAAACTGGAATTGTGGGGGCGAGCGTTTGGGGCAATTTGGTGAATTGGCGCTAAGACAATGGCTTTGGCTGGCCACCGCCCGCCCCCCTTGCGGTAGCTTCCACATTCCCCGGTGGTTCTGCTACAATCAGGATCCCAACTACAAACTTTAGGGCTAAAGCCCAACTACAAACTTTAGGGCTAAAGCCCAACTACAAACTTTAGGGCTAAAGCCCAACTACAAACTTGAGAGCCGCCCTCAACCGTGCGAAAGCTCGTGTGGCCAGGACTTTCTCTCAGGCGACCTTGCCAGACTTCGTAAAATTTTTCTGTAAAAAATCTCAATTTTGCTCACAGATTGCTAAAAATACTTAAGATGTTAGACCCAATACCCATGACCGAAATCACCACCGCTGAGCTGCCGGCAGCAGGAGCTGCTTATAATGTAGAAAGTGCCGTTCTGGAACGCTATAAAGCCGGTGCCCAAACCGCTGAACCGGCCCTCTGCTGCCCCTCTGCCGGATACGACACCCGCTACCTGGACATTTTGCCGCAAGAAATTATCGAAAAAGATTACGGCTGCGGCGACCCAAGCCGCTATGTAAATGCCGGCGAAACCGTCATAGACCTGGGTTCAGGTGCCGGCAAAATTTGCTACATCCTCGCCCAAAAAGTCGGCAAGGATGGCCAAGTCATTGGCGTCGATTTCAACGACGAGATGCTAGCCCTCGCCAGAAAGTATCAACCTGAAATAGCCAGCAAAATTGGATACCATAATCTGCGTTTTGTCAAGGCTAAAATTCAAGACCTCGCCCTGGATTTAGACCGCGTTCAGCAGTGGCTCAACGAACACCCGATTACCTCCATTGAGCAGCTAGCGGCATTTGAAGCAGAATGCGAGCGCTTGCGGCGCGAACAGCCCCTAATCCCCAGCGACAGCGCTGATGTCGTCGTTTCTAATTGCGTGCTGAATCTGGTTCGCCCCCAAGACAAACAGCAACTGTTCCGCGAAATCTACCGCACCCTCAAGCGCGGCGGGCGAGCCGTCATTTCTGATATAGTTTGTGACGAAGAACCCACACCAGCAATCCTCAACAGCCCGCAACTGTGGAGTGGCTGCATTGCCGGCGCATTCCGGGAAGACACCTTCTTGGAAATGTTCGAGCAATCGGGTTTCTACGGCATCGAAATTATCAGCCGGCAAGCCGAACCCTGGCAAGTCATTGATGGCATTGAATTTCGCTCCCTCACCGTCCGCGCCTACAAAGGAAAAGATGGCCCTTGCTGGGAGCGCAACCAAGCCGCCATCTACAAAGGACCCTGGAAACAAGTCCTGGATGATGATGGGCATATTTACCGGCGGGGTGAGCGCATGGCAGTCTGTGACAAGACTTACAATATCTTAACTGACCCCAATGGCCCCTATCACCGCGATATCCTGCCGGTGGAACCCTATCAAAACATTCCCCTAGAAAAAGCTCAAGCTTTTGACTGCTCGCGCACCGGCACCAGGCACCCGCGAGAAACTAAAGGCTCAGAATACCGGGAAACAGTTAGCAATGACAGCGCCTCCTGCTGCAGTTCAGACAGCTGTTGCTGAAGGCTGCCGGTAACATCTTTTTAGGGGCTCTTACGGCTTGGCTAAGAATACTTGAGCGACATCCGCCCCTCAGAGCGGACATTGGCAGTAAAATTGTCTGACAATAAGGAAGGAAATCAAACCCCACAAAAATGGTTCAGGCCAAACCCATTCATACCCCTCTCACACCGTTTCGCGAAAAGCTTGGCACCCGGTTAACCAAGCGCAAAATCAGCGTTTTGCAAATTAATCTGGGCAAGCGCTGCAATCTCACCTGCACTCACTGCCATGTGGAAGCCGGCCCCAAGCGGACTGAGGAACTTTCCCCAGAAGTCTGCACCCAGCTGATTGAGCTGATTCAGCGGTTTCCCCAAATTCAAACGGTGGATATCACCGGCGGTGCGCCAGAAATGCTCTATGGCTTTAAGCCCCTGGCAGAAGCAGCACGGGCTGCTGGCAAACAGGTAATTGTCCGCTCTAATTTGACGATTTATTTCCAGCCGGGGTTTGAGTATATCCCACAATACTGCCAGCAACACCAGCTGCGAATTATTGCCTCTCTTCCCTGCTATTTACCAGATAATGTGGAGAAAATGCGGGGTGCCGGTGTCTATGACGCCTCGATTCTGGCCATTCAGTGGCTGAACCAGCTCGGTTACGGGCGCGAGGAGAATTTAATTCTCGATTTGGTGTATAATCCGCAGATACCCAGCACAGATAAATTTTCTCTGCCCCCTGAGCAGGGTAAGCTAGAGCGCGATTACAAAGTGTTTTTGCAAGAACATTTCGGCATCGTCTTTAACCAGCTGCTCACGATTACTAATCTGCCGGTGGGGCGGACGAAGTTCCATCTGGAACACAAGAAACTCCTCAAGCCTTACTTGCATTTTTTAGAGGATAATTTCAATCCCTCTACGGTTGATCGTTTAATGTGCCGCGATGAACTTTCCGTAGACTATCTTGGGAATGTTTACGATTGCGACTTCAACCAGATGGAAAATCTGCCGGCAAGAACGCCCCAAGGCGAAACTGTAACTGTGGCTAAGTTGCTAGCTGCCGGCAGCTTGGACTTAATTCAGGAAGTCAAGACTGCCCCCTATTGCTACGGTTGCGCCGCTGGGTGCGGTTCTGGCTGCGGTGGCGCATTAGTTTGACTCTCAGGGTGCGTTTCTCTAGGGTACTGAGAAACCCGGTTTCTTAAAGAAACCGGGTTTCTGGCGTGTACTTTATCCAACTGAAAACCGCTATAATTGATTTGGAAATTTTCCCGTCAAGACGCCCGCGCTTTCTCGGCTGACCGCAGGGTAGATGTGCCAACAAAAGAAAAGAGAGGATTTATCAAGTATGGAGGAGCTAGTGAAAAAAGGACTGCCGGCCAAACTAAAACTGATTTCAGGGATTGTGCTAGTCGTTGAGATAGCTGTAGCGGCGCAATATTTAAACATCCAGGGACTGTTGAAAAGTGCCATCTCCTGGACTGAAAGTCTTGGCGCAGCAGGATTTGCAGCTTTTATCCTTATCTACATTCTGGCTACAGTGCTGTTTCTACCTGGCTCTGTGCTGACGCTGGGTGCCGGTGCTATTTTCGGGGTGATTTGGGGTTCCGTTTGCGTCTCAATTGCCTCCACTTTCGGAGCCACAGCGGCTTTCCTCGTCGGGCGCTATCTGGCGCGGGGCTGGGTTGAGAAGCGGATAGCGGGGAATGATAAATTCAAGGCAATTGATGCCGCCGTCGCCCGAGAGGGATGGAAAATTGTCGCCTTAACCAGACTGTCTCCCATTTTTCCATTTAATCTGTTAAACTATGCTTTTGGAGTTACGCAAGTCGGTTTGAGAGACTATTTTTTCGCCTCTTGGATTGGCATGATGCCGGGAACAGTCATGTACGTTTATTTGGGTTCCTTGGGTAAGGATATCGCCACCTTGGGAACCCAGCAACAGCCCAGCACCATTCAGTGGTTGGTGCGGACAGTTGGGTTAATTGCCACAGTTATCGTGACTGTTTATGTAACGCGCCTTGCCAAAACAGCTTTAGACAGCAAAATTGAGTCATAAAAGAGGCATCCTTTTTAATATTTTTGCATCGCCAAGAGAGCTTGGCGCACGGGCGATAACAAAGACAGTCCTCTGTTTAATTAATCATTAGACCTCTGGCAAAGATTATCAATGCTCGTTTATAATAGGGAATACAGTCCCTACCATACAGGAGTTTGGGGACTGAATTCCCCACTAATTGCCTGATTTTTGCAAGAAGTCTTATTTGCGACGCCGGCGTCCATATTAGTCATAGAAGCGCAGAGCAGTGAGGGCGGGCGTTTAGACAAGCATCCCTGATCTAATAGCTTATCCTTTAGTTCGCTGACATTTCGGTCGGATGCTCTAAGACCGGCTGTTTCTGCCCGGAGGCCCAACCTGCCAATCACTCCCCCTGTCAGCCACTCCCGCTGTCAGCCACGCCCCAGACAGTTTTACCTGCCCATTGATTGAAACTGAATAGGCAAAGCCACTGTCATCGTCTTTTTGGCTTTCTTGTCGTACACTTTTGCCACCCTGAACAGAGATTTTGGTGCCGGAGGTTTTGAGACTTGCACCTCTTGGGTCAGAGTCGGCAGGATTTCGACCAGCCGGTAGCGTCTGTCAGCACTCTTCTCGGTGTAACTGATGGATGGCATCCCCAGCGCATTGCGCATGATAATAATCGGCAGTTCCTTGACGACAGGGATGTCTTTGCCCCCGACTTTAATTGAATTTTGGGCCAAAGCGGGAAGAGGCAGATTGGAAACAAACAGTGCAATTCCCGCACCCAGCAACATTTTTATTATCTTCATGGTTTGCCCTCAGGCGTGTGTCCAATGCAAACTTTACCAAATTTTATCCAAACTGTCAAGTCGTTTTAGCCTGAGAAGTTTTTAAAGGAACTTTTAATTATAACGTTCCGTCCCCAAGCGGTTGACGCTTTCCCACAACAGAATCTTCTACTGCCGCGTGGCAGTAAATAAGCAAGCGGCTACATCCGTCTGTTTTCCCCCAAGCAAGGACTTGGGACTTGGGAACGGCGCGGGAGAAGGGGGGAGAAGATCATGCTAAATTTCACCCTCTGACCCCATC
>Ga0185317_100062_pt1 | contig 43504 bp, 43 predicted proteins | sample DevilsHole_FD_128020 | JGI IMG/M metagenome (GOLD analysis project Ga0185317, IMG submission 128020) | Groundwater microbial communities from Devils Hole, Nevada to study Microbial Dark Matter (Phase II) - Devils Hole (SPADES assembly)... | ecosystem: Environmental > Aquatic > Deep subsurface >...
TTGCCGTATATTCCGCTTTTCAAAAACGGGAAGCTTATAAGTTAAGCGAGGAGCAATTTTTCGCGTGTGTCTCTGAGAAGCGGCTAATGCTGGACAATCCTTTACTGCGAGAAATTTTGAGCGATCCCTCCGGTAATATTCCCGATGATGCTGTCGTTGAAGACAGCACAGATGACTTGGAATATCTGGGGTATTTGTTTAATTAAGCATGAATTGTTTCGCTCAATCAATATAATTTGTGCGGCTGGATAATTAACTACTCTCGCTCAAAATGTAGCTGCTGTCAACCAAATAAATGTTATGCGCCCTAGAACTCTGCAAAGACTACTTGAACTGAAAGCAAAGCACTCTGGCTCTGTAAACTTGTTAGAGCTAAAGCCCTATTTGCTGCAAACCCCTTTTGGTGAGGAGGCTGAGACTGAGGTGAACCGCTACATTGACAATGTGTGGCAAAAACTTAAGCTGCGTTCGCATATCATCAGGCTAGTGAAAGATTTCTCGGACAGAACAAACGGTCAAAGTGTTGGGTTCAGTCAGCTTCACGGTGTTTATGTCTATTCCAACCCACCTCAACCTTTGTTAAGTCGCGAACAATTGCGCGATATTTTGATTGAGCTTTCTTCTCCGCTGACGGGTTACTTAGGGCGCGTTCGGGCAAGTGACTGGGAGAGCGATATCTTTTACTTCCTGCGCGAGTTGCCGGTGGATAGTTGAGCTACAACCGGCTAGTAGGGTGCGTTGCTCTTAGCAACGCACCCTACTAATATGATAATATAAATTGTAGCAGTCAGTCGAGCAAACATGGAAAACTCTCAGTCCCAAAACCCCTCACCGGCACTCAACCGCATTGCCGTCATCGAGGGGGATATCACTCAGCAAAGAGTGGATGCGATCGTCAACGCCGCCAACACAACCCTCCTGGGCGGCGGCGGAGTTGATGGCGCAATTCACCGCGCCGCCGGTCCGCAACTCCTGGAAGAATGCCGGCAGCTCAAAGGCTGTCGCACAGGAGAAGCCAAAATCACTCAAGGCTACAAACTTCCCGCTAAATGGGTAATTCATACGGTTGGCCCAATTTGGCTGGGGGGCTTTCGCAAAGAGGATGAGCTATTAGCTCAGTGCTATCGCAACAGCTTGGCGCTGGCAGAAATTCACGGCATCAAAACGATTGCCTTACCCGCTATTAGTACCGGCGCTTTCATGTTCCCAATTCAGCGAGCAACTGCCATCGCTGTCACTGAAGTTCATAACTTTTTAGAGAAAAATGCCTCGCTTGAAAAGGTCATTGTTGTTTGCTTTTCAAGCCAGATATTGAATTGCTACCTGCAAGCTTTCAGGGAAATAATCGGCGCGAATTGAGGGGGGGGGTAGAAGCGTCATGGGGCAATTCCGAAGCGCGAATTGCCTGCTTGACTGAGCGCCGGTATCCAAAATCACCAAAACCGGCACGCCAAATCTGGGAAAATCAATAACAATCCCTAACCGTCTTTCCAGACAGAGGAACGCTCAATGGAAATCCCCGAAATCACTGCCCAACTCCTAGCTGCCAAAAAAGCCAAGGGACTCAGCTTTGCTGATTTGGAAAAAATTCTCGGACACGATGAGGTGTGGGTCGCCGCTCTCTTCTACCGGCAAGCCACCGCCTCGATGGAAGAAGCCCAAAAACTCGCAGACGCCCTCGGACTCGATGCGGCTACAGTTGAACCCCTCACCGAACCCCCCCTGAAAGGCTTAGGGCCGGTCGTCCCCACAGATCCGCTGATTTACCGGTTCTACGAAATCATGCAGGTGTACGGCATGCCCCTCAAGGCCATCATCCACGAGAAGTTCGGCGACGGCATTATGAGCGCCATCGACTTCACCCTGGATGTGGACAAACAAGAAGACCCCAAGGGCGAGCGCGTCTTAATCACCATGTCTGGCAAGTTCTTGCCCTACAAGAAGTGGTAGTCCCGCTCACCGTCAAGCTCGCAGATCCCTCGCGCCCGCCTGCGTCCCACTTGATCCCAGTCCCTTTTACCTGAGGTACATTTGCCATTTTGTCAAAAAAAACGGTAACATAATATACAGAAATGCAATTTTTTGCTCTCATGTACCTCTCAACTTCCAACAGATCCACTTATCCCAGGAGCAGCGCCGATATGAGACTCACATATCGCGGTGCCAGCACGGCATACGAACTACCCACCATCGACATGCTCGAAGGCGATATTGGTGGGACATATCGGGGCCAGCCGTGGAGATTGCGCTATCCCAGACACATTCCGGAGGTTCAGCCGATTGCTGAGCTGAAATATCGGGGCGTGCCCTATGGCACCGGCAACCCGGCACAAGCCGACGCCCGCGTCCCACCCCCAGCCTCACCTTGGCACCCGGCACCCTTCATCCCCAAATCCCGCAAAACCCTCTTCTCTGAAACGGCCAAAATTCACCGCGCCAATCTCTACCACAACCTGGAACGGCGCATGCAAGCCGCAAAAGCCAGGGGGGACAAAAAACTGCTCCAGCTGCTAGAAAGCGAGTTCCAGCAGCTGGCTTGCTGAAGGGCACCCCTCTTCCCCGGGGCGGGGTTCGTCCCGGTTCAGCCAGACGCCCCGCAAACCGGCTCGGGTGGCTCCCAGCCAGTCTTCTTTATAACTGTCGCCAATGTGCAGGGCTGCTTCCGCAGAGCAATCATGTTTTTGCAATGCGGCGGCAAAAATTTGGGCGTCTGGTTTCGCCGCACCCACCTCGGTGGAAACAGTCACCGAGGTGAAAAACTCGGCCAAATCCAGCGCCCGCAACACTGGGCGCAGGCGGGAATCAAAATTCGACAGCACGCCCAGCTGGATGCCTTGCTGCTGCCACCGCTCTAGTGCCGGTCGCACATCGGGATAGACAAACCAAGGCTCGGCGGTGGCAAAATGGTCGTACAGTTCGGCAAAGAAACTGTCAAAGTTGGCGAACTGGTTGAGGACACCGGCACCCTCGAAGCTGTTGCGGGCAACGGTGAGCCACCACTGGAACTCCTGCTGGGGAATCTCCGCCGGCTCAGCCCCCGGAAAGCATGCCGGTGCCGATGCCTTGAAGCTCTCGAAAAACGCCCGATTGAGCGCCTCCGCCGAAACCTCAACTCCACACCGGCTCGCCAGCCGGCCATACACCTGGCCCACACTGCCCCGCACGCCAAACAGGGTGCCGGCGGCATCTAGAAAAATCACTTTCGGTCGCATTGCAAAAAGCCCAACTACAAACCTTTTCCAGGCAGTCGCTTCTCAACTGCGCACACCGCCACATAAGAAAATTATGCGCTCCTACGAGGCCCGCCGGTTGGGCGTGCAGCCCAACTACAAACCTTTTCCAGGCAGTTGAAACGCAACTGCGCACACCGTCACATAAGAAAATTATGCGCTCCTACGAGGCCCGCCGGTTGGGCTAAAGCCCAACTACAAACCTTTTCCAGGCAGTTGAAATGCAACTGCGCACACCGCCTCATACTGAAACTTGGCCCACTGCGGGCCCGCCGGTAGGGCGTGCAGCCCAACTACAAACCTTTTCAAGTCAGATGTAGGGGCGGGGCACCCACGGAGACCGCCCCGTTCCCCGGCTGTAGAGGGCATTTCTCTTAATCACTGAGAAACCGGGTTTCTTTTGGCTAAACCTGCAAGAAATTGGTCAATACCTCCAGAGAAACCCGGTTTCTTAACCTTTGGATTCAGGAAAGCATTTCTTGCAGGGGCTGAGTGATCCAGTTGAAAGCGACTTTCAGCTGGTGGTCGAAGGTGGGCATGCGGTAGAGGTACGTCAGACGCCGCGCTAGGTTGGCGAGAGGGCCATCGAGTTTGACGCCCAAGCCGGTGAGGGTGGCGTTGTCCATTCCCAAGGTCATCATTTCTCCCAGCCCCTGGTAGCGGAAGGGCAGCAGGGGGCGATCGGTGAGAGACGCCCAGATATTCCAGGCGACATAATCCGCCTGCTGCATGGCAGCTTGGGCGGTTGCCGGCACCCGCTGGCCACCGGCATCCTGGCAATCGGCCAAGTCTCCCAGGGCGAAGATTTCTGGGTGTTCTGCCACTTGCAGTGCCGGTGTGGTGGCCAGCTGTCCGCGCTGGTTGTGCTTGAGGGGGAGCGAATGCACCGCCGGCGCTACCCGCGTTCCCACTGTCCACAGCACCAAATCCACCGGGATGGTGTCTACCTGTCCCTTGTAGAGGAGGGAGATGCTGTCTGCAGCAATCGACCGCACTGAGGTTTCCAGATCGATCCAGACACCCCGCTCTTCCAGCGCCTTGGTGGCAGCTTGCCGGTTAAACTCGCCAGAGGTGCGCAGTATGGTGTCGGTTTGCTCAATTAGCCGCAACCGGCCCCGTTTGCCCAGCCGGTCTGCTAGCTTGCAAACCACCTCGACGCCGCTGTAACCGGCACCGACGATCGCTACGCGAATAAAATCTTTGTCTGACGCCTCCAGCACTCGCAGTCGCTCTTCCAGGCGATAGGCGTCGGCAATGGTGCGGAAGGGCAAAGCGTGCTGGTCGGCACCCGGCACCATGTCCAGAGGCGTTTCCCCGCCGAGGGCCAGTACCAGCCGGTCGTAAGGGAGATCGTGACCGTCGCCCTGGCGCACTCGCTTGGATTCTAGATCAATCTTAGCCACCTCGGCTTGATAGAAGCGGACGCCGGTGTTGGCCAAGAGTTCTGCAAAGGGTGGGGCGATCTCCCAAGAACTCAGTTCACCGGTCACGAGTTCGTAAAGTAGGGGCGAGAACAAAAAGCGATCGTTTTGATCGACCAGCACAATTTCCGGTTTCTCATCCTTAGTCCAGGGGAACTGACTCAATCGCAGAGCCGTGTAGAGACCTCCAAAGCCTCCACCGAGAATGCAAATGCGTGCGGGCTGTTTTGTCATGGGTCTTTTAGCGGGCGATCTGTTGCGGGGGTACTCTTCTCAATTTAGCGAGAAACAGAGAAGTCTGGGAATGGGCACGCTCGCACGCTCGCACGCTCGCACGCTCGCATTGTTAATTGGCTCTTTTAAGGAACCGCGCCCGACGCGCCTGTTCGCCAAGAGAAGATCGCCAAGAGGTTCGCTGCGCAGGTCTTGCAGGCATAAGAAACCCGGTTTCTTTAAGAAACCGGGTTTCTAAGTACCTCACTAATATGAGAGCCGCTATATTTATCTGCCTTTGGGGAGATGAAACTGTCGGTTTATGGGGCAAAAATATAAAAATTTCTCTGAAGGTCGGTTTCCACCGGCACGCAGCGGAGCGTGGGATGTAAATACTGTGGGGGGGAGAGGTAGGAGGGTGCGGGGGTGGCTGTGCGGCGCGAGCCCACCCCAAGTGTTGGCACCATACCTGGAAGTGCTAGCTGTCGGCTGAGCTGGTTGAGTCGGCTAGCTGGAAAGCGTTTTCGATCGCCATTCTCTGCTCAGCGTTGCGCAGGAAGTAGCCGCTGATCATTGCGGAAGCCAGAAGCTGGCCTAGATTTTCGCGGCTGGTGGTAACAGTGACGTTGAAGTGCTGCGGCGGTAAGCCTCCCAACATTTCGACAATGTTGTGCTCCATGACTTTGAATACTTCAGTGTTGGAAGGTTTGGAAAGTTGGGCAACCGTTTCTGGACTCATGGACTGAACGTATTGCCACAGCAAGTTGCCGCCTTCCGATTCGCTGCCAAAAAATTTTGGGGCTCGATTTGATAGATTGCTCACGGTTGTTACCTGCAATTTATAGATGTTTTTGCGCTCTGCATCCTAATCTAGCAAGGGCTGTTGGGGGGCAAAGTGAGCCGAACCGAACCGCAGGCGGCGGATTCTCCCACCACCGGCGCTGCGCTGCGCCTCACGGGTGACGCGGCTAGGTGCCGGCGTACCGCCCCTACAAAGGGGGGCGCAAGAGATTGTTCCCCCCCTTTTTGTAGGGGCGGGCCCTTCCGCCCAGGCGTTGGGGGGGATCTGGCCTGAGTGATTGGTAAGTATGGCTAATCCCGAGTCGCCTCCCGCAGTTCCCCAGGGCGCACGGTTAGCTCCAGGGTTTGGTCGCCCCGCTGCACTTTCAAACGCAAAGGCTGACCGATGCGGCTTTTTTCCACCGCGCTTTGCAACTTTTCAGCAGTGGTTACAGGCTGTCCATCTACTTCTGCAATCACGTCTGCGCGACGCAAGCCGGCGGCTGCTGCAGGACTGTCGGGCATCACTTGCACCACAAGCACTCCATTAATTTCAGGTACAGTAAAGGGCGAATTGGGGTCACTGTTGGACTGTTTGGCGATTTCTGGAGTCAGGGAGATCATGCGAATGCCGATGTAGGGGTGCGAGATTTTTTCGCCGCGAGCTAGGGCGTCTTTAATCTGTTTTGCTTTGTCGATAGGAATGGCAAACCCAATCCCCTGCGCTTCGGCGCGAATCGCCGTGTTGATTCCGATAACTTCACCCTGCTCGTTCAGCAGGGGACCGCCAGAGTTGCCGGGATTGATGGCGGCATCCGTTTGAATAAAATCGAGGCGTTTGTCAGGAATGCCGACTTGGGCGCTGGAGCGGTCTGTGGTGCTGATAATTCCCAAGGTGACAGTGTTGTCTAGCCCTAAGGGGTTGCCCACTGCAATCGCCCAGTCTCCCACCCGCACTTCTGTGGAGTTTCCTAACGGTGCCACCGGCAAGTTTTGTCCGCTAATTTTCACTACCGCCAGGTCGGAAGGTTCGTCAATTCCTTTGACTTCTCCGTTGAAAGTGCGCCCGTCCTTGAGGGTGACGCTGACTGTATCGGCACCGCTGACAACGTGAGCGTTGGTGAGAATTATGCCGGTGCTGTCAATAATGAAACCTGAACCCTGACCGCGCTGGTGATACTCTCTTGGCTGGCTGGGAAACATCTCTCCCCCAAAAAAATCCCGCAATAAAGGGTCATCAAAGAAGAAGTTTGGCGTTTTCTGGGTAATGACGCGCTCGGTGTCGATCCGCACTACTGCCGGTCCAACTCGATTGACGGCGGCTGTGACAAAATTTCGGCTATTTCGGCTGTCCGCAAGCGGCGGGAGTGCCACCTCTGGCTCAGCCGGCTGAACTTGCGCAACCGCCGGCACAGGTGCCAGCTTGGGAATTAGCAGGTTGGGAAATGCCCGCAAACTAGCCAAGGTCAAGGCAAAACTCAAGACAGCCGCTAGGGCATAACCGCCGACTTGACGCAGGGGCGGAAAACGTTGCTCAGAAGAAGATGTCATTGGGGAACTCCTCCACTTTGTACAGACCGATCGACCGGATCGATTTTTGATTATTATTATGGTTTATTATAACTAAAGTTGCAACTTTTGGAGGATCTGCCTCCAAAACGGCGTTCCCCACAGTGCACGTTCCCGTAAGGGTGGCTGGGAACGAGGGGAAGGGGGGACATTCTCAAAGCCCCCCCTTTTTTAGGGGGGTTGGGTGGATATGGATGCTTATACTTGTAGGTAGCAACTTCAGTTATTATAGCAGTTCTAAATGATTGGCGCAACCGCTGTTTGCCCAGAAACCAGATTTCTTTAAGAAACCGGGTCTCTGAAATTCTTTAAGGGCCACCAAGCGGTCTCCGGTTTTGGTGTGAGCGACGACAGAGGAGGTAGTGCGACCGCCTTCTGCGTTAGCAATTACCACGGGTCGCCCACCTTCCATTGCCGCCACAAAAGAGTTTGTATTTCAAGTAAATTCCGACTAATTCGCCATAATATTATAGCAGTATTCAGTTAGGTTAGGACTTAGTACAGGCGTCTCTCCTGTCCCAGATACCTTGAGGGCAGGCGTCTCGCCTGCCCTACGCCTTTTAACCCCAGGCCACGGATGTCATAACCAATATGACTACTGCTATAACTCCTTATAATATAATAATTGAATGGGGTTTAAATGCCGGGTGGAGTGAGGCCGGAGGGCCTCACTGCAAACCTGTTATCCGAGGTTAACTTTGACAACTCGGTTCTTCTCTGCTTCGGCTTTCGGCAGGGTTAGGTTCAGGACGCCATTTTTGTGTTCAGCCTGTACCTTGGTATTTTCAATCCGAGCCGGTAAGGGAATCACGCGGCGGAACTGACCGTAGCGAAATTCAGTGCGAGTGACGCCTTTTGTTTCGGTTCGGGCTTCATGCTTGCGATCGCCGCTAATCGCGACTGCTTCCGCTGTCACTTGCACGTCTAAGTCTTGGGATTCCACGCCGGGAACTTCCAGTCTCAGGTGGATGGCTTCAGGGGTTTCCGTCATCTCAGCTGGGGGGATAAAGTCGGTAACACTGTTTTCCCCATTGCTGACTGTCGTCAGGCTGTCGAAGAGCCGGTTCATTTCCCGTTGCAAGGTTTCCATCTCGCGGTAAGGGTTCCAACGAACGAGTGCCATAGTGGTTGCCTCCTGTATTTTTGGTTGGGGGGAAGCTGAGGTTTTTTCCTGAATTTCCGCCTCTGATAGTTAGGATATGCAGGATGGCAGGGTTAGTAAATTCGGTTCTAACGAGTTATTGACTGGTAATTTCCGCACTCTCAAGCTGTATTGGTCGCCTCACTCAGAGTGTGGGCTAAACCGATCCGAGCCCTGTTCGGTAAAGTGTACTTGAACAGTAGGGTGCGCTCCCAAAGGGAAGGCATCGAGAGCTCCTATTTACCAAAGTGGGATGCTTCCGCTGCCATTCCCCAGCCGTCAGGGTAAAGTCTCTTTTAGAGCAATGGACAGCTCAGCAATAGACAAGGCTTTCCCTCCGACCTCAGGCAGATTGGGGCAGGCTTTTCGGCCTGTCCCAGGAAGTATATCCGTAGGGCAGGCGTTCCCTCCCACCCTTAATGTCAATTTCCTAACCAATGTGGGAAGTGCTATATCACCTGCTTCCCGCTTCAGGAACAGTGGCGGCGACCGGCTGGCCGCCGGCAAGGGGCGGCGAGTCCCTGGCAGGCGGCGAGGCGTGCTGTTTCCTGAACAAGGGAGCGGGAAAGGGGAAATGAATGCAGACGCATCAGCAAGGGCTTGTTGCCGGTGCCGGCGACCGGAGTTCGCACGCCCGCTTGCGGATCTGGGTACTCGCCCGCAAGGGGCGCATTTTACCCCCAAAGATTTTCTAAAGATTCCGGATGCCGGTTTAATCAAAGGGTCGCTGGCGAACTCGGGCTTTAGCTTGCGCTGTGGTTTATTAATTTCCCGAACGGCGCTAGCGGACAGATCGCCAAACTGCTGACCACCTCGAATCCGCTCCAAAATTTCCGGAATAACACCTCAAAGAGTGCGAATTTAAAAATACGACAACCAGCAAGTAGTTAATCAATCTTTACAGGACTTTTTACTATGCCAGCGAAAATTAAGGTTCTCCGAGACACGATTTTCAAACTGAAGCCGGTGCCATCGGAACAGCTTACCGCAGCTGAAAAATGCGAAATAAAAGCAGGCAAAGAATTTGAACTCCACTCCTACTCCTACGTTCGCAATCACATTCTATTTGCGCTCCGCAAGGATTTCTTTAAAGGCCGAAATACCTGGTACGCCTTTGGACAACATGTGCAGATCGTGACCGATCAGCGCAAACCCCCTATTTCCTCACCCTCTGGAGCGGGCAGCGTCAAGCTGTCAGTCCCTTACAAGTCCCAACTCGACAACTGGTACAACCCGACAGGCTCTTGCAATGTCACATCCCTGGCCATGTGTCTGGAGTACCTGGGCGCTTCTCGTAAGAGCAGTTATGGCCAATTTGAGGATGAGCTTTACGAGTACGCCGAAAATCGCGGTCTGAGCCGGCACGAGCCATTGGATTTGGCCAAGATTGTAGAAGCTTATGGCTGCCGCGATGACTTCAACCCCAATGCTACGATCGAGGAAGTAAAAAGGTGGTTAGCCGGCGGCAATCCGGCAGTTATCCACGGGTACTTCACCTCTTTTGGCCACATTATCGCCCTGGTCGGTTATGACAGTAACGGCTTTATCGTCCACGATCCCTACGGGGAGTGGTTCTCCACCGGCTATCGCACAGACCTTAGCGGTGCATTTCTGCAATACTCTTATGACCTGATCCGCCAGACCTGCATCCCAGACGGGGACTTCTGGGTTCACTTTATCTCGCGGTAAACACTAAAAGCCACACCTATCCTCCGGATGATTGCTTTTATATTAAGTTAGGGGAGTGCTTTTATTTAAGTTTCATCCGTAAGAAATTGATTAACCGGATATGCCTGCTGGTGGCGCTCGGGGTGGCGCACCGGGCGGGCTTTTTTCTTTGAACCGCAGCAGGCGTATGGGAAAACCGGCAGCGCCACCGCCGGATTGGAATAGCCACAGAACCTGATGCGGGCGGGCAGAAATAATAAGATTGATCACGGTCTTTTTTAATGGCTGACTTGATGACCTATTGCCTTGGTATCCTTACCCGTTCTGGTTTAGTCATGGCTGCTGACTCTCGCACCAATGCCGGGGTCGATTATATCTCCACCTACCAGAAACTGTTTGATTTTTCCAATCCGGGGGAGCGAGTGCTCATGCTCTGCACCTCAGGGAACCTGTCGATGACCCAAGCCGCTCTAACCTTACTGCGCAGAGATCTCAAGGTTCAGGAGATCGCCAGTCTCCACAGCTTGCCAACCTTGTACGACGTCGCTCGCTATATCGGGGATAAAATCCGCCACATCCAGGAGCAAGACAAGTCTTGGCTGAAGCAAGACGGCATTAACGCTCAGTGCAGCATACTTTTAGGGGGCCAAATAAAGGGGGAAGAACCGGGACTGTATCTAGTTTACAGCCAGGGAAACTGCATTCACGCCACAAAGGAAACGCCATTTCTCCAGATTGGCGAAACCAAATATGGCAAACCGATTCTAGACCGCACCCTCAGTTTTGAAACCCCCTTGGAAGCGGCGGCGAAATGCGCTCTGCTATCCATTGACTCGACGATGAAGTCCAACATCTCTGTCGGGCCACCCATTAACCTGGCGATGTACGAGAGTGACAGCTTTATTCTCCGGCATCAGCTGAAACTGCGTCTGGGGGACCCCTATCTGGCCCAGATTCGCAAGTTGTGGGAAGAACACCTGAAAAAGGCTTTCGAGCAAATGCCCAATATCGACTGGCAGCATACTGAGGATTATAAAACAGACGTCCTCATCGACTGATTTCACCGGCAGTATCTCTTTTTTGTAAATAGAGTATTTTGCTGCCCCCGGTTATTAGATATTGAGGGTCGGAGGCAACGCATGCCCTACGGATATACGCCGTAGGACAGGCGTCTCGCCTGTCCCAATGTCCTTGATAACAAGATAGATGCCTTGTCCATTACTGAGCTGTCCATTGCTATCCCTAGTTGACACAGATAGTATTTTCACCTCTGGATCAAAAAGCTTTTCTGCTCTTTTTTCAATCCTTGCATTCAAAATCCTTGTATTCAAAATCCTTGCATCCCAAATCCTTGGATTGCCTCACCCCCCAAAACCGCGAAGCACCCGAAACATATCCGAAAAATCATCCGTCCACAGGGGCTCGTCCCCTGTTTCCGGAATTGGCTGCCAGCGCGAGTCACTGGCGAGGGTGCCAAAATCGCTCTGCTGGCGGGCGAGCAGCACCCAGTGAGAGGGCGATTTCCCCCTTTCCCTCTCGGCGGGAAAAATCTCCCGCTGCAACTGTCGCAGCGCTGACAGCCCTAAATGACGCGCTTAAGCACCCAATACCGGCTCTAAATTAATATAGCGGTTGCTAATATGAATCGCAACTAAACCCTGTTGGGTTAACTTCCTGAAATAAAGCTGCAGTGCTTCCCGAGTCACCATGTGCGCGGGAATTGAATCGGAACTAAAAACATCTACAAGAATTAAATCATAATAATTGGATTCGCTCGCCGCTACTCGCAAACGAGCGTCCCCTAATACGACCGAAAAAGGCGCTTTTGAGTCTTGCAGGAAGGTGAAATAATTGGGGTTGCGAGCCAGCTTCTCCACCACCGGATCTATCTCGAAAAATGTCCACTCTTGCCCTGGTTCTGAGTAAGCCGCAAGGCTTCCGACTCCCAGCCCCAGCACGGCAATTTTAGAAAGGTGTCCGGTGTTATTAAAATACTGAAATACTTGGCCGACCGGCCAGGTGGGATGGTAGTAGGTGAGGGGTTCGCGCCGGCGCTGCGAGTCAAGGCTTTGTCTTCCCTGTACAGTAGTGCCGTGGAACAGAGTGTGAGCCTCTCTGCCCCTGTCCAGCACAACCTGGTAACTTCCAAAAAAACTGCGCTCAGTTTTCAGTATGCCGGTATGGCTTTCTAGAGAAAACTGGCTGAGCAGGAAAACCAAAGCTGTGGCTGTAACAAGGTATTTCGCCCGCAGTTTAAAAACGGAATATATAAAAAAAACCAGGAGCAAAGCAATCCCATTGCCACTCAAGCTTTCAGTCAAGGATGTTGGCTGTAAACCAAACAGCAGAACCCCGAATAAAATAACCAAACTGGTGCGCTGGGCGGAAGCGAGATGCGCTGGCGCACTGGTGCTTGAGGAGAAAGCTTGCAGCAGCAGCATACCGAGCGACATGACAAGAGGGTACTCCAGCACAGAGCGAAACAGCAGGGGAGCAGCAGCGCAGAACAGTCCACCGAGGACACTGCCGAAAGCAATCCAGAGGTAAAAACTGGTGAGGTGCTGGCTGCTAGGCCGGCTCCTTTGCAATTCCCCGTGAAACGCGCAGCCGGCGGCAAACAATCCCAGCAGGTGCCAGGGAAGCACCAGCCAAACCGGCTGCATCACCTTCAGCAAAAATAAAACAATCAGTGAGGCGAACAAAAAAGGTGAGAGCGCCCCCAAAGTCTTGTGCGGCAGCAGCGGTTTTCTGGCAAAGGTCAAAATGAAAGTCAGCAGATAAATTGCCAGAGGCACAGCCCAAAGCAACGGCATAGAGGCGATATCTGTTGTGATATAAGTGGTGACTCCTAAAAGCCAGCCCGACGGAATAAACGACAGCCAAACCCACCGATATTTTTCTGCGGCAGATGGGCCGTTTTCTTCTCCCTCTGCCTTTATTTCAGGCAGAGACGCAACATTTTGTTTTGCTAAATCCGTCCCATCAATAACTGTTTGCGCAGGCACCGATTTTTCAGGGTAACGCCACAGGCAGGCGGCGCACCCGATCGTCAGAAAAATCAGCAATCCGTAACCGATAGCCCACAGCAAACTCTGCTGCGTCAGGTAAAAATTCGGCTCAATCAGGATGGGGTAACTGAGCAGCCCTAACATGCTGCCTAAGTTGCTAGCAATATAGAGGAAATAGGGGTCTTCACTGCTGGGGTGTTCCGTACCGGCAAACCACTTTTGCACCAGAGGAGCGGTGGTAGACACCACAAAGAAGGGGATGCCGGTGGATACAAACAGCAGCGCTAGCAACCCGGTAATGGGATTAGCATCCTCAGGGGGAACCCAACTCTTAGAAAATGCAATCGGCAAACAGGCAATCGGCAGCAGGAGTAAAAGACTGTGAGTAACTGCTTGCCGGCGAGCGCCCCACCAAGTAGTTGTGAGGTGCCCGTAGCCATAACCGAGCAATAAAATGGCTTGAAAAAAGAATAGGCAAGTGTTCCATACAGATGGGTAGCCGCCCAAGAGTGGTAGAATCATCTTGCCAACCATCAACTGCGCCCAGAAAAGCAGAAAGGCGCTGACAAAAAGAGTGAGGTAGAAAAGAATTTGCAATGGCGTAATCTCCTATAAAACTTGCTAGCTGTGGCGCTCACCCCCTAACACCGCGAAGCACCCGAAACATATCCGAAAAATCATCCGTCCACAGGGGCTCGTCCCCAGTTTCCGGAATTGGCTGCCAGCGGGAGTCACTGGCGAGGGTGCCAAAATCGCTCTGCTGGCGGGCGAGCAGCACCCAGTGAGAGGGCGATTTCCCCCTTTCCCTCTCGGCGGGAGAAATCTCCCGCTGTAACTGTCGCAGCGCTGACAGCCCTAAATGACGCGCTAAAGCCCCCAAGACCGGCTCTAAATTAATATAGCGGTTGGAGATATTAATCGCCAGCAACCCCTGTTCGGTCAACTTGCTGAAATACAGCTGGATAGCTTCCCGCGTTACCAGGTGGACTGGAATTGAATCAGAGCTAAACGCATCCATGACCAGCAAGTCATAGTAACTTTCCGGCACCGACGCCAGTCGCAAGCGAGCGTCCCCCAATACCACAGAAAAAGGCGCTTTTGAGTCTTCCAGGAAGGTGAAATAATTGGGGTTGCGAGCCAGCTTCTCCACCGCTGGATCTATCTCGTAAAATGTCCACTCTTGCCCCGGTTCTGAGTAGGCTGCCAGCGTCCCAATTCCCAGCCCCAGCACGGCAACGCGAGACAGGCGCTTGCTGGCATTCAAAAACTGGAATACTTGCCCTATCGGACCAGTGCGGTAAAAATAGGTCAGGGGTTCCCGGCGGCGCTGCGGGTCAAGACTTTGCTTTCCGTGCAAGGTAGTCCCGTGCAAGAGACTGCGGTATTCTCCGCGCCGGTCAGTCACAACCCGGTTCACCCCAAAAAAACTGCGGTCAATGTGGAGGACTCCCCCCATATTTCCCAGAGCAAACTGGCTAAGCAAAACAATTAAGATTAAGCCTGTGACAAGCCGCCCCAGACCTAGGGAAAAAGCGTAAAACATAACAGCCAACAGGCTAAATGCCACCAAATTTCCCAGCAGGTTGTCCGTGAAGCCTTTGGTATCGAAACCAACGATCAGAGCCCCGAATAATAACCCCAAACTCACCCGTCTGGTCGTCCGCAACTCTAAGTTTAAAAATGAAAATCTCTCCCTTTTGCCTTTTTCCCCGAATGCACTCGCTAGCTGTGGTTTAATTTTAGCTTGTTCAGAGTTATAATATCCCGCCAGCAAGATACTGAGCGACATCACGAGAGGATACTCCAGAACAGAGGGAAACAGCAAAGGGGCTGCGAGGGCATTAAACCAGCCACCGAGGACACCGCCGAAAGCAATCCAGAGGTAAAAGCTAGTGAGGCGCTGGCTGCTAGGCCGGCTCCTTTGCAATTCCCCGTGAAAAACGCAGCCGGCAATAAAGAATCCCGCTAAATGCAAGGGAAGCAACAGCCACACCGGCTGCATCACCTTCAGCAAAGATAAAATAATCAGTGGCGTCAGTAATAAAGGCAGCAGCGCTACCAAACTCTTGTGGGGGAGCAGCGGTTTGCTAGCAAAGGTCAAAATGAACGTCAGCAGATAAATCGCCAGAGGAACAGCCCACAGCAGCGGCAGAGATGCTATATCTGTTGTAATATAAGTGGTGACTCCTAAAAGCAAACTGGACGGAATAAACGACAGCAACACCCACCGAGCTTGATCTGCAGAAAATGCAGAAAATGGGGAACCAGCTGTAGCGGATGTCGAGCCGGTTTCTTCGCCATCTGTTTGTATCAAAGACACAGACGTAACATGTCGCGTCTCTACATCCGCTATATCACTAAGTGTTTGCACCGGCACAGCATTTCGAGGCGAACGCCACAGGCAGGCTGCGCACCCGATCGTCAGAAAAATCAGCAATCCGTAACCGGCAGCCCACAGCCAACTCTGCTGCGTCAGGGAAAAATTCGGCTCAATCAGGATGGGGTAACTGATCAGCCCTAACATGCTGCCCAGATTGCTGGCAATATAGAGGAAATATGGGTCTTCACTGCTGGGGTGTTCCGTACCGGCAAACCACTTTTGCACCAGAGGAGCACTGGTAGAAACCACAAAAAACGGGATGCCGGTGGAAACCAGCAACAGAGCCAGCAACCAAGGGATGGGACTGACATTTGCAGGGGGAATCCAACCCTTAGGAATAGCAACCGGCAAAAAAGCCACCGGCACCAAGAGCAGAAAGCTGTGAATCACCGCTTGCCGGCGAGTCTCCCACCACCTTATTGTCAGGTGCCCGTATCCGTAACCGAGCAATAAACTGCCTTGAAAAAAGAACTGGCAAGTATTCCACACAGCGGGAGAGCCGCCCAAGAGCGGTAGAATCATCTTGGCGACCATCAGCTGCACCCAAAACAGCAGGAAAGCGCTCAGAAAAAGCGTCACAGAGAAAAGAAAGAGCACCGGCGTTGGCTCCTGGAGAAGGGGAGTGTATCACTTTGGCAAAAAAAGTATAGCAGGAGAGCCGGTGTGCCGGGGAAACAGCGAGAGAGAAATCCCCATTTTTCCTCCCGGCTGTGTTTACGCACACTTTGAACAAGCGGGGAAAGTCAGCCAAAAAGCCCACCTCCCTCACCCAATCTCACCACCACTCTTCTTGGCGAACAGGCGCGTCTTGGCGGTTCAAATTCTCCCCCTGCATTTCAAAATCTGAACCGGCGGGAGAAACTCAAGTCGAGACGATAACAAAAAAACTCCCCCTACATCATCCCTCGCAACACCTGGCCAATCAAATGCGCCGGCACCCGATCCGTCACCGTCGCCGCACCAATGTGAGCCGGCAGCACAAACCGCACCTTCCCCCCCTTCACCTTCTTATCCGTTTGCAAACTCTCCACAATCTCGTCCACATCCAGCCCCGCCGGCAACTTCACCGGCAGTCCCGCCTTTTTGATCAGCGCCAGCTGCCGGCGGTCGCACTCATAGTCCCACATATCCAGCTCAACAGCCAGCTGGCTCGCCGCCACCATACCAATCGCCACCGCCTCCCCGTGAATCACAGACTTGTAGCCGGTTAAACTTTCCACCGCATGACCGATCGTGTGACCGTAGTTGAGAATCGCCCTCAGATCGGATTCTTTTTCATCTTGCATTACCACATCAGCCTTACTTTGGCAAGACCAGCTGATCATTTCTTGCAGCGCACCGGCATCTATATACCGCAACTCGTCAAGGCGCTTGCACTGCTCCAGCAGCTCAAACAGCGGCTCATTCCAAATCACCCCGTACTTAATCACCTCCGCCATGCCGGCTCTGAACTCCCTTGCCGGCAGAGTTTGCAGCACCTGCGGGTCAGCAAGCACCAAGTTCGGCTGGTAAAACGCGCCGATTAAATTCTTGCCCTTGGGGTGGTTGACGCCGGTTTTGCCGCCAATCGAAGCGTCCACCATCGCCAGCAGAGTGGTTGGCACCTGCACGAAGTTAATCCCGCGCAGCCAAGTCGCAGCCGCAAAGCCGGTCATGTCCCCAATCACGCCGCCCCCCAGCGCCACCATCGTTGACGAGCGTTCCAGACGGCTTTCCAGAGCGGCGCTGTAGATTTTTTGCACAGATTCCAGAGTTTTGTACTGCTCGCCATCGGGGAGGATGCAGCGCTCGACAGCAAACCCAGCTGACTCCAAGGAAGCAACAGCCCGCTGTCCGTAATGCCCGAACACCACCGGGTTAGAAACCAGCAAAACCTTCTTTCCCAGATTCAGCAGCTGCATCTTTGCGCCCAGCTCACCGACGCCCCCGGCGGCGAGTTCAATATCATAAGACTGCTGCGGCAGATTAACGCGGATGACAGAAGTCATGGCCAACACCCAATCAACAAGAGGTTGCGGGCTGTATTTTACCGCACCCCGTGTTTCAATAATTGTAATCGGTTTTTATGGAGAAATGTAAATGAGCGCATCTGGAATCATCACATACGCCGTCCTTGTCGGTGGTGCCTTTGTCCTCGCGGCGGGGCTGATGTTTGGCTTTCGCGCCATCAAGCTGATCTAAGCAGCTGCGGTGCTCCGCCGGCTCGCTCCCCCCACAGAGGGACGCTCGCGCCCTTTGCGGGGGAATCGGTGGTGCGGAACGCACCGCACCCCTAACTTGCTAGCCTCACCGGCACCTGCCGGTCAGTCTCTTGCGCCAGAAACTCAGCCAATTGCGCCTCAATCTGGTCGCGGACAATCTGGCGGTACTCCAGAAAATGCTCATTGTGGGCGCAAACCGTGAGATAGTGCTCCCAAACCCCCGGATTGCGCTTAATCATGCTGAACAGGTGGTGCCAGAACTTCCAGCGAGTCTTGCGCTTCAGCCCCTGACGCCAGCAGACAATCAGCAGCGCACGCAAATCCACCCAGCTCGGCCACTTAAACGGCGGGTGGCATGCCGGTGCGCCCAGCATCAAAAAACAGCGGTAAGTCCGCTCAAGAAACTGCTCAGCATCATACAGCTGCCAGAACGCTCCCACATATTCCCGGGCAATCTCTTCGAGCGGTCGAGTCGGGATAAAATTCATCAGCGTCGTCTGGTTAATAGTGCCATCCTTATCCCGCAGTCGCCCCTCTTTTTCCAGCCGGTGCCAGAGAGCCGTGTGGGGCAGGGCTTGCAACATAGCAAAAGTTGTGGTAGGAATCGCCGCCGCTTCCGCAAACCGGACAATCCGCTCACCGGCCCCTTTCTTTTCCCCATCAAATCCAATAATAAACCCAGCCATTGGCCGCAGTCCCGCCCGCGTAATAGTTTCCACCGACTCAATCAGAGAATTCCGAGTATTTTGGAACTTCTTAGTCAGCTGCAAACTCTCTTCATCAGGCGTTTCAATACCCAAAAACACCGCATCAAAATAGCACTCCACCATCAGCTGCATCAGTTCTGGATCTTGCGCCAAGTCAACAGAAGCCTCCGTATTAAACCGGAAAGGATACTGGTGTTCCGCTTGCCAGACTTTCAACTCTTTCAGAAATAACTTAACATTGCGCTTATTGCCAATAAAATTATCATCCACCATGAACACGCCGCGCCGCCACCCCAACTCATAGAGGTAATCCAGCTCAGCCAGCAGCTGTTTTGGCGTCTTCGTGCGCGGTTTGCGACCGTACAGGGTAATAATATCGCAGAATTCGCACTGGAAGGGACAGCCGCGAGAGAACTGCACCGACATCGAATCGTAGGCGTCAAACTCCAGCAAATCGAAGCGGGGGATGGGGGTGCCGGTGACATCAGGTTTCTCGCCGCCGGCGCGGAAAACCCCCCGGGTTTCGCCAAGCTCAACCGCCCTTACAAACATGGGCAGAGTAATTTCCCCCTCATCCAGAATCAAATAGTCCGCACCGGCTTGTTTGACTTCCTCCGGCAGAGAAGTTGGATAAGGCCCACCGGCAGCCACCAGCTTGCCGCGCCGCTTAGCTTCCCGGATTTGGGCGAGCAAATCCCCTTTCTGGACAATCATAGCAGAGAAAATCACAATCTCCGCCCACTGCCACTCCTCCTCCGTCACCTGTCGGATATTGCGATCCACAAGCTTGAACTCCCACTCCTGCGGCAAAATAGCCGCCACTGTCACCAGCCCCAATGGTGGCAGCAAAACCTTGCGATTCACGAGTTCCAGGATTTTTTCGTAAGACCAAAACGTTTTGGGAAACAGGGGATAAACCAGTAAAACCCGCATGAATGAGTTCCTCACAATGCTGCTAGCTGGGCTTAAATATAGCGGTTTCAGTTGGATAAAGTGCGCTCCAGAAACCCGGTTTCTTGAAGAAACCGGGTTTCTCAGTAGCTCACTAATATGAAAAACGCCATAACTTAAGCTTAGCGCCTCCCAGCTGTTTTGCTTGAGATAAGAAAGACTTTGGCAAAAGTGGGGTGCGCCGCGATCGCACCCCACTCCCATCAAAATCAGGGGCGCTTGGCTACCGGCGACCGCCATAGGCAGCCACCGGCTCCTTAATGAATCGGATGTACAGATGCTTGAAAGTAGACCGAATCACCCGAGGCATACCGAAGTCAATAGGCATCAGTTGGTCGGGCAGTTTCCAATCGAGCACCTTCAGTTCCTCCGGTTGCAGGTGCGGAAACTCTATCGCCTCCAGATTTGAGCAAAGCCCCAATCTCACAGACGCCGCCACTGTGGGCACCGTCTGGGGAGGGACATTGAGAATTTCCACCACCGCCCGATCCAGAGCGAACACATCGCGGGAAGCGCCCAAAATGCCCAAAAAGCGCGGTTCGCCGCCGCTGGGGCCATTGCCTTCGTGGCCAATGATGCCATCCACAATCGTCAAGTCTGGGTCAACCGCCCGCGCCGTTTCCACCAACATTTGGCCAAATCGGGCGCTGTCCTTACCGGCTTCCATGTGCCACCAGGCTTTCATTTTGCCGGGAACGCAGCCGAAAAGGTTTTTCACCCCCACCGTCAGCGTCAGCTGGACGTGGGACTTCACCTTCGGCAGGTTAATCACGGCGTCTGCTTCCATTGTTTCTTTGGACAGCAGCAGGTGGTTGAATTCCTCGCTTACAGTCTGGTAGCGCTTGCCGTGGAATTCCAGCACCGGCAGGTTCAGCTCTTCGATCAGGGGCAGATAGCCATTGGCCACAGCCACTCCCCGGGCGCTGCCAAAAGCGGGCCCATCCCCCATAAACGGCTTGCCTCCGGCTTCCAGCACCATTTTGGCAACGCAGTAAACCAGTTCTGGGCGGGTGACGCACTCTTTGGTGGGGCGTGCGCCGGTGAGCAAATTGGGCTTGAGCAGGACGCGATCCCCTGGCTTAACAATCTCTGCTATCCCCCCGAGGGGTTCGAGCAGCTTCTCCAGAGACGCCCGCAAAAGCTTTAGGTCGTAAGAGTCGGCGCGAATCAAACTAACAGCAGGCATGATTTTCGATTTTGGGTGGTGAGTTTTTCTAGTTTCCTTTGCCCTGCAGGGAGTGACGGTCTGCTCGGACTGCCCCCTTGCTTTCTGGCAGCGAGAGGTTTTCACCTCTGGATTTACCTTTCTGGGCACTTGCCGGCAGCGAGGGAACTCTTTTCACTCTAAAATCGAAATCTAAATTTGTCACCGGGCTGCCCCGCGCTGGAGGGCGGAAACCCGCTGGGCGTCGGAGAAGAAGCCGTCTCCTTTGATTTCGGGGAAGGCGGGCTTAACTTCCACTTTCATCACTTTGTCAATGCTAATCGTAACGGTTTGATCCAGCAGGTGCATCGTCAGCCAGCCTGAGTCTGACACTAATTGCAACTGCCGGTAAAACTCTTGTGCCGTTGCCCGGATACTGAATGTTTCGGACTGACCGCTCACATAATGAAAGGTCACTTGTGTGCCGGTGTCTTGAATAGGCATGGGGAAAAAAGCTCCGCTAAAGTTTATATGGGATTTTCAACGATTATAACGGTTTTCTGCTGGATGCCGCAGGTTTCAGAAACCGTTTCTCCGCGGTTCCAGAAACCGGGTTTCTTAAAGAAACCCGGTTTCTCCGCACCTCACTAATATGAAAACCGCTAGATATCAGTGGCAAGACCTGTCTGGGGAAATCCTTCTACCTCAATAAACTCGACGGGAGAAATCATGTCTTTAGCGCCCACCAGTCTTCTTTGAGAAAGGGCTTGGGTTGAGCGCAGGTTGAATGTTGAAAGCGTTGCTATCGCCGCTGACAAAGTTAAATGTCAGCTGTAATTAAGCATGTCCTAAACTGACTGTTTATTGCTATATCATGTCAGGTTGATTAACCGCACAAATGACCCTTAAAAACCCTCACCACCAGCACTTTGGGGTGAGGGTGAGTAAGAAAACTACTGATTTTTTCTCCCCTCTTTCATTTTGGCAGAGGGGATGGGGGTGAGGGTCTTTTTTAAGGTCAATTCACCCGACATGATATCAGGCACTCCTGTCAGGCAATGCCGAGATCGCCAAGGGGCGAGGGCATAGCGCTCATACTTTCTAAATCTAGCACTTGGGCCAGTTCTTCTGCACTCATCAGCCCCCGCTCCAGGACAATTTCCCGCAAGGATTTGCCGTTTGCCAGGGAGTCTTTGGCGACGGCGGCGGCGTTGAGATAGCCGATGTGGGGGTTGAGGGCGGTGACCAGGGCTAGACTTCCCTCGGCGTAAGCTCGGCAGCGTTCGTGATTGGCGCTAATCCCCAATAGGCAAAAGCGAGTCAGCGCCGCCAGGGTGTTGCCGAGAATCTCGATGCTGTGGATCAGGTTGTAGGCAATCAGGGGCATCATTACGTTGAGTTCCAGCTGGCCTGCTTGTGCGGCGAGGGCGATGGCGGCGTCGTAGCCCATTACCTGAAAGCATACCATTGATGTCATCTCGGCCATCACGGGGTTGTACTTTCCTGGCATAATCGAGGAACCGGGCTGCACCGGCGGCAGCTGGATCTCTTTGAGGCCGGTTTTTGGCCCGGAATCCATCAGTCGCAGGTCGTGGGAAATTTTAACGCAGTCTTGGGCTAGGTTGCGCAAGGCACCGGAGACGCCCACAAATGGTGCCATACTCTGCATGGCAGCCATCAGGTGCGGTGCCGGCTTTAGGCTGAGGCCGGTGAGTTCGCTGAGGATTTCGGCGGCGCGGTGCCGGTATTTCGGGTGGGTGTTGAGGCCGGTGCCGGCGGCGCTTCCGCCTAATCCCAGCTTGGTTAAATCTTCAGACGCCCTTTCTATGCGAGTTTGGTGTTCGCTGAGGATTTGCGCCCAGGCGCGGAAGGTTTCTCCCAGACGCACCGGCACGGCGTCTTGCATGTGGGTCCTGCCGGATTTGACGATATCTTGGAACTCGTCGGCTTTGCTGTCAAGGGCGGCGGTGGCTTGTAACAGGGCTGGGTAGAGTGTCGTTTGCAAAGCCAGCAGCCCCGCGATGCGAATGGCTGTGGGAATCACGTCATTGGTGGACTGGCCATAGTTCACATGGTCGTTGGGGCTGACGCGCTTGTAATTGCCTTTCTCGTCGCCGAGGATTTCTAGGGCGCGATTGGCGAGGACTTCGTTGACGTTCATGTGGTGGGAGGTGCCGGCACCTGCTTGGTAGATGTCCACCAGGAACTGGTCGCGAAACTGGCCGGCGAGGACTTCATCCGCTGCCCGGACAATTGCTTGACAAATCTCGTCCGGTATGCATCCGAGTTCGCCGTTGGTGAGGGCGGTGGCTTTTTTGATCAGCACGCAGGCTTCTGTGTAGGTGGGCAAGGGCTTGATGCCGCTGATCGGGAAGTTTTCCAGCGCCCGCAGGGTTTGGATGCCGTAGTAGGCAGCGGCGGGAAGTTGCCGGTCTCCCATTGAGTCGCGTTCTGTGCGCCAGTCTGTGTGGGGTTTGTCGGTCATCTGCATAAGACAATGCGATAATTTACGACTGGAGGTTATGCTCGGTACATTCTTCGGGTAGAATCAAACCCTTGAAATTGCTAGGTTTAGGCTTCTTGGCCCTCAAAGCGCATCGAACAGGAATCATCCGTAACTACTCCAGGAAAGGATGAAATCTACCTTAAGGAAGATGCCAGATTTTTGCTAGCCATTATGGGCGTGGCTGTTGAATCGTGCTATTGTTTAGGGCATCTAAGATCAAATCATCCTACGATCGGATGCCAGATTCTATGAGTAACGCTAGGGATTTTGAAGCTGACTTTTTCTTTAAGAAGGGATTGCGGCTGAGTCAGGCCAAGCAATATGAGGAAGCGATTCCTAACTACGACCGAGCTTTGCAATTTGAACCAGAGGATTCCGATATCTGGTACAGTCGAGGCGATGCGCTGTATAATTTAATGCGTTACTCTGAGGCAATAGCCAGCTTTGACATAGCCTTGGAGTACAACCCTGGCTTCGAGCAAGCCTGGAACCAACGGGGGAGTGCGCTTGATAACATGGGGCGCTTTCAGGAGGCAATCGTTAGCTTCGATAAGGCGATTAAGTTCCAGCCTGACAATTACTGCGCTTGGAATAATCGCGGTATTTCCCTGAAGAACTTGGGGCGCTTTGAGGAAGCAATCGCTAGCTACGACAGGGCGATTGAGTTCAAACCGGATTGTTGTTGGGCTTGGTATCACCGAGGTGTTGTCCTGCGGCGCTTGGGCCAACTGGAGAAAACGGTCGCCAGCTACGGTAAAGCTGTTGAGTTTAAGCCGGACTTCCACCAGGCTTGGTACAATCGGGCCAATGCCCTGTACAATCTGGGCCGTTACGAAGAAGCGATTTTCAACTACGAGAAAAATCTACAGTTAAAGCCCAACTACTACTGGGCTTGGTATTTTCGGGGGCAGGCGCTGTATAATTTAGGCCAGTACGCTAAAGCCGTCACCAGTTTTGACAAAGGTTTGGCCCTCGTCCCTGAGATTTATGATGGCTGGTACATGAAGGCTCAGGCACTGAGTCAGTTAGGCTGCTACTATGGGGCGATCGACCACTTCGACAAAGCCCTGGAAGTCGAACCCAAGCTGCACAAGGCTTGGTACAGAAAGGCTTGCTGTTATGCCGGCACCGGCAATGTCGAGTTGGCCATTGAGAACCTGAAACAAGCTCTTAATTTGTATCCTCAGCAATACCGGCAGATTGCAAAAAATGACTCTGATTTAGACGGTATTCGTCAAGATCAGCGATTCCAAGCGCTGATTCTAGGGAAAGTTAACAGCCAAGACTGAAGCGTGAAAAAATTGGCGCTTCCTTCTGTGGCGAGTGACAGTAGTTGCAGCTAGCTGCGGGCTACCCACTCGCCCATTAATTTTGCTTTACTATGTTTAATAATTGAGATAGCTTTGATCGCAGCCTCTCGTTCCCAGCTCAAGCTGGGAACGCCGCTTTGGAGGCTCTGACTTGAAAAGGTTTGTAGTTGGGCTGCACGCCCTACCGAGGACAGGCGCTCTGGCCTGTCCTACGCCTTATATTTGTTTCCTCGTTACGGGACTCTGACTTGAAAATAGTCTTGTAGTGCCGATGGCACCCACGGAGATCGCCCCGCTAGCTGCGACAATTTTCATTGGTGGCGGTGTGCGCAGTTCCGAAGTGACTGCCTCCTTTCAAGGGAAAAGCAGCATTATTAGCCTAATAATCCCGCCAAATATCTTTTCAGGCTTTGATGGGGGAAGGCAAGCGATAGCAAAGTTGCCGGCAGTCAGGATTGGAGCGCTTGGTACTGAGAAACCCGGTTTCTTAAAGAAACCGGGTTTCTGGGCCACTCCCAATTTGGCTAGTGCTAGATCGCGGCGAGAAATCCCGCTACCTAGCAGGGGCGTGTGGCGAATAATACAGCGTTTTCGATGCTGAGCGCATTCCTGAGGATAGAGAGGCGATATCTCAAGCACCGGCACGGGGGTTCCTGTCTACAAACTAGAATGAAGGAAGTTCAACGCCCGAAAGGGCTTGGGCGCAGGCGGGTTCCGCCGGCTGCCGGCCCGGGCTGGCTGCGGAAAAATATAATGATTTGTTTACAATCGCCTCTTCAAGGCGTGGCGGATAAATTCCTTAAAAATCAATGAAGGATTGAGAAGGTGGGAGCTCTTGATGACCTTCGGCGAGACAATCAATTTCAGAATTGAATTAAGGGCGTATTGATGGGGGTATGGTTATGGAAGAGAGAATGTTGGAGAGCCGGCCAGAAAGCTATAGCGATTTGTACCGGCAGGGGAATGAGTTCCGGGCCAGAGGTCGCTACGAAGAAGCGGTGGCTTGCTACGAGCGAGCTCTGGAACTGCAACCGGAGGACTACTGGAGCTGGTATCATCTCGGCATCGCTTTGGATGAGTTAGGCCGGCACTCGCAAGCGATTGCCAGCTTCGACAAAGCGCTGGAAAGGCGACCGAATGACTACTGGGCGTGGTATGAGCGGGGGGAGGCGCACAGGCATGCCGGGAGCTATTGGGAAGCGATTGCCAGCTACAATAAAGCCCTGGAAGTAAGGCCAGACGACTACTGGGCCTGGTATCAGCGGGGGTGTGTGGCCCTGGATGACTTGGGGCAGCCACAAGAAGCCCTGTTATGCTTCGACAAAGCCGCAGACGCCCGCCCGCAGGACTACTGGATCTGGTACCGGCGCGGGGTAGCGCTACAGCAGTTGCAGCGGTACTCCGACGCCCTCGCCAGCTTGGATCGCGCCTTGGAAATCAAGGGCAGTGCCGGTAAAGCCTGGTACAGCCGAGCCCAAGTGCTCGAAGATTTGGGCCGGCACTCGGAAGCCCTCGCCAGCTGCGATCGGGCCCTGGAAATTCACCCCGACTGGGCGGAAGTCTGGAACCTGCGAGGCTTGGCCTTGGGGAGTTTGGGCCGCTATTCCGAGGCCCTAGAAAGCTTCGAGAAAGTGTTGCAGCGGTCGCCTTTGGACACAGAAGCCTGGGGCTACCGGGCGATCGCCCTCGACGATTTAGGCCGGTATGAGGAGTCGGTGGCCACCTGGGAGCAACTTCTGGCCATCGATCCCGACAGCGCCGAAGCCTGGTTCAATCGCGGCATTGCCTTGAGCCACTTGTGCCGGTACGAGGAAGCTGTGGCCAGTTACGACCGGGCGCTGCATTTGCAGCCGAACTGTCCAGAAGCCTGGAACAACCGGGGTTCGGCACTCGACGAGCTGGGCCGCTACGAGGAAGCCCTGGCCAGCTACGACCAAGCCCTGGCACGCATGTCCGATTACTCCCGAGCGTGGAACAATCGGGGGATTGCCCTGTATAAGTTAGGTCGCTACTCTGACGCTGTAGCCAGTTATGACAAAGCTTTGGAGTGCCACCCTGACTACCCGGAAAATTGGACGCTGCAACATCTGGGCATAGCGCTCCAGAAACTGGGGCGCTATTAGGGCGCTGTTGCCCAGCCGCTCAACTGCCACCGGCACGACACCGCCACTGTCGCAGAGATTGGCAGCCTAACTGGTAAGTAGGTGAGCGAAATTAAACTTAAAATCCCAGCGTCCGTTTGCAGTCGGCTGAGGTGATTTATAAAGAAAAAGTGAAGTCACAAGAAACCGGGTTTCTTCTGGCGCGTCAGCAGCAAGATTCCCGGTTTCTAGCTTGTTGCTGTCTTAATAATTACTTTATAAACCGGATCTTAGCCCCTGAACGTCCTGGCTTTAGCGGCGTGGGCAGCATCCGGCGAACTTTTTGTTTATTTATGTTTACATACTTGGAGTTTTCCGCTATAATCCTATTTATCCCTCACTCACCAATATGCAGCAAAAAACTCGCCCGCGCAGCCCAATTCCACCTAAACTCCACACAATACCTCGCGAGAACAGTGAGGCTGCTGAACAATTAGAGCTGTACAAAAAGGTAACGAAACGGCAGCGCATCCTGCAGGAACTGCACTTTATGGAACAGCGCACCCAACTCTTGAAACAGCAACTGAGCATTATTGACAGCCAAATAGAGGAGGCAGAACAAACTATTAAGACCTTGCGTCAGGCAAGTTTAAATCCTGTTTCCAGTTCTCCAGGAAGTGGGCCCGCTCCCAGAGTTCGCGCCACCCAAAAAAGTGCGTCTGCTCCCAAGGCTTCTTCTTCTCAAAAAAGCTCTCCCACTCCTAAGAGTGAGGATAAGTCAAGCAAGTTCGAGACTTTCTACTTTGATTTTTAATATAGCGGTTCTCTGCGCTCCAGAAACCCGGTTTCTTTAAGAAACCGGGTTTCTCAGTAGTTCCCAGCTTCAGGCTGGGAACGCGATCTGTCGGCTCCACCGACTTTCAACGGAAAAGCCGGTTAAAAGCCTAATAGCTTAATACTCCTTCACTCAGATTCTTCTGCTTCTTCTTCCAGCGCTTGAATTTTCAGCAAAAGTTCCTCTTCCTGAATTTCAAAATCCTCTTCGGAAATATCACCGATATCAAACGCCAGCTGCAAAGCTAATAATTGTTTCTGCAAATTTTGCTGGTCGTCCAATTCAGCATTAGCGCGTTCTAGCAGTTGCTCTCCTATCCAGATGATTCCCCCAAGCGGTCCCGAAACCGGAAAAGTTAATAGCTTTAGAAACATAGCAGTCCCCTTAAGAAAGCTGAGTGAATGTGTAAGGAGCGGTAAAATTGTTGTAGCGAATGCGCAGGCGATCTCCAAACTTTTTGTCGATAGCTTCTACTTGGTCGCTGAACTGGGGTTCACTTTCCCAAGGAATCAAATAGGCGGCATTGTAAATCATCTCTTCCGTCATCGTATCATTTTCCACCACTTCTGCCGCCAAAGCATTCAATCGATCGCAGAAAACATCAATCACCGCTTCCTTGCGCTGTTGCAAACCGCTTTCAATTAGCTGGCCAATTTCGATGACTTCCTCCATGCTCAAAGCTCTCCCTGACTTGGCATCCCGCTTTTCTCTCAAGCTGGGATTTTCCTCCAGCAATGCCTGGATTTCCGACTGGCTGTTCCACAGCACCTTAACGCTCACTTCTCGTCGTCCTTCCATTTTTTGAAAGAGCTCTTCCAGTTTTTCTTTATAGGGAAGAATCAATTGCTCGCTGACTGTTTCCCAAGTTTTCACTACCAGTCCAAAGCGGAGAGGGAGCAGGGTGCGGAACCCTTGAGTCATTGCCTCTTCCAGCACTTTCTCGTGGCACAGTAAATTGCGCCGGGAAGTGAGATATTTTTCTTGCTTGGCGTCCGAGTACAAAAAGTTTAAACCGTCAACATTATGGCTGCGAACTGGTTGCTTGTCCAGTCCTTCTAGCGCCACTTCTTCCGAAAGCGGTGCCGGTAAAATCCCGTAAAGATAAAACCCTAAACTCATAACATTTTCCCTACCTTCAACAGTTATATCGGCTTTTAGATCGGCTTTGATGTCACAACCAATCGCAGCTTGGCGTGAATTAAATTCATATTAGCCAGCCCTATATCGACATCGCCATGCACCACAAGTCCGATATTTAAAAGTCTATCTATCAGTTCCAATACAGAAGGCTTCTGGCTGGCTTCCCCAGGATAGTAAGTTCCCGGCGGCGGCAAAAGGGTGCCCAACTCTCCCAGATCGACATTCAAATCTTCTGGGTCTATTTCAAATATCTCGCACAAGCGCAGCACTTCTTCTTCCAGCTTTTTCAAACTTTCTGCAGCTTGGTCTAAGTCTGTCTCGCTGAGAACTTGCTGTTCCATTCGCCGAATTACTTGCGCTTCCATTAGCTGGCGAAGCAATTCTACTACAGTTAACAGTAAAGAAGCAAAACCGGCCCCACTGTTGAGTTTGTAAGTGGTCGGAAGTGTTTCAGTCTCAGCAGAGCTTTCATCTGGGGGGCCAACAAAGGGCATAACGTCACTTTTTCACCGGCTTTTCAATGGCTGGAAATCCGCAGGGTTTACTCACACTTCATTGAGGGGGGTTTCCGCTGCTTCGGCTTCCGCTTCCTCAGCTTCCGTTGCCACTTCCATAGAGGCTTGATTTTCAGGCATCGCATAGAGCGGTTTTGGCCTGTCGGTTTGGCCAAAATCCAGCTGGCTGGTGGCCATAGCTTTCAGGGAGCGCATTTCTGCTTCTAAACTTTGCAACCGTTCGTGCAACTGTTTATTTTCCTCAATTAAATTCTGGGTTTTGCTGCTGAGATAGGGGTCGTTCTCCCACCAGTTGATTCCCATCTCCCGCGCTTTATCCACTGACGAAATCAGCAACCGAATCCGGATGTGCAGGAGTTCGGTGGAGGCGATAGACACAGAGATATCGCCGGCAATCACAATTCCCTTGTCTAAAACTCGTTCCAGAATATCCGCCAAAGTTGAGCCTTGGGTCGATGTGGCAATGGTTCGGCGGTCGCTGTTGGATTGAGAACTTTTCGGCACTATCGGCGTAGCAGTCACAATTGGGTCGCCTCTTTAATGGTATTTGACACGCTGAATGCTAATTTTTATTTTTGCGGCACCTCGCAGAAAATAGGGGGCGGGATAGCTAAATTTACAAGGCCCGTCGTTCCACCGGCACGTCTGTTGAGTAATTTGGCTATTTTAGCAGGGGTTTGGCTAAGTGCCACACCTCTTCATAATATATATCAGAGCGCGTGGGTTTGTAAGTTTAGTTTTTTTAAAAAATATTAAGAAAAATGACATGTTTCTGAGTCCGGCAACAAAAAGCAATCAAAGTTCGTTTAGCTTACCGTCAGGCCATTGCAGAGCCAGCTGAGGAATAGCTTGGGAGGAGACGGCAGACGTCCCAGATCAATTTTAGAGGAGCAGGCAGTCAGTGCGCGGAGATGGGCATTGGGGCATTGGGCATGATCGCATTGGGCATGATCGTATGCAGCTGTGATTCTTCCATGATGCGCCATGCCATGAGCGCCATGCCATGAGCGCCATGCCATTAATGTCCGTTCCCAATATGACTGCTGCTATAGCAGTTGGACTTTAGCCCAAAGGTTCGTAGTTGGGCATTAGCCCAAAGGTTCGTAGTTGGGCATTAGCCCAAAGGTTCGTAGTTGGGCATTAGCCCAAAGGTTCGTAGTTGGGCATTAGCCCACCGGTGAGCGCATTGCGGTTATCCGCCTGATTGCAGCCCGGAAAAAACACCCTTGCAAGCCACGAAAGTGGGGCTGGTGGGGTAATACATCCCGCTCCCAACCCGGATCGGAAGTATAGAAGACGCACCGTCACGATCTCGGTCAGTCATCTGATCTCCGTTTAATTGCCCCTAATTAATTTCCCCGCTCCTTCCGGGCGGGATTCTGCGTTTTTCAGGAGATACCCCCCCTAACAACAGACAATTTTTCAAACAATTCAAACAAATTTTATATCATCTTTCCGTCTGTGCCATCGGTCAAACCAGACAATGGCCCGGAGATCGGGCGCAGCGGACAGTGCGGGTGCAGCGCCGCAGCTGAGATAGCAGTGGTCATATTGGGAACGGACATTAATGGCATGGCGCATGGCCTATGGCGCATGGCCTATGGCGCATGGGAAGGACTCACAGATGCATGGGATGATGCGTTCTGGCGATCGTGCGTTCTGGCGATCATGCCCATGTCCGTTCCCGTGCGTGGCTACTGCTATAACTTTGGGCTGAAGCCCAACTACGAACTTTTGGGCTGAAGTTCAGCTACGAACTTTTTGGGCTAAAGCCCAACTACGAACCTTTTGGGCTGAAGCCCAACTACGAACTTTGGGCTGTTGATGGCCCGCCGGTGCTGTGGTCGCGGGTGTTGGGTGGCGCCCTCGGTGGTTGAGGCGCAGTCCGGGATGTCGGCGATCATCTCCTCTTGACAGGGTGCGCTCTGCAGACGCTGCCCCAGTGGGACAAATCTTTCAATCCCCAATAGGGATTCACACAAAGCAATTCTCCTCCTTATATATATAAGATCGCATTCGCAAGGCTGTCAGCTGTTGCCCATCTCCTTCCAGGCTCTGCTGGGAACGCCGTTCTGTCGGCTCTGTCTCCTTTCCAGGAACAAGCAGCATTATTAGCCTAACAGCTGATTCGGCGTCAGTGAGATCCCTATAAAATTTAATAATTTTTTAATATAATTCAGAACAGAGACATAGGGTGAGGACTGAGGCAGAAACACGGGTTTCCTATCCCGATGTGTTGACTTTCAGTCCGGTTCCACGAAATGTCGCGTCTGTACATAAACCCCGCAGCTGGCTTGCCGCGCCTCCCGATCGGGCAAGATTCCAGAGACAAAGCCAGTGGCTCTGGGACAGAGGCTGTTGTGCATCCAGACTGCGGACAGCAATCTTGATAGGCCAATTTGGGTCCGGCGGCGCTAGCGGGCCAAAATGCCGGTGTGGGCTTGTCCCTCGCTCGCACAAGACGGGCAAGAGCCTGAAAAACTGGCTGCAGGATTATAAAGATTTATTAAATTGAGAAAAAGCGAGTAGCAGTCATGATAGTGTTTAAAAAGACAACCCAGATAGTACAATAACCGCTACAGGCTACAACCCAGCCAGAAGCCGATGGATTCCATGAGGATGGCAAAATCTGTTGAGGATGCTGCCATAAATACGCTCGCGGATCTGTAGAGACTTTAGCCAGGTAGCTGTTATATTTTCCGCGAGTCCGGCAATAAAACAGGGACAAATGCTGCGCCCTGAAAAGGGGAGCGGGTAGAGGGGGTTGAGGTGAAAGGAGAGCCGGCTGTGGGATAATTAATGGGGTGTTAAAGGTGTATTAGAAAAATCAGAACGATTGCTCGATACAGTCCGTTACAAAGCGAGCGGTTCAGGTTCTGACACAGCTTGTGTACATTCAGGAGAAATTATCATGGCTGTTGAAAAAGTCAACTCATCTTCCAGTCTGGCTGAAGTCATCGACCGAATTCTGGACAAAGGGGTGGTCATCGACCTGTGGGCGCGGGTATCGCTGGTGGGGATCGAACTGCTAGCAGTGGAAGCGCGGGTTGTGATCGCCTCAGTTGAAACCTATTTGAAGTACGCAGAAGCGGTAGGTCTGACGTCTCAAGCTGCGGTGCCAGCTGTCTGATCTGGTGTGGCGCACCCACCCTAAGCAAGCTGGCTCTTGGCACTGCTGCTGTTGCAGGTGTTTGCCTGGAAATTGGGTGGGGAGCGCAGGTTGCCGAATTGGATAAAAGAGGCTAATGAAAGAGTTTTCAGCAAAATTTTTCGGCAAAATAGGGCAGGAAAGGAGTATGAGTTGTGTCTCTTAGAGATGAATGGTACGCGGCGCGAGCGCAGCGCCAACAGGAAATACAGTTTCGCCAGCAGCAGGTGCTGGAGCACCGGCAGCAGACGCAGATGAACTTGTCTGCCAGAGCGACACACCGAGCGGCAATGTCCGCTGCGATGTGGGACTCGCTGCACAATTTCCACAGCAGATTGCAGTCGAGCATGGCTAACTTTCTGGAAGATACGCGAGCCTACCAGCAACAAACTTGGCTTTGCAGCAAAACGAGAGGGTGGCGTATGTGGCAGCTATGCGATATTATGTGTGGGGAGCAGCGCCAGAGTTTATTGGAGATGCCAGCTGTGGAAAAAGTGTCTCACCCCTGCTTGCGCCCAAGCTAGGTAAAATGATCTGATGCGGAGATAGTTAGTTAGTGACCACAGTTCTGCAAGTCAACTCCCAGAATTTTGTTGACACACCGGCCATACACCGCCTGACACAGCGTGCCTTGCGCTATTTGCACGCGGGCTTTTCTGTTCACCTGCGCGGCAGGAACCGGCAAAACAACACTGGCAATCCATCTGGCGAATCTTCTGGAGCGTCGGATTTTACTGGTGTTTGGGGATGATCAGTACACGTCTGCGGATCTGATTGGCAACCAGAAGGGCTACAACCGCAAGAAAGTTGTGGATAATTTTATCCACACGGTTGTGAAGCTGGAAGATGAATTCCGCCAGTCCTGGGTGGACGCCCGCCTGACCACAGCCTGTCGGGAGGGCTTTACCCTGGTGTACGATGAATTCAATCGCTCCCGTCCGGAAGTTAATAACGTCCTGCTCTCGGTATTGAAAGAAAGGCTGCTGGTGCTGCCAGCTGCTTCCCAGCAACAGGAATACATTCGCGCTCACCCGCATTTTCGAGTGATTTTTACTGCGAGCGACCGCGCCCGCCGCACCGGTGCGTCAGCAAAAATGCTGGCGGCAGAATGCCGCAGGCAGTGGTTGATCGAAAAGTGGAAACGAAACAGATAATTCGCTCTCCCCCAGGAGGTATTCAGTTATGACAAATCTCGATCTGATCCCGCCAGAATTCCTTTCGCACGAACACTACCGTCAAATGATGGGCCGGGACTACCAGCGCCGCTATGCGGAGTGGCACGGGGAGTATCTCCGGCATCAAAATGAGTTTCTCAGCGACCAGCAGGCTCGGATTCGCGAGCGGGATGAGCTGCGAAACAAGTTTTACGAAGAAAACAAACGCCGCACCTCGGAATCCCGCCAGGAATTTTTGCGCTATCAGAACAAATACCTTGCGGAAATGCGCCGCTACTAGAACGCTGGGGAAAAATTAAAGTCGAGGTGAGGGAACCGGGTATCTGTACCGGGTAAAAGCTATTTTTCGGAGGGAAAGAAAAAACGCGGTTAACTCAATAAAACACCAATACCAAGGAAATTTTGCGAAGCCGGCATAAAAGACGGAAAAGTGGCGAATTTATTCCCGGGGCAAATCACGGATGTCCGGATTTGGAATCGCGTTTGCAGCGAGGAGGAAATTAAAAAAGAAATGAACAGTCTGGCGATGGGTCAGGCACCTGGCTTGGTGGGGTACTGGCCCCTGAAAGAAGCCACGGGCATGACTGTCCCTGACTACACTTCTTATGGCCATGACGCGGCAATTAACACTTCCAGCTGGGAATCTCTGGTTGGGCTGGTTATGATCAAAAACCAGTCGAATGGCCACCAAAACGGCAATGGCAGATATTAGAGATCAATCCCAGTCCACTCACCGGCTCGTGCTGGGCACACCGGTGAGGGCAATGGCTCTGATGGATCTGCACGTTTAGGTACAGAGAAGTTGTACAATTGTAGGGTTGCTTAGAAAATTGATCGGCATTTAGGTGAAATTATCATGGCAGTTGAAAAAGTTAACTCATCTTCCAGTCTGGCTGAAGTTATCGACCGCATTCTGGATAAAGGGGTCGTAATCGACATTTGGGCGCGGGTATCGCTGGTGGGGATTGAACTGCTAGCAGTAGAAGCGCGGGTTGTGATCGCTTCCGTCGAAACCTATTTGAAGTACGCTGAAGCGGTGGGTCTGACCTCTCAAGCTGCTGTACCTGCGGTATAATCAGCTGTGGCGCTCTTAAGTTCTGGCGGAGCTTGTTAATGTCCTAGAAAAAAGGCTTTTCCGAAAGCGTGACCGTAAAATGCTTTTCGGGAAAGCTTTAAACCCGTGCGCTGGGGAAGTGTTTCAAGAACCGGCACGCTGCGAGATCGCCGGCTGTCGAGCGGCGATATTTTCAGAAATAGCGCCCGGAATTTGGGCGCTATTGCTACAAATTTAGTGGGCGATATCGGTCGCGACTATAAGCTCACCGGGGTGCCGGTGGCCCTATCATAAAACTTCCAGAAAGTCAAAGAGTAAGGTAATCCATGAAACTGCAACAAGCTGCTGGGGGAGAGCAAGCTAGAGAGGTTGACCTCGGTTATTCTCCAACGGCAATTCCCTACTTTAATGGCATCAACGATCGGATTAATATTCCCTATTCGGCGGAGTTCAACCCGACGAGTAGCTTTACGGTTGAGATGTGGGTGCGGTTTCAGGGCGGCAGGGGCTACCGGGCAGTCTTGAGCTCGGTTAGCGGTTCCGCCAAACAGGGACGGCGGGGGTATCTCTTTTGCGTCAACCTGACTGGGCAGTGGCAGTTCTGGGTGGGCACGGGTAAGATAGGTGCGCCTTGGGTGGCACTCACCGGCTCGCTGGCTAAAGTCGGAGCATGGACTCATTTGGCAGCAACCTATGATTTAGAGTCCCAAACGGCGAGTTTATACGTCAATGGCAAGCTTTCGGCGCAGCGGACAGGAACTCCCTTCCTGCCGAACAGTGGCAACCCAATGCATGTGGGCGCAGGGGCAACGGAACAACCGGGAGCGAGTTCTTGTTTCTTTCACGGTCTGATTACAAAAGTGCGGATCTCGGACAGAGCTCTGTCTGGTGCAGAACTTCAGCTACTTGCCGCACCGGGATCGCCAGACGCAGGGCCGACAACAATACCCCCAACGCAACCGACGTCAGGGGGAGGTTCAGGGGCAGGTGGGCCGACTGCCGGTGCCGGTGGGACAACTGCCGGTGCCGGTGGGGCAACTGCCTGTGCCGGTGGGGCAACTGCCTGTGCCGGTGGGGAAACACCCGGTGCCGGTGGGACAAGTTCAGGCACCGGCACGACTGATTCGGGCACCGGCACGACTGATTCGGGCACCGGCACGACTGGGACAGGCACCGGCACGACTGGGACAGGCACCGGCACCGGCACCAGTGGGACAAGTTCGGGCACCTGCACGACTGATTCGGGCACCGGTACAGAATTTACCGGAATGGGGAGCTATTTGGCACCTACCCAGCACCTGGCACTTCTGCGTACTTTGTGAATTTTTTTGAAACCCAACATGAATGGGTTCATGTCACTTGGGTGAAAGAAGGAAAAGAGTTCCGAATTTACCGGAATGGGGAGCTGTTTGCCACCCGCTCTAGCGCACCGGAAAATGTTTACACTGAGAAGGGGAGCTACTATATAGGACGGAGTGACAAATTCTTTGCCGGTCAAATTGCTGAACTGAGTGTCTGGAGTGTGGCTCGCACCGGCGCTGAGATTCAGAAGGATGTCCACCGGCATCTGAAGGGTGATGAGTTGGGATTGGCTTATTACTGGCCTTTAAATGAAGGCACTGGCGATCCTGTGCTTGATAAGGGCAAAAATGCCAATCACTGCAAGATTTATGGCGCGACTTGGCAGCGGGTTGAGGTGCCGATTGTTTAATTAGAGCTGCCTTGAAAATGTTTGTAGTTGGGCTGCACGCCCAATACCCTTCCAGGCACCCTGCGGGAAGCCTGCGGCTACCGCCTGGGAACGCCACTCGGTCGGATCTGCCTCCTTTATGCCGAGGGGAAAAAGGAACAGGACTTACGCAGCGATTTTAATTGTGTGGTGGGTTACGCAACGCTTACCCACCCTACAGATAAAGGCGCAAGCGTAAGTCCTGAGGAAAACAAAAAGAAGCAAAAGGTGCGGAGATGAATTTGACTTTTGAGAGTTTTGATCATATAAGTCTGTACGACTCGCTTCACCTCGCTATGTTTAGCGGTAAAGGTGGAGTGGGGAAAACTACCCTGGCTTGCGGTTTCGCTCGCCGATGGGCCAGATTATTTCCCGACGAACAAATTCTGTTAATATCTACAGATCCAGCTCATTCTGTGGGAGATGTGCTGCAAATAAATGTAGGGAACAGCGCCTCAGCGCTTGCCGATTTGCCCAACTTGAGCGTTCGGGCGCTAGATGCGAAAGAATTGCTGCAGGAATTTAAGGCGAAATACGGCAATTTTTTAGAAATTTTGGTTGAGCGGGGGAGTTTTGTCGAGGGGGAAGATTTAACGCCTGTTTGGGATTTGGACTGGCCCGGTTTAGACGAAATCATGGGTCTGCTAGAAATTCAGCGCCTGCTCACAGAAAAAGTGGTAGACCGCGTGGTGGTAGATATGGCCCCTTCCGGTCACACGTTAAATTTGTTGGGAATTAAGGATTTTTTGGATATCGTTTTAAATTCTTTGGAACTGTTCCAAGAAAAGCACCGGGCAATTGCCAAAAGTTTTAGGCGGAAGTATAAGGCAGATGAAGTAGATGAGTTTTTGGTCAATATTAAATCTGAATTGGCGGAAGGCAGGCGCTTGCTGCAAAATGAAGGGTTTACCGCTTGCTCGGTGGTGGCGATTGCCGAACCGATGAGTCTTTTGGAAACGGAACGATTTCTAGAAAGCTTGCAAGGGTTGGAAATTCCTTGCGGGGGGGTATTGATAAACCTGGTTTTGTCAGATGCCGGTGCGGATTTAGACCGCTACAGCGAACAGCAAGAGTTGCTGGACAAATTCCTCAAAATACCGGGTAACCAGCCGGTTTTTATTGTACCGCAACAGGATGCGGAACCCCTTGGGGGTGCGGCGCTAGACCGTATTATTACCCAAGTTCAAAAAATTGATAAAGTTGCGCTTGCCCCACCACCGCCCATACAGTGGCCGGTTAAAGTGCTGCCCAGTTTCAGCGATTTTATTGACGAAGGACGCCAACTTATCCTGATTGGCGGCAAAGGTGGAGTGGGCAAAACTACAGTAGCGGCAGCTCTTGGGTGGGCGCTGGCCAATCGCTATCCAGAGAAAAAGATTAGGATGGTTTCTATAGATCCGGCTCACTCTCTGGGAGATGCTTTCGGGATAAAATTGGGGCACGAACCCAGCCAGATATCTGAGAATTTGAGCGGGCAAGAAATTGATGCGGAGATAGTATTAGAGAAGTTCCGCAATGACTATCTTTGGGAATTGGCTGAGATGATTAGCGGCGAAAGCGGTGAGGAAGGGGGGATAAAAATCGCCTACACTCCAGAAGCTTGGCGGCAAATTGTGGCGCAAGCTTTACCGGGGATTGATGAAATGCTGTCTCTGATTGCAGTCATGGATTTATTGGACAGCAAACAGCAAGATTTAATTATACTGGATACTGCGCCTACCGGCCACCTTCTCCGCTTTTTGGAAATGCCATCCGCACTGGCAGACTGGCTCGCTTGGATATTCAAACTGTGGGTGAAGTATCAAAATGTTTTGGGGCGAGTGGATTTGATGAGCCGGTTGCGGAAGTTGCGCCAGCAAGTTGTGGCTGCGCAGAAAAAGCTAAAAGACCCGCGCCACACGGAATTTATTGGTGTGATTCAAGCTCATGCTGCTATTATAGCAGAACAAGTGCGGTTAGGCGAGTCCCTGCAAAAAATGGGTGTCCCTCAGCGGTACATTGTGCACAACCGCTACATTCCAGATGTGGAAATTGATGCTGGGCTGTTTGCGGAGGAAATGATTATTCGGCTGCCGGTTTTGCCCCGCTCTGTGGAACCGCTCGCTCGCATAAAAGGAGCCGCTAGTCTGCTGTTTTGATTTGTGTTTAATAAACCGCCCCCGTAAAGGAGCGCCAAGGGAAGAAAACAGAGAGAATTGCTCCCTTCCCTGTAAGATAAAGCTGGCGCGATCCGTGAGGGGCAAGACCCCACACCGGCTCCCGCCACACGCCCCTGATATAGCAGCAGTCATATTGGGCGCGGACACTGATGGCCCAATATGACTACTGCTATATCAGCGGTTAGGGGCGGGTTTATCGGTGTTGTAGCTGTGTGGCACTCTTTGTGGATGAACCCGCCCCTACATCATGTTAAAGCCCAAGTCCTGCGCCCTAAGTGCCTACTGCTATATCATCTCCGCTCAATTGCCCACATTAATTGTTCTATCCTCTTCCTCATGCCTTGGCGTCCGAGGGCTGGCTGAGCGGTTCACTCTTAACCTCACTCAATCAGACGGAATATTGCCATCACCCAAAAGGCAGAGCCTGCATTCCAGGTAAAACTGCGAGCGGACAAGCAGGGTTAGTACCGGCTCGCACAAAAATGGTAAGATGTTTATATAACAACTGGGGAGTAATTTGATGAGCGATCTATTTAAAGGATTTGAGGAGTTATTAGAACTTGCGAAAACCTTAGAAGAAAAAATTGAAAAAGGAGAACTGAAGGCGGATGTGCAGTTTAGCGCTCGCTCTTTGAGCAGTATTCCCCGCGCTGGAAATATTCCTCGTGGCAACACCGGCACAAGTCGTGTACGCACTCAACCGGCACCGTCAAGCTCCAGTTCTGCAGGTGCTTCCTCGGCATCCCGAGAGCCGGTGAAACCTCAGCCGACAGCTGGAAGTCCCTCCCTAAAAGATGTAGGCGGATTGAGCGAAGTTATTAAAGAGCTCAAAGAATTAATCGCCATCCCTTTAAAACGCCCCGATTTGCTGGCTAAAATCGGACTGGAACCCACACGCGGCGTCCTGTTAGTCGGTCCACCCGGCACCGGCAAAACCCTCACCGCCCGCGCCCTAGCGGAAGAGTTGGGCGTTAATTACATCGCTATAGTTGGGCCCGAAGTGATTGGCAAATACTACGGGGAAGCGGAACAAAGATTGCGGGAACTCTTTGAGAGAGCTGCGAAAAGCGCCCCTTGTTTGCTATTTATTGATGAAATCGACAGTCTCGCGCCAGACCGCAGTAAAGTAGAAGGGGAAGTGGAAAAACGGCTCGTCGCACAGCTGTTGGGTTTGATGGACGGTTTCGCTCAAACTCAAGGAGTTATTGTGCTCGCCGCCACCAATCGCCCCGACCATCTTGACCCTGCTTTGCGCCGCCCTGGTCGATTCGATCGGGAAGTCCTGTTTCGGGTTCCAGACCGGCAGGGACGTTTGGAAATATTGCAAATCCTGACTCGCGCTATGCCTTTAGACAGGACGGTCAATTTAGAAGCAATTGCCGATTTAGCGGTTGGATTTGTGGGTGCGGATTTGAAAGCTGTCTGCCAAAAAGCTGCCTACAGCGCCCTGCGCCGGCAAGTCCCCTCAATTGAGGCGGCAATTCCGGAAGCGATGACGGTACAGCAGTCGGATTTTTTGCAAGCGCTGAAAGAAGTTAAACCGGCAGTTTTGCGGTCGGTAGATGTGGAATTGCCTAAGGTTGCTTGGGAGGAAATTGGCGGTCTGGAGAGTATTAAACAAACCCTGCGCGAATCGGTAGAAGGCGCACTGCTGCATGCGGAACTTTATTTGAAAACAAAAGCCCGCTCGCCCAAAGGCATCTTGCTGTGGGGTCCGCCAGGAACTGGGAAAACGATGTTGGCGAAAGCAGTTGCGTCGCAAGCGAGAGCGAATTTTATCTGCGTTAACGGGCCTGAATTGCTGAGCAAATGGGTGGGCGCTAGCGAACAAGCGGTGCGGGAATTGTTTGCCAAAGCGCGACAAGCTGCACCTTGCGTTGTGTTTATTGATGAAATCGACACCCTAGCGCCGGCGCGGGGGCGTTACAGCGGCGATTCTGGCGTCAGTGACAGGGTGGTGGGACAGTTGCTGACAGAATTGGACGGTTTGCAAACCGGCGCGACGATTCTGGTGATTGGCGCTACCAATCGTCCCGATGCTTTAGACCCCGCTTTGTTGAGGGCGGGGCGGTTGGATTTACAATTAGTGGTGGATTTGCCCAATCTGGAAAGCCGGTTGGCGATTCTAAAAGTTCACAATCACGAGCGTCCGCTGCAGGATGTGGATTTGGCGTACTGGGCGACGGTAACAGAGGGTTGGAATGGGGCGGATTTGGCGCTTTTGGGCGACAGGGCGGCGGTGGAAGCTATTCGTCGGTATCGCAGTGAGGGAATGACGGAGCCGGCGGAAATTCGGATTACGACTGAGGATTTTAGCTGCGCTTATCAGGTGTTGAGCGAGCAGAAGCCGGTTGTGTGATTCAATGGGTCGAGTAGCTAATTATAGCAGATTGTAACTGAGTGAGGTACAGATATTGATCCCCCCCTTACCCCCCCTTAAAAAGGGGGGGAACATTTTCAAAGCCCCCCTTTTTAAGGGGGGTTTGGGGGGATCTAACTGTACTGCACTCAAGTGAAAAGTGCTATAATAAGGAACCGCTATAGACGCGCGGCTCGGCTTCCCCCAGGGTAGACGCCAAGAACGCCAAGCCCCTGCAAACCTATTATCCCACGAATGCGCAACGCACCCCACAACAGCTATTGGGAGAACTCGTGAAAGATTCGGAACAGACAAACATCTGGTACAGCTCACAAGTTGGTGCCCACACCTCGGAACAGAGAAAAACCTGGTACAGTTCAGTAGCAGATGCCTACAATAGGGTAAGACCTCGCTACCCTCAGGCGCTGATTAATCGCGCTGTCGAGTTAGCCCAACTTCCTGCGGACGCGCAGATTCTGGAACTGGGATGCGGTCCGGGAATTGCAACTGTGCCGTTTGCTGAATTGGGCTTTTCAATGGTTTGCCTTGAGCCCAGTCAGGAATCTTGCGATCTGGCGCGGCTCAACTGCGCCCAGTATCCAAATGTTGAGATTTTGAATGCGGCTTTTGAAGAGTGGGAGCTAGAGGCTGAGCGATTTCATGCGGTTCTGGCTGCAACTTCTTTTCACTGGATGCCGCCAGAAATTGCCACTTCAAAAAGTGCTGCGGCTTTGAGGGAAAGGGGTTCTCTGATTTTGCTGTGGAACACGGCACCTCAACCGGCGTATGAAGTTTACGAGGTGTTGCGTGATATTTATCAAACTTGGGCACCGGCTATTTCAGGATATGAAGAGATAGCCACTCACGAAGAGAACCTGAGAGGGCTAGGGCAGGGTGTTATTGATTCGGGCCGGTTTGAGGGTTTTGTGTCGGAACAGTTGGTGTGTGAAGTGATCCATAATATAGATGATTATCTGGCGCTTTTGAGCACGCTGTCGCCGTATATAAGGCTAGACCGGCACCAGCGGGATTCTCTGTTTGCCGGTTTGAGGGAAGCGCTCGACCGGCACTGCGGGAGAAGTGTCGAAACGTCCTATCTGTCGGTTCTTCAGATTGCCCAAAAAATCTGAACCGGCGTTCTGGCCGGTCCTGCGTCTCCCTCAGGGCTTTTATAGCAATATTCACGATCGGGAACGGACATGACGGTCTATTGCCACATCTGCGTTAATCTGCGTTAATCTGCGGTTCAATATTTAAAACCGCAGCCTGTAGCAGAAGTAGATGGACGCGGATAGGGAAATGAATGTCCGCGCCCGATATGACTGCTGCTGTAAACATTCAACTCGCAACAATTTCTAACTCCAGATTGCCAAGTTTGATTTTACTGCCGGCGGTTAGCGCCACCGGCGCTGAAGGCTGACCGGCAGACAGGGGGAGCAGTTGCTCTCCATTAACAAATGTACCATTCCTGCTGGCAAGATCGATAATCTGGAGCTTATTATTTCCCCACTGGATAACAGCGTGCTGGCGTGAGATTGTCGGGGGAGCGCTTTGCTCGCAGCCACTCAAGTCAATGTCAGCAATAAAGTTAGGGGGATGGCTGCGCCCAATTACGGAGCGCAACCGGTTCAGAGAAAAAAACTGGTTGGCTTTCGGACCGCTGAGAATGCGCAGATAAGTTGTCTCTGGTTTGAGCTGAGCCAAACCGGGAATCGGATCGGAACCAAAATTGCCAACCATCACTGCCCTCCCAATTGACGGGTGGCTGTTAGCAATCCTGTTGTTTGGTGGGCGCTCAGTCTGCCGGTTTTGTACAAGTCATCCAGTTGCTGTGTTGCCTTTTCCGCAATACCTATCTGCCCGGATTTGAGAGCAGCCGCCTGGATTTGGCTGAGCAGTTCGCCGGTTTGCAGCGGATCGCTGGCACCGGCGAGTTCTGTGCTGAAGCGATTGATGTCCCAGGTGAGCCGGTCGCGATCTACGTCCTGATTAATCAGTTGCGCTTCTTGATAAGATAGGGTGAATTTCAGCGCTGCTTGAGCGGTAACAGGAGGCAAATCCGGTGCCTGCAACTGAATTTCGGCTATCGTGTAACTGCCGGCAAGCATGCTGGCGTTTAAGGCAGGCACCTCTAATGCCAGCAGCACATCAGTTGCGGCATCCGCTCGCAAGTTTCGCAGGTGAATGTCCTGAGGGGCGGTGAGGGATAGAGGCAGGTAATCGGGGCGCAACTGGCAGCAATTTTTCAGCCTAATCCCGCCGGCGAAATTGAGTTTGAGTGCCGCATCCGCAACGGCGACGGTTTGCGATGCCAGCAACCGCTCTTGCAGTTGAGGTAAGAGCAGTTCGGGGGTGTCGGCATATAAAAATGCCCCCCGCCCGCAGTCACTGAGGCTGACTAGAAAGGCGGTGTTGAAATCAGCAGCATTCCCCAATCCTGCGGTGCAGATAGTGATGCCGGTGGCTGCGATCGCCCCCGCTTGCTGAACGATTGGCGCGACATTATTGATAATGTGTCCCCGCTCATTGGTAGGATGTCCGTCTGTAATCAGAATTCCCACCCGCGCTATTCCCGGTTCTGGCGACAAAGCAGATTGAATCCAGTGCAGGGCTGAGTCAGTTCGGGTTACTCCTTGGGCGACTAAGGTGTTGAGAACCGATGGGAGTTCCCCAAGTTGGCTGCTTTCAAAATTGTGCGCCAGCGGAGTCACCCAGTCAGCAAATCCTGCGAGAGACAGGCGATCTCCCGGGCGTAACTGCAACCCTAGCGCCTGAGTTGCTGCTTTCGCCCGCTCCCACTTTTCACCCTGCATGGAAGCGCTCGTATCCAGAGCAATTGCCAGTCGTAACGGGATATTTTGCATGCGTTCGCCCGCCGGTACAATCCGAACCCGCAAAATGTGTTCGGACAGTTGTGATTGGACTTTGACAGGGCGATCCCAGGCGAGTTGCAGATTGAACATAGCTTTCGATGGCTGATTCAGACTGACGTTCTACTACTTATAATAAACTATTGTGCCGGCACCGGCGCGGTTGAGCTGTAAACCGCTTTTCCTCATCCCCCATCCCCCATTCCCCAT
>Ga0185317_100063_pt1 | contig 42519 bp, 35 predicted proteins | sample DevilsHole_FD_128020 | JGI IMG/M metagenome (GOLD analysis project Ga0185317, IMG submission 128020) | Groundwater microbial communities from Devils Hole, Nevada to study Microbial Dark Matter (Phase II) - Devils Hole (SPADES assembly)... | ecosystem: Environmental > Aquatic > Deep subsurface >...
GTCTCGCGGCGCGCCGCCCAGTCGGTCGTTCCATCCGCTTCCGCCCGAAATCCGCCCAGGGCTTGCCATCCGAGACCAGTCTCAAATAATCTGGGAATGGCTGTCTCAGATAATGTGGGACTTAGCAGTTAGTTGCGGATGGTCCAACCTGAGCCCGTTGTCGGGCACATCGAACGGTCCATCAAAACTGCCGTGAATCGCCACCCAGAAGGCAGTCTTTGTCGAGCTGAACACCACAGCCGCGTCGTCACGTTCCGGTATGGCTCCAGCATCATCGGCCGTCATCACAAATGTGTAAACGCCAACATCCGTGAACTGGAAGCTGACCTCGGTGCCCGTCCGTGTTCCCAGGCTGCCGCCATCCCACGTGATGGTCACCTGTTCCTCTTCCATACCGCCTGGGCCTTCCACTCCGTCTTCATGCCAGGTGTCCCAGTCCTCACCCGTTCCGTTGATCGAGAACGTGGCCGTATCGCCTTTGACATAGAACTCGCCGTTGCCGGAATCCCAGTTGACGTCCAGCACATCGATCGCCGGGAATGGGTCCCACCACAGGCTGGCAGGCTCTCGACCTTCGAGCCGTTCGATGCCTAATGATCTCCGAGACTGCACGTGCCGATTCGACTTGGCCTTGGGCCGGGATCGGAACCACATACACGCCCCCTTTCCTTGATGCAAGCCCGCTGCTGTTGAAATGCGTCACGATTCTACCGGCGGGGGGGGGCGCACGTGTCAACGAGAAAACTCCCGCATTCGCCCGGCGCAACAGCCGAGGTGCAAACGCCACAGCGCGGGCTGCCCCAAACCCAGACGAGCGGTCGCTTCAACGACGGCGCGCTGGGTTGACCCGGTCGGTCGCCAAACGTACGTACGAGCCAACAAAACCGACCCCGAACCACTCCATCGCGACGGACTATCTCGCGTCGTTCCACCAGAGTGCAGCAATTGCCTGCCGCCGGACTGTTCGCTAGCATCGTTCATCAAAGGTGTCTCGCCGAGCAGACTTGCCCATGAACCTGAACCTACGATCTACGCGAAGCCTGTTTTGCCTGATGGTTGTGACTGCGTTGGCTGTCTCGGGACTTGGCGAGCAACGAGTGGACGGCGGCGGATCAGGCAGCGCGCAGAAGCTCCGGGTGCCGGCGGTGGTTGAGTTCAACCGCGACATCCGGCCGATCCTGTCGGATAACTGCTTTGCCTGCCACGGGCCGGATAAGAACAAGCGCGAGGCCGAGCTGCGGCTCGATACCGAAGCGGGCCTGCTCGGCACGGGTGGCAAGCCCGGCACCGTGGTACCCAGCAAGCCGGGCGAGAGCGAACTGTGGCGGCGCATCACGAGCGACGACGAAACCGAGCGCATGCCGCCGCCGGAGTTTCACAAGGAACTTTCCGAACACGACCGGCAGCTCATTCGCCGCTGGATCGAACAAGGCGCGAAGTGGGAAGGCCACTGGGCGTTTCTGCCGATCAAGCGATCGGCCCCGCCGACGGTCGAGGGCGCGAGCACACCGCGGAACCCGATCGACGCGTTCGTGCTCCAGACCTGGAACGAACACGGACTGAAGCCGGCGCCCGAGGCCGACCGTATCACGCTCATGCGACGGCTCAGCTTCGACCTCACCGGCCTGCCGCCCGACGCCGACGACGTCGACAAGTTCCTGGCCGATCAAGACCCGCGGTCCTACGAGCATCTGGTCGACCGGTTGATCGCCAGCCCGCAGTTCGGCGAACGCATGGCGATGTGGTGGCTCGACCTGGTGCGCTACGCCGACAGCGTCGGTTATCACGGCGACCAGTCGGTCAGCGTATTCGCGTTTCGCCAGTACGTGATCGACTCGTTCAACTCGAACAAGCGATTCGACCAGTTCACGCTCGAACAGCTCGCCGGCGATCTCATCCCCGCGGCGACGCTCGAACAGCGTATCGCATCGGGCTACAACCGGCTGGGCATGATGAGCGCCGAGGGGGGCGTGCAGCCGAAGGAGTACCTGGCCAAGTACATCGCCGAGCGGGTGCGCAACGCGAGCGGCGCGTGGCTCGGCATCACGCTCGGCTGCTGCGAGTGCCACGATCACAAGTACGATCCGTTCACCACCCGCGACTTCTACGCCTTCGAGGCGTTCTTTGCCGACATCAAGGAGCGCGGGCTGTACGCGGGCGCCAACGCCGACGGCAACTGGGGCCCGTTCGTCAAGCTGCCGACCGACGACCAGGCGCGGCGCATGGCCGAGTTCGACCAGCAGATTGCCGACGTCAAAAAAACGCTCGACACCACCACGCCCGAAATCGCCGCGGCCGAGGCCGAGTGGGAGCGGACCCAACTGCAGTGGATCGTGCTCAAACCCCAGTCGGTCGCGTCCGCGGCCGGCGCGACGCTCACCGTCAAGGACGACGGATCGGTGCTCGCCTCTGGTCGCCGGCCCGAGACCGATGTGTACACGGTGACGGTGCAGGACCCGCCGGCCGGCGTCACTGCGTTTCGTGTCGAGCTGTTGCCCGACGACTCACTGCCGAGCAAGGGACCGGGCCGCGCGGGCAACGGCAACGCAGTGCTGACCGAGTTCATCGCCAAATCTCAGCCGGCCGACGCGGCCGAGCAGGTCGTTGAGTTGCAGAACCCATCGGCAACCTACGAACAGACCGGCGCCGCCGATCAGAATCCATACAAGAAGTGGCTCGCCGCCGCCGCGATCGACGGCGACGCCAAGGGGCCGAACTGGGGCTGGGCCGTGCTCGAACAGATCGGTCGGCCGAACAGCGCGGTGTTCGAGACCAAGGCCGACGTTGCCGGCGGACCCGGCTCGACGCTCGTGATCGCACTGTTCCAGATGCACGGCGCGGGCGGTCACACGATCGGTCGCTTCCGGCTGTCGGCCTCGACCGGTCTGCGACCCGTCAAGGCCGCCGAGCCGCCGCCGGCCAACATCGCCGCGCTGCTCGCCATCGCCGCGAACCAGCGAACCGACGCACAGAAGAGCGAACTGGCCGCCTACTACCGATCGATCGCACCGGCACTCGATCCGCATCGCAAGCGACTGAAGGAGCTCGACGCGGCCCGCGCCGCGCTCGACAAGCTGATCCCAACCACGCTCGTCACCGAGGCGGCCGAGCCGCGCATGATTCGCGTGCTGCCGCGCGGCAACTGGATGGCCGAGACGGGCGACGTCATGACCCCGGCCACACCCGCCGCGCTGCCGCCCCTGCAACTCGCCGCGCTCACGACCGGCGACGCGTCCGCCGGAACCGCGCCCGGCGCCTCCGCGGGCACACCAACCCGAAGCGCCAGCGAGGGCCAGCCCCGGCGCGCGTCGCGGGCCGATCTTGCGCGCTGGATCACCGCGCCCGACAACCCGCTAGCCGCCCGCGTGTTCGTCAACCGGCTCTGGAAGCTCTTCTTCGGCACCGGGCTGTCGCGCAAGCTCGACGACCTCGGCGCCCAAGGCGAATGGCCCAGCCACCCGCTGCTGCTCGACTGGTTGGCCGCGCAGTTCATCGAATCGGGCTGGGACGTCAAGCACGTGGTGAAGCTTATCGTCATGTCGAACACGTACCGGCAGTCGTCGCTCGCTGGCGCCGAGTTGCGCGAAGTCGACCCTTACAACATCTGGCTCGCGCGCCAGGGTCGGTTCCGGCTCGATGCCGAGATGGTGCGCGATGGCGCGTTGGCGACCAGCGGGCTACTCGTGCAACGGATCGGCGGAGCGAGCGTTCGGCCGTATCAGCCGCCCGGCTACTGGGCCTACCTGAACTTTCCGACTCGCGAGTGGGAGAACGGCCGGGGCGACGAACTGTATCGCCGTGGGCTGTACACGCACTGGCAGCGGCAGTACCTGCACCCGTCGTTATTGGCGTTCGACGCGCCGTGTCGCGAGGAGTGTACGGCCGACCGGCCGCGCTCGAACACGCCGCTGCAATCGCTCGTGCTGCTGAACGATCCGACCTACGTCGAGGCCGCCCGCGCGTTTGCCGAGTTGATCGTGCGGCGCGGCGGAGCGTCGACGACAGAACGGCTCGCGTGGGCCTTCCGGCGCGCTCTGTCGCGACCGATCAAGCCGGCCGAGGCGGCGGTGCTCGAACAGCTTCTCGAAGCGCACCGCGCCGAGTATCGCCAGGACGCGGCGGCCGCCGGCGAGTTGCTCTCGGTCGGCGCCCGGCCAGCGCCGGCGGACATCGACAAGACCGAACTCGCCGCCTGGACCAGCGTGGCCCGGGCGATCCTGAACCTGCACGAGGCGATCACGCGAAATTGAGATACTGGTGAGAGATCCGCATGAACTACAAAATCCCGCTCGTACTTACGCCACAGCCTGAAGGGGGCTATACGGTGACCTCAGCGTTGCTTCCGGAACTTGTGACAGAAGGCGATTCGGTTGACGCCGCGATCACCAACGTCAGGGACGCGCTGGCCGCGGTCCTGGAAACGTATGAAGACCTTGGTCGGCAACTTCCGTGAACACGGGCATCAGCGCGGACTTGATGTCGAATCGCTTGCAGCAAAGATAGGGAGGTTGAACATGAACACCGTCATCCAGTTCAGCGTTTCGGAAGAGACCAAGGCGCTTCCCATCCTGCTTCGTCATTCGCGGGGCACGATCCTGCCTGATCGAACTTATGTCGTGACCGAAGACGCCGCGCGAGCGTTGCGGCAAGCTGGAATCCGGTTTTCGGTTTTGAGTCGGGAGTCGGTTGCGCCGAGTATTCAAGGAGCCGGCTCCAGTGAAAGAGTATGATCTCTTCCTGCCCCTCAACTACACGATGGCACGCCGGTCGAGGGCAGGAAGCTTCGGCGTTGAGGGTCGAGTTCGATCAGGAGTAATCCTGATCGTGGAGCGCGATGTCGAAACACTCTGATCGTGGAGCCGTCCCATGAACCTTCCAACCTCAATCGCCCGCCGGACGTTTGTGTTCAACACGGGCATCAGTCTCGGCTCGATGATGCTGGGGCCGTGGCTGGGTCGAGCGGCCGCGGCCGGCGACCTGGGCAGTGCGGCCGCGACGAAGCGGACCGATCGCTGGCGCGGCGTGCTCGTCCCGACGCACTTCCGGCCGCGGGCCAAGCGGGTCATCTGGCTCTACATGGCCGGCGGGATGAGCCACCTCGATACGTTCGACCACAAGCCCAAGCTCGCCGAGATGCACGGCCAGCCGATGCCGGAATCGGTCACGCAGGGTCAGCAGATCGCGCAGCTTCAGGGGCAGAAACTGAACTGCTTCGCGCCGCAGCACCCGTTCAAACAGTGGGGCGAGTCGGGCCAGTCGATCAGCGCGATCTGGCCTGAACTGGCGTCGCGCTGCGCCGACGACATGTGCATCGTGCGGTCGATCTTCACCGAGGCGATCAACCACGACCCGGCCCACACGTTCATGAACACCGGCTCGATGATCCCCGGCCGGCCGGCGATGGGTTCGTGGCTGCTGTACGGTCTGGGCGCCGAGAGCGAGAACCTGCCCGGCTTCGTCGTGCTGGTCAGCACCGGCAAGTTCGGTCAGAAGCAGCCGATCGCCGCGCGGCAGTGGCATTCCGGGTTTCTGCCCAGCCGGTTTCAGGGGGTCGAGTTCCGCGGCACCGGCGATCCCGTGCTGTACGTCTCGAACCCGAAGGGCGTCAACGCGAAACGCCAGGGCGACGTCGTCGCCGCCGTGCAGTCGCTCAATCGCATCCAGAACGAATCGGTCGACGATCCTGAGATCGCCACGCGGATCAGTCAGTATGAGATGGCGTTCCGGATGCAAATGAGCGTGCCGCAGTTGATGGACACGCGCGACGAGCCGCAGCACATTCTCGATCTCTACGGCGCCAAAGGGGGCGACGGATCCTTCGCCGCGAACTGCCTGTTGGCGCGGCGACTCGCCGAGCGCGGCGTGCGGTTCATTCAACTGTATCATCGCGACTGGGACCACCACGGCTCGATCAAGGACCACATCGCCGGCACGGCCGCCGAGGTCGATCGCGGCGCGGCTGCGCTGATCACCGACCTGAAACAGCGCGGCATGCTCGACGACACGATCATCGTGTTTGGTTCCGAGTTCGGCCGCACGCCGATGGCCCAGGGCAATGGCCGCGATCACCATTTGGCCGGGTTCACCATGTGGTTCGCGGGCGGCGGGTTCCGGGGCGGCACAAGTTACGGCGCGACCGACGAACTCGGCTACCACGCCGCCGAAAACCGCGTCTCGGTCCACGACGCCCACGCGACGCTGCTCCACCTGCTCGGCATCGACCACGCCCGCTTCAGCGTCAAGTTCCAAGGCCTCGACTCACGCCTCACCGGCGTCGAGGGCGCGCGAGTGGTCGGTGAGTTGCTCTTGTGACCACGACGCAGTTCATCACGGCCTCGCCAACGGCCACGCCCTTCCGCGGGTGCACGACGCGGTTTGCGATTCGGCGTGCGCAAGTCGTCTAACGCCGAGCCGAAGGCGACGGCAGGCAGTTGTCCAGATAGTGCCTCGCCTTCGGCTCGGCGTTAAACGAAGCGCCTGCGCAAAGTGCGTCGTACCCCCCCCTTCCGCTCACTAGTTCTTGATCCTCTTGACGGACGGGACCGATTCATCGACGGCCAGTAGGATTTTCGTGGCGCCGGGCTTCTCGGCGGCCTCGATGGCGGCGGCGGCGTCGGTGAGGCGATAGACGTCTTGGATCAGCGGCGCGACTTCCACTCGCTTCGATCGCAGCGCGTCGATCGCCGTCGCGAACGGACCGCAGCGCGAGCCGACCACGGTGATCTCGTCGATGACGATCTGGGCCAGTTGCACGGGCGACGGACTGGCGACGGTCGTTTTGAGCACGATCGTGCCGCGCGGGCGGACCAGCTCCAGTGCGGTGGCCAGACCCGTCGCCGACCCGGTGCAGTCGACGATCAGTCCGTAGTTGCGCACGCGGCGCAGGCCGCTGACGTGCTCGGCGCCGATGCCAAGCCGCTCGAGCAGCCGCAGCTTCTCGGCGTGCTTGCCCGCGACCAGCACCTGGCAGCCGTGGATCTTGAGCGCCTGGGCGACCAGGTTGCCAAGCTTTCCGTCGCCCAACACCAGGGCCTTCGTGCGCTTGTCCACCAGCACTTGTCGCGGAATCTGAAACGCGGCGGCGAGCGGCTCGATGAACACCGCCTCGTCGACGGCGATCTCGCCCGGCACGACGTGCAGGTTGCGCTCGGGCACGGCGATGTAGTCGGCGAACGCGCCGTCGTGGTTCAGGATGCCGAGCACCGATCGGGTCAGGCAGTGGTTGCCGAGTCCGCCCAGACACAGTTCGCACTTGGCGCACGAGCAGTTGATCTCGGCGGCGACCCGGCGACCGGCGAACGATCCCGACTGAGCGACGCCGACGAACTCGTGGCCAAGCACTCCGCGAAAGCCCATGTAGCCCTTGAGAATCTCGAGGTCGGTGTCGCACACGCCCGCCCGCTCGACCCGTACGAGCACCTCGCCGTCGCGCGGCACGGGTCGCGGGTGATCGCGGATCACCTCAGGCCCACGCTCCGCAACCTTCACCGCCCGCATCCGATCCGTGGTGCTCAACGCCGTCTCCTTGCGTGGTTAATTTGCGAATCGTCAACGGTCAATCGTTCGTGGGCACTTGTCCGCTGTCGCCCGTTGCGCGGATTGTAGTGCGTAGGGTGGGCCGAGTCTGCGAGTCCCACCACTCCGAGGAATACCACTGGTGGGACTCGCAGGCTCGGCCCACCCTACGCACTGCTTCAGCCAGGCGCGGATTATAGGTCGATGTGGTGTTTCGTCCAACGGCAGCCTAAGGACCGGCGCATCAACAACTGTCGTAGGACGGGCACTCCTGCCCGTCACCTCGCAACAGACGGGCAAGAGTGCCCGTCCTACGAAAGCGACACTTATTGATGGGCCGGTCCTAACCATTGACCATTGACCCCTATCTCTGGATCACCTTCGGCACTGGATCCGTGGCGAACGGGCAGTCGGTCGGTTCATAACGGATTGCCAAATGCGGCGTGTCGATGCGACGCTGGCCCTCGGCGGCACTGGTCATCACGGCGTCGAGGATGCCGGTGGTGAGCAGCGTGCGTTCGACCGGATAGGCCGGGTGGCCGGTCTGGAACATGCTGTCGATCGCGCGAAGCTGATAGGCGAAGTGGGCGAATGGATCGGGCTGTTGCAGATAGAAATGTGTCGCGGCCGGTTTGTCTTGTCCGCGAATCTGAGTGGCAAAGGTGAACGCGCCGCCGTCGCCCTCGTAGAGCCAACCGTTCAAGACCGCGACTGCGGCTCGAAGTCCGTCGCTGTATTCGATCAGGAAGACGCCGGCGTCGTCGGTCTTGGCGGTCAACGCTCGCACGTCGCCTTGTGCGTGCGCGGGGACCAGTGCGAGCGCGGCGTCGAGCAGCGGTTTGGACCAGCGGCCTTCGTCGAGCGCCTTCCACATCGCCTCGCCCTTCAGGCACTGGACGGCGCGCACGCCGGTCTCGCCTCCTTTGCGTCGCTCGACCATGCACTGCAGCCCTTCGATCGCATGGAACCCGTAGCCCTCGAACGGCCCGTAGCCGATTTGGACCACGCCATCGAGCTGGCAGCCGCGCGGCAGTTCGAGCGGCGGCCGGCGCCAGGTCAGGGGCAGCGACGAGCCGGCCATGAACGGGATGAGGAGCTCGCGAGCACGGTCGTACATCCATTTGGCGTCGGTCCAGGTGGCGGCGAGGTGTTTGTCGTTGAAGACCGGCGCCGACTTCTTCGTCCGTTCGAAGACTGCGGTGATTTCCTCGAAGAAGCGCCGGCGCGGGTAGAGTAGCTGCCCTTTCTGGTTCCTCGGATACTTGCCGTGTTCGCCGATCGAAAGCACGCCGTCGACGGCGAGTCCCGGCCCGCCCAGCGTCAAGGCCCCAGCGATCGAGTCGAAGATCTTGAAACCGTGTTTGGCCGCCAGGCCGCGGCTCATGTCACCATCGGGCGATTGGTCCACGTACATCGAGACAAGCTGCATCTCCGGCCGAGCGCCGTTGTCGTGCAAGTAGCCTTCGAGAATCTTGCCGACGATCACGTCGGCGTGAGACCACTTGCGATACTCGGTGACGATGGCTGCGACCTTCTTGGGGGTGTTCATGGCTCGCAAAGATCGGGGAGCGTGAATCGATTTGCAAGCGAACTTGGGTTTCGAGCCGCCGAAGCCCGCGTTGTACGGTTTGTCGCGCCGGCTATAATCAGCCGCGCAAGCTGTCAATGACGTGGGGCAGGCTTCCAGCCTGCCAGCTTGATGAACGACTACGTCGGCAGGCGCCTGCCCCACGGCCACGATCGCAAGGAAACAAACCGCCGTGTTTCGAGTTGGAATCGGTCACGACACGCATCGGTTGATCGAAGGCCGGCCGCTCGTCTTGGGGGGCGTGGCCGTGCCGCACGATCGCGGGCTGGTCGGTCACTCGGACGCCGACGTGGTGTTGCACGCCGTGACCGACGCGCTGTTGGGCGCCGCCGCACTGGGCGACATCGGCGACCTGTTTCCCGACTCGGACCCCGCCAATCGCGGGCGCGATTCGGCCGAGTTCGTTTGCGAGGCGATACAGCGGCTGACGGCGGCCGGCTGGCGATCGGTGAACATCGACATCGTGATCCACGCCGAGCGGCCGAAACTCGGTCCGCACAAGCGAGCGATGCGAGATCGACTAGCCGACCTGCTTGGTCTGCCGATAGGCGCGGTGAGCGTCAAAGCCAAGACGGGTGAACAGCTCGGACCGATTGGTCGCGGCGAGGCGATCAGTTGCGACGCGGTTGTGCTGATAGGGAGGAATGAAGGATGAAGGGTCGCTGAACAGGAGGCAACAGAGGGAACAGAGAACTCCGTTCCCTCTGTTGCCTCCTGTTCAAGGGTCCCGCGCTCAGGAGTACGCATGGCACTGCGAGTCTACAACACACTCACTGCTGAGAAGGAACCGTTCACTACGGTAACGCCCGGCAAGGTCGGCATCTACTGCTGCGGGCCGACCGTCTACATGAACAGCCACATCGGCCACATGGTTGGGCCGGTGATCTTCGACACGATCAAGCGATACCTTCAGTACGTCGGTTACGAGGTGACGCTGGTGATCAACATCACCGACGTCGAGGACAAACTGATCAACCAGGCGACGAAGGAAAACACATCGGTCGCATCGCTGGCCGAACGAGTGACGGCCGACTACTTGGCGAACCTTCGCAAGCTGGGGGTCGACGGCGTCGATCACATGCCGAAGGCGACGGACAACATCGAAGGCATCATCCGCATCACGCAGGGACTCATCGACCGCGGCTACGCTTACGCGGCGGGCGGCGACGTGTACTTCGACGTCACGCGCGACGCCGACTACGGCAAGCTGAGCCATCGCGACCCCGATGCGTTGCAGGCCGGGGCGCGGATCGAGCCGAGTCCGCTCAAGCGCAGCCCCGGCGACTTCGCGTTGTGGAAGGCGGCCAAGCCGGGCGAGCCGGCGTGGGACAGCCCGTGGGGCCGCGGCCGGCCGGGCTGGCATATCGAGTGCTCGGCGATGAGCATGCGCTATCTTGGCGAGACCTTCGACATCCACGGCGGCGGCCTCGACCTGGTCTTTCCGCACCACGAGAACGAAATCGCCCAGTCCGAGAGTTTCACCGGCAAGACGTTCGCGCGGTACTGGCTGCACAACGGCCTCTTGCAGCGCACCGGCGAGGCGCGGAAGCTCGGCGCCGCGCCGCGCGAGGGCGACATCAAGCAGCAACAGGCCGAGAAGATGTCGAAGTCGAAAGGCAACATCGTCACGATCTCGGAGTTGCTCAGCCGGCACCAGCCCGAGATAGTGCGGTTCTTTCTGCTCTCGACGCATTATCGACGGCCGATCGACTTCAGCGACGAGCGGATCGACGAGGTCGGCCGCGGCCTGCAGGCGTTCTATCGCTTCTTCGAGCGCTACGAGCGAATCACCGGCACGAGTTTCTATGCACTGAACTGCGCCAGTCGCGCCGGCGAATTCGTCGTCGCCGACCCGCACGGCGAGTTCGCGGGCGAGGTGAAGGCCCAGCGCGATCGGTACCTCGAGGCGATGGACGACGACTTCAACACGGGAGGCGCCGTCGGCGTGCTGTTCGACCTGCTACGCACGCTGAACGCATTCGCCGACCGGATCGATTTGGAGGGCAAGGGCAAGTCGGACGCGTCGGCGAAGGCGACGTTCGTGGCCGGCGCCGCGGTGCTGCGCGAACTGGCGGCCATCCTCGGGGTGTTCGGCGCTCCGGTCGCGCGGCCGTCGGCGTCGTCGCCCGAACTGACGCAGAAGTTGACGGGCGTCGCCGGACTGCTCAAGGATCGCTGGAACATCGCCGACGCGCCGGCCGCCGACGCCGACTCGCTCATGACCCATTTCATCGCGCTACGCAAAGCGGCTCGATCGGCGAAAAACTTCAAGCTCGCCGACGACATCCGCAAGGAACTGACGTCGGCTGGAGTCGTACTCGAAGATCGAGCAGACGGAACGACCTGGAGAGTTCAGTAGCACACGGAAGTCGCCATGAACACAAATGTCGCGCCGACGGACGCCGGCCGTTTGCCGATACTCGGCATCGACCCGGGCCTCGACACCACAGGCTACGGCGTGATCGTCGTCGAGCACGGTCGGCTCGCGGTGTGCGAGGCGGGCGTAGTTCGCACCACGCCGGACGAATCGCTGGGCAGCCGCATCGAGCAAATCTACGACGGCGTCCGGGAGCTGATCGCCACGTTCGCGCCCGTGGTGATGGCCGTCGAGCAATTGCACAGCAGCTACGAACATCCGCAGACTGCGATCTTGATGGGACACGCCCGCGGGGTGATTTGCCTGGCCGCGGCCCAAGAGGCGTTGCCCATCGCCAGCTATCGCCCCACGCAGGTGAAGAAGCTGCTCACCGGCAGCGGCCGCGCGACCAAGGAACAGATGCAGCGGGCCGTTCAAACCCAGTTCCGCCTGCACGAGCCGCCGACGCCGCCCGACGTCGCCGACGCGCTTGCCGTCGCCCTGTGCCACTTCTACACTACAAAACACTCGATCGATGATTCAGCTCCTGCAGGCCTGCTCGGGGCACAACCATGAAGAAGATCGCCATCAAGCCCAAGCAATCGCTGCCGAACCAGGTTCTGAAAGACGCTGACCAGGAGCCTGTGATGCTGGTTGTCGAAGGAAAGCCGCGCTACCTCATCCAATCGCTCAAGCCCGCGCGCCGGTCTCGGTCCAAGAAAGCGAAGACGTCCGAAGATCGCGACTGGATCGCCTTTGCTCGTTCCCACCTGCTGACGGCCTACGCCGACGAAGACTCCATCTATGACGAACTATACGGTTAACGACGTCGTCATCGCCCGGTTCAGGCAAGTCGCCGGTCCGCGCTACAAGATTCGCCCCGTCATGGTGGTGCTTGATATCGCTGACGACGACCTTGTTGTCGTCCCCATCACGTCGGTCCAGTGCCGTGGGACGGGCGACCTGCCGCTCGTGCAATGGCGACAGGCCGGCCTGAGCGTGCCGTCGTTCGTGCGTCTCGCGAAGCCGACCCTCATTCCAAAACGCCCGGTACTTCGGGGGCTCGGTCGGCTGGCCGCCATGGACCGTCGCCAGGTTTCTGAAACTTGGCAGTCTCTCTACAGATTCGCACCATGATCACCAAAATCACCGGAACATTGCGTAAGGTCCACGACGAGGAGCTGACGCTCGAAGTGAACCACTTCGAGTACGAGGTGCTCGTGCCGGAATTCGTGCGGCGCCAGGTGCAGCACCGGCTGGGCGAGGCGGTGTCGCTCGAGACGATCGAGTACATCGAAGGCAATCCGATGCAGGGGCGAATGGTGCCGCGGCTCGTGGGGTTCGCGACCGAGGCGGAGCGCGAGTTCTTTGAGCTGTTCTGTTCGGTGGATGGCGTGGGCGTGCGCAAGGCGTTGCGGGCGCTGGTGCGGCCGATCCGCGAAATCGCCGTGGCCGTTCAGAACCAGGACGCACAGACGCTGTCGACGCTGCCCGGCGTGGGCGAGGCGACGGCCGATCGGATCATCGCCAAGCTGCGTCGCAAGGTGGCGAAGTTCGCGCTGATGGTCGACCGCGCCGTGTCGGCCGAGCCGGCGGACGTGGAACCCACCACAGTCGAGGAGGCGTTCGCCGCCCTCGTGAGCGTCGGGCACAGCGAGTCCGAGGCTCGCAGCCTGATCGACAAGGCCGTCAGGTTGGGCAAGAAGTTCAAGACGACCGCCGACCTGCTCGAAGAGATATTCCGGCTCGGGTCGTGAACAGCGAACGGGCGTCGTGTTTCGGATTTCGACCCTCCGCCAACGTTATACCTCACGCGGCCAAGAATGAATCGTTTAACTTTAACCCGGAGCCAACGGCGACGGCGCTTGTAGTTTGTGCCACCGTCGCCGTTGGCTCCGGGTTAAACGAAAACGGCTCAGGACGTGGGCGTCGCGGCCGCCTGGAACTGCCCGAGCGCTTCGTCTTTGGCGATCACTACCACGCCGTCTTCGGTGACGTGGAAGCCGTGCGCGCGGTCGGCGTCGTGGTCGAAGCCGATTTGGAAGCCGGTCGGAATCGCCACGTCTTTGTCGATGATCGCACGCCGGATTCGAGCGTGCCGGCCTACGTCGACGCCCTCGAACAAGATCGAGTCTTCGACCTCGGCATAGCTGTTGATGCGCACGCGTTGCGACAGCACCGAACGCAGCACCCGGCCGCCGCTCAGGATGCACCCCTGCGAGACCATGCTGTCGAGCGCCTGGCCGCGGCGGCCCGCCGGGCCCTCGTCGGCGAACACAAACTTGGGCGGCGGAAACTGCGGCTGGTGCGTGCGGATCGGCCAGTCTTGGTCATACAGATTCAGGATCGGCGCCACGGCCACGAGGTCCATGTTGGCCTGGTAGTACGCGTCGAGCGTGCCGACGTCGCGCCAGTACAGCGCCTCCTTGCGGTTCTCGTCGACGAACGGGTACGCGTAGACCGACATGCGGTCATCAATCATCGCCGGGATGATGTTCCTGCCGAAGTCGTGATTGCTGTGTGGCCGGCCGGCGTCGCGAAACAGTTGATCGAACAACACCGCCGCGTTGAACAGGTAGATGCCCATCGATGCGAGGCAACGGTCCGCGTCGCTGGGCAGCGGTTTGGGCGCGGTCGGCTTTTCCTCGAAGCCGACGATGCGTTGCGACCCGTCGATCTCCATCACGCCGAAGTTGCCGCGGGCCTCGGACACCGCCGTCGGGATGCAGCCGACCGTCACATCGGCCTTGCGGTCGATGTGCGTCTGGATCAGCCGCGCGTAGTTCATCTTGTAGATGTGGTCGCCGGCCAGGATCAGTACATATTGCGGATCGCCGCGCTCGATCGAGTAGATGTTCTGGTAGACGGCGTCGGCCGTGCCCTGATACCAATGCTCGTCGATACGCTGCTGCGGCGCGAGCACCTCGATGAACTCGTCGAGCTCGCACGTGAGGAACCGCCAGCCGACGGCGAGGTGCCGATCAAGGCTCGCCGCCTTGTACTGCGTGAGCACGTAGACCTGGCGCAGGTCGCTGTTGATGCAGTTCGACAGCGTGAAGTCGATGATGCGGTAGATGCCGCCGAACGGCACGGCCGGCTTGGCGCGGTCGCGAGTCAGCGGTTCGAGGCGCGACCCCTTGCCGCCCGCCAGGATCACCACCAAAACACGCTTCATCGCAACACAGTTCCTCCTTGAGCCCGGTTCACAGTAGTTTTCAGCCTGACTGCTTGACCGCCGCCCAGGTGTCGCGGAACAGCGCGTGGTGCGGGCCGCGATCGACGGCGCTGTCGGGCCGCGCGTCGGCGTGGCGGTAGCCGAGGTCGTCGGTCGGTTCGGGCAACAAGGTCTTGTTCAGCAGTTGCGTCGCCACGCCGCAGGCGAAATACGCGCGGCGAATATCGAGCGGATGATGGTCGAGATACCCCTTCCACTCGCCGAGCGGCGTTCGCGTCTGAATGAAGCCCTTGACCATGCCCACGTCGTTCAGGTGCGACACGTCGCCGGTGCGGCCAAGCAGGATCGCGCCCGCGATGCGGTCGCCGTCAAAGACCAGTCTGCGGTAGATCGGCCGCGACTCGTTCGTGATCGTCTTGGCGTCGGCCGCGTCGGACCAGCGGCCAAAGCTGGACGCCTGCAGGCCGCAGATGTCGAGCACGTTCATCGACAGCGAGCCGTCGTAGGCGACGTTGCGTCCGGCCATGTTCGCGCCGGCGATGCGGCCATGGTCGATCGCCGTCGGCTGAATCGCGTGGACCGTCTGCTGGCCGCCGAGCAGGTCGGGGCCTTGCGCACAATCGCCGGCCGCGTAGATGTTCGGGAAGTTGGTGCGCAGGTGGCCGTCGACCAGTACGCCGAAATCTGTGGCGATGCCCGACCCGTTCAGGAAGCCGACGTTCGGTCGCACGCCGGTCGCGATGACGACCGCGTCGGACTCGATGGACTGCCCCGTGCTTAGTTGCGTGGCCAGCTTGTCGCCCGCCGCCTGGATCGCCGCGACGCTCGCGCCAGTGTGCAGGTCGACTCCCTGGGCCGCGAGCCACTTCGCCGCCAGTCCGGCCGACGCCGCGTCGAGCATGCGCGGCAGAATCTGGTTCTCGATCTCCACGACGGCCAGCCGGCAACCTTTCTTGTGCAGCGCGTTCAGAATAATGAAGCCGATGAAGCCCGCGCCTACGAACAGCACTTTCTGGCCGGGCTGCGTGCGCGGCGCGATCGTGCGCGCGTCGGCCATCGTCCAGAGGTGCTGCACGCCGGCCAGGTCGGCGCCGGGAATCGGCGGGCGGCTCGGCGACGAGCCGGTCGCGATCAGCAGCGTGTCGAACTCCAGTGGCTCTTTGCCGTCGAGCGAAACGCGCCGCGCGGTCGGATCGACAGCCGTCGCTTTGCAGGCGTGCAACGTGACGCCGCAGCGGCGGTAGAAGTCGTCGTTGGCCGTGAGCACTTGCGATTCGCCGATCGACCCGGCCATCCAGTAGGGAATGACCATGCGCGAGTAGGCCGGCTCGCCGGCGACCAGGTGAATCTCAGACCCGTTCGGGTCGTACTTGCGGATCGTCTCGATCGCGTGCATGCCCGCAGGTCCATTGCCGATGATGACGTGTCTGGCGGCCATCGCGTTCATCCTCCAGTTGAACAGATCAACTATGGTGCGAGATGGTAACGCATGAATACGCCGCGGTCGAGGTCTTGCATCGCAACCGTTTTGTTTCGCCGTAGACAACTCGATCGGCGCGGCGGATACTCTCGTCCGTCGTGTGTTCGATTGTCTGTGCCGGCAGCATCCCGGGGGCGAGCGGTGTACATCCGACCTTTCCGCGAAGCCGACCGCGACGTGATCAAGGCGATCACGATCGAGGCGTTTAGCGGCGTATCGATCGACCAAAACATCGAGCGGAAGTTCGGCGCCGTGGCGGGGCACGACTGGCGGTGGCGCAAGGCGCGGCACATCGACGACGACATCGCCGAACCCGGCGCGGTCATTCTGGTCGCCGAGGCCGACGACGCCGAGGTGATCGGCTACATCACCGGCCGCGTCGACCGCGAGGCCGGCGTCGGGTTCATTCCGAACATGTGCGTGCGATCAGGGCTGCGAGGGCAAGGCATCGGCCGAAAACTGATCGACGCGATGCTCGACATCTTTCGCCAGTCGGGCCTCGCCGTGGCTCGCATCGAGACGCTCGACCAGAACCCGATCGGCCAGCACCTGTATCCGGCATGCGGCTTCGTCGAGGTCGCCCGCCAGATTCACTTCGCGACGAAGCTGTGAGAAGGGTTCAGGGTTCAGGGTTCAGGGTTCAGGGTTTAGGGTTCAGCGGTCGTGACTCCTGAACCCTGAACCCTGAACCCTGAACCCTGAACCCTGAACCCTGAACCCTGAACCCTGAACCCTGAACCCTGAACCCTGAACCCTGAACCCTGAACCCTGAACCCTTCAACGCCATGAAGATTGAGGTGCGGCTGTTCGCGAGTTTGCGAAGCTACCTGCCGTCCGGCAGTGACGGGGCGAAGCTGTTTCTTGATATGCCCGACGGCTCGCGGGTCATCGACGTGTGCGAGCGACTCAAGATTCCGCCGCAGTTGGCTCAGCTGGTCATGGTGGGCGGCGTCCACGAACCCGACCGCGACCGCCCGTTGCGCGACGGCGACACGCTGAGCATCTTTCCGCCGGTGGCGGGCGGCCTGCTGACTCCTGACTCCTGAATTGACCTGTTTCGCGGAACCAGGATAATCCGCCGCCGTTGCACGAGCCCGCCATCGGTCGTCTGGCGGGGCAGGAGGAGCGGAACAAGGGAGGACTCGCCGTGACTCGCCAACGAGCCGGTGTCTGTGGTCTTGTTGTGCTGTGGTTTGGTCTGAGCGCGCCGTTGGCGCATGGTCAACACGACGGCTGGCGGCCGGCCACCCGTCGAGTCGCCGCGCAAAGCCCCGACGAACAGGCTCCGCGAACGACCCCGCGCTGGACCTATCCGACGCCGACGAGATCAAGAACGGTCCCAGTTCCCAGCTATCGATCAAACATTGGCATTGGCACTTCTCCCTCGCCCCGCTTGCGGGGAGAGGGTCGGGGTGAGGGGCTTGCGGGCGAAGACGCGAGTCGCTATGCCCCCTCACCCCAGCCCTCTCCCCCGCAGACGGGGACGAGGGAGAAGCCGTTTTCGTCTGGTGCCGATGGCACATATCGATCAAGTGCGGGTGCCCGGCCGACCGCTCGGCGCCACGACGCGTCAACGCCTCAACGTCTCGACGACTCGCTCGATCGCCCGGTCGCTTCGGTGAGTTGGCAGGATCCAGCGCCCGCGCGCGTCGATTACCCGTTGGATCCGTTCGGCGGCGATCCGTGCTCGCCCGATCCTGCTTGCGCGGATCCGGTCGCGCCGTGGACATTCGGCGCGTGTACGTACTCGTGGAGCAATGCGTACGCCTTTGCGTTGGCCGACGGCTTCCATCAGTCGGGCGACAACGATCGGTGGGCCGGTCGATTTGGTATTAACTGGACGCTGCCCGTCACGCCCGATCAGTCGGGTCTCGGCTTTCAGGCCGGTTTCGCCGGCTCGCCGGCCGAAGAAGGCGCCCAATTGTTCGGCACCGGCGGCGCGTTTTGGAGGGGCGACGCTCGCGTCGGCCCCGCGTGGAATCTGGGTGGCGTCGTCGACTGGATGCACGACAACGACTTCGACAGCGACGTGGCTCAGGTGCGCGTCGCGGTCAGCAACACGGTGTCGCTCTACAGCGAGATTGGCGTATGGGGCACGGTCGGCGTGGTCGACGACGAGCAGCGCCGCAGCGGGCGCGATCGCGACATCGAGCCGGTCGGCCGTGCGAATCTCTTCTACCGCCATCTTTTCCAGGCCGGTTGGGACGCGACTGCCTGGGTCGGTTGGCGCAGCGATCCGAGCGACGGCTCGTTGGGCGGCGACCTGCGCATCCCCGTCTCGGATTCGTGGTCGCTTGCCGCCGGCGGTCACTGGGGTTTCGACGACGAGACCTGGAACATCTTCGCCGGCGTGACCTACCACTTCGGCCGGCAAGCCCGCCAGCGCTATCTCGGCGAATTCCGCCACCAGCCGTATCTGCCCGTCGCGGATAATACCAGTCTGACGCTCGCTGTCGACTAGTCGGCAATCTTGCAAGATGTCCAAGTTTGTCGTTGACATGCGAGCTTCCTCGGTTTAGCATTCGCCGTTGTTTTTCTCTGCCCTGTTTAGTAGTTCCTTTTGTGGAGGCGCCAAATAGAAGCAATCAATGCGGGGCCCAGTGGAATTCCAACCGACGCAGGTGCGGACGTCGAGTATTTGTTTGATGTCGAGCGCTAGGCAGCCGCGTCCGAGGCGACCGCGGGCAAAAACGGCTTCTTGTTGATTTTGGAATACTTTGGTGTTATCTTATCGCCGTCGTGTCGTTCCTATGGTCGTTCTTCTCGTCGGAGGCGGCCGAAGCGACGTTTCTTGATTCATCTTAATGAGTGGGAGGACGAAATATGTCACACAGGCGAAGACCGGGGTTCACACTAATTGAATTGTTGGTGGTAATTGCCATCATTGCCGTACTGATCGCGCTGCTGTTGCCGGCCGTTCAGCAGGCGCGCGAGGCGGCGCGGCGCACACAGTGCCGCAACAACATGAAGCAGATCGGCGTGGCGATACACAATTATCATGGTACCTTCGGCGTGTTCCCGACCCACGTGCCGAATCGGAACGCCGAGATCCCGAACTCATGGCTGGCGTTGTCGTTGCCCTATTTGGACAATTCGGGCATCTACAACTCGATTAACTTTGCGCCCGCGGGACACACGTCGCTATTGTCTCCGAACCCCGCGGTGGTGGCAAACAAGACGTTGCTGGTCCAGAAGGTCGAGGGGTTCCTTTGCCCGTCTGACCTCGACAACCTCGCGGGGTTTGACTTCGCTGCGGCACCTTGGCATCAGGTGCGTGGCAGCGCTGGGTTGTCGAACTACGGCGGTGTGCTCTACCCGCGCTGGGCCATCGCCGCGCCGGGCGTCCTTAGTGGGGCCTTTAAGTACTGGGGTCCGCCGGAATATTTCGGAACTCGCTGGTACACGCACGCCCAGACCTCCGAGCGTGACATCATCGACGGCACCTCGAACACCTATTTTGCGATGGAGGTAAGGGCCAAGGTGCCCGGCCCGCCCGGCCAAGGCACATTTCCCGCGGAATGGGGCACTCCCACATATACGACGTGGTTCTTGAACTACCCCGTCGGCCTGATCGGCTACGAAGACTGCTGCTACTACGACAGTATTTCACCCTGGTTTTCGGGTCCGATTACCATTCCGATTTTCGGAATCAACGCGCGGATACCGAATGTGAGGTTGACGTCGCAGTGGCCGACATGGATTTCGGCTGGGTCTTACCACCCAGGCGGCGCGAACGTGTTGAACACCGATGGCAGCGTGGTTTTCATCTCCCAGGATCTGGACGTCAAGGCGTTGCGAGCGCGGTGTTCGATAGCGTTCCAAGAACAAATAGATCAGGACGGCAAGAACTAGCAAACGGAGACACTCCATGAAAGTGCACTGGGTTCGCGGTTTTGCGCTGTTTACGGTGGTTTGTGTGGGTGTGAGTCTAGCTGGGTGCGGCCCCGGCAAGGTCGAAATGAGGGAGATAAACAAGTCTGAAGGAGTTGCTGACGCGGACGTGGCGAAGGCGAAGGAAAGCCTGAAGGCTGCGGGTATCACCGGTGAGGTCCTTAGGGTTGAGGACATGGGTGACACTTGGGAAGCCCTCGTAAAAACGATGAAGGATCCTGAGCCTGGCAAGCGGCCCACACCGTCGCCGCCGGCTAGCTACACCATCGACAAGGCGACCGGTAAGGTCGAGTCGGGGATGGCGCCACAGTGACTTGTTGATCGACTTGTTGATCCCGGATGCAGCACGGGGAGTCATGTTCGGCTCCCCGTTTTCTTTTTCCGGTCTGGCGACGCGTTCGTGGGTTTCCTACGCTCGACGTGGGACTCTGACCCTCGTTTGTTACACACAAGTCGGTCTGGGACGCGACCATGAACCGCGTGGGATTCGCTTGTCTTCTGGCAACACTCGTCGTGTTGATAGCAGCGGCCATGTTCCATCGAGGTCGTGGCGCTGCGGCACCCGCCGTACAGCCGGATGACTCTGACACGCAGTTGAGCTCGCTCTACGACATTACCAACCAGATCGGAATTGACTTCATTCACGAGCCTGGTGGTCCATCCTTCTTTCTGCCCGAAACGGTCGGCTCTGGTTTGGCAATGCTCGACTACGACGGCGACGGACTACTCGACCTCGCCCTGCGTTCGGGCACAGCGGCCGCGCCCCACCCTGACGCGACGTCAACCTCGTCGGCACGAACCCGGCTGTTTCGCCAAGTGTCTCCGAGCCGATTCGTCGACGTCACCGACTTGACCGGGTTGGGCGATCGGAGCTACGGGATGGGCATCGCCGTGGGCGACATCAACAACGATGGTTACGCTGATGTGTATACCGTCAACTTCGGACCCGATCGACTGTATCTGAATCAGCGAAACGGTTCGTTTGCCGACATCACCGAGTCGGCCGGTATCGACGACTCAGCATGGGGATCATCGGCCTGTCTTGTCGATATCGACCGCGACGGCCGGCTGGATTTGTTTGTCGCACACTATCTCGACTACTCCATCCCGCGCGTGTGTACCCTGTCGAATGGCCGCGTGGACTACTGCAATCCGATGGAATACGCCGGCACGCCCGACCGGTTATACCGCAACGTGACGAACTCGGCTGGCGCGGTGCGTTTTGAGGACGTGAGCGTCGCGTCGGGGATTGCCGCCCATGCCGGTCCGGGCCTGGGCGTTCGCGCGTGCGACGCCAACGACGACGGCTGGCCCGACATCTTCGTGGCCAACGATGGCCAGGCCAGTTTCCTTTGGATCAATCAGCGCGACGGTTCGTTTCGTGAGGCGGCCGTACCGTTGGGAGTCGCCTACAACGCCACCGGTGCCGTCCTGGCCGGCATGGGAGTCGCCGAGGGCGACGTCGACGGTGACGGCGCGTTCGACATCGTGGTCACGAACATCCGCGCCGGCGGCCATGCACTCTATCGCCGCAACGGCGGCTCGTTCGATGAGATTGGCGGCCGAACCGGCCTCGCGTCCGCAACCTACGCGCACACCGGGTTCGGCGTGGCACTGGCCGATCTTGACCACGACGGTCATTTGGACATGATCACGGCGAACGGCCATGTTTACCAGAGCCTGGACCGTCCGAGTGTGTTGCCGCCGCCGGCGGGTCGTCCCGACTCCGCGCGCGCTCAGCAGTTTCGGCAGGCCTACAACGACCGATGCCAGTTGCTGATCGGCGACGGCACGGGACGACTTACCGACGTTTCGCCAACGACCGGCTCGTTTGGTTCGCAGCCGCAGGTTTCACGAGGCTTGGCGGCCGGCGACCTGGACGGCGACGGCGACATCGATCTGGCGCTGACCAACGTGGCGGGGCCTGCTCGCGTCTACCGCAACGATTTTGTCAAGCGAGGCAACTGGCTGGTCGTTCGTGCGGTCGACCCGATGCTTGGCGGCCGCGACGCCTATGGGGCCGTCGTGTCGGTTTGGGCCGACGGGCGACGCTGGATCCGGCGAGTGCAGCCGGGTTCGAGTTATCAGTCCAGCGATGACCCGCAGCTACACTTCGGACTGGGGCTGGCGGCTCAGATTGATCATATTGACGTGCAATGGCCGCATGGTCCGCTCGACATCGAGCGATTCGAGGGCGGCGAGGCGAACGTCCACCGCCTGCTGCAGCGCGGCCAGGGGCGCGCCGCGCCCGAACAGGTTTCGAACCCATGAGCGATTCCACGACACCTAACGAGCGTACCGAACACGCCGCGGCCACGCAGCCGACAGGCGACGCGCCTCCGCCGGCCAACCAGGTGCCACCGCGCTGCCGCCGCGCGACATGGATCGGCCTCGTCGTCGGCGTGGTCCTGGCCGGCCCGGGCGCGGGCGGGTTTTTCTTGCTGCGCGAGTATCGCGCCGCCGAGGCGCTCCGCGACCTCCCGGCCATCGACGTGACGCAGTTCGAGCCTTCGCTGGCCAAGCTCGTGACCGACGCCGGCAATTCGGTGCGTGCGCGTCCGCGCGATGCACAGGCCTGGGGACTGTTCGCAGGTGTGCTGCTGGTCAACGACTGTATTACCGAGGCAGCGGTCTGCTACGCAAAGGCACAGCGATTCGACCCCAGGGAGTTTCGCTGGCCCTACCTGCGCGGCGTCTGCCTGGCGCGACTGGCGCCGAGCGAGGCGACCGCTTGCTTTCAGGCGGCAGTGCGGCTCGACGAAGATGTGCCGCTCGCGCGAATCAGACTCGCCGAACGGTTGGTCGCCGCCGGGCAGCTTGACGACGCCGAGCGGCAGTTGCGCGCGGCGCCGCTGGTGAAGCCGTCGGATGTCTTTGTGTTGACCGCACAAGGCCGTCTCGCGTTCATGCGTGGCAAGTTGGATCGCGCGCTCGAGTTTCTCGAGCGTGCGAGGAATTTGGCGCCCCAAAGCCGGCCGGTCCACGAACTGATGGCCCAGGTTCACCAGCGGCGCGGCGATACGGAGGCGGCCGACACCCACTTGGCCGCGGCCCAAAGCGCTCTGCCGCCCCCATCGCTCGACGAGATCGACCCATTTCTCAGTGAACTCATGGCACACAAGCGCGGCCCGAAATGGACGGCGGCCGTTGCGGAACGGCTCGTTGCGGCGCGACGCATCTCAGATGCCATCGCCTTGCTCAAACAAGCAGGCGGAGAAGACTCGCCCCATGTGATCATCGTCATCATGCTGGGCAAGGCCTACCTGCGCGACGGCAAGCTGGAGGCGGCCGAACAAGCGCTCGCGCGGGCTCGCAAGATCGACCCGAACGAACCGCCGCTGCACTTTGAGCTGGGCAACCTGGCGCTGCACCGCCAGCAATGGCTCGAAGCCGCCGAGCACTACCGTACGGCAGTGGCCCTCAAACCCGACTTCGCCGTCGCTCACTACAACCTGGGGCTTTGCCAGCGCCAACTCGGCAACCGCAGTGGGGCGATCGAATCGCTCCGGCAGGCCGTCCGCTACATGCCCGGCAACTATCCGGCCCATCGTGACCTGGCCGAACTGCTCATCGACCAGGGCGATTGGGAGTCGGCGCTACCTCACGTCCAGATCGCGGCCCGGATGGCGCCCAACGATCCCGGCGTGGGACGTCTGCTCGCAAAGACGAAACGGGAATCCCAAGACGGACGCTGACTCCGCCTTGCGACGATGCGCTCGCCGCGGGTCTCCGACCCGCCGAACAGGTGGATGCTCTCCCAAAGACTCGTCAAGTTTGAACGCACGGCTTCAGCCGGTTCGAGGTCTGCCCGCCAAAGCCGGCTGACATCTGCCGATTTCACAGCACCCAGGGTGAGTTTGAAGACCGCGACCCTGGGCCATGTTGTCAACCGAGAAGAATTCTTTCTTATTGCTCTCCTTCCCACGTCGGCGTATCATCTGATCTCAACGAACGTGTTGGGGGCCAGATGTCTGCTTCCTGCTTTTTCTTGTTGTATTCTGTGTTTTCTACCTTTTTTGCGGAAGGAGTAAGTCATGTCGAACAAGCACAAGACCGGTTTCACGCTGATCGAGTTGTTGGTGGTTATCGCCATCATTGCTGTACTGATCGCGCTGCTATTGCCCGCGGTCCAAATGGCCCGCGAGGCGGCACGCAGGGCGCAATGCCGCAACAATCTAAAACAAATGGGCATCGCGTTGAACAACTACCATTCGACTTTCAATGTGCTGCCGCCGGGCGCTCCGCAGTACAACCAGACGACGACCGATTTCGTGAACGCATTCTACTACATGTTGCCGTACGTTGAGGGAGACGGCGTCTACAACTCAATGAACTTTTACCTTGGGTCGCGGTTCCGCAGCCGCAACAACACGGCGCTGATCCAACGGCTTGAGGTCTACATCTGCCCAAGCGATTTTCCGAATACGCCAAGCGCCGCCGGCCTTATCAATAACCCGCAGACTTCGTACGGGCTGAACTTTGGCACGACCCCGTGTCGACAGTGGGCATACGGTGGAAGTGCTTGTGCTCCTTTCGCCTGCACCGCCTTTATTCCCTGCGACGGGCCGTTTGGCTTCATTCGAACGGGCAGCTTGGGGTTCCGCGACATCATTGACGGAACCGCGTTCACGATCGCAATCGGCGAGCAGTCGCGATTCATCAAACAGGTCAACACCTTCGGCAACACGTGGGCTCAGTTGAATTGGTTTGGATTGCCTGCGCCGGCGGACCCGTGGAGAAGCGAACAGTGGGCGTTCGGTTACACGGTTCCAAAGATCAATGCATCCCCAACTCGTGTACCGACTCCGCAAATACCATGCATTACTCTGGGGAGCCCCTGTTCGGGCTGGATCACCCGCCCGTTGACGCCGCAGGGTGAGGAATGGGGCCAGATGGGATTCAGGGGTATACATCCAGGCGGTTGTAACTTCGGCTTTCTCGACGGGACCGTTCGATTCCTAAGCGCCGACATCGATCGCCGACTGTACGGGGCCCTCGGTACCAGGGCCACTCAGGAACAAATCGACCGGGCAGATTTCTGATCTTGCGTTCGTACTAGCTTGGAGGAAACATGCGTACACCTTGCATCATGACAGTCTTGGCGATTCTGCTGGCAGCCGTGGGTTGTGGCCACACCAGCGGCGACCTTCCTACGGCACCGCAAGCCACGGGCACTCCTGCGGCGTCTGCTGCGCCAGCGGGTGAATCGCCCGCGCCGGCCGGCTCAGTTGAACCTGGGGCCGAAGCGCCGCCGTCTGCGGCACCCGCCGCTGCTGGTACCGACGCGCTGTAGCGGGGGGGCGCAGGCACATACTCGATGTCGAGATGCGATCCTTGCCGTTCGTGCCAGATACGACGCGCCCGCTGAAGTTCGCCGCCGTTCAGATGCGCCGGTTGGCCATCGCCCACCCCGACTACTTCCCGATGTACACCACGGGCGGCCGGTGGTGTCATCGGGGCGAGTCGTGGACCGACTGGTGCGGCGGATTCCTGGCCGGGATGATGTGGCTGCTTCACCGACACACGGGTGACCCGGAGTGGCGCACGCGGGCGGAGCACTACTCGCGACTGCTCGAACATCGCAAGCATGACCGAAACGTCCATGACCTCGGTTTCATCTTCCTGAACACCTATCGCCGTTGGTACGAGGTCAGCGCCGACGCCAGATTGATGGCTGTAGTGGCCGAGGCGGGTGTCACGCTGTCGCAACGGTTTCAGGAACGCGGCCAGTACCTGGCTTCCTTTCTCGGCCCACACAGCTTGTTCGTCGACATCATGATGAACGTGCCGCTACTGTTCGTGGCGGCGGATTGGCTCGACGCTCGTAACGACCCCTCAGCCCAACCCTCTCCCCGCGGCGTGGAGAGGGAGAAATACGAATACCTCTGCCCCGAGGGGAGAGGGAGCAAGGGATCGGTACAGAGTGGTGGGTTGATCGAGGAGGTTCTCCCTCGCCCCTCTGGGGAGAGGGGTGGGGGTGAGGGGTCAGTCGGCAAGGTTGCCGCCGAACTGCGTCGTAAGGCGCTGGCTCACTGCCGCACGTCACAGAGCCGGCTGGTGCGGCCTGACGGCTCGACGGCGCACGAGGCGATCTTCAATACCGAGACCGGCGAGTTCCAGCGCCAGAGTACGCAGCAGGGCCTGCGACCGGATTCGTGTTGGTCGCGCGGCCAGGCTTGGGCGCTCTACGGATTCGCGACGGTCTATCGACTCACGCGCGAAACCGAGTTCCTCGAAACGGCCTGCCGCTGCGCCGACTACTTCATCCGGCGTTTGCCGCCCGAGATGGTCCCCTACTGGGATTTCGACGTGCCCGCCGGACCAGATCGACTGTGGGACAGTTCGGCCGCGGCGATCGCCGCGTCCGGCTTGTTGGACCTGGCGGAACTTGTGGGCGACGCCACTCCCGCTGACCAAAGGGGTGAGCGAAGAAACCAACCGAAGGGTTCAGCCGAAGAGTCGGCGACTCATCGCGGTGAACGGTACCGCGCTGCGGCCTTGGAGATGTTGGACTCGCTGTGCGACGACGAGTTCCTGGCCGCGGGCACGCCGGGCTGGGAGGGAATCTTGAAGCACGGCGTCTATCACATCCACAAAGGCCTGGGCGTTGATGAGTCGATGATGTGGGGAGACCACTTCTTCGTCGAGGCGCTGGTGAAGGCGGCGTCATCAGTCCCAGATCGGTAGTCAGCGATCAGCAAGCAGCGATCAATGAAACTGCGCTGGGTAAAACCGGTGCCGGCGAGTCCACCTTCTCAAATCCGGCCGCGCGGACAATAGCATAGCCGACGTTGCGCGCCACGATCACGGAACAGCCCGCCAAGCGTCCTGTCAATCGCGGCCGGCGCTCTGCCTGCTGACACGCCATCCGAACACCGACAGCAACCGTGACCGTTTGGCCGTCATTCCCTCAGCTTGTTCTCAAGCGGCCTCCAATCTCTTTGCGCGAGCGAGATCATATCTTGGAAACGCTGCACGATAAACAGCCACGATCAAATAGGGGCTTAATGTCGTTGGCGAGGATATGTTTTTCGAGGGACTTGAAGTCGTGCTTGCCGGCTTCAATCTCGGCGCCGACGCCCGAGGACCAGGAGGCGTAGCGGTCGCGGAGCCAGCGGTCCAGTTCACGGTCGGCTACGCAGCCGGGTGCGGACCCGCCGCGACGAGCCGCTTCCTCCGGGCGTCAACGTGCGCTCCGAATCCTTCCAAGGTCCGCGCGCCCAACAGCGACAAATCGCCGGGCTGTGCGAACACGATTTCGTCAACCGTTTCGAATCCTGCCGCACGCACGATCGCGTAACCGACCGAGCGGGTCACGATCATGCCGTTGGCCATCTGAAACGGTTCATCCTTCTTCACCACTTCAATGCCGGCCTGCTTCAGCGCCGATTCTTGAATCCAGGTGAATTCCGAGCCGGAATCGACAAGCAGCTTCGGTACCGCGACGCTCTTCGCTGGCTTGCGAACGTTCACAATCTCACACCTGATGTAGAACGTGCCCATAGTCTTCGCAAGTGTGTTTGGGAGTGCGGTGGCTCGACACCGCTTTGGTTGCGCCGCTCTCGCGTTGTTCATCGAAAGCGGTGTCGAGCCACCGCACTCCAAAGTTACGTTACAACACAAACCGATTCACCAGATTCTCGAACGCCTCCTGCCGGCCGCTCTTGTTGGGCGTGATGTCGCCTTTGGCGAGCATGTGTTTTTCGAGGGACTTGAAATCGTGCTTGCCGGCTTCGATCTCGGCGCCGATGCCGGTGGACCAGGAGGCGTAGCGGTCGCGGAGCCATTGGTCGAGAGTGCCGTCGGCGCGAATGGCGGCGGCGATTTTGAGGCCGCGGGCGAATGTGTCCATGCCGCCGATGTGGGCGTGGAACAGGTCGATCGGCTCGAAACTCTCGCGGCGGACCTTGGCGTCGAAGTTCAGGCCGCCCGGGGCGAGGCCGCCGTTCTTGAGGACGATGAGCATGATCTCGGTGGTTTCGTAGACGTTCGTCGGGAACTGGTCGGTGTCCCAACCGAGGAGCAGATCGCCGGTGTTCGCGTCGATCGAGCCGAGGAACCCGTGGGCGGCGGCGTAAGTCAGCTCGTGGGCGACGGTGTGCCCGGCGAGCGTCGCGTGGTTGGTTTCAATGTTCAGCTTGATGTGACCTTCGAGGCCGTTCGAGCGGATGAAGTTGATGCACGCGGCGGCGTCGAAGTCGTACTGGTGCTTGGTCGGCTCCTTCGGCTTTGGCTCGAAGTAGAATTGGCCGGTGAACCCGATCTCTTTTTTGTACGCGACCGCCATGTGCATGAACCGCGCGAGGTGATCGAGTTCGCGTTTCATGTCGGTGTTCCAGAGGTTCTGGTAGCCCTCGCGCCCGCCCCAAAAAACGTAGCCGGCCCCGCCGAGCGAGTGCGTGACTTCCAGTGCCTTCTTCACCTGCGCCGCGGCGAACGCGAACGCATCGGCGTTCGGGCTGGTCGCCGCGCCGTGCATGTAGCGCGGGTTCGAGAACAGGTTCGCCGTGCCCCAGAGCAGCTTGATGCCGGTGCGATCTTGCTCCTCCTTCATCACCTTCACCACGGCGTCGAGGTTCTTGTTCGTCTCGGCGAGCGATTTTCCTTCCGGCGCCACGTCGCGGTCGTGGAAGCAGTAGAACCCGACGCCGAGCTTCTCCATGAACTCGAACGCGACCTTCACGCGGTTGATCGCGTTGTCCACATTATCAACCGGCCCCTCCCACGGCCTGTGCATCGTCCCCGGCCCGAACGGGTCGCTCCCCGCGCCGCGGAACGTGTGCCAGTACGCGACCGAGAACCGGAAATGGTCTCGCATCGGCTTGCCCTCGACGATCTCGTCGGGGTTGTAGTGGCGAAACGCCAGCGGGTTCTTGGACGCGGGGCCTTCAAAGCGAATCTCTTGAACGTCGGGGAATGCGGGCATGGGTGCGCTTTCTTTGATCAAGCTCAATGGGGACCAATTCTAACGAACCATGCGATAGGTTACTGGCCGGACACGGGGCGAGCAAGCGGCACGCCATGATCACGCGTAAACGAAGCTTGCTTGCGGGTCGATTCCCCTGAAGCGTTGTTCCAACCGATTCCGTTCCTCGTGCGGAATCAGCGTGTCAACCCCAACAGCGGCAGTCCTACCTGGGATCGCAAGCGAATGGCATCCTCCGCGCGCGTTTTCGCCGCGGTCGTTCATCGTGTGCGTGCCGACGGCGAGCAGTTCGGACGCCTCTAGTTCTTCAAGTAACCGGCGATCGTTTGGCCGTACAGCCGGGCGCTGTCGTAGTTCTCTGCTGTGATCAGCTTGCCGTCCACGAGCACGTCATCGAATGCTGTGGTCGGGTCGCCGATCGACCGGGCGGCGACCATTGTGGCGCCGTTTTGTTCGATGTGCCAGCGGGTCGTGGTTGCCGCGGCGATGGTCGACGGTGGGGCGCCGCCGGCGTAGGCGGAGACGCGTCGGCCGGCGATCGGACTTGTGCCGTTGACGCGCGCCCAGCCAAGAATGGTGACGCCGTGGCAGATCGCGGTGATGTACTTGTCTTGGAGCACGAAATCGGTGATGAGTTGATTCACGGCCTGCTTGGTCGCGGCATCGCCACGATAGTCGACGTTCGAGTACGTGCCGGTGAACGCGTACTGGTACGACGACGAGCCCCAACCGCCGACGAAGACGACGGTTGAGTAGTCGGCCGCGCGAGCGTCGGCGATTCGGACGTCGGGCGTGACGTTCCTCGGGTTCGCGCCCGCGCAGACGCCGACGTGCGGCCGGGCCGGATTGAGTGTGGCGGCGGCGACGACGACGCGCAGGCCGGCGGCTTCGAGTTCGGCGCGCGGGTCGGCGTACTCTTGGTAGCAGAAGTCCTGGTTCGCAATCACCATCAGCACGGGCAGCGCTGCAGCGTCGTTGTCCGCGATGTTCGCGGTTGCACTCGATGTCGCGCCGATCGAGTAGCCGGCTCGGGCGGTGATCGTCAGTACGACCGTCTCGCGACCTTCGGCGGCCGAGTCGTCCAGCGGCGTGACGGTGATCGTCGCCGTGGTTGTGCCGGCCGCGATCGTGACGCTGCCGGCGAGCGAGTCGAAGTCGCGGCTCGCGCCGCTGTTGCGCGCGGAGCCGGCCAACGCGTAGCTGACTGTGAGTGGCTGGCTCAGCGAGCCACCCGTCCGTGTGACGGTGAACGTGGCCGGATCGCGACCAGTTTCGCTTGCCGCTGCGTCGGTTGCCGCGATCGTGACGACGGGCTGCCCGGTCGTTGGACTGGACGCCAGGTAGAGTCGCTCACGCGGGACAACGGCGAATTGCCTCTGGCCGGGTCGCCGCCAGGCAAGCTGTGCGATTGCCCGGCCGGTGTTTTCGTAGTGCTCCATGACGATGGGCACGCGCTGGCCGGCCGCCAGATTGACGGGCGAACTGGTGTTCCACGTCGCCGGGTGAGCGGTCCAATTGTTGATGACGAGTGTGCCGGCTACCCAGAGCCGCACGCCCTCGTCGCTGTACGTGGCGAACGTGTAGTTGCCCGCTTCGATTGCCTGCACCTCACCGCTCCAGCGCACGCTGAACGTGTCGGGGGCGATGCCGGCCGCGGGCGATCCGGTACCCCATGAGAAGTTCACCGTGGCGTCCGTCCGCACCAAGCGGGAGTTGGTCAGATCGGCGTTGTCGAAGTATTCGCCGCGCAGTCCGGCGCCGGTTGCCGCCGTGGTGGTCACGGTGAGGAGGAACGAATCGGACCGCGTGGCCCCGTCGGCGTCACGTACGGCAACGGTGATAGTTGCCGATCCGTTTTGGCTTGCTGCCGGTGTGACCCTGACCGTGCGGTTCGCGCCGCTGCCGCCGAACACGATGTTTCCGGCGGGCACCAGCGTGGTGTTGGACGAGGTTGCGGAAAGCACGAGCGAGCCGGCCGCCGTTTCGACGTCGCCAATGGTGACGGCAATCGGCGCGGTGGCCACGCCGGCTGCCGTCGCCTGGTCAGCGACGTCGCTGATCGTCGGCAGGTCGTTGACCGAGTTCACGGTGAGCGTGAACGAGTCAGTCGCCGTGGCGCCGCCAGCGTCGGTCACGGTGACGGTGATCGTCGTCGAGCCGAACTGGTTCGCGGCCGGTGTGATCGTGAGCGTTCGGTTGGCGTCGCTGCCGCCGAGCAGCATGCCGGCCGCCGGCACCAGCGCGCTGTTCGACGACTGTACGCTGACGGCAAGCGACCCGGCCGCCGTTTCCAAGTCGCTGACCGTCACCGCGATCGAGGCGGTTGAGGCATCCTCATTGATCGACCGATCCGCAATGTTGGAAACCGTTGGCGGCGTGTTGGCCGTCGGGTCGTCTTCGCCGTCGCCGATGTAGTCGAGCAACGCGCGGTACTTGTGGGCCGTTTCCAGCGGTTCGTCCATGCGGTGGATCGAGCCGAAGTCGCCGTACTGCGTCACGATCGGGCGGCCGATCAGATTGAAGTGCATGTACAAGTCGAGGCCGACGCCCTCCAACGCGTCCAGGTATTGGCGATACACGTCGTACATGCGCGGCAGCAGGCCGGCGTCGAAGAACGCCTGCTGGTACACGCCGTTCTGGCCGTCCAGGTGTGGGCCGCCTTCGTAGGTGATCAGTTGCACGTCGTGGCCCAGCCGCGCGGCGTATTGGTCCGCGAGGTTTTCGTGCTCTTGCAATCGCGCGACGGTCCACGGAATGTTGGCCGCGGCGAGATCGAGCACTTCGTCGGGTGTGGTGCTCGCGGTGAGAGTCGCCCGCTGCGATTGCGGAATGCCGAAATAGGGGGCCGTCGCGATCGCGTCGTATACGTCTCCCATGTTCGCCAGGATCTGGTTCGTGATCCACGGCACCGCATTGAAGCCGCCAACGACTCGAACGATCCGCTCCGATTGGCCGGCAAACACGTCGGTCCAGATCTGCAGGTCGCGCTGCGTCTCGCGGGCGACAATCTGCCAGTGATTCAGGCCGGTGTTTTCGGGCAACAGCGTTTGGTCGCGGACCCAGAAGGTCGCCTCGAAGCCGGGCGCGAAGTTCCACACTTCGTTCGACCACTCGACGTACGCCGTTAAGTCCGGCTGCAACGTGTCGCGCACCAGCGTGGCGACGTTCCGCACGTAGTCGTCGTCGGCCATGTGCGGCATGTTGATCCAGAGGTTCGCGTCGAGTTCATTGGCAAGTTCGATGAGGTACTCCGGCGCGATGCCGTTCTGGAACGAGCCGGAGTTTTGCCGGGCGGCGTCCACCGTGCGCCGATCGCTCCAATGCTCGATGTCGCTCGTGATCGTGTCGGCCCAGTGGATGGTCCGGATCGTGTCGAACGGCGACAGGCGTTCGAGCAACAGCGGGTGGAACGGCGACGTGCTGTCGCCCGGCCGCCAGCGCGTGCCGACGAAACTCTGGCCGTTGTAGTCGGGCATCCAGACGTTAACGTTGCGAATCGGGTCGGCCGAGTTGATCGCCTCGATGCGCATGTATATGCCGCCGCGGCCGGGCGTCACCTGGAGGTCCGCGTAGTTCCGTCCCGCCGGCGTGCGACCGCTGGCCACGACCCGCGCGTCCATGCCCCAGGTGACCGTTCCGCCGCCGTCCCACTCGGCCCGATAAGTTCCCGCCGGGTGATCTTGGCCGGGGCCGGTGAACATCAATGTCCCAAGCCGCTGCTCCATGAGCTGTCCCGACGCATTCGTCCAAGTCGCCAGTTGCGTGGGCCAGCCGTTCGCGTCGGTCGCCACCGGCACGCTCGCACCGCCGTGCCAGTCGAACTGCCGCGTCGCCGTGTTGTAGGAGTGGCTGATCCAATCGCGCGACGACAGGAACGCGTCTTTGAACACCCACGCCGGGCTCCAGTCGGCGAGGAAGTCCATGTTCATCCCGACCGGCATGGTCGCGAGCAGCTCGCGAGATTCGAGCGGTTCGAATACAAGGTCGGCGGCAGTTCGACCGAGTCTGCCTCTTGCGTTGAGACGCGATTCGTCGGACTTGCCGAAGATTCGGGCAACACGTTGAACCGTACGCCGGAAGAACGACCGCGATCGTTGGCTCCGCATGGCATACCTCCTAGACGAATGAATCGAGCAGTGTTGGTCTGGGGGAGGAATGGCCGATGTTGCGAGTTTCTTTCAGGCGAGTTGTGGTTTTCTTGGCAGGTGGGTTCGCGGAACCGCGATCTTCCCACTGGGCGGCCTGTTTTTACCGTTCGGCGCGTCTCAGCGGGCAGACCTTTTGGACCTTGATTTGGGCGCCGATCGGCTTGTATTGGAGTCGGATGGCGCCGTTTTCGATGCGGACCAGCGTGAAGCCGGGCCGGAATTCGGCCGGGTTGTAGCCCGGCGCCTGTTGTTCTTCCAATCGTCGATCCAGATTGTACAGCGCCGACGGGAAGCAGATTTCGTGCGTCGGCGCGTGGTCGTCCCAACCGCGAATGCCGTTGTGAAAGTGTCCGTGAAACATCGCGAGCACGTGGTCTCGGTGCCGACCGATCGTTTCATAGAGCTTCGTCTGGCCGTGTTCGGGCTTCACGTACCAGCCGCGGTCGGGGTGTAGGTTCTTGTGTGCGGGCACGTGCAGGCACACGAGCACGCGGAGGTCTCTACGCGCGGCTTCGTTGCATTGACGGTCGATCCACTCGATCTGCTCATCGCTCACGAAGCCGTCGTGCGAATCGGTGCGTGAGTTGTTCAGTAGCAGCAATCGCAGCCATTGGTGATCCACCACGGTGTCCACGGCTTCGCGAATGTACTTACGAAACAGCTCCTGCGGATCATGGTTGCCGGGGATTTCATGCACCGGCTTGGCGATGCGATTGCGCGTTTCGAGATAGATTGGGTACTGGGCCTCGCGACCACCGTCCACGACGTCGCCCAAGTGGACGACCAGATCGCCTTCGGCCTTGTCGATCTCCGCCGCCGTCCTCTCCCACTGCGCGGCAGCATGGTTCTGGTCGCGGTACCCCAGGTGGGTATCGCTGACGACGATCAGCGAAAGCGGCGGCGCCCGGTCTTCAGCCCCGCGTAGGCAGCGCGGCCACAACACGATCGTCCCAAGACCGGCCGACACGGCCGCCATGAACCGGCGTCGTCCCGGTTGTTGTGCGGGCTGCAGGTGGGACATCTTCATCTCAGGTTCTCCGGCTCGGTACATCGACCGCCGATAGATCTTGGCTTAGTACTGCTCCGCATTCGTTTAACCCGCAGCCGCAGGCGAGGCATGGCTGGCGCTTGTTGTGCCTCGCCTGCGGCTGCGGGTTAAACGACCGAAGCCGATTTCAGACCCTATTCAATGCGGCACAGTTCTAAGCGATTGTACGCCGAAACAGCAACCGATTCATGAGGTCGCCGATAACGTATTTGGCGGCCCTGGCAACGCGCCTGGCGATCAGCGGCGGCGGACCCTTGCCAGCATTGCCGAGTTGGGGTCGACGGAAACTCGACGGGCGTTGTGTTGCGGGGCAACAAGGGAGTTAGTCAGTGAAGGACAGGCCCCTTCCAAAGCAAGCGTTGGCCGGCAACAATACGCGAACGAACCAGGGGTCCGCCGGACGTGGTGAAGCCTGTCACACGCCTATCAACCGACCGAGCAAACTGAATGCGTGGATTCGCGGCGATCGTCTACAAGGAACTGATTCAGGTGCGGCGCGATCCGGCCACGCGGTTTGTGTTTCTCATTCCGGTGATCCAGTTGTTGCTGTTCGGCGTCGCGCTCGAAACCGATGTGCGACACATCCCGACGGTGTTGTACGACCTGGATCGGCGTTCAGCAGGGCGCGAGCTCGTGGCGAAGTTTGAGGCGACTGGTTACTTTCGCGTCGTCCATCGCGCCCGCACCCGCGACGAACTGCACGACGCCATCGTTGCCGGCGACGCTCAAGTCGGGATCATCGTCCCGCCCGATTACTCGGACTCGCTGCTCGGCGGACGCACGGCGGCCGTGCAAGTACTGATCGACGGTTCGGACAACACGATTGCCTCGCGGGCGATCAACGTCGCTAGCTTGGTTGGACTGGACGTTTCGCTCGCCCGGTTGAACGCCGGCGGGCGCACGACGCTGCCGGTCGAAGTGCGACCGCAGATGCTGTTCAACCCGAACATGCAGAGCACAAACTTCTTCGTGCCCGGCCTGGTTGGGATCATCCTGCAACTTGTGACGCTGTTCCTGACCGCGTTCTCGATCGTGCGCGAGCGCGAGCGGGGCACGATGGAACAGCTCATCGTTACGCCGGTCGGCCGCGCGGCCTTGATGGTCGGCAAGCTGCTGCCGTACGCCGCGATCGGCATGATCGAAACGGGCGCCGTGCTCGCGGCGATGGTCTGGATCTTCCACATTCCGATCAACGGCAGCCTTGCTCTGTTGCTCGCTCTGTCGGTGCTGTTCCTGATTCCGTCGCTCGGCCTCGGCATCCTGATTTCCACGCTCGCGCAGAACCAGGCTCAGGCGATGCAGATGGCCTTTCTGCTCATGATGCCGTCGTTTCTGCTCTCGGGGTTTGTCTTTCCTCGTGACTCGATGCCCGGCCCGATCTACGCCCTGACGTTTTTCATTCCGGTCACCTACTACCTTCAGATCCTGCGCGGCATCATCCTGCGGGGAACGACGTTCGAGTTTCTGATTCAGCAGACGCTCGCGCTCGTCGTGTTCGGCGTCGTCATCTTCGGATTGAGCACGCTGCGGTTCCAGAAACGTCTCGGCTAGCTCACGCGGTCGGCGTCGCGACGCGCTCGGTCGCCTCGATTCGTTTCCACCTCGCCGCCCACCGCAAGCTCGGAACCTCGACGGCCCAATAGAGCAGTTGCGCAGCCGCGACGCTCGCCGCAAGCGACGCCAGCAGGATCAGCGCAGCAACCGTCGGCGTGGGTTTCTTGCCGGCGAGTGCCCACGCGGTCCACGTAACCATGTGACTCACGGGGTAGTGGACCAGATAGAGACTGTAGGAGATGCGGCCGAGGTACTGGAGCCACTTCCAATCGAGCCAGTCGTGCAGGTGATCGAGCCGGCCTGCGGTGAAGACCGAGCACGCTACCACGAGCGCGACGGCGTTGTCGAGCTTCCAATCGCCCGCGAGCTGGGCCGCGACAACGCCGACACACAGAAAGTACGACCATGCCGGCAGCGTCTCATCGAGCGTCCACCACGTGATCATTCCCAAGAAGAACAGCGACAGAAAGTGGGTCACCCACGGCTCAGTGGATGTCTGGCCGTGCCAAAGGAAGAGCGACAGGCACGCCGGCGGACCGAACAACGTCAACAAGACCGCGCCGCGTGGCCGAGGCACGCCGCCTTCGACCCGCGCGAACAACCGCTGAGCCAACCCCCATCCGACGACGCACACCGCGTAGAACTGGACCTCGATACACAACGTCCAAATGCCCGCCGACAAGCTGGCAAACCCAAACACATCCTGGAGGTACGCCATGTGCGCGGCCACGCGCCACGCCGAAATCGGTTCGTCCACGGGCGAGGGAAGCTCAATCCATGTCGAACACAACCCGTCGAGCACGATCACGACGAGCAGTGTGACCCAGTACGGCGGAGTCAATCGCACCAGCCGCCGCGCAACGAACCCCAGCGCGGTACGCGGCGTAACCCACGTGTCGCGCAACGTGTACGCGATGACGAAGCCGCTCAGCACCAGCAGCATCTGGACGCCGAACCATGCGTGCAGCAGCCATTGTTCCAGCAGCCACGGCACGACCTCGCGCGAGGGCCGGGGTCTCGGTTCGTAGCGGTAGATGTGATAGACGGCGATCCCCAGCGCCGCGATGCCGCGGATGCCGTCGAGGAACGCGAACCGCCTTGGTGCGGTCGCAACTGCAGAGGTCGAACTCATAGTGGTCTGGTCCCCGCGGACCTGCCGATTCTTGGAGCCTCTTCATACCCGCCCGACGCCATCACGTCGAGCGTGTACTGGGTGCTGGCCGCCAGACTTGTCATTCGCCGGCCTTCGTGTGAGAATCTGAGTCGACCAAGAAAAGGAACGACTCATGTCTCAGCTTGAGATTCCCACGACTCCGCTTGTCACGGTCGCGGACGTACTGGCCTCACTGGCAGGTATTCCACCCAGCCGGATTTGGCTCCAGCCGCCGCCAGGCACGGCAACGGAACAGGACGTGATTGACGTACACGATCACAAGAACAGATTGTGTGAACTCGTCGATGGCGTTCTTGTGGAGAAGGCCATGGGATTCTACGAATCGTACCTGACCATCGAGTTGATCCTGCGGTTGGGTAACTTTGTCAAGAAACACGACCTTGGCATCGTCGCCGGCGCCGACGGCATGATCCGACTCGCGCCGGGGCTGGTGCGCATTCCCGACATTTCCTTTGTGTCGTGGGACCGGCTGCCGGGCCGTCGTGTGCCGCGAGACCCCATCGCGCGGCTGGTCCCCGACCTGGCGGTCGAAGTGCTCAGCGAATCCAACACCGCCGCGGAGATGCGTCGCAAGGTCCAGGAGTACTTTGCGGCTGGCATCCGTTGCGTATGGTTGATCGATCCTGAGTCGCGGACCGTGGTAGTGCATGGCGCCCCAGATGGATCCCTGAAGCTGCAAGAATCCGACACACTCAGCGGGAGCGACGTGCTGCCGGGCTTCACTCTGCGGCTCCAAGACCTGTTCCAGAAGGATGAACGATGAGAACGAAGACACCGCTGTTGGGTCTCATGCTGTTGTTTGGTTACGCGGCGGTCGCGCTGGCGAAGGACGACCGACCCAACATTATCGTCATCGTCGCCGACGACCTGGGCTACGGCGATCTCGGCATCCATGGGTGCAAGGACATCCCGACGCCGCACATCGACTCGCTCGCGAAGAACGGCGTGCGATGCTCGAACGGTTACGTCTCGGGACCTTATTGCAGCCCGACGCGGGCCGGTCTGCTGACCGGACGCTATCAGCAACGCTTCGGTCACGAGTTCAACCCTGGCCCGCCCAATGAAGGGAACAAGGATATCGGCCTGACGTTGAAGGAATCCACGCTGGCCGACCGACTCAAGGCGGCGGGCTATAAGACCGGCATGGTCGGCAAGTGGCACCTGGGTCACGCGGATCGGTTTCATCCGATCGAGCGAGGCTTCGGTGAGTTCTTCGGCTTCCTTGGCGGCGGCCATTCCTATTTCACGGCGCAGCAGCGAAACAACTCGATCCTGCGTGGCAGCGAACCGACTGACGAGCGGGACTATCTGACCGACGCGTTCGCCCGCGAGGCCGTCGCGTTCATTGACCGGCGCCAGAACGAGCCGTTTCACTTGTACCTCACGTTCAACGCGGTTCACACGCCGATGCACGCGACCGAGAATCGCCTGAAGCAGTTCGAGGCGATCGAGAACCAGAAGCGGCGAACCTACGCTGCGATGCTGACGGCGATGGACGAGGCGATCGGCGCCGTGCTCGACAAGCTTCGTGAAGCGAAGGTCGAGGACAACACGTTGATCTTCTTCGTCAGCGACAATGGCGGCCCGGAGACCGCCAACGGCTCGGACAACGGCCCATTCCGCGGTCAGAAGGCGCAGACGTGGGAGGGCGGCATCCATGTGCCGTTCTTCGTGCAGTGGAAGGGCCGACTGCCGGCGGGCAAGGTGTACGACCGGCCGGTGATTCAACTCGACATTCACCCGACCGCGCTGGCGGCGGCCGGCGTCGACGTGGAAACGAAGTGGAAGCTCGACGGCGTCAATCTGCTGCCGCACCTCGAAGGCAAGTCCGATCGCGCTCCTCACGATTTCTTGTTCTGGCGGTTCGGCGGACAGATCGCGGTTCGCCAGGGCGACTGGAAGTTGGTGAAGGCGCCGGGCGGCGGGGTTGATCAGGCCGGCGCTCGCCGCGCCCAAGCGGACACGACAGGCGCCCAACTCTTCAACCTCGCATCTGACCCTGGCGAACAGAAGGACCTGTCGGGCGACCAGGCCGAGATGGTTGCCAAGCTGGCGTCGGCATGGGGGCGGTGGAACGCTGAGTTGGCGGAACCGCAGTGGGGGCCTCCCCAGCGCGCCGCGGCCAAGAAGGCGAACCCGGCCAAGAAGGCGAAGGCCAAGACGAAGGCCGACAATCGGAAAGAACCATGAAGACCTTGCAAGGCTGTTTGCTTGTCGCATCGCCCAGCCTGGTAGACCCAAACTTCAATCGCACCGTGGTCCTGCTGGTGCACCACAACGACGAGGGTGCGCTGGGCCTTGTGCTCAACCGCCCGACGAACAAAACGCTTGGCGACATTTGGGACCAGCTCAGCGAGAGCCCGTGTGACCGGGCGCATCCGCTCTATTGGGGCGGTCCCGTGCCGGGCCCGCTCATGGTGCTGCACACGGACGACGCGATAGGCGACTCGGAGGTGCTCGATGGCCTGCATTTCAGCGTGGAGAAAGAGAAGATCGAACAGCTCGTAGAGTCCGACGACGGCACGTGTCGCTTCTTTGTGGGGCACGCCGGCTGGGCGGCCGGCCAGCTCGAGGCGGAGCTTCAGGAGGACTCGTGGATCACGGTCCCGGCTACGCTCGAGCACGTCTTCGACGACGAAGCCGATCTCTGGCGGGCCGTCACCAAGGACATCGCTGACTCCAGCCTGCTCGGCCAACTCGGCGTCAAGCACTCGCCCCCGGATCCGTCGCTGAACTAACCTTGGTGATTCATTGCGAGGCACGTCATCTCTAACGGAATGCGTGAATCCTTCGCCGCTCGGCAGGCGTGCGTTGGCGACGGTGGTCGTGCTGCTGGGCGTGATCGTGAGCTTGGCCGCCCTTGTGCCTTCGCCGTGGCTTGAGGCGGCTGCGGGACGGATGGGGCACAGCGACGACTTTTCGTCGGAACGAGTCGCACGCTTTCGTGTCGTGGCCGGCGCGCTGGGCGTTGCGCACCTCTTCGGCGGAACCTGGCTGGCGTGGGCGCTGCGGCGACTGACGCTCGCCCGATCCGCTTCGGAGTCTGTGCCGGATCACGACAATGTCTCGATCAAGCCGACGTTCGCCTCTTGGCTGCATCAGCCAGGCAAGGCCCACGTGGTCACGTTGGCCTGCGTCATGGCGTGCGCGGCCGGCATTCGCTTGTGGTTCATCAACGTGCCGATGGACTACGACGAAGCGTACAGTTTCCTGAACTACGCGCGCCGACCGCTGTACCAGGCCCTCAGCGACTACAACTCGACGAACAACCACCTGCTGAACACGCTGGGCATGCACGTCGCCTACCGAGTGTTCGGGCAACAGGATTGGGCACTGCGGCTGCACGTGCTCGCCGCGGGCGTTGTGTTGGTTGGTGCGACGTATGCGTTTGCTCGCCGCGTCTGCGGCCCCGACGTCGCGCTGACGGCCGCCGCGTGGGCAGCCGTCTCGGACGTACTCGTGAACTACTCGGTGAACGCCCGCGGCTACATCCTGTTGGCGTGGGCGACAGTCGAGCTGCTGCACCGATTTTGGCGGCTTACTGACGCGGAAAAGCCCAGAAACCGCACTGACTGGGTGGTTGCCTACATGGCCGCCGCAGCCGGCATTTTCGCACTGCCGATGATGGTTTACCCAGTCGCCGGCTGTGTGCTTCTGTCGGCGCGGGCGGGCTGGAGACGTAAGGACCTGTTTAACCACCTCTTGGCCGTGTCTGTTTGGTTGTGGCTCGTGGCACTCACGGCGGGCTGGCTGTACGGACCGGGTCTGATCTTGCGCGGCGTTGATCCGTGGCGCCACCCGTTCGTGCAGCCGCGCCAGTGGACCCAATGGGAGCATTGGGTGGATTGGCTGCACTGCATCCCCGTCGCCTGGTTTCTGGCGGCGCGTAGTTGGGCTGAGGGGCCGATTGCCTGGTGGGCGTTGTGGGCGCTGGGCGGCGTCGGCGGGGCTGCGCTGTTGTGGCGGGACGGGCGGGCGTTGTGGGCGCTTCTGGTCGTCCCGACGGCCACGATGGCGATCATGGCCGCACAGCTCATCAGTCCGCCGCCGCGAGTGTTTTGCTTTCTGGCGCCTGTTTTCGCGGTGTTCGTCGGTGTTGGGTCGCTTGCGGTGCTGGGCTGGTGTGCTCGCGCGCTCACAAGCGTGTTGTTGCGACGCGCTGCTGGTCCGACCGACCCCTGTCTTGCGATTGGGTTGGCGGTCGCGATTGTTGCAGCCGGCATGTGGCAGACGGTCCGGTCGCCTTTGCCCGGCGGCAGGGCGCCAACGTTTCTCGTTCAACATGCGACGAGAGACTCGCTCTGGATTCGCCCGGCGGATCACCTGTGGCGGTTGTCGGTTCGGGACGCGGTGCGGCGCGTGGAACGTGAGGCCGCCTCGGACGTGCGCGTTCTCGTCGGGCTGCCTGCGGACCTTCCGTTCCACTACTATGTGGCGGGGCGGGGTACCCCGCTTTGCGTCGGCGGGCATCCGCAGCCAGGCGAGCGTGTTTTTCTGGTGATTCGGCCCTATGATCGCCCGGCCGATGCGCTCGCCCACGACACCTCGTTGCTGGTTCGCGACCCACGTGTGCTGGCGGCCGACTGGCGCCTCGTTGCGGCGCTGGGACACCTTTCGATCTACTCGGCCAGGATCGCGCGATGACCTCGTCGCTCGCTGGCAGTAATCGATGCCGTGATGGTGTGGTTGAGAATAGACAGCGACCAGCACTCTTGTTTTTCAAGAGTGCATTTTTGCAAAACAAGACTTGTTCTTCCGGGTTCTTGACATCGGAAGATGCAATACGATCCCCTTCCAAGGCTGGCTTATTATGCGAGCAGGCCGTTTCGTGAAACAGGTGGAGGGCTACAGCGCCTTCATCCCCGCTCCGCTGCCACCGGACCCTCCGGTGACGACGGACCCAGAACTCGCGCGTCTCCTTTCCGACGCAGACCGAGCCTTGGGACGGCTGGATGGGGTCGGTCGACGCATTGGCTCTGACGGGAGGAACGCAGCCAAGCGACTCCTCCGCAACGTCCAAACAAGTCGAGGAACACGTAAACATTCGCCCAACCCGTTTCTGGAGTCTTTCATGCCGCTTCGCGGCACCCGGGATGATGAAAATGGGGCGAGACTTTTGGACTCAGCGCGTGTCTCATGGCGCACCGGGCCGTCGTCGGGTCGGAGGCCGACGCACAATGGTGCTTACGAGCCCGCTTTGGAGTCTGGCCGGATTCTGCACCAGTTGGTGGGCAGTCCGGACGGCTGCACCACAATTCTCCCCAAACTTGGCGGAGCGGCGAGATTCTTGTTGCAACTCGGAATTGGTGTGGTATCCTGCCGCACGTTGCGGGTGGGTTCGATCTTGAAGCAATTTGCAGCCAGACACTCTGTGCGTCGCTCGACGCCTTGCTGGCGTCGAACGTCCGGACATCGAACAAACTGATCACTGACAACTGACCACTGGCCGTTGATCAAAGGGGGTACACGCATGCGCTGGGTCACGAAACATGTCGCGCGGTTTCTGCAAGTCTGTGTGAACGGGGGGGGGGGGGGGGGGAAGGATAGGCAAGTCGGAAGACGGGCCGCTGGTCGGGCAAAGCGGGGAGGTGTCTCACTCGAGCAACTCGAGCAGCGGCTGTTGCTCACTCATAGCGAGGGTCGCCTTTCTTGGACGATGCCGGA